>Ga0209415_10000811_pt1 | contig 58832 bp, 49 predicted proteins | sample PeaSoiSIISIP2007_FD_187696 | JGI IMG/M metagenome (GOLD analysis project Ga0209415, IMG submission 187696) | Peat soil microbial communities from Weissenstadt, Germany - SII-SIP-2007 (SPAdes) (version 2) | ecosystem: Environmental > Terrestrial > Soil > Wetlands > Peat | place: Germany... | reverse complement strand
CTGTCATCCTGAGCGAAGTTGTCGTGGGCGAAGCGCACGGCAACGCAGTCGAAGGACCCCTATGGTGCAATCGCCGCAAAGACGCCGCAGGGAATTCTCACCATCTTCCAGGAAGTATGCCTCGAAGCTGCCGGACCAAGCCTGGCGTTATAGGGATTCTTCGACTCCATGGGATGTTCGCTTCGCGAACATCCCACTCCGTTCAGAATGACAATTCCTGGTGTGCCTGTGCCTTTATCAATCCGCTGTCATCCTGGGATACAGGGAAAAGTCACAGCCTCTGAGCGCAGTCGAAGGGGCTGTCCGGGCAAGCGCCAGCTCGCCAGCCCCGGGTCTTCACGAACCAATGTCATCCTGAGCCAAGCAGCACAATTCGCCTGCGAATCGTGCTGCGGAGTCGAAGGACCTGCGGTTCGTCCGCGCCCCGGGAAATGCGGCGAGGCATTCTCCCCACGAATCCAACCTGGCGATCGGAATTCCCTGCCGCACTGTGCCTGCAAACGCACGGTAGGGATCTTTCGACTGCGCGATGGCTTTCGCAAGCGAAAAGCCATCGCTCCGCTCAAGATGACAGGATGAGAAGAAGCACTCAAACAAGGCAACGCTCACGTGGGGACAGCCGCCCTCGGCTGTCGCCGCGGGGTTATGCCCAAGGCGGTCCAGGTGGGAGACTCGCCCGCCCCCACTACTCCGATGCCGGAACATAGACGCGATCTGCGCTCACCAGTTCGGCGTTGGGCACTTCGGTCATGAGCTTCACCTTTTGCATTCCTGCCTTCTTTTGCGGCTTGGCCAGAAAAGTCAGCAGGTACTGGCGGTTGAACCGCTCGGACAGATTGTCCAGGTAAGGGACGAATGAAACCGGAGCGCCGCTAAAACCGATGTAGTACGATTCGCCTCCCGTTTCGGCGGCCACCTGGGAAAGATAAAGCTGTCCCCAGTTGATCCGCCAATAAGTGTGGCCATAATGACCCTCGCCGGGCGTATAGATGGCAAAAACCAGAACGCCTGCGCGTTGTGCCTGCTCGATCACGGAATCGACATAAGGATCGTCCGGCCCGCTTCCCCAGACGCGGTCAATCCCATCCGACACCATGAGAACTTCGTGGCGCTCGTTGCTTTCGGGCCAGCGCTTGATCAGATCGCTGAGAGAAAAATATGGGCTGGCAGAAACGCCAGCATTGGCCAGCGGAAGACGCAATGACTTGGCCGCCTGGGCGTGGTCGCTGGTTGGATTTTGCACGATCTGCGCAACTCCATTCTGCATGTAGGCGACGCCGATCTTTGTGCTTCGCGCCTGGGCAAGGATGAATTGCCGCAGATCGTCCAACTGCGAGCCCAGACTGGTGGCCGAGGCGTCGTCGATCAGGACGAAGAATTCGAGCCCGGCATGGTCGCCTTGCAGCGGCACCCAGTCGGTGACCTTGTCGCGGTCGCGGCCTTCGTGCACCATCACATCTTCGCGATTGATTTCCGGCACATTCGCGCCGTGTTTAGCCTCCACCGTCACGACCATGCGGACAGGAACACCCGCCGTGCTTGAAGTCTCCTGGGCCGCAACCGTGCTGATTGCGAGCGCTATTACCAGCAGCACAAACAGACAACCTCTTATTTTCATCGAACCCTCCTTTTAGCCCCCACTCAGTTTCCAATGCAGGCGCGGTCGTCGCTTGGGCTTCGCTCAGCATTTCAAGCAAATTGTCATTCCGAGCGAAGCGAGGAATCTGCAGTGAACGGGAGTTCCAGAAATGCAGATTCCTCGCGCCAAAAAAGCGGCGCTCGGAATGACAACGGTCGCGCTAAACGGCGTCACAATAATATGCAGTTCTCAATCATCAGCGTTCCCCTACGCTATACGATGCCCAAACGAGGATGAAGGACACAGCGATTGTGTTCTGACAAACGGATGCCCGCTGCGATAAAATTTGTTCGCTAAGCAGATAGGCTTTCGCAATGCGCCTGTTGATAGTCATCCTTGTGCTGGTGGCCGGAGGAACTGCCGCCCTGCTCGCCTTCGGCCAATCCGGTCCCCTTCCGCAGGCAGGCAGTGTCGCGCCGGATTTCAGCTTAAGTTCGCAGGAGAGTGATCGAGTAAGCCTGAAGGATTACCGCGGACGGTGGGTGGTGCTCTACTTCTATCCTCGAGACATGACTCCGGGATGCACGATCGAGGCCCACAACTTCCAGCGCGATGAAGCGCAATACGCTCAGAGAAACGCGGTGATCCTGGGAGTAAGTGTGGACGGCGTAGATTCCCACAAGAAGTTCTGCGCCAAGGAGGGGCTGAATTTCAAGCTGCTGTCTGACAGCGACCATCGGGTGTCGAGTGCCTATGGCTCGCTTAAGAATCTGCTAGTTGTGAAATTTGCGACGCGCCATACCTTCATCATTGATCCCAAAGGCAAAATCGCACGGGTATACACGAATGTTGATCCCAGCCAGCACGGCCGAGAAGTCCTAGCCGCACTCGACGAGATCCAGAAAGACTTCTCGAATCCAGGCCACTGATCCGGAATATCGTTAAGTCCAATTCCGAGGGGAACTGAATCGAGAATAGTGGCTCAGTTTGGTATGGAAGCGAGCCAAACGCGCGATTCTTGGGTCGCAAAGTGCGCGACCGCTTCGCGCGGCCCGCCCAGATCCCTCGCTGCGCAAAGAACGCTGGCTGGGGAAGACAATCAAGGACTAGAGCGACTCCAGAAAAGATCGTGGTGGCTTGAGCCCCAACCCATGGCTTCCCGTGGTTGCCGCGACGGCTTGTTTGAGCAGTTCTCCGATTTCCGTTTCGAGTCTGCGACGTTGTTCGTCGCGCAGATCCGTAAACCGGAATGGCTGCAAGAAACCCGGCGTAGAGCGCATGGGAAACAAAGTCTCGGCCCGGCCTCGCACGACGTTGGAGTTCAGGTAAAGCGTCAGGCCAAAGGGAACTCGCTCCGCCAGATAATTGGTCAATTCCAGCAATCCGCCGGTGACCGAAAGCCGGTGCATTTTGGCACGGAGTTGCTGCCCATTCTGGAGTTGGACTGTCGCCGAGGTATCTCCCCGCAAGTTAACCCGGGGGGCACGCTGTTGTAAGGCCGGGGGATGAGTCATTACGAGTCCTACTATGCCACGCCGCGACTGCCTGGCGAGAGATTACGAAAGAGCCGGTCTGCAAGTCCAATCGCCCATGCGTGACCTGTAGGTCCAGCCGCGTTGCGCCATCAACGGCTTCCAATGTAGCTGAAAACGAAATATGAGGTAACGACTCGAAATCTGAATCCGTACAAGGCCTTCCGTAATCTCCTCCTCCGGGCGAGCACGTAACATACTTGGCTGGAAATGAGCAGCCTCCCCTACTTGCACTTCAAACCGCGCGCGCCACGCGTGCATCTCGCGGATCTGACTCCGGCCGTGTTGCGATTCCAGGATGGTCAGCGTACCGCGGGCCAGCTGCAGGTCCTCTCTCTCACAGGTGGTCTGCTCTGCCTTTCGACGCCCCTGGATCAGGGCTCGCGGGTCAAGTTAATGTTTCTGACGCACGCGGGACCGATCCTTGGCGGAGCTGAGATGTTGAGCCCAGTCTCAAGTACGCTGCAGCCGTTTCGGTTTGTCTCGCTGCCGGTCGAGGATCACCGCAGACTGGGAACTGCCATTCAATCGTCGCTGGGTCAGAACCTGGCCGAGCCGGAGTGGATCGAGAAACTCAGAGATGCAGCGCATGGCAGCCCCCCGCGAAGACGAGCATTCCGATTTTTTCTGGGGGCGGCCGCGCTCGGTGCCCTGGGCAGCGCCATCTATTTTCAGATTCACCTGTTGAAATAGGTTGGACGATGGCCACTGCGATTGACAATACGAGGACTGTCAATTCCGTTCAGGCATTGGTCCAATTGCTGCGCGGGCGGTCGTATGAAGAGATTCGGCAGCGCATGTACGACAACCCTCCCGGGAGTCCGTGGTGGTCCGCCTGCAAAATTGAGCTCGATATTCGAAACGGGGAACGGACCGCTGCCACGCTGGTTAACACCTCCCGTGTGCTCGACAAGATCAGAATTTCCGCCGAGCGCTTGGAGACGTCGAGTGATAAGTTGCTGCAATCGGCCAATGATCTGGCCGATCTGCTGAAGGGCACAAAAGAGTCGGGCAGACGCGTAGAACTTGCGACTTACGTGATTGTTGCGGTAACCATACTGCAACTGTTCTACGTTACGTTCCAATTCTTCGGTAGACGATGATCGAGAAACCCTCGAACTCGATGGCGTGCAAGTTCAACGCTGGTAACTTGAAGGCAGCAGGCACGCTGCTTCCTTCTGGCTACGAGCAGTGAATTGAGTGCAGCCGTGATGACCCCCGCTAACACTCGCCGTTCTCCGCGACATCAGGTCAACCTGCCTGTTCGCATCGCTCCCGGCAACGACACTTCCGAGATAGCCGCACCTGGGCTGGCGACGGAGATCAGTCAGAGCGGCATGGCGCTCTACGGAGGAATTGAGCTGCAGCCGGGAGATGTGATGGAGGTGGAGTTCCAAAACTCCAGCCATGTCCGCGTCGCCGGTGTGGTCCGCAATCGCAGCGGCTATTGTTTCGGCTTGGAATTCCTCGGCCGGCAGGGGAAGGCGACGCGAGGAGTTGACCCCACGCAGTGTGAAGGCAGTGTTTCTTCCCCTCCTGCGATAGCCTCCTCAACGATGCGCGCGGAGGACGAGCTTTTGGAGCTCTTCCTGCAAAGGCATGCGGCCTACCTGCATCAAAAGGAGTTGGAGATCAAGCGATTGCGAGAAGAGATGCTCAGAGCCAGGCACATCCGCCTGGAGCTCGAAACCCTCCGAGGCCGTTCCCGGCCTCGATAAGTGAAGACATCCTATGTTGTTATCACGGAGAGCGGCCCATGCGGCGCCGAAGGTCGAGCTCCTGGGGGAGGGATCTGCGGGGCCTCACATTCCAAGAAAAACGGAAAGCTTCTCTCTCGCTTAGTCTTGGGCTAGAATCTTCCTTCGTCGCACAGCCCCGGCATAAACGGACCGCGGGGGCAGACTCGCTGAGGTACAGACATTGCAATCACACCCCTCGTTGGAGGTCAGATGCCAGGAAGCCACCGCATCCAGACGGTATCCAACGCCACGAATAGTTTTCAAGTAAGTGGGTCTCGCCCTGTCCGGCTCGATCTTTTCTCGAATTCGCCGTATGCAGGCGTCCACGCTGCGCGGGGTCACAAATTGCATGTCACCCCACACCGCATCCAGAAGAAGGTCCCGCGTGAACACCTGCCCGCGATGACGGGCAAGATACTCGATAAGACGAAACTCCAAACTTGTGGTGGAGACCTCAGCTCCCCGCACGGACAGTTTCATCGCAGTGCTGTCAATTACAAGCTCTGGAGGCTCCGTCCGGGAAGGCTCAGACGCAGGCTTCGGGCGACGCAATACTGCTTGCACGCGCGCCGTCAGTTCACGAGGATTGAACGGCTTGACGATGCAATCATCGCCGCCGGATTCGAGCGCCAAAACGCGCTGCTCCTCCGCGGCTTCTTCATTCAGAAAAACAACCGGGGTTCCCGCCAACAGAAAATTCTCCCGAATCCGCCGGCACAAATCCAGCCCGTTGCCATCCGGCATCAGGATGGCGACCAGCATGAGCGCTGGACGCTCCTCCTCGGCCTCCTTGATCACATTGATGGTCGAAAACGTGCGCACGGCGTAGCCCGCCTGTTCCAGGGTGTATCGGGCTGACCGGGAAATCTCAGCTTCGCTTTCCACGATGAAAACCAGCTGCCTCATGCACGTATCCTCAAGACCCCGCGACATCGGGCTGACCCGCTCATGTCTTACGTAGGCACCCTTCTCGGGAACCGGCGGGTGTAATAGGAAGCACGATCCCCTGGAGCCGGGCCGCTACTCTTTGGCGCAACACAAGCAGACTCGTAAGGTCAAAGACAACCATCCCGCTGGCAACGGTTCGTCATTCTTCGGTGCCGAAGTGTAGTCTGCGCTGTGTTACGGCTGCGTGACTGGAAGATGAATCCTGTGTGAATTTCAGCCCAACCCTCGCGGGACACGGGTTCCCGTATGATTCGTTGCGTCAGCCACGCAATGCAAATGAAAGATAAGCCAGACGGATGACTAAGATCTCGCTGAGGACGATTTCTCAGGACGATTACTCGATCGCACTTGTCGCGGGAGGAGGAGCGATGATTCCGGCCCGGCGGGAAACTGACTCCTGGAACATATAACTGGCGCCTTGGGAATAACTGCCAGAAACTGTGGCCAAGGGAGCGCCTACTACCAGCGTGTTGTTGCTGATGGCGATGGAGGTACCAAGACCGTCTCCGGCCGCTCCATCCGTGGCGATCTCCTTCGCGGTGAACGCCGAAGTACTTACCCAGCCGCCGGAAGGCTCGACATATACATAGCCAGCGCCCTGACCAACATTGGAAGAGATGGTGGCATTCGGCGCCCCGACCACAAGCGTGCCTCCGTTGATGGACACCGAGGTGCCGAACTGATCGCGCATCGCCCCATCGGAGGCGGTTAGCCTGGCGGTAGCCGTCGAGGTCGTGGTCCAGCCATTCGCGGGCATGACATACACATAGGCAGCGCCCTGCTGATAAACCGTGCCGATTTCAACTCCCAACGCTCCGACTGCGATGGTGTTCGTGCTCCCGTCGATGCTAACCGAATCGCCGAACTGATCACCGGCCTTCCCAGCCCCATACGTGAGTTCCGCCGTTTCGGTCGTGTTGTTCCAACCGCTTTGCGGCTCGACGTACACATAAGCGGCGCCCTGGGCATATGCCGCGCCTATTCCCGCATAGGGCGTTCCCACTACTACGGTAGCGCCTGAGATCGCCACAGACTGGCCGAAGCCGTCATCCGAACTGCCGTTCGAGGCGGTCAATTTGGCCGTCTGAGTCATGCTTGTCCACCCATTCATTGGCTGGACGAACACATACCCGGCGCCCTGCACAAATGTGCAGGGACTGTTCGGACAACCGGAGCCGACTGCGGCATTCGGCGCACCTGCCACAACTGTGTTGCCGTCAATGCCTACCGAGTAACCCAACTCATCGCCCGCCACTCCATCCGATGCGGTGAGTTTGGCCGTTTCCGTCGAATCTGCCCAGCCGTTCGCCGGCTGGACATATACATAGGCTGCACCCTGGTTAAAGCACACGTTGCCGGTGCCAGAGCAGTTGGTGTTGGAGATGGCGGCGTAAGGAGAACCGACCACCACTACGTTCCCACTCACCGCTACCGAGCTGCCGAACTGATCGTTGGACACTCCATCCGATGCGGTCAGCTTCGCGGTCTGAGTCATGTCCGCCCAACCGTTCGGCGGCATGACAAATACGTACGCGGCGCCCTGAGCAAAATTGGTGCCAACGGTTGCCGAAAACGCTCCCACTACCACCGTGTTGCCATCGATAGCAACTGCGGTGGCAAACTGGTCCTCGGCCGCTCCGTCGGAAGCCGTCAGCTTGGCCTGCTGCACCCAAGGATCAATCAATATCGGGTAGCGTGCCCCGGTGTCGCTAACCTGAAGCAGCAGCCGTTCACCCCGCACCTGCAGCCTTGCCTCCAGCTCTTTTCCAGTCGCGTCGAAAGCGGTCAAACCCTTGTAACCCAATCTTCCTCCCCGCGAAGGATCTGTCAGGGTCATGCCGGCGCGATCTGGATCCACCGTGGCCTTCAAGTCTCCGGAAACTGCCAACGCGATGGTCAGCGGCTCACCGCGCTTACGCCCAGGGGGCTCAGCCAGGTTGAATCCTTGTTCCAGTCCCGCTGGACCATTTACATACCATTCCGTCACCGGACCGTGCCGATATTCGACGCGATTGGCACTCCCCTTTGGGGCAACGACGCCCACGGTTCTTAGTGTCGTGCCATACCCGTAGCCGCGCAACGTCATTCGCCAGCATGAGTTCCCGGTGCGAACTTCCACTCCGCCTTTGGTGAAATCAGTTACCATCTTCTGACTCAAGTTCGCAGCCTCGAAGCCGGATTTCGTGGCTTGCACGTGGTACGCGGATATGTCACGGCCAACAGCAGCCCAGATTTTGGACTGCGCGCGTTGCGGCAAACTCGAAACGCTCATACCATGCTGGCCGGAAGAGCTGGCAGACAGCCAGATTCCTGAGAGCAAGCCGAATAACAACGTCAGGCGAGCGATTCTCATGAAACTACCCCTCGATCAAAACGCGGTGGGCTCGGATGTTTCAGTCAAGTTCACAAATTTTGCCCTACCGCCGACTGCAAGTCAATGTGCAGAGTTTTGCGCACTGGATTCAGGAGCAGTCGTGTTCCGGGCTGACTCCGCTTCTGTGCCCGCCAAGCGAAGAAATTCCCCGCCGGCTTGGAGTCTCAGCTTCGTTTTGTCCGCGACCGGACTTCACAGTGGATCGTGGTCTTGAAAAAGTAACGAGGGAACAGCAGTTCTGCATTTACACTTTCGAATGCCGTGGGGCGCCTCCGCAACTGTCGCATGAAGTGCCTCTGAACTGGCTGCCTGGGTTGTGGCACATGACGATGCGCGAGCAATCTGTCAATATGGAATGCGGAACGGTCTTCTCCTCCAAGAAACTTCCGCGATGAGATACGGATTCGTCATTGATAACCGCAAGTGTATCGGTTGCCACGCCTGCACGGTGGCCTGCAAAACCGAGAACCTGGTGCCATTGGGTGTAAACCGCACCTGGGTCAAATATGTAGAGAAGGGCGAATTCCCCAACACGCGGAGAGTATTTCAGGTCACGCGCTGCAATCACTGCGAAAAACCTCCCTGCGTCACCATCTGCCCGGTCACCGCGATGTACAAGCGCAAAGATGGGATTGTGGATTTCGATCCCGAGCGCTGCATCGGTTGCAAAGCTTGCATGCAGGCGTGTCCGTACGACGCCATTTACATGAATCCGGACGATGGCACCGCAGCCAAGTGCCACTTTTGCGCTCACCGCACCGAAGTGGGGTTGGAACCCTCGTGCGTGGTGGTGTGCCCGGAGCACGCGATTATCGCCGGTGACCTGGACGATACTGCAAGCGAGGCTGCCCAGTTGGTGGCGCGGGAAACGGTTCGGGTTCGCAAGCCTGAGCAAGGAACTCAGCCCAAGCTCTATTACATCGATGGCGACGAAAGCGCGATTGTTCCGACCGCGGCGCGGCACGAAGCTTTTTATGTCTGGTCGCAGCGCAACGAATCGCTGCATGGTGGTGGCGCAGTGTATCCGCCCGATAGTCCGCTGCTGCAACGGAACGCCCTGGCCACCTACGACGTCTCGCACGCCCGGCCCTGGGGTTGGCAAGTGCCGGCGTACTGCTGGACGAAATCCATCGGCTCCGGGGTGCTGGCTGTGCCGGCAATCGCCATGGCTCTCGGACGCTTGTCTGCCGACCGTTTTCGGGACATTGCACTTTCGACTGTCGCGCTCCTCTTTACGGCGCTTACGGTAGTGCTGCTGGTTTGGGATCTTGATCACAAGGAACGCTTTCTTCGAGTCGTCTTGATGCCGCAAACTAAATCCTGGCTGGCGCGCGGAGCTTTTATTCTTATTGCCTACAGCGGCCTGTGCGGAGGGTTCTGGTTAGCCGCCGTGGCAGGATACTCCGCGCGCGCACCCGTGCTGCTTTGGACCGCTGTGATCGTTGGCTTTCTTGCCGCCGCGTACACGGCATTTCTCTTCGGACAATGCGAAGGCCGTGATCTCTGGCAGACTCCACTTCTGCCCGCTCATTTGATCGTACAGGCGCTGCTCTGCGGATCTTCGGTGCTGGCCCTGCTGCCCGAAAGCGTGGGCGGCACTCCGCCGGCAATCTCGTTCGCGGTTCACACCTTGGTCATTTGTCTGGGACTGCACCTGGTCATGCTGTTGGGCGAAGTCGCCATTCCTCACACCACCGACAACGCGCGCTACGCGGCTCGGCTGATGACGCACGGCCCGTTTAGCGATCCGTTCTGGGCCGGAGCGGTTTTTCTCGGAGGAATTCTTCCCGCGTTGCTATTGTTGATCGCGGCGCCGAACCGCCTGATGGTTGGACTGGCCGGTGTGCTCGCTCTCGCGGGACTGCTAATTTTCGAGTGGTGCTTCGTGATGGCGGGGCAGAGTGTGCCCAACAGTTAGCGGATCAAGTATGGGAGATTCGACCATGGACGATTTCAAACGCTACGGAAGCCACCTTTCTACGTGTCCGCCGGTGGAGAAGTGGGACGATTGGGTCGAGTACGATCCCGAGGCTTGGCCGCGCCGCGTGCCGAAGCACTACCAGCTTGTTCCTACCATCTGCTTCAACTGCGAGTCGGCGTGCGGGCTCCTGGCTTACGTCAATAAGGAAACCGGAGAGATCGCAAAGTTCGAAGGCAATCCCAAGCATCCTGCAAGCCGAGGGCGCCTATGCGCTAAAGGGCCGGCCACCATTAATCAGATTCATGATCCCGACCGCATTCTCTATCCCATGAAGCGGGCCGGGCAGCGGGGAGGAGGAAAATGGACCCGAGTTTCCTGGGACGAAGTATTGGAGACCTTCGGTACCCGCATTCGCAAAGCGTTTCAGGAAGGTCGCGGCGAAGAAGTGATGTACCACGTTGGCCGGCCGGGACACGACTTCATCATGGATCGCACTCTGCAGGCGTGGGGCATCGACGGGCACAACTCTCACACCAACGTCTGCTCGTCGTCGGCGCGTCTCGGCTATCTGCTCTGGCACTACGCCGACCGCCCATCGCCAGACCACGCCAATGCGCGCTTCATCCTTTTGCTCTCAGCCCATCTTGAGTCCGGTCATTATTTCAACCCGCATGCGCAGCGCATCATCGACGGGAAAATGGCCGGCGCCAAACTCGCAGTCATGGACCCTCGCCTGTCCAACACAGCCAGCATGGCCGACTACTGGATGCCAACTTACCCCGGCACAGAAGTAGCCGTTCTGCTCGCCATGGCCATGGTGATCCTCACCGAAAACCGGTTCGATGCCGAGTTCGTGAGGAAGTGGACAAACTGGGAAGATCTGGAGATGGATGGATTCAAAGCGAAAGGACACAGCTTTGAAGCTGTGATCGAGGCCTTGAAGCGCCACTATGCGGGGTTTACTCCCCAATTCGCTGAGAAAGAAAGCGGCGTCAAAGGAGAGGTCATCGTCAGGATTGCGCGAGAGATTGCCGACGCCGGCACTCGTTTCGCATCGCATTTGTGGCGCGGAAGCGCCTCCGGCAACCTCGGCGGATGGCAGACCGCCCGCGCTCTCACGCTGTTGCACGTGCTCACCGGATCCGTCGGAACCGTGGGTGGTCACAATCTGAATGCGTGGAACAAGTTTGTGCCGCGGCCATTCTCGGTGCCGCCGCCGCAGAAGCACTGGAACGAATTGCTCTATCCGTTGGAATGGCCGCTCTGCACGCATGAGATGTCGTTCCTGCTTCCTCACTTTCTCAAAGAAGGCCGAGGCCGCGTGGATGCCTATTTGACGCGTGTGGTCAATCCTGTGTGGACTTTTCCGGACGGGCTCTCCTGGATCGAAATGCTGCGCAATGAGGAGAAAATCGGCCTGCACGCCGCGTTGACGCCGGTGTGGAGTGAAACCGCATGGTTCGCCGATTACGTTTTGCCCATGGGCTTCAGTTCCGAACGCCATGACTTGATGAGCCAGGAAACCCACGCCGGAAAGTGGATCGGCTTCCGCCAACCTGTTCTGCGCGTTCTGCAGGAAAGGGAAGGAAAGAAATTCGATTACACCTACCAGGCCAATCCCGGCCAGGTGTGGGAAGAAGATGAGTTTTGGATCAACCTGTCGTGGGCGATCGATCCTGATGGTTCCATGGGCATTCGGCGGTGGTTCGAGTCCCCGTACCGGCCCGGAGAGAAAATCACGGTCGACGAGTATTACGGCTGGATATTCGAGAACTCCGTGCCCGGGCTTCCTGAAGCAGCCAAGAAAGAAAGTCTGACGCCGCTGCAGTACATGCGGAAGTACGGAGCCTTCGAAGTCACAACCGATGTTTATAAGCTGAACGAAAAATCCCTGTCCACGACAGATCTGGCCGGGTCTAAGGTCGAGCCGAATGGAGTTGTCACAAAAGAAGGCAAGCCGGTCGGCGTGATGGTCGATGGCAAAGCGGTCACCGGCTATGGCACACCATCGCGGAAGCTTGAGCTGTTCTCCGACACGATGGCGGACTGGAAGTGGCCGGAGTTCGCTCTGCCCGAGTACTATCGCAGCCACGTTCACCGCTCGGCTCACGCGGCGTCCGTCGGGAGTCCGACGGAAGATTTTAATGCGCAATACATGCCGGTTGTCGATTGGCCGAAGGACGCACGCGGCGATGTCTATACGCTGCTACCCATCTTCCGTTTGCCCAATCTGATCCACACCCGCTCAGGCAATGCGAAACTGCTGTATGAAATTTCGCACAAGAATCCGCTCTGGGTAAATCCTGACGACGCAGAGAAACTCGGCGGCGTTCGCACCGGCGATCTGCTCAAGGTTCACACGGAAATTGGCTTCTTTGTCTTGCACGCCTGGGTGACCGAAGGTTTGGCCCCGGGTGTGGTTGCATGCTCTCACCATCTCGGCCGCTGGCGCGTCAATAAAGACGATCAGGTGGAACGCATGTCCAGCGCCTGGGTGGACTTGAAGGAGGTCGGCAAGGGTCAATGGAAGATGCGGCAGATCGAAGGTGTTGAGCCTTACGCCAGCCCCGATAAAGACACGAAACGCGTCTGGTGGAGCGAGGCCGGTGTGCACCAAAACCTCACCTTCCCGGTCCATCCCGATCCGATCAGTGGAATGCACTGCTGGCACCAGGTCGTTCGCGTGGAAAAAGCCGGCGCCGATGACCGCTATGGGGACATCTTCGTCGACACCAATCTCTCTCACGCCGTTTATCAGAAATGGAAAGCGCTTGCCCGCCCTGGTCCTGGCCCTGGCGGACTGCGCCGGCCGCTGTGGATCCCACGTGTGGTGCGGCCTGAGGACGCCGCGTTTTACGTCAGCTCGCGCGATCGCACCGGCTCGAAAGAGTAGTATTGCGGGGAGACGCACCCGAGCACCACGAACCACGGACCTTCGCCCTGCGCTTTCTGACCCCGCACTTCGAGACGCCGGCACTTCGCCCGGCGTGAGAGAATGTTTGTGCAGGCGGAGTCGATCTCTGTTCTCGTCCAACCCTGCCGTCGCTATGCCTCCATTTTCAAAAGGCCGCAACCGCCGCTGTGCCCACCAAACCTGCGCACCGGCGATCTCAAGGGGACCACGATGAGAAAGACCGCGCTGGTGACACTTCCGATTGTGATTCTGCTTCTGGCAATGGGCGCAAGTGCGCAGAACGCAGGAGATGCTCAACAGAAGTGCATCATCGAGGGGACGGTAGTGGACGCAACCACACAACAGCCCTTGAAAGGGGCCGCAGTCACCGCGAGAGGAATGATGGGCGGCGTGGGAGTGAATTCTGCTACGTCCAACTCCGCGAGCACAGATGCGAACGGCCACTTTGTGTTTTTGGGCCTCGTGGCTGGCCGATATATTCTCTCAGCGTCCCACGATGGCTACCCGAATCAGCGCCGTATTCCGGGACGCCGGGGCACGGTGTTGTTGGTCGCGCCCGGGCAGCATATTGGGGACGTTGTCATTTCCCTACAGCCGGGTGGAACGATTGCTGGCCATATCACGGATGGAGACGGCAAGCCCCTCGCCGGTGTATCGCTGGAGGCGATAAGTTCTTCCTATCGGAGCGGCGTGCTTGAACTCCATCAGGTCGCCAACGTCCAGACGAATGCGGCCGGTGAGTACCGGATTGCAGGGTTGACTCCGGGAAAATACTATCTCCGCGCCAAGTATGCTCATCGTCCGGCGGTCAAGCCCCCTAAGGCTTACGTTCCTCTTTATTACCCGGGTACGAGCGACCAATCCAGTTCGACCGCACTCGCGCTTGACGCGGGGCAGGAACTCGCGGGAATCGACATGAATTACGTGCCCGTGAACACCGCTCGGGTCGCGGGGCATGTGACCGACGCCCGTACATCCCGGCCGAGCACCGGCGCCGAGGTCACGTTGGTAAGCAGCCAGGGAAGTGTGATCTTCTCGCGGACTCAGACTTCCGCCGGCCCCAAGGGCACCTTCGAGTTCGCAGGCATTCCTCCCGGTTCCTACCTGCTGACTGCCCAGCTTCCGAACGACGCCCAGAGAAACATCTCCGGAGAGACGCCGTTGGAAGTCGGGGATGCCAACCTTTCGAATGTCGAGGTCGTGATCGGCCCCGGACTGAACATCACCGGGCATGTCCGGATGGAAGGGAAGACGGGCGCAGACATGAGTCAAGTCTCCGTCGGATTGGAACCGCTGGGCGGCTCAACAACCATCGGCGACAGTTACGACGCTACGATAAAACCGGACGGAACATTTACCTTCCACGATGTTTCTGAAGGAAGGTATCGCCTTGATGTCACGCCGATTCCTCCCGGATTTTATCTCACCGCTGGAGGTGCGTCTGACGTGCTGGAGACCGGCCTCACCATCACTCGATCGCATCCAATCCCCAGCCTCGAACTAACTCTGACTCCCGGGACCGCGCAGATCGACGGTACCGTATCCAATGACGACCGGCCTTTCCAGGGAGCTACGGTCGTGCTGGTTCCGGACGTGAACCGGCGTGGCCAGCCCCGCTACTACAAAGTGTCGATGTCCAACCAGTCCGGCAAATTTGTGCTGCGGGGCATTGCTCCAGGAGACTATACGATCTTCGCCTGGGAGGAGATTGAGCGCGACGCATACATGGACCCTGATTTTCTTCAGCTGTACGGAGATCGCGGCAAAGAGGTAAGTGTCGATGCGGGGAGCCATCAGACCATCGAACTGCCGTTGATACTTGCCAGTGAAGAGTGAGGCCGGAATTTCTGGCAGGGGCGCATCTCCTAAGGAGTTGTTTGGGCGGGGTGGACGCTGGTTGCGGTTCTGCTAAATTCGAATCTCAGCATCCATTCGCTGGGCACCGCTTGGCCGTCAACTCGCGGTGACGAGAATTTCCATCTTTGAGCAGCCTGCAACGCCTTATTCGCAAAATACTGGCTTGGTCCCCGAGAAACGAACTTCGCCTTCACCACATTGCCCGAGGGATCGACCCTGACCTTCATCGTTACTCTGATCCTGCCTTGAATTGTGGCTCTCGCATTCCGGGACACGTCCGGCATTACTTGCTGAGCGACTGAGCCAGGAGCAGCGCGGCTGGCGAAGGTCTCGACCGCCGCTTCCGCGGTTTTGGAAGTAGACATCGGAACCGTGCGATTGGAATCGCGCTGTTTGTCTACCCTTGTTTCTGTAGACCGTTCCGTTCCCGGCTGTGCTGGCAGCGGCGCAGACCTTGGTTGGGTCTCCGAAGGTTCAGATGCAGCTGAAGGAGATTGTTGAGCCTCCTGGTGTCGAGTGAGTAACCTTGGAGCCGCCAGTATCGCCAACATCGCAAGGCCGACTGCAGCCCCCGCCCAATAACGCCAGCCGGCAGACACCGTTTGAGGGTGATCGATCATCCGTTTTCTGGGTTCGGCTGAGGCGGACTGCAAATGGGCTGCGATTTCGGCAACCGTCCATCGCAGCTGGGGGCTGCGACGCAAGCAGTGACCCGCGATTTCAAGAAACGGAGCCGGCACGGTCTCCGGAACGATCGGATCTAGATGTTCCAGTTCCTGCCGGACAGGTGCATGCTGAGTCAGCACTTCGACCAGCGTCATGCCGAGGGACCAGACATCGGAAGCCGGTGAAATCCCTCCGCCGGTTGCGACCTCGGGAGGCGTGTAGAGCCCCGGAGTGCCGAGAACGCCACTCAACTCGCCCACACCGCAAAGTCTATCGCTCGAAACTTTTAATTGATCGCCCACGGCCATGATATTTGCAGGTTTTATGTGACCATGCACAAAGCCTTTGCTGTGAAGATAGGCCAGGACGTCAAGGACCGGCTGGAGCATGTTACGTGATTCGGCGGGAGTCAGCGGCCGGATGGGAAGAATCTGAGACAAATCCTCCTCGGCGTATTCCATCACCACGTAGAGCAGTTCTGCCCCATCCAACTGGCAACGCCCTGTCTGGAAAAGGCGCAGCAAATGAGGATGAGAGAGTTTTTGGGCCAGCCCCCACCAGGAGAGTTGGAATTCCGGGTCCTCTGGTTTCGCTGGAACCAGTTTGATGGCCGCTTTTTGACCTTCCTGGCCGCCACGTTCAGTAAGGAACACAGCACTGTGGTCAGAGCCACCCAAATACTGGCGTAGCTGGAATTCCCCGTTAACTTCTCGGCCTTCCAACTGTTTCCAGGTTTCAGCCATCCTGCTCCACTGCCTGCACTTGTACAGGTTAGCAGCATTGTACCTGACACCTGCGCCGGGCTATCCCTCCGCGAAGCTGCCTTTGAGCGATCCAGATCTGGGTCCGCCCGGGAAAGCGCCAAGGCAATTCCCGGCGTCCGGCACAAGTTATTTTTCCAGGTCGAAGAAGATTCTCGTGGTGGCGCGATACTGCTTTATTTTCTTGCCGTCCAGCTCCATTTCCAGTTCCCCCACTCTCGCCCACTTCAGTCCTCGAACGCTTTTAGCAGCCTCCGCTACCGCATTTTCAGCCGCCTTGGCAAAGCTCTCCTTGGACACACCGACGACCTCAATAACCTTCTGCACCATTGCTCTCCTCCTGGAATGAAATTAGCCGAAATCGACATGCGGCAGTTGTGATCGTAGCACGCCCCGCCGAACCACCGGGCCTCGCCACGAGCTTTGGATTTCACCTGGGATCACTGTATTTCGCCAGCACGACCGAATCTGGCGGATGCCTGCGTCAGCGGAAGCAGAGTACTGAAATCTTTCGATCGATGGGCAGCGCGATCCACGAATTCGGCGATGGACACGGCACCATCGGCGGCAACGACGCAGAAGCGGACCGAGCGTTCTAAGCCCAGCTTACGGCCGGTTTTGCTCAGCAGCTATTGCCCAATCGAACTGGACACGCTGGAAAACACGGTATTTGAACTTGATCCGATCAATCGGATTGTGCCAACTACCAGGACCAAAATGACTGCGAGCATTACCGCGTATTCGGCAATGTCCTGCCCGCGGTCATCCGACCACATGTTGTAAAGGAATTTGCTCAACTCCATGTTCTGATTGCCTCCTGTTCGGTCAGGGCAGTCTGCTCCCTAAAATTATTGCTGTCAAGCCTCTTTTGAAGATAAGAAAGATACTTGGGGAGGCGACCCGCGATATGTTGCCAATCACAATAGGCTCCGGGTTGATTCGCGAACTGCGAGTTCCGGGGCTACTTGGCGATGCACTGCGGAGACTTTCCGCTTTTCCTGCACCGCATTGATGCCCTCTACTACGATGTTCACCGCCATAGCTCCCATGGCCTCCATGGGCTGGCGTATGGTCGTAAGAGGCGGCGTGTACAAGCTGGACGCGGCGATATCGTCAAAGCCGATGACTGAACAGTGTTCGGGAACCCGCAGACCCGCCTTGGCCAGGGCGCGAATGGCTCCGAAGGCGGTAAGGTCGTCGAAGGCCATCAAGGCGGTGAAGGGGCGCTTCTGCTTGAGCAGTTCCTCGGTCAGTTTGCAGCCGGCTTCAAAACTTGAGATTGGATCGCGCGACTCCGGAAGATCGAGAATTAGCCGGGGATCCAGTTCCAGGCCGCTGGACTTCGCAAAAGACCGAATCCCCTTCCAACGTGGAGCGCTGTCGGCCAGAGTCTTGGGCCCGCGGATGAACGCCACCTTGCGATGTCCCAAAGAGTAGAGATGCTCGAGCGCGGCGTGAGCTCCCAATTCGTTGTCCACGATGACCGAACTGATGGAATCAGTTCGCAACTCACGTCCGATCATAGCGGTCGGAATGCTGCTCTTCTCCAGATCAGCGAGAACGTCAATGTCTACGAACAACCAGTTGGCCAGCACGATGAGCGCTTCCACCCGCCGGTCCAGCAACATTTCCAGGTAGCGCTCGAAGCGGCTGCGCTCGTTGTGCACGTCAGTGAGGATGGGAAGGTAAGAAGACTGGTAGAGAGTGTTCTCAATACCCCGGAGCACCAGTGTGCAGAAAGGGTCGGTCATGTCGAACACCATGACGCCGACCGTGTGACTGCGCTTGCTGCGCAGCGAGCGGGCAAACAGATTCGGGCGGTAACCCAGTCTTTTCGCTGCCTGCTCGATCCGCTTTTTGGTAGCGGCGGGAATGTAGCGCGCCAGCGGAGCATCGTTGAGAACAATCGAGACTGTGGTGGAGGAGAAACCACTCTCTTTGGCTACGTCCCGAATCGTGACTATCGATGGTTTCAGCCTCGGCCTGTGCACGGGTTGCTTTCGTGAAGCCTGAATGATCCCCGCTTGAATTCAAGCGGCTGCTGGCGGACACTACAGCAGAGAGTGAAACCAGTGTCAAGTTTGGTCTTCCGATTCTTTCTCGTCCTTGTGCTCCTCCTCGCCCCGTTGCAGGTGGCACGCGCCCACCCGGCGCAGCAGGCTTCAGCGGAAAAAGTGGCGGGCCGTACTTCGGCAGTGCCGGGGGCAATGCCGGCCCAAAACGCCGATCCCAAGCAGCTTTTTCAGCAGGGAGAGACGGCGCTGAAGAGCGGGGATCTGGACCAGGCGGAGCGCGCGTTTCGCAGGGTGTTAGCGGTGAATCCGCAGGTTGCAGGCGCGTATGCAAATCTGGGGGTCATCTCCATGCGTCGCAAGCAGTGGCTGCGGGCGCTGGAGATGTTGCGCAAGGCAGAAAAACTGGCTCCGCAGGTGGCCGGAATCCGGCTGAATATCGGCCTCACTTACTACCGGCAGAACGACTTTCGAGCCGCCATCCCTTCGTTCGAGACAGTCGTACGCGATGCTCCGGACTCGTTCCAAGCCCGCTATTTGCTGGGGTTATGCTATTTCTTCACGGCACGCTATGCGGATGCCGCTATCGCCCTGGAGCCGCTCTGGCCACAGGCTTCGAGCCAGTTGAATTACCTGTACGTGGTCGGTATTGCGGCCAACAAGGCGGGGCGCACGAAACTGGAGCAGCATGCCCTGAGCCGCCTGGTCGAGATCGGCCAAAACTCTTCGGAGTTTCATCTGTTGATGGGCAAAGCTCACCTCAATCGCGAGGAATATGACGAAGCTATCTCCGAACTCGGAGCTGCGGCCAAAGCTGATCCCAAGCTTCCGTTCGTGCACTTCAATCTGGGAATGGCCTATCTGAAAAAGCAGGATCTGGAGCGGGCCAAAGCAGAGTTCCTCAACGACCTCTCGGTTGAACCCGATGTCGCCTATGACTACGACCAACTGGGCCTGGTCTGCTCCCTTCAGCAACAGGACCAGGAAGCTGAAAAAGCCTTTCGCAAAGCACTACAGCTCGATCCTCAGCTGGCCAGCTCTCATTTCCAATTGGCTCGGGTCTACCAGCGCCAGAACAAATATGCGCAGGCACTGGCCGAGATTGACGCAGCCGGCAAGCTCGACCCAGACAGTGCCAGCATCCACTACGTGAAGGGGCTAGTGCTACAACGGCTGGGACGCACCCACGAAGCGCTGGCGGAAATGAATAGGTTTACGCAAATGTCGAACGCGGCCCGCGAGAACCGGCACAAGGAACTCGAGGCTGGCCCAATACCGAGCCCCGAACTCCTACAGGAACCGCAGTAACAGTACCTTTCTGGTAGACTGGCTGCATTCAGCCCCAATTCGCGAACGGTCATCCAAGAGAACCTTCCAGCGTGCCGGAGGACCAAAGTCTATGAAACGCGCACTGAAGATTGTTGGAATTATGGTTGTTGTGCTGGTGATTGTTTTGATTGCGCTTCCCTTCCTCGTGGACGTCAATATGTTCCGCCCCCGGATCGAGGGCGATCTGTCCTCAGCCCTGGGCCGGGAGGTCAAGGTGGGCAATTTGAAGCTTTCTATCCTAAGCGGAAGCGTCTCAGCCGACGACCTTTCCATCGCCGATGATCCTGCATTCAGCAAAGCAGCGTTCGTGCGGGCTAAGGCGCTGGATGTAGGCGTCGAGCTCATGCCGCTGATCTTCTCCAAGACGCTCAAGGTTACGGATCTGACGCTGGATCAACCGCAGGTTTCGCTGGTGCGCACGGCGTCGGGCAAGTGGAATTTCTCCAGCCTGGGAAACGCAAGCGGCGGCGCGAAACCAGCGCCTGCGGCAGGCCGCAGGCCTGATCCTGATGCCCATACCAAGAATGTCGGAGGCGCCGCATCCACTGAGTCCACGAACCCGAATCTCTCCGTCGGCAAGCTCAGCGTGAAGAACGGCAGCGTGTCGATCGCAGATGCCGAGTCCCATGCTAAACCTCGTATTTATCAAAATGTAAACATCACGGTGCAGGGTTTCTCCTTCGCTGCTCAGTTTCCCTTCACCCTTGCCGCCAACTTGCCCGGCGGCGGCAGTGCCATGCTCGAGGGCAAGGCCGGTCCGATTGACTCGGCCGACGCATCGCTGACTCCACTGCAAGCGAAAATTGCCGTCAAGCGGCTGGATCTAGCCGCCTCGGGATTTGTTGACCCATCGTCTGGGATCAGCGGCGTGGTCGATCTCGACGGCACACTGACTTCGGATGGCCAGCGGCTGCGTACCAATGGCACGGCGAATGCCGACAAGCTGAAACTCTCCCCCAAGGGCTCTCCTGCAGGACGCGTGGTGCAAGTGAAATACGCTACAGACTACGAATTACAGAAGCAGGCGGGGCAACTCACAGCAGGTGAGGTCACGATGGGCAAGGCCGTAGCCCGGCTGACGGGCGAATATCGGATCGAACCAACATCGACCGTCTTGAACATGAAGCTCAACGCCGATAACATGCCCGTGGACGACTTGGAGGCCATGCTTCCGGCGCTGGGCGTGATTTTGCCCTCCGGGTCCTCGCTCCAGGGCGGAACCCTCACGACCGATCTCACCATCGTCGGGCCCGTGGACAAGCTGGTCATCACCGGCCCCGTAAAGCTCTCCAACACCAAGCTTGCGCGTTTCGATCTGGGCTCCAAACTTTCGGCGATTTCCGCGCTGACTGGCGTCAAAACCGGTTCAGATACGACCATTCAAAACCTGAGCACGGATGCGCGGGTCGCGCCCGACGGTATTAGCACTCAGAATGTCAATCTAACTATTCCTTCCCTGGGAGTGGTCACCGGCAGCGGCACGATCAGCCCGCAGAATGCTCTCAATTACAAGATGAGCGCCAGCATGAGCGGCGGTGTGATGGGCGGGCTTACGCAACTGGTGGGCGGGGGCAAGAAAAATGCCGGCATTCCCTTCTTTATTCAAGGAACAACTTCGGACCCAAGGTTTGTACCCGACTTGAAAGGCATGTTGAGCAGCCAGTTTGGCTCCGCGGCACAGACGCCGGGAAACTTACTCAACGGGTTGGGCGGGCTGTTGGGGGGAAAGAAAAAATAGCAGGGGAAAGACGTGCATCCCTTAAGGATGCATCTTCGAAGAAGCACCCAAACGTTACAGGATATACGCCTTCGTCCTACCCTTGCCGCTTTTCTTTGCCCGGCAATCCTGCCGGATTCTCGTGAGTGCGTTCGCGGAACCCGCCTTTCAATCCCGTCGCCAGGGACACGCTCGATTCGCCAAACCGGTCGCGCAGGCGATCCGCTGCCGACAATGCCTGCTGCCAGCGCTGGCGGCGTCCGTCTTCCAGCAAATCTCCTTGATCGGCCTTTCCCTCGAACGACGATGCATGCACTCCCAGCAAACGCACCTGAGCGCCCTTGCGCCAGTTCTTGCGAAACAACGTGCGCGCCTGCTCGAAAATCTCAGTGTCAAGCTGGGTGGGAGCGGACAACCTGTGAGCCCGCGTAATTGTGGTGAAATCCTTGTAGCGTAGCTTGAGCTGGATGGTTCGCGCGTGCAATCCGTTTTCGCGCAGGCGGCGGCCCACCATCTCGGAGAGCCGCATCAGCGTGGACTCGATCCGCTCCGGATCGGCCGTGTCTTCGTTGTAGGTGTGTTCGTGGCTGATGGATTTCGGATCGGTGTCGGCGCCGACTTCGGTGTCAAACCATCCGCCCGCATCTTCACCGCGAGCTTTGCCCGCGAGCGCCAGTCCCCACTTGCCAAAGCGTTCTTCCAGAAACGCATCGTCGAAACGGGCCAGATCGCCAACCTTGTGAATGCCCAAGGCTTGCAGGTTCTGTTCGGTGACTTTACCCACGCCCGGAATGTCGCGCACGTCGAGCGGCGCAAGAAACTTTGCCTCCTGCCCCGGAATAACCCAGAGAATCCCGTGCGGCTTGGCTTTGGCGGAGGAGACTTTGGCAACCAGGCGCGAAGTACCGATCCCGATTGAACAATTCAGGTGTGTCTCGGTTTTCATCTGCCGGTGCAGCCTGTGGGCGGCGCGCAGCGGTGGGCCGTGCAGACGCGCGGTACCAGTCATGTCGAGATAAGCTTCATCGATGGACGCCATCTCGACCAGCGGCGAAAACGACGCGAGTACACGATAGACTCTCTCAGAATATTCGCGATAGCGGTCGGGGTGGCCATCCACAAAAATGGCCTGCGGACAAATCTTGGCCGCCGTGCGCAGCGGCATGGCCGAGTGCACACCGAATTTCCTGGCTTCGTAGGACGCAGCCGAGACCACGCCGCGCTCGTTGCGCTGGCCTCCAACGACTACAGCTTTGCCCTTGAGTGAAGGATCGAACAACTCTTCCACGGAAACGAAGAAAGCATCCATATCAACGTGGAAGATGGTTTTGACAGGCGCGGACATAAGAGGACGACAGGAGATTCTTGGAGGATTGTATCAGCGGGCAACGATAAATTCAGCTGGGTAAAGGCTCGTCGACCGCGCAGAGTGATTCACTCAGGATGACACTGGAACCAGCGACGGCGCGTCGAGAGCCGACTGCTGCGCTCCCGGCACTTCGAGATCCGGCATCGGACGGCCCGCGAACAGATGCCGGCAAGGCCTAGCCATCCACCGAGTCCAGCGCCCGGACCAGGTGACGCGCGCGCTGTCGGTAGCTATGCCAGTATCGGCATACATCATCCGGTAAATTCTGGAGATCAGCATAAATGCCAACCGGCCCCGCTTCGACTTGATGAAGCGGGAACGCTTCCAAATCGGACCCCAACTGTAGAAACTGTCCCAAACGCCTTGAGTGCGGGATCGGATTTCTTCAGCGGACATCACGGGATGGTCCCAATACAACTTGGGGCGAAGCGCCTGCGGTATAAGCCAGCGCCGGGTAAGCGGAATTCCTGACACCGTTGGCGGGTTGTCGCCCAGCGTCTTTTCCCAGCGATTGAAATCCACGGTCCCGGGATATGGGCTTAACATCACGAATTGCGCGAAGGTGCATTCCGCGCTGATGGCGGCAGCGGCGGTGGCCGCGAAGGTTTCCGGACGGTCGCTGGGCAGGCCAAAAATGAAAGAGCCGAGCACGTGCACGCCGTGACGCCGGAATGTCCGAAGTTGATCCGTCAGTTTCTCGCCCGCCAGGTTGAAATCCTTGTAGACGTCCTTCAACCCCTCCGGGGTAACCGATTCCACTCCGACCAGGGCGCCTTTGATGCGCGCCGCCTTCATGGCATTGAGAAAGTCCGGGTCTTCAGCCGCTTCCATCGTAATCTGGGTGAAGAAAACCATGTCATCGGGAAGCTGCGCGAGCCGAGACATAAGTTCAAAGCGTTCCGCTCGTATGGACTTGAGTTCATTCAGCCGGGCGGTGTTTTTTTGCTGAACCGCCAAGCTAAGGTCGGTCAACGTCACGGGATAGAAGTTATCGTCCGCAAGGGCGATAAAACGAAAGCCGAGCCGGCGCAACTGGACGATTTCTTCAATCACAACGTCGGAAGCACGCTGGCGGGGCCGCTGACCATCGGTGCGCCAGACCGAACAAAAAGAACAATGCTTCGGGCAACCACGAACCGTTTGTACGGATGCCCACATGTAGCGATTACGCGGAACCAAATCCCAGCGTGCGGCGACGAAATCGCGGGCTTCGATCTGGCCTCCGGCATAGATGGATTGCGGAACTCCCTCGCGACAGTCGGACAGCACTCTTCCCCACGCAATGTCGCCGTCCCCCTTGACCACCGCGTGCGCGCCCCCGAGTTTCAGTGCTTCCTCGGGATAGAGGGTGGCGTGAATTCCGCCAAAAATTACGTACGCGCCACGGCTGCGCGCCATCCTGCCAATCTCGTAACCACGCAAGGCATTTGCTGTGTGAATACCAATTCCGACCGCATCCCCGGCCTGAATGGAGCCAGGACGCAACTGCGATAGCGTTTCATCGACCAGAATAGGGTCACCGAAGCTTTTCGGGGTTGCCGCCGCCAGCACATACTGCCAGCGCGGAGTGATGACCGCCGTCCCAAATGACACACTGCTCGGGTTGATCAGGTGAACGTTCACGCCAGGAGCCTCCTTTGGGACCGATGCCCTCGCAGCGCGATGAGACGACGTCGTCGCTCCACGAAAGTGACAGGCTCCGCGTCGTTTCATTCACCCCGAAAGGCGCGGGAGTTTGTGTTTACTAAGGAAAACAACGGACCATTTGCCGATTCTTTTGGGCGGAAACCGTTTTCAAACGATTCGATAGCGCCGCGAGATAGGCAAGAAATGGAAGGAACATATTCAGCGTGTAGGCTAGCGAAAGAGCAATCCCTTGTCAAAAGAAAAAAACATGCGGTATCACTATCGATCACAGTGACCTTCCGCTTTGGGCGCAGGCGGGGCAGTTGGAGCGCAATTGGGCTCTACACCGCTGCTAGAGCCGAGGCTGGGTTCGGGACGGCCCGCATCTGCCGCACGCGTTCGTAAATGCGCGCGTATTCGGCAGCAGAAGCATTCCAGGAAAAGTCCTTGTTCATGCTGTTGCGCATGAGGGTCTGCCAGGATGGCTGGTCGCGGAAGGCGCGCAGCGCTTCCTTGATCGTCAGCAACAAGGCCTCGCCCTTGTATTCCGTAAACTTGAAGCCGGTTCCCTTGCCGGTGCGCGAATCCCAAGGCTCAATGGTGTCGTCCAGCCCGCCGGTAGCGCGCACGATCGGCACCGTGCCGTACTTGAGGCTGTAGATCTGGTTCAAGCCGCAAGGCTCATACTTCGACGGCATCAGGAACATGTCGCTGCCAGCTTCGATCTTGTGCGCCAGCGCGTTGTCGTAGGCGATCTTGACTGCGATCTTTTGCGGGAACTGCTTCTGCAGCCTTGCGAACATCTCTTCGTATTGCTTATCGCCGTTGCCCAGAGCCACGACGATCATTTCCTCGCGTGCCAGCCGGTCCATGATTTGCGCGATCAGGTCAAATCCCTTCTGCGCCGCGAAACGGGAGACGATTCCGATCACCGGCAGTCGCAAATCCGGCTTGCTCACGCCGAAGGCTGCCAGCAGGTCCTGTTTGCACTTGGCCTTGCCCGTCAAATCCTGAGGTGAATACCTGGCGACGATGAATTTGTCCGTCTGCGGGCTCCACTCGTCGTAGTCCACGCCGTTGAGGATTCCGGTCACCGTCGCGGCTCGGTCGCGCAGCACCCCCTCCAGCCCAAAGCCGAATTCCGCAGTCTGAATTTCCTGGCTGTATTTGCGGCTCACGGTGGTGATGAAATCGGAGTACACCAGCGCACCCTTGAGGAAATTCACGTTGCCAAAGAACTCCATCTTGGACATGGTGAACAGATCCCAAGGCAGGGTCAGAAGGGGCAACGTATCAGGAGGAAACAGGCCCTGGTATCCCATATTGTGAATCGTGAACACGGTGCCCACGTCGCGGAAGGCCGGGTCTTCCGCATATTGCGTGCGCAGCAGGATCGGCACCAGTGCAGATTGCCAATCGTGACAGTGAAAGACGTTGGGGGCTCCCAGAATCTTGGAAGCCTCCAGTACGGCGCGCGAAAACAAAGCGAAGCGCTCCGCGTTATCGGGATAATCGCCCGAAGAGGTACCATAGAGCGCATCGCGATCGAAGTAGGGCGGGTAGTCCACGAAATAGAAGGACACGCCGGAGCGGCTGCCTGCGGTAACGACTGAGCAGAAACGGTACCGGTCATCAAAGGGCACGGTGATGCTGCGTACGACTGTATGCGCGTCAGTGAGTTTGGTCTGGCGGTAGCGGGGCAGGTACACACTCACTTGGTGACCAGCTGCGGCCAGCGCCCGGGGCAGCGCCCCTACCACATCGGCCAGTCCGCCGGTTTTGGAAAAGGGCACACCCTCCGAGGCAACAAAAGCAATATGCATGAGGACCAACCTCCACACTCGTGAGCACCAGAACCCCGGCGCAAGTTATGATAGTGAGGCGCGCCTTCAGGCGCACGCTTCCTGCACCCAAGCATTCGGGGACCAAGATTCAGTGTAACTGCCGGAAAGAAAGAGGGTCAACGTGCCGAAAGTATCTGCCGCGCGTCCGCGCCGTAAGCCCAAGCTGGGACAACATTTCCTGGTAGACCACTCGGCTGCGCTCCGCATTGTGGAGGCCTTCGGTGATCTCCCCTCGAGTACCGTGCTCGAAATCGGGCCGGGACGCGGCGTCCTGACCTCCCTGTTGGCCCGGCGCGCCCGGCGCGTCATCGCCATTGAGCTCGATCGCGTTCTGGCGGCGCAGCTACGCATGCGGTTCGCGTTGACGCCTAACGTCGAGATCATCGAGGGCGATATCTTAGCCATGGATTTCGACACCCTGTTCGGACCCAAGCCGGGAAGCACGCGTCCAGGCATGAATCACCAGCCCGAACGCGTGCGCGTGGTGGGCAATTTGCCCTATTTCATTACTTCGGATATCCTGCTGCGCTTGTTCGAATACCGGAAGTATTTCGAAATCATCGTGCTCATGGTGCAGCGCGAGGTGGCCGACCGGATTGCGGCGCAGCCGGGCAAAAGCGAGTATGGGCTGCTTTCCGCCACTGCCCAGCTCTACAGTCGGGTCGAGAAATTGTTCACGCTTCCGCCGGACGCTTTCTCGCCGCCGCCCAAAGTCCACTCTACCGCGATCCGTCTCACCATCGCTCCCCGGCTGGAAAGTCTGGGTGTGCCGGAATCCGGCTTCATTAAGTTCCTGAAACAGTCCTTCGGACAGAAGCGGAAGACGCTCTGGAATAATCTGAAGGCGGACTACCAGCCCAGCGCTTTGCGTGCGGCCCTGGAAAAAAGCGGAGTGAAACCAAACGTCCGCGCCGAGGCATTGTCATTGGAGAAAAGTGCGGGCTTGTTCCGCCAGCTAATGTCGCCCGTGCTGCGACCGTAGCGCCGCCGTCCCGGCGGCTGTCGGGCGGGCGGCCTCGCCCGCCGCATCGAGGGCGTGACGACATCAGGACGTGACGACATCAGGACAGCCGGCAGGTCGTCCGCGCTGCACTTTCGTCACGGTCTCAGAAGGAGGTGCAATGCATTCGATTGTCCGTCATCCCGCCGTTGCGGGACGTTTCTACCCTCATGATCGCGAGACTCTGCTCGATGATGTGCAGTCCTATCTCTCGCCCGGCGCAGCGGCTGTTCCCGCGCTCGGCTGCGTGGCTCCGCACGCCGGTTACATGTACTCAGGACCGGTCGCCGGTGCGGTGTATGCGCAAGTAGTCGTGCCGCGGCGCTGCATTGTGCTATGCCCGAACCACACCGGCAGAGGACAGCCCCTCGCGATCATGAGCACCGGCGCATGGGAAACGCCGCTGGGTCTGGTGCCGATTGATTCCGATTTGGCCGACACGCTCAAACAACAACTTCCACTTTTGACCGAAGACAGTGATGCCCACCGCAGCGAACACGCCATCGAAGTGCAGTTGCCATTTCTGCAGTCGCGCCGGCCGCATTTCACTTTCGTGCCCATCGCGCTGGGCACAGGCCAGTTCGAGATCCTGGAACAGCTAGGCGAGGGCGTCGCCGAGGTCGTGCGAGCGCAGGATGAACGAATACTGATCGTCGCCTCCAGCGACATGAATCATTACGAGAGCGACGCAATTACCCGGGTGAAAGATCACAAGGCGATCGAGCGCATGCTGGTATTGGACGCACGCGGGCTCTTCGATGTGGTGATGGCAGAAGATATCAGCATGTGCGGCTTCGGTCCCGCAGTGGTCATGCTCACCGCTGCCAAGCGGCTGGGCGCGAGGTCCGCCGAATTAGTCAAGTACGCCACCTCCGGCGACGTCTCCGGCGACCGCGAAATGGTAGTCGGCTACGCGGGCGTGGTGGTGCGATAAGAAGGGCCGAACTCGAACTTTCTTGGGGCTTCCTCAGGGGCTAAAGCCCACAGTCATTTAGTCGTCTTGTGGCACGACTGAAGTCGTGCCCTCCCCGAAGAGCGGCGAACCGGATTCTCCTGTTGACATTCTATAGGTGCTAACCTATTCTTCTGTAGAACGTCTATAGGAGCATGGACATGGTACCGGAACAAACTTCGCTGCTGCAGGGCACTCTCGACCTGCTCATCCTCAAATCTCTTGCACTCGAGGAAATGCACGGCCTGGGGATCGCGCGGCGCATCGAGCAAATCACGCGCGGAACCTTTCAAGTCAAACCCGGCTCGCTCTTCCCTGCCCTGCACCGCATGGAAGAGGAAGGCTGGCTCACCTCTACCTGGGGCGAATCCGAGAACAATCGCCGCGCCAAGTACTATCGCCTCACCAAGACGGGCCGCCGCCAGTTCGAAACCGAAACCGAGCGCTGGGGAAGGATCTCAGTGGCCATCGCGCAGGCGCTCGAGGCTTCCTAGAAGGAGATTCCAACCATGCGATTCGCGAGCTTTGCGCACAACTGGCTACGAGGTCAGCGGCAAGAACAGGAACTCGATCAGGAAGTCCGCTCCTACCTCGATTTGTTGACCGAGGAGAAGATCAAAGAAGGCATGGAGCCGGAAACAGCGCGGCGCGCGGCTCGAATCGAGTTGGGCGGTGTGGAACAAGTCAAGGAAGAGGTGCGCGACGTTCATGCTGGGGCTTGGCTGGAGACCGTGTTGCAGGATTTACGTTACGGCTCTCGCGTTCTGCGCAACAATCCAGGCTTCTCCGCCTTGGTCGTGCTGACGCTGGCACTAGGCATTGGCGCCAACACCGCGATTTTCAGCGTTGTCTACGGCGTTTTGCTGCGTCCGCTGCCTTACCAGCACGGCGGACAACTGGTGGTTCTGCATCAGCAAGCCACCCAGGCTCATTTGCCGGATGTACCGTTCTCAGTGAAAGAGATATTTGACTATCGCGACTACAACCACAGTCTCGACGCGGTGGTCGAGTACCACAACATGAATTTTCTTTTGCTGGGAAAGGACCTAGCCGAGCGGGTCGAGGCCGGCGTGGTCTCGGCAAATTTCTTTGACGTCCTGGGAGTGAAGCCGCTGCTGGGTCGGACCTTCGTAGCCAGTGACGAATCGCCGAATGCCGAGCCGGTCATTGTGCTCAGCTACCAATACTGGCAGCGCCGCCACGGTGGTGACTCCGCTATTGTAGGCAAGGTCTTTCAGATGAATGACCGGCCGCACACGGTCATCGGGGTTTTGCCCCCGATTCCGCAGTATCCGGAAGAGAACGACATCTACATGCCCACGTCGGCTTGCCCGACCCGATCATCTGCCGCCTTCATCGCCAACCGGGCTGCCCGCATGATGACTGTGTTTGGCCGCCTCAAGCCCGGGATGCAGCTTCCCCAGGCGCAGGCTGATCTGTCCACCGTCGCGCACCAACTTGAGAATTCGTATCCTGATAGTTATCCCAAACCCTACGGATATGGAATCGCAGCGGCGCCGCTGCGCCAGGATCTCACCCGTCGCGCTCGAACCACGCTGCTGGTTCTGCTCGGGGCGGCAGGGTTCGTGCTGCTCATTGCTTGCGCCAACGTCGCCAACCTGATGCTGGCGCGCCTGCTGAAGCGGGAACGGGAACTCGCTGTGCGCCGGGCATTAGGCGCCAGCCGCGCGCGCCTCGTCCGGCAGTTGCTGACCGAAACCACGCTCCTATCGGTGGTAGGGGGAGCGCTGGGGCTCATGCTTGCCCCTCCGATACTGACTCTTCTGGTGAAGTTTGCGGCACAATTCACCACCCGCGCCGCCGAAGTCAGAATGGACACGCCGATTCTCCTCTTCACCTTGCTGGTTTCTGTCTTCTCCGGTCTCTTGTTCGGCTTCGCTCCCGCACTTTCTTCTGGTGGGCGCACCGCCGATGCTCTAAAGCAAGGATCCGCACAAACTACAAGCAGCCGGGGACATCAGCGGCTCCGCGCAGCACTCGTGGTCTTGCAAGTCGCTGTCTCCTTCGTTCTTCTGATTGGGGCCGGTCTGATGATGCGCAGCTTTGTCCGGTTGCAAAGTGTGGACCCCGGCTTCAGTTCGGAGCGGCTGCTCGGTATGCGACTCAGCCCCAACTTTTCCCGCTACACCAATAGCCAGCAATTATCGGCCCTGGCAGACCGCGTCTTGCGGCGCATCCGGGCGTTGGGTGGCGTGGAATCGGCAGCGCTCTCATCCAGCTTGCCCTTCAGCCCACGCGCCGTCGCCAACGGCCCCAGCAACTCGGATTTTGAAATCGAGGGCAAGCCTGTCCCCAAGGGTCAGCTGAAGCCCATCACCGACACGACACTCGTCAGCCACGGCTATTTCGAGACCATCCGGCAGCCGCTGCTTCAGGGCCGGACCTTCACCGAACACGACAATGCGGATGCGGTGAAGGTCGGCGTCATCAATCAAGCGCTGGCCGGTCATCGCTGGCCGTCCGAGAATCCCATCGGCAAGCGGATCACGTTCGATGCGGGCAAGAACTGGATCACTATCGTCGGGATCGTGGGCGACGCCCGGGAATATGGCCTGGACCGCTCGCCGGGGGATGAAATCTATTTGCCGGTCGATCAATTCGGTTTTGTTGGCGGACTGGTGGTGCGCGCTTCCACCGATCCCACGAGCATGACTCCGCTGATCCGTAAGGCTCTCCACGATGTGGATCCGCAGCTTGCCGTGGACCAGGTAGAAACGATCGAACGCCTGGAGCATGAGTCGGTCGCCTCACCGCGGGTCACCGCGATCCTGCTGGGCATATTCGCGGGTTTGGCGCTGGTGATCAGCGCCAGCGGCATCGCTGGCATCATGGCGCTCTCGGTGAGTCAGCGAACCCAGGAACTGGGAATCCGGATGGCTCTGGGTCAGCCCAGGAGTTCTCTGGTTCGCATGGTGGTTCGGCAGGGACTGGCGGTTTCCCTCGCCGGTACCGCCCTGGGCTTGTTGTGCGCGGTCGCGCTCGGAAGACTTCTTTCCTCGCTGCTGTACGCCACTAGCCCGACCGACGAAATCACTTTTGCTTTTGTCTCATTGCTTTTTGTCGTAGTGGCGGCTTTGGCTTGCTTTATTCCGGCGAGGCGCGTGACGCACATCGACCCATTTACCGCATTGCGGCAGGAATGAGCGGCGGAGATCCGTTTCGTGGAGGAGACAACCGGTCATGCCGGTTGCGACAAACATTGCCGAAATCCCAGGAGGAAACATCGATGCGTATCTGGCTGCTGCTTTGCCTCTCGTTCTTGTTCCCTGTGCAATACGCTTCAAACGCCGCACCGGCTCAGGGAAATGAAAAGGGCTCCTCTGCACAAACTCCAACATACACGGCGGATGGCCGCCTGCTATTTCCCGAAAACTATCGCGAGTGGATCTATCTGACCTCGGGCGTCGACATGAGTTACAGCCCAAATCGGATGGCCATGGATCACTCTATGTTCGACAATGTTTTCGTGGCTCCCGACGCCTACAAGGCATTCCTTGCCACCGGAACCTGGCCGGATAAAACCATGCTGGTTCTGGAGGCCCGAGTGGCGGGCAGCAATGCGTCAATCAACAAGAGCGGCCACTTTCAAACTTCCGAGTTGATGGGCAGAGAAGTTCACGTCAAGGATACCTCACGCTTCTCCGGAGGCTGGGCTTTCTTCAGCTTCGATGAACTTGCTCCGTCGAAGCAGGTCCCGACGGAAGCGGCGTGCTATTCCTGTCACGGACAGCATGCGGCAGTGGACACGACATTTGTGCAGTTCTATCCGACATTGCTCGAGATAGCCAAGAAGAAAGGTACTCTCAGCCGCGGATACTTGAAGGATGAAGCGGCAAATCCGACCAAGCAGTAATGTCAAAGAAACCGTCGTTTCCTGAGAAACAAATTAGCTTCGTTCCAACTCCGCGCGATTCCACTTGCCTAGATTCGCGCCCGCATCGTAAGTGCTCTGCAGAAAATCGAGCAGCGCGGCCTTCGGCGAAGGCGAATTCCGCACGTCATCGTACATGAGCAGGAATTCGTGCATCTGCGGATGGTAAAGCGCCTGTGCGGGACGGACCTTAGCTTCCGCGAAGCCCGCGGGTTCCGGGGCCGCATAGGCGTAGAATGCCGCGCCCTGGATCTCGCCGCCACCCGGCCAGAAGCCGGCGCTGATGACTTCGTGGGAATACGCCTCTCGGGTGATGCGGTCGGCGCCTTCGCGCTCAGGCGCGCGCCGCCCCGAAAAGCGGGTAGTGCACAGATCGAAGCTTCCCCAGAAGAAATGTACAGGGCTGTTCTTGCCGATGAAATGGGACCGGAATTCCTTGAAAATCGGATCAATGCACAGGAGGACCCGCCAGAACCGGTTGGCATACTCGGGGTCATAGGAAGCGTGCTGAAGGTCCTGATCAAAAGGGACGGGATTGGGTACTTCCACCGGCATCTTCCAAGTCTTGACCCGAATGCCCATAGACTCCAGCGCTGACCGGAACTCTTTGTAAAAATCGGCAACTGACCTCGGCGCTAGCGCGATCGTCCTTTGCTGATCCTGGCTGGTTTGAATGACTAACTGGTGATGAATGAAATCGAACTGAACCTCGAAACTTCCTCCGTCATACGGTATTGCGGAAGAGGTGAGTCCGAGCGAATTCACATACAGTGGGACTTCCCACCAGTGATTGATCCGCGGACTTAGCGCCAGCCGCACCTTCCCCACAATCTGCGTCCACATGTGGAGCGTAGCGTAGGTGCCTTGCCAGGCATCCAGCGGCAGTTCAGGCCATGAGCCTCGCGGCATGTTCGCCTCCAAATAGGTTATCGCCTTCCCCGCAAGCAGAAGGGCGACCGAAGGCCGCCCTCGCGTACTGCAACCGATTGACTCTCTGACCCTAGTGGTGTGAGCCACCGCCACTCGAATGACCGCTACTGGCGTGGCCTGCCGAGCTGCTCATACCTGAGTTACTTGCGCCGCTGCTGCCATGCCACATTCCCATGCCTGAGTCAGGTTCGGAATACCCTCCGCGCCACCAACTCGAACCGCCAATCGGCGCGGTGTGCAGGCGAGCGTTCGCAGATCCCTGCTGCTGCACGAGCGGAGAGAGTTCGCCCAGGTTCCGGATACTTCCTCGCGGGATCCCAAGCCCTGCGGAGTTCTCGCGTATCACCACCTTGTTATTGAACAACCCATTCTGATTGGGCATCGCGCCCCGATTCACAAAGATTGTTCCTTGTCCTGAGTTTGGCGGTTGAGGCAGCGCGAACTTCGCAGGTGGGTTCTGCACTCTCGGCAAGGCATTCGCCGCCGACCAGGAGCCGCCGGGCTGCCATGCCCATCCGCGTCCGGGAAGGAATACCCATGATCCGTAGTGGTATGGCGTCCAGCCCCAGGGATACCCTGACACCCAGCCATAGCCAGAACCCGGATAGAATGCCCAGGCGCCATTCAGGAACGGATCCCAGCCACCCCCAATAAAGTACGGCTGCCACAGCGTGCCGTACCCAGCCAGGTTGAAGAAGCTCCCGTAATAATTGAGATCGCTGACGCCGTATGCATAGGGCGAGTAGCTGCTCAATGAGCTGCTGGTAGCGTAGCGATCCTGATATTGCTCCTGCTGCTTATCCCAGGAGTCGTAGGGAGCCGGTTCCACCTCTCTGGCGAGGGTTTCCCGATCCGGATGGGCGAGATCGAAGGTTACAGTTTCGCTCTTGCCAACGTTCATGGGGCCGCTTGCAGTTGAGACTTGGGCCTCGCCTTTGAATACCGCCACTGAGACCTCGGCGTCACCCATTTCGATCCGAACACGCGCCGGCCGCGAGAGCGTCACTTTCTCCTGGCCGAACGATAGCGTGAACTCGTCGTTCTTGGCCGCGACGAAATTGACGTAAGCCGTGCCTTCCTGAAGATTGATGGACGAGACTTTCGCTCCCGAGTCACGAAGCGAAAGCTGGGGAAACTCCACCTTGGTGTCCGGTGTGATACGTAATGTGCTACTGTCTTCAAACTCCACCTCGGCCCGCGCCTTTTCCCCGGTCTTGATCTTCACGCCCTGAGTCAGGGGCAGGTTCAGAAATGCCTTCTCGAAACCCTGTCCCGTGTTGCGGTCGATCTGCACGTCGCCCTGAACATCGCTCAGGCGCACGATGCGTGCCTGCGAATCAGCAAAGGAGGGAATGGCCAAAAGAAGAAACGACGCCAAGGATGCCGCGCTCAGCAACCGGACGCTTGGGTTAGACATGGTACACCTCCGGAACAACCCCTTGCTCTATTAGAACATTGTTTGGCCGAGTTCGTTGCCTCTTAAATTTAAGATAGCGGGCTATTTAGTCTCCTGCCCTGCACGCGCCAACAGCCGCTCAGCGCACTCACGCACTACATTCAGGATGGAGGCGTCCGTTGCGATCTTTTGCAAGGTGGAAGCGACTACCGACAAGTCCCCCAGGTTGCCTGCGCTTGACATCTCCTGCATGCGCTTGAGCTCTTGGTCCAAGGCGAGCTTCTGGTAGCGATAGTCATATTCGATTCGCCGCCCAAACTCCAATGTAGCCGAGAGGTTTTGAAAGATCGTGGTCAATTCTTGAACGGCCGGAATCGGAGAGTAGTTGTAGGTGCCTTGCGTGCTCGTCTGCCCGGCCTTGTAGGTCAGGGTCTTGGTGCCCGTGGAAGCCAGATTCTTTTTCCTGGAGTCGACCTCACCCTCGAAATAACGGGCATGTTTGGTGAGATCGAAGATGTGAGCGGTCGTCGTTTGCGAAACTGTGAAGTCCAGTCGAGCCGGCTCGCCGGAGTCAGATTCAGACTGGGCGCTGAGCTTGCCATCGGAAACATAGGAGGCGTGCCCGTCGGACGATACCGAGATCACGTAATGAGAAGGGTCGGAACCCGGAAAATCACAGCTGAAACTAACTGTGGCTGTGGCGGATTGCCCAGCCTGCGCGGCAAATGACCAGGACGCGACGAGACATACAAGCACGGTTGCATATTGCCATAAGATGCAAACTACAGATAACCCGAGCCGCTCTCTACGCACCTTGCCGCTCCAGCGTTGCTGACGTATGCAGATGGCAGATTGCGATCGCCAGGGCGTCGGCAGCGTCCGGCGATTCAGGAATTGCCGTCAGATTCAGCAAGTGCATGACCATGTGCTGCACCTGTGTCTTCTCCGCCCTGCCATAGCCGACTACTGCGGACTTGATGGAGAGAGGTGAATACTCGGCAACCTCTAGCCCCGCCGATGACGCCGCCAGCATCGCCACACCGCGTACTTGCCCGAGCTTGAGCGCCGATTTTACATTCGCGGCATAAAAAACATCTTCGATAGCGACCCGGTCGGGCCGGTATTCCACAATGATCGCGCCAAGACGGTTGAAGATGATCGCCAAACGCGCCGGAAGCGGTTCGCGTGGAGAAAGCTGGATGGCACCGCAGGTCAGACAAACCAGCCGGCCGTCGTGACAAAGTTCAACCACACCGTAGCCGGTGTACTCGGTACCGCAATCGATCCCCAAAACACGCATCGAGGAGAGTGTACCTCAGCAACAGCGTGGCTGGCGTGCCTTCGCGAGTTCGTGCTCCCGCAGAAACTCAGTGTAGGCTTCGCCGGACGAAACCATGTGCCGCCGGATCAGGAAACGCGCGTACGCGGATTCATCGAAAATCTCGCGGAAGATGGCGAGCAACAGGTCAATCCCCGCCGCGAACCACCCTGGAACAGCAGCGGACTCCTGGCCCGCGCGCCGCCCGTGCTTCTGGGGATGGCTCATCCCTGCTCCTCCACCGCAAACCGTGTCGCCACAAATGGCGCTTCCCTCACGTTCGCGTGCGCGCGTCCAGAGAGCACTCTGATCCACAAGAAAACCGATTCCAACAAAACCAGGGCAACCATGAAGACCAGCACTCCCGTCACCAGAGCGTCCAGCCGGTCGTTGAAAATCAGTCGAGAGAGTTCGAGACTGGGCGCGGCAGAGGCAAGTTGCCCTGCGTGCGCCAGAAATCCAATGCGCGGGTTGGGGTCAAACATCTTGTGCCAGGACGCGGTGAACGTCACTGCAACCAGCCACGTCAACGGAACCAGCGTCACGGGAGAATAGCGGGCTTTCCCCATTTTGATGATGATGGTCGTGGCCACGCACAGCGCCACAATCGCCAGCAACTGGTTTGCGATCCCAAACAGCGGCCACAGCGAATTGATCCCGCCCAGTGGATCTTTAACTCCCTGCCACAAGAAGGATCCCCAGGCCGCCACGATTAGAGCACTCGTCGCGAGGATCGACGGATACCAACTGATCCGCCCCAACGGCTTCCAGACGTGCGAGAGCGCGTCTTGCAACATGAAGCGGCCGACACGCGTGCCCGCATCGAGGGTGGTGAGAATAAATAACGCCTCAAACATGATGGCGAAGTGATACCAGATGGCCATCACTGCCTGCCCTCCCAGGCTGCTGGAAAAAATGTGTGCCATACCCACGGCAAAAGCGGGAGCACCACCTGTACGGTTGAACAAGGTCTGCTCGCCGACCGCCTGAGCCAGCGATTGCATCCCCGCTGCGGTGACCGGAAACCCCCAACTACTTATGGTTGCGGCCGCTGCCGCTGCCGTTTTGCCTACCACCCCCGCCGGGCTATTGATCGCGAAATATGTTCCCGGCTGCAGAACGCAGGCGGCGATCATGGCCATAATCGCGACCATGGATTCACACATCATCGCGCCATACCCAATCATGCGGGTCTCGGATTCGCGCCGCACCAGCTTCGGCGTCGTGCCGCTCGAGATCAAAGAATGGAACCCGCTGATGGCGCCGCAAGCAATGGTAATGAACGCGAAGGGGAAAACGCTTCCGGCGAAGACCGGGCCGGATCCGTCGATAAACCGCGTGAGCGGTGGCATGTGCAGCGTGGGACGCAGGGCAATGATCCCCAACGCCAGCAGCCCGATGGTCCCCAGTTTGACGAAGGTGCTCAAGTAATCGCGCGGCGCAAGCAGCAACCACACGGGCAACGCGGAGGCCGCGAATCCGTAGACGATGATTACGAGGGCGAGAGTCGGCGCGGTCAGGGTAAACCAGGGTGACAGGGATGGAGCCTGTGAAATCCACTGCCCACCCCAGATCGCCAGCATTACCAGGATAAATCCGAGAAGCGAAACTTCCAGCACCTTGCCGGGCCGCAACCGCCGCAGGTACAGACCCATAAGCAGTGCAATCGGGATGGTCATGGCTAAAGTGAATACGCCCCAGGGACTCGACTTCAACGCATTGACCACGATCAATGCTCCCGCGCCAAGCAGAATCACGATAATGCTGATGACTGCCACATAAGCTACAAATCCCCCTGCACGGCCGATTTCTTCGCGCGCCATTTCGGTAAGTGACTTGCCATCGCGCCGCACGGAAAACAGCAGGATGACAAAATCCTGCACGCAGCCGCCGAAGATTGCCCCGGCCAGAATCCAGAGCGTCCCAGGAAGATAGCCAAATTGCGCGGCCAGCACGGGACCGACCAGCGGCCCCGGCCCGGCGATGGCGGCAAAGTGGTGGCCGAAAACCACCCATTTGTTGGTAGGGATGAAATCCCGGCCATTGTCCAACCGTTCGGCGGGAGTGGCCCTCTTCGCGTCTAGCGCCAGCACCTTGGCCGCAACAAACTTGCTGTAGAAGCGGTAGCCTAGAGTGTAGGTACAGATGCCCGCCAGCACTAACCACATGGCGTTGATCTGCTCGCCACGATGCATAGCAATGGTGCCTAGCGCGACCGCGCCAAGCAGGCTTAGCGCAATCCAGAGGCTGATTCGAAGCGGCTTCATCATCATGTTTGGCTAGAGTCTTGCTGGTTTCTTCGGGTTTGGAATGCGGACCCGGAAAGCTGCCGAACCAGACTGCATGATTATCCCAGTTTCCGTCACATTGACAATCGTTTCCTGCCAACCGAAAATCTGCTCACATGCCTTCATCGTATTCCCGCCTGGCGCCATACCTCCTTACGATCATCGAATTCCTCTTGGTCCTTGCAGCTGTGGCCATGGCGTTTCGCCAGAGCAAGGACGAATCACGGTTCTCCTCCTTCCATGCGATCGAACAATTCTTCCTAAAGCTGGCGAGACGAAGAGGCTTGTCCGTGATCGTGGTGGGCGTGCTGTGCCTCTCGATCCGGGCGGCTCTGCTACCAGTTCTTGGCGTTCCCGCGCCCGCAGTTCACGACGAGTTCAGCTACCTGTTGGCCGCCGATACCTTTGCGCACGGGCGTCTCACGAATCCTCCACATCCGATGTGGGTACACTTTGAGAGCTTCCACATCATTCAGCAGCCGACCTACATGTCGATATACCCTCCGGGTCAGGGATTGGTATTGGCGCTCGGCATGCGTCTGGGGCATCCGTGGATTGGGGTATTGCTGGTGACCGCATTGATGTGCTCTGCCCTCTGCTGGATGTTGCAAGGTTGGCTGCCACCGGGATGGGCCCTGCTGGGAGGATTGTTGGCCGTAGTGCGCATTGGAATCTTCAGCTATTGGATGAACAGCTACTGGGGTGGCTCCCTGCCGGCCTTGGGAGGCGCGTTGGTACTGGGAGCGCTACCTCGTTTGAAGCGGCATCCGAACCCGCTTGATAGGCTGCTCATGGCTTTGGGATTGGTGGTGCTCGCCAGCACCCGGCCGTACGAGGGATTCGTCTTTAGTCTGCCTGTCGCGGTCGTGCTCCTGGCGTGGATGTTTGGCAAACACCGTTCCGCATTGACTGCTTCTATGGCTCGCGTGCTCGTGCCCATGATTCTGGTACTAACAATCTCGGCCCTGGCCACCGGATACTACTATTACCGCCAGACCGGTAGTCCCTTTCGCATGACCTACCAAGTCACGTTCAGCACGTACGAGCTCGCTCCAGCTTTTCTGTGGCAGAAAGCTCATTTCATACCCGTCTACCACCACCCGGTCATGAGGGATTTTTATGACCAGCAACTTCGCCAGTTTGAAGCCAGTCGGAGTCCTGGCGGTTTCTTCGACCATTCGTTCATGCTGCTGGTTCGTGGGTGGTTCTTCTACCTTGGACCAATCCTGACCGTCCCCCTTTTTGCTCTTCGCGTCGTGCTGCGCGACCGTCGAATGCGGTTTCCACTCCTGCTCGGGGCGGTGTTCATGCTGGCGCTGCTGGTTGAAACCTGGATCCAGCCGCACTACTTCGCGCCTGCTACGTGCTTTCTGTACCTGCTGGTGCTGCAATGCATGCGCCACCTCCGGCACTGGCGTTGGCGCAACCGTCCGACCGGCCTCGCCCTGGTACGGGCGATTCCGTTGATTTGCGTCGCCATGGTGCTGTTGAGGCTCACCGCAATTGTGGCCCACGTGCCAATTGAGCCTCCCTGGCCGCGAGGCAACCTGGCTCGCGCGCAGGTTCTGCGCGAACTGCAAACCCTACCCGGACAACAGTTGGTGATCGTGCAATATTCTCCCAACCACGATCCGAATTCCGAGTGGGTGTACAACGCTGCCGACATCGATCACGCCAAGATCGTGTGGGCCCGCGACATGGGAGAGCACGATAATCAGGAACTGCTGCAGTACTTCAAAGACCGCAAGATTTGGATTCTAGAACCGGATGTCTCGCCGGTCCACCTCGAAACTCTTCCCTCATCGTCCTGCCCCAACGGATCGACATTATGCCCCCCGGCGAGCGGATGAGGTGCGGCGCTTGCCGCATTATTCGCCAGTTTCCCCGGCAGCGCCCCGTTCCGCAGGGCAGCAACGCGCGTTATAGTAGTTCCGTGCTCGAGGCCAAGCTAAGTGCCAGAGAGGCAGTTCACCGGCTACGCCAGCCGGCTTGGGTTGCTTCCCACACTCTTCGATATATTCGCGAGGCCGTTGCCGGAGTTTCACCGTCACACTTTGCTTCTCTTTTTCGCCGCGTAAAGCCCCTCACGATGTGCAGTTATGCCCGCTTGCTAAGCCTGCACCGCGCAGTTCTCTACGTGGAAAAGAACAAGATTCCGGGCGATTTAGTGGAATGTGGAGTTGCTCGCGGTGGCAGCGCCGCCATGATGGCGCTTACCCTGAATGACCGATCCCGCAAATTGTGGCTGTTCGATACCTTTGAGGGATTGCCTGCGCCGAGTCAAGAGAACCCCGATCATCCCATAGCTTCCCTCTACACGGGTACATGCCGAGGCTCACTCGACGAGGTGCGATCTTCATTCCAGCGACTAGGAATTGAGGACAACGCCATTCTTGTGCCAGGGTTGTTCCAGGAAACGTTACCGCGTTGCGGGATTGAATCCATAGCCATACTTCACGTCGACGGCGACTGGTACGAGAGCGTGATGGCAACGCTCGAAAACCTGTACGACCGCGTATCCAAAGGAGGGATCATCCAGTTTGATGATTACGGCTTTTGGGCCGGCGCACGTCGCGCCGTGGATGAATTCATGAAGCGGCGAAGCATCACCGAACCACTCCGACGGATCGATTTCTCCGGGCGGCAGCTCACGAAACCCTGACCTTTCGGGAGCTTGGTCTTATTTGCGCCCGACGCCAAGAATGCTGAAGAAAAAGCTGGAGAAGATTATCTCAACCCCTAGGGTCACCGAGACCATCACCGCCGCCACCAGGCGCACGAGCACCACCGGATTCATCGGTCCAAAACCGGCGCGGTTCCAAAGGTAAAACGAGTAACCGGCAACGCCGCTCCCCATCAGCAGCAGCACGGCCCCAACGAGCAAGCCTCGCTCAAGATTGAAAACGCGAAAAGCGCGAGTCAGGCGTGGATCTTCCGGCAACAGCCCCTCGGTGACCGCGAACACCTTAGTCAAAAATGCAAATACGACAGCTTGGAAACCCGTGAAAATCGCGATGGTGGCATAAAGCAGAGTGTGGATATCCAGAAAAACGCCACCGACTTTCCGCGGGCCAGGAAGCAGCCACAAGGCTACAGCGCAACCGGAAAACAGCAATACGAGTCCGGGGTAGAGGAAGAGCCATCGCGGACTATACAGCAACAAGAAACGCAGGTGCCTCCAGCCATCGTGCCAGCTGCGCAGATGGGACCTCCGGTTGCGACCATCCCGCGAAAGCGTTGTGGGCACCTCGCAAACCGGCACCTGGAAAAGGGCTGCCTTCACTATCATTTCGCTGGCAAACTCCATGCCGGTGGTGCGCAGACGCATCAGTTCGTAAGCTGCTTTAGTGAATCCTCGGAGTCCGCAGTGCAAATCTCGGCAGGGAGTCTTGAAGAAAAGCCGGCCTACTCCAGTGAGCACCGGATTGCCGAAATACTGGTGCAAGAGGGGCATTGCGCCAGGCCGAATTCCACCCTGGAAGCGGTTTCCCACCACCACCTCATACCCCGACCTGAGCTTTTCCAGGAACACTGGGATTTGGGTGAAGTCATAGCTGCGGTCGGCATCCCCCATCACAATGTACTTGCCTCGAGCGGCCGCAATACCACCCATGAGTGCACTGCCGTACCCCCTTTTCTCGACCAGTACGACGCGCACCCCCATGTCCGTCGCGATTTCGCGGGAATGGTCGGTGCTGCCGTTGTCTGCAACAATGATCTCGCCCGCGATATTGTTCTGCTCCAGCGTGCCGCGGATTTGCTCGATGCACGCCCCCACCGTGGCTTCTTCATTGAGACAGGGCATGACAACCGAGAGTTCGGGCGGGGTTCCCACCGCGCGATCGGAAAACTCAGGACTCGACTTTGACATCAGCGCCATACTCTCGGCATCGCAGCGGGCCGTAGCCCCTCGATGCGCCAGTTTATAACATGAGGGTCGCAGGCAGAGCTGCTATCATTTCCTTCGAGCTACTGTTTAAGCGACGGAAGCCAGAGCACACAAATCAAGGGCCTTTGCTCGTTGCTCGCTATGGGGAGTTGCCACCTGCTTTTCGGAATCGACGGGTCCACCTGGTGAACGCCAAGACCCCGTCGCGCTGGCCAAGATGGGCAACGGCGGTTGTCGCGATCGGCGCGCTGTTGCGCTTGTCTCAATTCTTCTCCCGCCGCTCCCTCTGGTATGACGAAGCAGCGCTGGCACTGAACATTCTGCACCGTTCATTCACAGGGTTGTTCCACCCCCTTGAGTATCACCAGGGAGCACCAATAGGATTTCTGCTACTCGAAAAATTCGCCACCAGACTGGCGGGTGAAAGCGAACTAACTTTGCGAGCGGTTCCGTTACTGGCCGGCATCGCAGCACTGTTCGTCTTTTACGAAGTGGCTAAATTGTATCTGTCCCCGAGGGCGGTGCCGATTGCTGTCATCTTGTTCTGCTTGAGCCCCGGCCTCGTCTACCACTCCTCCGAGGCCAAACAATACTCCACGGATGTGCTGGTAACTGTGGCCCTGCTTTATGGAGTGTTCAGACTTTCAAAGGGCCCCTTCAGCACGCGCGAACTCTTGTGCGGTGGCATCCTGGGCGCTGTGGCCATCTGGTTTTCTCATCCCTCCAGCTTTGTGCTTGCTGGAGCCGCATCGGTTCTCATCGCCAAAAACGTGGTGGCCGGCGATGCCCACAAGCTCCGATCAACGATATGGCTCTTATCCACGTGGGCGGCTAGCTTCGCCCTTTGTTATGCGGTGTCTTTGCGTCTTCTCAGCTCTGATACCGCTTTGCTGGCGTATTGGCGTGGGGCCTTTCCTCCTCACAGCCTATTGGAGATCGTCCCCTGGCTAACCGATAACTTCTTTGCTGCTTTCGAGAATCCGGCTCCGCTGAATGCTGTGCTGGGGGCCGGCTTCTTCGTCGCGGGCTGCGGTCAATTGCTTCGAGACCATCGCCAACGCAGCCTCGCACTTTTGCTAGCGCCTTTGATGGTTTTGTTTCTAGCTTCCTGGTTGCATCGTTACCCTCTGCAAGGAAGATTACTACTGTTTGTTTGCCCAATTCTTCTGTTGGTAGTTTCGGAAGGTGCAGCCTGGGCCTACAGCATAGGTCGACGGTTGTCGCCACTGCTTGCAATTGCTGTCCTTGCTCTGCTGCTTGCGAAACCAATGTATCTCGCGGCAGACCTCTTGATTCACCCGACACATCCAGACGACATCAAGCGGGCCATTCAATTCGTCCAGGCGCGGCAACAACCCATAGATGTCTGGTACGTGTACTATGGCGCTATCTATCAATTCACCTACTATACCGAGCTCTACCATTTGACGGGCAGGGTGCGGAACGGGGCCGAGTGCGGTGCAGATCCGGCTTGCTATGCTGCCGACGTGGCCCCGCTCCGTGGCGACGGGCGCGTTTGGGCCATCCTATCCCACATCCTGATCCACGATGGCGTCGACGAAGGAGTGGTGTTGCAGAACCAGATGGACAGCCTCGGCCTGCGCTTGGACAGTTATCGGGCTTCAGGGGCACGCGCTTATTTGTACGACTTCAGCAGCCCACCAAAGCAGTCGCCCCACCACGAATAGCGGAATTCTCAGCAGTCCGCCAACCAAGCCGCTCGCCAGGCCCTTCCCAATGGTTACGAAGGGGTAATGGCCGACCGCATCTTGGCCGAAAGCGGCTTAACCTGGTCGATTTCCGGGATGCGCCTCACAGTAGCGTGTGACCACCGTCACAGGCCGGTGAGAGCAACCCGGTCATAATCAGATTGGACATGAGGCATGGCGTGAGCTTGTGAGGAAGGGAGGGCTGCTATGAAAACCTGGCCAGTAATGATCCTGATTCTTGCTTTGATGGTAGCGTTGGCACCCGCGTTCGCCAACCCATCATCCACTCCGGGAGCAGGCGTGCCCAAATACGATCCGGCGACTGAATCGGTGTTCAAGGGAACGGTTCAGGAAGTCAGAGACCGGGAATGCCCGGTGAGCGGTGGTATGGGATCGCACGTGATCCTGAAACTGGACGATGGCACTACGATTGAAGTTCACCTCGCTTCCACCAAGTTCGTGAAAACCTACGAACTGGTTTTCAATGTGGGAGATAAGCTTGAGGTCACCGGTTCTAAAGTGAAGTTCGAGGGTGTAGACACGATCTTCGCTCGCGAAGTCAAGCGAGATAATGACGTTTTCGTCTTCCGCGACAAGGACGGCAAGCCCGTCTGGTAGAGCCTGTTCGATGTGGGCCTGGTTCGATGTGGGCCTGGTTCGATGTGGGCCTGGTTCGATGTGGGCATGGCTCGATGGAGCCGGATGCCATGGAACTCCGTTCGATGGAGTGACGAACGTGCCGGCAACTGCGCTCACCTCAACTTCGGTTTGCCCTCCCCAGCGCCGGACCGCGTTGCTCCTGGCTTTACTTCCCAAACAGAAAGCTCAAGGCCTCCGGAAACCGTTTCCCCCATTCCCCTTCATTGTGTCCCGCGCTTTCGTCGATTTTCACCCGCAAACGACTCTCATCCAATCCGGCACGGCGCAGGATATGCTCGAGTTCGCGCACATCTTCCACCACCTGCTCATCTCTGTCCTCACGGCCCGCTTCTCTGGTCCCGATGGCCAGAAAAATCTTCGCAGGCCACTGCCGAAGATGCCGAGACTGTTTCAAGATCCGGCGATTGGAAATAAAGAGCGATGGGCTCTCCAGCAGCAATCGGCTGAATGCTCCGGGCCGGTCAATGACCGTGTACAACGAAATGAGCGCGCCTAGAGACGATCCGCCCAGTCCAGTATTCTCATAGCCCTTAGCGATGCGGTATCGCTGGCTGACAAAGGGCATGACCTCACTTGTCACGAAGTCGGGATAGTACTTTCCTTGCGGGCGAAGCACTGGGGGACTGAACGAACGGTAGGGAAGGTATTCCTTAATGCGGTCATTCTGGGTGTTGTCGATGCCCACGATGATCATCGGCGGAATTACTTCTTGCCGGATCAGACGATCGGCGGTTTCGTCCACGCCCCATTCGACGCCGGCGAACGCCGTCGCCCGGTCGAACAGGTTCTGGCCGTCATTGAGATAGAACACGGGGTAGTGCCGCGCATCATTTTCCGGCGCATCGTAACGCGGGGGCAGCCACACGCGCAGCATCCGCGTATTGCGAAATATCCGGCTGTGAAATTCGTGCAGTCGAAGATCGCCTGTGATGGAAGAGTTGGGTGCGGAAGTGGATTGATCTTCTTCCGGCTTTGCCCGTTCTTGGGAGAGCTCTTCCATACGAGGGTATTGTCATTCCGAGGAGCGCGAGCGACGAGGAATCTGCAGTTCTCCCCCCATTATGGGGGAACTACAGATCCCTCCCCCTCGGCTTCGCTCGGGGCTCGACCTTCGGTCTCGGCAAGAACCGCTCGGGATGACAACAAGAAGAGGTTTTTCGACAACGCCGTTCGGTACATCCTAGTGTTTGGTATCATGCGCGACGCCGGGATTTAGCGACCAAGAATGCCGACAGCACCGTAATCGTAAAAATCAGTGTCAGCGACGAAAGACACAATATGCACCACGTCGCCAGCACGAAGGCTTCAATGTAAGTGAGGTAGAGCGCAAAGCCGAGTCCCGCCACGGAGGCGATCAGTAGGAGAACGGGAGTTTCTGCTTTCCTCCGATAAAGGGTTGCCAGCGCCAGCAGCGTGCCGTATCCCAGGATGCCGATCAGAGCGTCGGGGATACCGAGCACGGTCGAGTAAGTGCTGCGATTCACAATGTCGCAGTTAAAGTTGGCGCCGAAGTCGCAGTAGGATGTCGCCGAAGTGCCGTAGTGATGGTGGAGCGAAACCGAAGAAACCGCCATCCCGGCTAGCGCAAGCAAAGCGATCACCCAGAAGATCCCGGGCCGATGGAGCACTGGGCGTGCTTTTCCGTCTGGCGTGTCCAGGTCTAACCGGCGCGCCGCGGGCGTCATGGCAGGGCGCATCCGGTCTTATCGCTCAGAAACTCTAATTCTTGCTTGCCCTCAACCCGTGTTCCGTCTGGAAAAATCCAGGTCGGAAAGCGCTTGATACCAACCTCGGTACAAATCGGCTGTAACGCGCGCGAACCCTTGATCCCGCACTCGACGTAGGGAGCGTATTTGAAGGAGGCGTCAAACATGTCTTTCTGCTCGTCGCAATGCGGGCACCAGTACGCTCCGTACATCTTGGCTTGCTTTGCCGTCAGGCACCTAGCGAAATCATCCAGCCGTCCGAAATGGTTTTTTCTCACAAAGTAAACCAGGGCGGCAAATGCCACCACGATGAGGACAGCAATAATGATGATGTTGCGCGACCCGAGGTTCGGCTGCCCTTGCCGTTCCCGCACTTCTTGCCGTTGTCTGCGTTCTTGTGACATGGCTATGAATTCTTATACCACGACGCTCAGAGCCGAAGGCAGAACATCAAGTGTCTGGCATTGTAGTGTCAGCACTTCACCGTCCACCATGACGTCGACCGGAGCGTCGAGGTGGAAATCAATTCGCTTGGCTGCCCGCCGTTCCGCCAGCGGATGATGAATGTGGGTGCCGTCGTAGAGCGTCGGCAGGTTGCGGATGAGCCCGATGCGTCCGATGGGCCCCCAGCGTACGTACTCGATCAAGCCATCGCTGACCTCGGCCTTGGGGGCGATCATCATCGTTCCGCCGGTGAATTTGCTGTTATTGAAAGTGAGGAACAGGCACGGACGGCGATCCACTTCCCCTTGCCCATCGACTTGCAGCGGGAAAGGCCGGCGCCGAAACCGGGCCAGCGAGATGAAAATGGACGATTGGTATCCGAGTTCTCCCCAGGCGCTGAAACGCCGCGCCCGCAAGGTGGCTACGTCCGCCGCAAATCCCATGGCCAGCAGATTGATGTAGTGCAGAACTCCCCGGGTGTGACGCAATCGTAAAACATCGCAGGGCTGGGAACGCCCGGCTAACAGCGCCTCAACCGCATGCTCCGCGCCGCGATCGGTGAAATCGCGCAGAAAAGAGTTTCCGGTCCCGAGGGGAAGAAACGCCAGCGTAGGCGGTTCACCCGATTCCGCTCGCGGAAATAGACCATTGACGATCTCATATGCAGTGCCATCGCCTCCCACCGCGATGAATTTGCGATAGCCCCGATCGTAACCATCTCGTGCCAGTGTTGTACCCTGGCCTGGGCCGCTGGTTTCGACCGCATCCATCTTGATTCCGCCCGCCCGCAAACGGGCGAGCGCAGGCCCGACCAGCTTACGGCAACGCCCGCCGCCCGCTGCCGGATTCACTACGGCAAGAAACGCGTCGCTCACAACTCGACCACGGCAGCGCGGCTGAGCATTTTGCCCATCTCTGTGGCAAGGTCCGCGCGTTTGATTTTCATCGACGCCGTGCGGGGAAAATCCTTCTCCCACAACACGTATCCGCCGACCCGCTTGAAATCCGGCAAACGGCGGTTGCGTGCAGTGATCTCTTCCTTCAGAGCGCCGGTGAACTCCTGGTTTTGCTCCAACCGCAAAACAAGAACGAGCGTTTCCTTCACCAGACTCTTCGCCGGCCAAACGTAATTCGCGGCGAAGACGCTGTGTTCTTTCACGGGCAAGCCATCAAACACGTTCTCAATGTCCTCGGGATAAATATTCTTGCCGCCTTCGGTGACGATCATGTTCTTCTTGCGGCCAAAGAGTTGCAGGTGCCCCTTGCCGTCAATCCGTCCCAGGTCTCCGGTAAGCAGCCAGCCATCTACGATCGTCTGGGCGGTCAATTCAGGATCATCCAAATAGTGCGACATCACGGTCTTGCTGCGCGCCACAACTTCGCCGATGCCCTCCGAATCCGGATTGAAAATCCGCAATTCGACTCCGGGCAGCGGTTTGCCGGCGGTGTTCGCGCGAAAGGGTTTCAGGTCGTTGAGTGTAAGAGCCGTGCCCGCCTCGGTCAGGCCGTATCCGTTCGCCACCGGCAGTCCAAGATCATAGAAGAATTGCAAGGTTGAAGACTCCATGAATGCGCCGCCGGTGATGAAGGCAAGCAGTTCTCCTCCAAAAGCCTTGTGGACCTCGGAAAGCAACCTGCGGCTGAGTTTCACCTTCGGACGCCCCTTGGTGAGCCGCTTGTTCAGCGCGATCATGCGATTGAGCAGAAAACGCTTCGTGGGCGGCAATTCGTCAAACTTGGCGCGCAGACCGCGTTCCAGGTTTTTGAGAATCATGGGAACCAGAGTGACGTACGTGATTTTGTAGCGTACGAAGGCATCGCGCACAAACTCCGGCCGCAGCGTGCGCAAATGCACCACGCAAGCGCCGCACACAAACGGGCCAATGAAGCCGACCATAAAATCTATTGCATGGTTTGTCGGCAGAATGCTCAGATAGCGCACGCCCGGCCAGAAGGGATACCACGCCGTGAGCGATTTGCACTGCTCGAGGTAGTTCTCGTGGGTAAGTACGCACCCTTTCGGCCGGCCTCCCGTGCCCGAGGAATAGACGATGCAGGCCACGTCCTGGCGCTGTCGCGGAACGAATACGGGATCGCCCTTGCGGCGAAATTCTTCCCAACGATAGGCTCCTGCCAGTTCCGTTCGTAAAGGCGCCTCCGTCACCAGCACGGTCTTGAGCTTGTGACTCTTGAACTCTGGAGACTGCGTGATCGCGCGCCAGAGATAGTACTCAACGATGAGAAACTTGGCTTTGCAGTGCGCCAACAGTTGCAGTTGCTCAGCCGCCGTTAGCTTGTAGTCGAGCGGGACCAGTACGCCGCCGGCGTGGAAAACGGCGTAGGCAGAAATCAGCCACTTCGACTGATTGCTCATGACCATGGCGGCACGATCACCGGGACGAAATTCCGCATCCTGAAGAGCGCGCACCAAAGGCAAAGCGCTCTCCTTGAAATCAGAATAAGTGAGGCGTGTCTTCTCCCGGTCGCGATCCGACTCGATCAGGCAAATCTCATTCGGCCAGCGGTCGAGCGCATCCCGCAGGGCGGCGCCCAGACAACTGTATTGGTCGAGATCGAGCATCAAAGATATATTTCACCACAGAGCCGCGGAGACGCAGAGGAAACCATGTTAATCACTTCATTACCGCACGAGTGAGAACTGAGAACTTAGGTCTGGCTCCCGGAGATTTATCCCTCCGCGTCCCCTGTGTCCTCCGTGATAGTTTCCCTTCACAACCGGGCTTGAATTCTGCTCGCTAGCGTCCTGAAATCCGACACGCCCTGCAGTTCGTAGTCCGGCAACTCGACATGGAAATGATTCTCGAGTCTCGTCAGCAAATCGAGCGCCTGCAAGCTGTCAATGCCTAGCGTCTTGAAAAAGTCATCGTCCGGAGTGAGCTTGTCCCGCGCAACCTTGAAGTGGGTCGCGGCCAGGTTGAGGATTTCGTTGAGCGTTTGTTCGGAAGCTCTCATAATCTAGCGTGCAGCTGTAGCGCACAAATTAGTCACGGTAAGTACGGTTGTGCGTCGGTGCTCTCCACGAACTTGCGCAGACCGGCTTCGACGGCAGGCTGCGTAAACAGCTCGCAAAAAATATCAATTTCCCGCCGCAACTCTTCATACGGAATCGGCTTGATGAACCTCTTGGCTGCAATCGCCGTCCGGCGATCGAACTTGCCCAACTGGGACGCGGTCGCGCGCGCCACTCTCAGGGCCTCGCCTTCCCCTACGACTTGACTGACTAGCCCCACTTGCTGCGCCTTAGTCGCGTTAAAGCTCCGCCCCGTAAGCAGAAGATCACGCACCACGGCATTCCCCAAATCCCGCTTCAACCGGGGGATCCCGCCAAATCCGGGAATTAATCCCAGGCGAAGTTCCGGGAAGCAGAAACGCGCCATTTTGTCCGCGATGATCAAGTCACAGACCAGCGCCAGCTCCAGTCCCCCGCCAAATGTGACTCCATGCACGGCGGCGATCGTAGTAAGCTGCGAAGCGTCGATCGCATTCATCACTCGGTGAATGCGCTCCAGATAGTTGCGCACACCGGCGAGTGCCTCGGCGCGCTGCAACTCCTGCGAACGATGATACAACTCGCGCAGATCTGCTCCGGCACAGAAGCCAGACTTCAGGCGGCTGTAAATGATGAGCGCAGAGGTTTCCGGCTGAAGGCTTTCCAGAGCAAGGACAAACCTTTCCAGCTCTTCCAGGGCAAGCAGGCCGATTTCGTTGCAGGGCTCGCGGTGAAGCGACAGCTCGACAACGCCGTCCTTCATCTCCCATGAGAGCGCCTGGCCTTTGAATTGATTCATCCGCTTTTCGAGGTTGCACCAAATCCGCTATACCGCCTGCTTCACCTGGTACAAGTCTTCAATCTCTAACGCTAGCCGCACGGCGATCGCATCGCGCTTCAACTTTCCGTTTGCCGTCAGCAGACCATTCTCAATCGAAAACGGTTCGGCACGAACATGAAATGCCCGAATCTGCTTGTAGTGCGGCAGCCCTTCGTTGACCGCATCCAACGCCGTCTGAATCTGTTCCTGGGTTACGCTCCCGGTTACGATCGCCGAAACATAGCCGCGCCCGTTGCCCACCAGCACCACCTGTTGCGCTCCCGGTAGGTTCCGCAGCACTTCATCTTCAATCGGCTCCGGAGCAATGTTGTGGCCGGAACCCAGAATAATCAGATTCTTGATGCGTCCGATGATACGCCAGTTCCCTGCCGCGTTGACCTCGCCCTGATCGCCGGTGTGAAACCAGCCGTCGCGCAAGGTCTTCGCCGTTTCCTGCGGACGATTCCAGTATCCGGGAAAGATATTCGGCCCGCGCACGATGATCTCGTCGTTCTCACCCAGCTTCATTTCCACACCGCGGATCGCCGGCCCCACTCGGCCCGGTTCGACATGGCGCGGATCATCCATGGTGCAGATCGCGGTGGTTTCGGTCAACCCGTAAACCTGCAGCACCGGAATGCCCAGCATCAAGAAATAGAGTTGCGTTTCCACGTTCAGCGGAGCTGAGCCGCAGATCAAGGCTTTCAGGTTAGAGCCGATCATTTTTTTCCGGATGGTCGGAAAAATGACCCGGTTGGCCAAAGTCAGCCACAACGAGTCCGACAAGCTCGACTGCCCCTCGTGCTTGCGGAGCCATGCACTTTTCGCTCGACCATAAATGCCGAGCGCCAAGCCGCCCGTCTTCCAAAGCTGCTGGTCCACTGCCTTGCGCATGCGTTCCAGCAACGCGGGAACGTTGAGGAAGTAATCCGGCTCACTTTCCCGCATGTCGCTCGCAAGCTTGCCCAGATCCGAGTTCATCGTCAGCAAACTGCCGCACAGCAGACAGGTCAGCAGCATGATCCAGGAACCGGCAAAACAAAACGGCAGATAGTGGAATACGCGATCATGGCCGGGCTTCCTCTCCATCAGCGCGTCAAGCCGAGCCGAAGTGCAGCCCAGCATGTGCCCAATATTTCCCGCTGTCAAAACTACGCCCTTTGCTTCGCCCGAAGTGCCCGAGGTGTAAATGATCGTGACCGGATCAGAATCCGTTGGTTGCCCCACCCTTTTCGCGTTCTGTGCGAAAGGGTGGGAAATTTCCGGTCGCTCCGTAGCGCCGGTGCGGCCGAACACTTCTTGAAACAGTACCTGCAGGGGCGCCTCCGGCCAATTTCCGGCGATGCCATCTCTCAGCGCGGATTCCCCGCAGCAGATTAGTGCCGGGTGACAATCCTTCATCATGGCCACAAGCTCGGCCGGAGCCTGACGCGCGTACAGTGGCACGACGATCAGGCCTTCCGCCATGATCGCCAGATCCATGGCGACCCACTCGATGCTGTTGTGCGCAAGCAGAGCGCAGCGATCGCCTTTTCTCAGATCTTCGCTGGCCAGGAAAGCTCTCGCCCTCGCAACCATCTCTCGCAGTTCGCGCCCGGTCGCGCTCGCTTTCCCTGGTAACGTAGTTGGCTGCGTCTCACCGCTTCGAAGCTCTCGCAGGACGACAGTGTCCCCCACCGCCTCAAGCTGATCGAAAATGTCGTCGAGACAACTCATGGAATTTGTTTTCTCTGTGCCTTCTTTGCCCTGTGGTGAATGCTATTCAGCTATACGCCTCAACCAGACTGTGCAGGTTCGGGCTCATGGGCGGCAAGTAATCCTCCCAGCTCCATTCTCCTTTGCGCGTCGGGAACTCGGGATACCGCCGCCGCACTTCTTCCTCAAAATACACCCCCATACGTGCCATAACTTTCAGGTTTCGCACCACGGTGCGCCCGATCCCATCTGCAACCGTCTCTCCTTCTGTGGCCAGCTTGTTCAGCGCCGCTAGCAGCTTCGGCTCCAGATCAACGTCATCCACATTCATGAGTAAGTCGCGATGACCTCGCTCGTGCATCAGGTTCCGGATGCGCTCGTCCATAGTGATGCCCGCCGACGGCACCAGCGCGGGCATGGAAGTCACAATCCCGTGATAGCGCGATGATGCCATCAGGTGGCAGGCGCGCAGCACGCTCACCAGTTCGTAGATGTTGTACTCCTCGGAGGTGAGTACGGGCACGCCGCCGAGTTTCTCGGCAATGCGATTTGCTGGACGCGCGTCCAACCGCTCGGTCGCGACCAGAATGATAAATACCTTGCGCTGCTGCCGGAACGCGTCAACGGCGTTGGCAATTGCCGTCAGGTAATGCTGGTAGGCGCGATCCGCCGCCGGCCCGGAATTGTGAAAGTACACTGAGCGGTAGTGACTGTCTTTGTAAGCGCCGGCAAGGCCATGCAAGGCGTACTTCGCGACCGATGCCCGAACCGGCCACTCGAACGGATTGATCGGACATACGGCCAGCACGGGCGTGCTGCCATCCCAGCCCACTGCGCGCAACGTCTTCCGCCCGTACTCAGCCGGATGCGGCTCAAACGTCCAGGCCGTATCGGTCCCCAATTCCGTAGGTACACCGAGTTCGCGCAAGATCGTCCGTGATTCCTCGTTGCGCGTGATCACCAGCGAGTTTTGGCAGAAGCGGGCGCACATCTTGGCGAGAAGTGGGTCCATGTGCCCGGCCTCAGCGCCATAGCCCACCGAGAGTTTGTTCTGCGCCGCTGCGATCCCGAGCGAGCCAATCATCATGGTGGCGAGCGCATTGGCGAACTTGCTCTTGAACATTGAGCCTTCACAAGCCACCACTCCGTGATGCTTCGGAACTTCATGCGACAGGAAGGGCGGAAAAATGTCCGGCAGATGCACCTGTGCTGTGCCTTCAAAGTAGCCCTGAGAGAACTTGAAATTCTGCGACATCACCGTGAAATCCACGTTCTCGCGCCCGAGAATATGGCGGATCTGGCGCAGCATCTCCTCCACGCGCGCGTCCGACCCCATGTTGCGGGTGCCGTTGTAGCCGGCAAACAACAGCTTCAGCTTTTCTCCCGGCTGCCACGCCTGTCCCTTGCCCAGCATCCACGCAGCCTTCGACTTTTCAATCGACGCACTCACCCACGCCTCCAGCAGGAAGTCCATCATGCGGCGGACCCTCCGGCTTTGGCTGGCCAGTCTTGATATTTGTAGGAAAAATTTCCTTCCCGGCTGAACTTCAGAAGCGGGTAGCTGTATTGCGAGAACGGAACCGGCTTGCGTCCCAGTTCGGTGGTCACGCGCGTGTTGTCGAACACGGTGTTCCAGACCAGATACGGCATGAAGACTTTCATCAGCGACGCGCCATGAGCAACCGCTCCTTTGCGGTTGGCCAGCGTATTCACGGTTCCCGAGAACGGCCGCTCCAGCACTGGCACGAACACAGGTCCACGCTTCTGTTGCGCGGCCGCGAGCGCGCGGGTCAATTCCCGAAATGTCTGCGAATCCCGGCCCGAAGCCAGATGGTAGGTATCGTACTGTGCCTTCTCTTTCTGATGCAGGGTGGCGATGGCGTCGGCGACGAAGTCCACATTCACAATATCCACCTGGTCGTTCGGCCGGAATGGCAGCACCGGCAATCCGGCCAGAAACACGAATGCCTTGACCATATCGAACTGCGTGGTTTCGGGACGGCGGCTGTCCCCCAGCACAATGCTGGGCCGGAAAATCGTGATCGGCACCTCGGGCAGAAGCTGCCGGATCATGTGCTCGCAGAACTTTTTCGTGCGCGCATACGGATCGTAATCCGACCGCTCCCAGTCAATCGCTTTGTCCTCAGTAACCACTTCGTTCTGACGCTGTCCGGCAACCGCTACGGTGCTCACATGGCTGAAACGCCGAATCCCGTGATAGTGGTGCACCCGCATCGCCAGTTGCAGCACTTCCAGCGTGCCTCGCAGGTTCACATTCAGACAGCTTTTCTCCGACTTCCGGTTCAACGACGCGGCACAATGGACCACCGAGTCGGTGGTATGGATCAACCGGTCATAGTCGTCGCGGACAAGGCCGAATTGCGGTCCCGTCAGATCGCCGCGGAAGATGCGGATGCGCGTCTGCAGATACTCGTAGAAGCGCGGAAAATTCATGTGCAGTTGCAGGGCACGCCATAAGCGCACTTCCGCTTCGTGCCCGTCCCGAGCCCGAATCAGCACGTTCAGGGATGCTCCGTGCCCTTCCAGCAGGTTGGCAGCAACGTGTGCGCCAATGTATCCGGTCGAACCGGTCAGGAATATCGCCACGTTGCCCCGTTTGTTCCCGTTTTAATGGTGTCGCCGTTGGTTTCGGCGGTGGCGAGCTGAAAGCTGCGGGCCGGGCGCGCCTCCAGTGGGCGCCCTTCGATCAGCGGATAAGTCCATTTCCGCAGCGCCGGAATGTGAATGTTGATCCAGTAATCCCACCAGTCGATGGCGCGTGTATCGTAGCCGAAGTCCGCCTTCTCTTCGGACACCAACGCATGCGCGAGTTTCTCCACGTTCTCGGCCACGAAATCATGCTCATTCAGCAGAATGAACGGCTCGAAAAGCTCGATCAGTTTTTCCACTCTTTCCAAGCTGCGCTCGGCGCGAGCCAGCGGCGTTTTCCGCAAGGGCAGCGCCGACATGATTCGCTGGATCGACTGGATGATTGCCTTCTGCGCCGGCGCCGACATGCGCTCGTAGCGTTGTTTCGAAACCGGGATGGCATCGAAGTGCAATCGCAGCCAGGACTCCAGACCCTCCAGCGCGCGGTAGTGCCTGCGATGGGCCAGAGAAGTGAGTTCGATGGAACGCCGCATATCACAGGGATTGGTGACCGAAGTCGCCAGCTGATAGAGCCGCTGGTTGCGCCGTTCCACGATGGCGGCCGCGACCAGAGTCATGCCGCAGCACACCGCGTCCACCGGAATAATGTCCAAACGCTTGCGTTCGTTGGACGGAAGCTGTCGGAAATAAGTACCCAGCAAGTAAGAGAGTGAGGCCGATGTGTTGATGCCTTCGTTCCATCCGCGGAATGGCTGCCTCACCGAAGTTTCAACAATCGCCGGCCGCACCACCGCGAGGGGCAGGCCCGCTCCGTACTTGCAGATCAGCGATTCGGCCAGACTCTTGGTAAACGTGTAGGTATTGGGCCAGCCGAGTTCTTGCGCGCGCCTGGTTCCAGCCTCGGTCAGATGACTCCGCAGCCAGCGCACCCGGTTCTTGCGGATCTGATTCTCCAGCGCTGCGCCGTGCAGATCGCGGGCCGCATGCTCCTTCTGCAATGCCTGACTCCGCAGTTCCCCGGTGACTTCGGCACTCTCTGCCTTCCTTTCGGCATCCCGCACGAACTCGTGGAGCGCGCGCCACTCCCGCTCGGCGTCGAAATCTGCCACGCCGGCTGGGGTGTAATTCGGCCGCAGCGTTTCGCTGACTCGGCCGTCCCGGGTTCCTGCCACATAGCAAGTAGAAAGATGCAGCAGACCGGCGTGATCCGACTTGCGCACGAAATCGAGCACGTTGACGGCGGCGTCGACGTTGGTCAACAGCCCGTCCCGCAAGTCCGGATTGAAGTCGGTCAGGCCGGAACTGTTGATGATCAGGTCCAGATTCTTTCGCAGAAACTCGGTTGTATCGGGCGCGAGACCAAGATCCGGCTGCGAAACGTCGCCTTCGACCACCTCGACGCGCTCGCTCAGAAAACGTGCCAGGCCAGCTCGATATCGCTCGTACAACGGATCGAAGACCGGCGATTCCTCCACCAATCTTTCAAAGCGGCGCTGTGCCGGATTCGATTTTTGCCGCCGAACCAGCAGGTAGATACGTCCGATTTCCGGCAGATTCATCAGCGTGTTGACCAGCCATACTTTGCCGATGAAACCGGTCACGCCAATCAGCATGATGCGCTTGCCGGCCAGCGCTTTCCGAATCGATAGCGATCCAGCGTGACGGCCACCGTCGAAGTGAACGATGGGGCGCTCCACGATCGGGACTTGCCGCGTCGCAGGTATGACAGCGGATTGCAAACCCTGAACGCTGGACAACCTTAGATCACGCACCAAGCGCTCGGGGATACGCCTGCCGTCCGGCCCCGCACCGGTAATCTTCGCAAAGGCCCCGCGCGGACGGATCACCGGATCCAGCAGGCGCCCGGTCGCAATACCATCGCGAAATTCCAGGCGATTGGCAATCACCCAGTTCACGCCCAGATGCTGCGCCAGCGGGCGCATGACTTGTTCCAGGCCCTGGCTCACCAGCACCACGTTTTCGCCCGCCGCGATCAACGCTTTGAGCTGCCGCACTCCCTCGGGCCTGAGCTGCGGCTTCAACTTGTACAGGAAATACTCTTCGCCCAGCAGATCCAGACGGTCACGGCTGACCCCGCGCAATACAGTGTGCACCACGCGAGTCGCGAACACCCGGTTTGCGGCATACAGAAAAGGACGCAGGACGGCCATGAGGAAAACCAGCCCCCGGCGCAACCAGCGTTCAATAAACGTCTGCGCGTTCCAAGTGAAGAATCCGATCGGCCGGACCGTGGTGAGTTCCAGAAGGCTGCCTTCCACCCGCCAATACACCCGGGGATCAGGTCCGGTGCCGCCGGAATTGTAGTCTGATGGTCTCAAATTCCCTTTGCACCCCGAGACTCAGGAGTCCAAATATTACCTCAGGGATGGATGAAAGTACCTATTGTAACCAATAGCAGTCAAAGGACGAAGCGGGAGAAAGTACCGATTGGGCGGATCTCCTTCGCGATTCCTGTCATCCCGACCGAAGCGAAGCGTAGTGGAGGGACCTGCTGTTTCCAGTTTCATATCCAGCCAGCAACTCAGCCCGCCTCCGAGGTCATGATAAACAAGGGTTTCATTTCAAAGCTGCTGTAGTGCGGGCGCAGGCGCTCGGTGTTGTAGTGCTCCTTGACGTTTACGACCTTCTTCGAAGCGATCACGGCGTCGATGGGCATGTTGTCGTAGCGGCCATTCTTGAGCACCACTAGCCGGCCATGAATCCGGTTCAGCAGCAGGTCGAGGGCGAGATTGCCGTAGGCCATGGGCACGATGGAATCGATAGCATCGGGATCACCGCAGCGCACCAGGTACCCCAGCTTTTGATTGATCACATCGATGGTTTTGCCATTGTTGTACTTGGACGATAGCTCTTTCAGCCTTTCGGAAACCAGATCGCCGATCCCGCCCAGCTTTTTGTGCCCGAAAGCGTCGGTAGTCTCCTTTTCGAACACCATTTCCCCGCCCTCGAACATAGCTCCTTCGGAAACCAGAACGACGGAATAGTGGCTTGGATTCTTACGGCGGTCGGCCACCAGCAACTCGGTGAGGCGGTCAATGTTGAATTTATGCTCGGGAATCACACAGCGATTGGCGGCGCCAGCCATGGTCGGAAGCATGGCGGTGAAGCCGGCGTAGCGGCCGAACACCTCAAGCACCAGAAAGCGCTCATGCGAGCCGGCCGAGGTGCGGAGGTCGTTGGTCATCTGAATGGTGCGCGTAACCGCGGTGCTGAAGCCGATGCAGTAATCGGTGCCGGGAACGTCGTTGTCCATGGTCTTGGGGATCGCCACGACCTTGACACCCTCCTGATAGAGGCGCACGCCATAGCTCAAGGTGTCATCGCCGCCAATAGGGATGAGAAAGTCGATTCCCAGCCAGTCGAGATTCTTGAGCACCTCCGGAGTCAGGTCGTTCCGGTCGGCATCATAGCTTTGCTGCAGATGCTCGGGGACGCTGGACTTTTTCACCTTGCCAGGGTTGGTACGCGAGCTGTGCAGGAAGGTCCCGCCGGTGCGGCCCGCGCGGTTCACGATCTCCTCGGTAAGGACTTGAAAATTGTCGCTGTTGTCGTAATCCTTTTCGCGGACGATATCGACCAGGCCTCCCCATCCTCGCCGCAGGCCGATCACCTGGTAACCCTCGCGTACAGCCCGGATGGTGACTGCTCGGATGGCGGGGTTCAAACCGGGTACGTCACCGCCCCCGGTCAAGATTCCGATTACCCCTTTTTTCGTGCTGATATTGGCCATTGGACGCCGTCCTCTGCTCTGCAGCCTGATCCTGGCTCAGTTTCATTTGTCATCCCGAGCAAACGTTCTTTGCGCAGCGAGGGATCTGGGCGAGCCGCGCGGAAGCGTCGCGTACTTTGCGACGCAATAACCGCGCGTTTGGCTCGCTTGCATATCAACTGAGCCACTACCTAACGAAGGTGCCTTTTGGCACGATTTCTTACAAACTGTAGCCCGAGTTTGCTCTGTGCGTGGTCATCTTGAGCGAAGTCGTGAGTTCTCCCCGGCGACCGAACGGTGAGAACACCTGGCCGCGTTCATTCTTGCCTCATCCACGTATTACGCTCGCTATCCTTTTGGGAGAACTGATCGTCTCTATCTTATAGGATGGCTGACGAAGCAAGAAACAGGGGCCAGTCCGGGTAGGGTACAGTTTGAGCCTACGCGGCAGGATCGTGATGCCGCTGCCGTGATCTCTGGAGGCAAGAATGAAAGCATCTATGTTTTATCGGATCGCCGCCGTTCTTCTGCTGCTTTTCGCGGTAGGACATACACTCGGCTTTCGCCAGTCTGATCCCAAATGGGGAGTTGATGC
>Ga0209415_10000810_pt1 | contig 58842 bp, 49 predicted proteins | sample PeaSoiSIISIP2007_FD_187696 | JGI IMG/M metagenome (GOLD analysis project Ga0209415, IMG submission 187696) | Peat soil microbial communities from Weissenstadt, Germany - SII-SIP-2007 (SPAdes) (version 2) | ecosystem: Environmental > Terrestrial > Soil > Wetlands > Peat | place: Germany... | reverse complement strand
AGGTCGTTGAGCAGAGAGGACGCGCCGAAGCGGAAGTACTCAGGCGTGAGCCAGCGAGAACCGACGGTCTCGTTCACCAGCACCAGGTACCGGATCGCGTCCCTGGAGGTTCGGATGCCCCCGGCCACCTTCACCCCCACCAGCTGGCCGGTCGACTCGGCGAAGTCACGCACGGCCTCGAGCATCACGAGGGCGACGGGCAGTGTCGCGGACACCGCGACCTTGCCCGTGGAGGTCTTGATGAAGTCGGCGCCGCCGAGCATGGCGAGCCAGCTCGCGCGGCGCACGTTGTCGTAGGTGACGAGCTCGCCGGTCTCCAAGATCACCTTGAGGTGCGCGGGCCCGCAGGCCCCCTTGACGGCGACGACCTCGTCAAAGACCTGACCGAGCCGGCCGGACAGGAACGCCCCGCGGTCGATGACCATGTCGATCTCGTCGGCGCCCGCGGCGACGGCGTCGGCCACGTCCAGCAGCTTGACGCCGAGCGAGGCGCGACCCGACGGGAAGGCGGTGGCCACCGACGCGACGGCGACGCTCGAGTCGCCCAGCGCGGCGCGGGCGTGGGCGACCAGATCGGGGTAGACGCACACCGCCGCGACCGCCGGCACCGTGGGGTCGCCCGCGTCGGGGTGCATCGCCTTCGTGCACAGCGAGGCCACCCGCCCGGACGTGTCGGCCCCCTCCAGAGTCGTGAGATCGACCATTGAGATCGCCAGGTCGAGCGCGGCCAGCTTCGTCGACCGCTTGATCGATCGGGTGGCCAGCTTGGCCGCGCGCGCCTCGGCGCCGACCGCGTCGACGCCCGAGAGGCTGGCCAGCAGGGTGCGCAGCTGGGCCTCGGACTCCACCGCCGGCCGGCCGGCGTCCGCGGGGATCCGCACGCCGTGATCGGCCATCGTCACCGGTCGAAGCGGGGCCAGGCTCACGTGGGACACGCTACCAACGCGGCGTCGATTCCTCCCCGGCGCCGGGTGAGTAGTGCGGGAGCTCGTCAGCCGCGCGACGGGCAGCGAGCGACGGCGCCGCGGCGTCCTTCGCGCTGACAATCGGCTCACCGGCCAGCGGCCACGGAATCGCGAGCTCCGGGTCGAAGGGGTCGATCTCAAGTTCGAAGGGCGCGTTGTAGGGAGACGACAAGAGGTAGGCCAGCGTGGCGACCTCGCTGGTCACGCAGAATCCGTGCGCCACTCCCGCCGGCAGCAGCACGGAGCGACCGAGGTCGCCGCGCAGCGTCACGAACTCGACGGCACCGAAGGTCGGAGAACCGACGCGCACGTCGACGACCACGTCGTCGAGCGACCCGTCCACGCAGGTCACCACCTTGGCTTGGCCCTCGGGCGCCACCGAGTAGTGCAGCCCGCGCACCACGCCGCGCACTGACCGAGACAGGTTGGCCTGGTGAGCCCGGAAGTCGAGGCCCCGCCCCGCGAGGTCGGGCAGCTTGAACCACTCGCGAAAGAATCCGCGCTCGTCGCCCCACACCGGCGCGTCGAGGATCACGAGCCCGGCCACGAGGCGCTCCTCGTCGCTCACGCGACCCAGCCCTTGAGCGGGCGCCACCACTCCTCGTGGTCGCGGTACCAGGCCACGGTCGCGGCCAGCCCCTCGTCGAAGTCCACCCGCGGGGCGTATCCCAGCTCCTCGCGGATCTTGGTCCAGTCGACTGAGTAACGCCGGTCGTGGCCGAGACGATCGGCCACCGGCTCGATGCGCGAGCTGTCCGCGCCGCACAGCGCGAGGAGACGCTCGGTGATTTCGCGGTTCGTGAGCTCGGTGCCGCCGCCGATGTTGTAGATCTCGCCGGCGCGGCCCGACTCAAGGACCAACATCACCCCATGGCAGTGGTCGTCGACGTGGAGCCAGTCGCGCACGTTGAGCCCGTCGCCGTAGAGCGGGACGGGCAGGTCGTCGATGAGGTTGGTCACGAACAACGGGATCATCTTCTCAGGGAACTGGCGGGGCCCGTAGTTGTTCGAGCAGCGCGTGACCGTGACGTCCAGTCCGTAGGTCCGGTGATAGGCCAGGGCCGCCAGGTCCGAACCGGCCTTGGATGACGAGTACGGCGAGTTCGGCTCCAGGACGTGGTCCTCGCGCCACGAGCCCTCCGAGATCGACCCGTAGACCTCGTCGGTCGACACGTGCACGAAGCGGACGACGCCCGCGCGCAGCGCGCTCTCCAGGAGCTGCTGGGTCCCGAGCACGTTGGTGGAGAAGAAGGGCTGCGCGCCGGCGATCGAGCGGTCCACGTGGCTCTCGGCGGCGAAGTGGACGACCGCGTGGGCGCCGCGCAGCGCGCGGTCGGTGGCGTCAGCGTCGAGGATCGTCGCGTGCAGGAACGAGACGCGCTGGTCGCTCAATGCGACGTGCATGTTCTCGCGCCGTCCCGAGTAGGTGAGCGCGTCAAAGAGCACGATCTCGTCGTAGCCCAGGCGCTCGGCCTGCTCGATGAACACCTCGGCGAACCTCGACCCGATGAACCCCGCGGCCCCGGTTATCACTGCGCGCATGCAAGCACCTCGGCCATAAGAGAGGTTTAGGGGACTTCTATACACTAATGGAGTGAAGGGAATCATTCTGGCGGGTGGCAGCGGCACGCGCCTGCACCCGATCACGCGCGCGGTCTCCAAGCAGCTCCTGCCGATCTACGACAAGCCGATGATCTACTACCCGCTGAGCACCCTGATGCTCACGGGCCTGCGCGAGATCCTGCTCATCACGACGCCACACGACCAAGCGGCGTTTCGCCGACTGCTCGGTGACGGGTCGCACCTGGGGCTGTCCATCTCGTACGTCGTCCAGCGCAGTCCGAATGGACTGGCCGAGGCGCTGATCCTCGGCGAGCGCTTCCTCGACGGCGACAAGTGCGCGCTGATCCTCGGCGACAACCTGTTCTACGGCCCGGGGCTGGGCACGCACCTGGGCGAGAACATCGGGGTCGAGGGCGCCCTGATCTTCGCGTACCAGGTGAGCGACCCGTCGCGCTACGGCGTCGTGGAGTTCAACGACGAGGGCCGGGTCCTGTCCATCGAGGAGAAGCCCGCGCACCCCAAGAGCGACTACGCCGTGCCCGGGATCTACTTCTACGACGAGAAAGCCGTCAAGCTCGCGCACGAACTCACCCCGAGCTCACGCGGAGAGCTGGAGATCACCGCGCTCAACCTGGCGTACCTCGAGCGCGGCGAACTTCGCGTCCAGCCCCTCTCGCGCGCCACGACGTGGCTCGACACGGGAACCTACGAATCGCTCTACGAGGCCGGCGGACTCATCCGCACGCTCCAGCATCGCAGCGGCATGCGCATCGGCGACGTGGAACAGATCGCGCGCGACAAGGGCTGGGCGTAGTTCACCATCGGGAACCGGACTCTTTCGTCGCGTGCAAGCGCCACTGAGCATCGTCACGGAGCACTCGCGATTCAACGAGGACGTCGATGAACGGAGACGGGTTGACCGCCCCGATAGCTCAGACACTGTCGGTCCAGCTGATCGAACGTGAACGAGCTTGTAGCCGCTTGCACGAACGCGTCTTCGTATCCGTCCGACACGCTTCAAGTCCGGACGCGCCGGTCGACGCTAGTTGAATGCGGTCCGCCGCCACGAGTCTCGAGAGTTGCGCGCCTGCCGGCGCCAGATCGATGAAACTCGACCGGAGGGCTCCGGCGCGGCCGACGGGCCTCAGAACCGCGAAGAGGGACGCGATCGTACGCACTGTCGACGATACGTCGCGACGGGTGTTCGCGGACCAGCGCAGCTCCCCGAGAGCTCACGTGCTGACGTTCCTTTCATAGATGAACAGGTTGAATCTTTTCAGCACCAGGCGGTAATTGTTCCTGAACCATTCGGCCAGACTCGGAGTCCACGGAATCAATTGTGAGCGCGGCGAGTTTAGAACTACGTACTGCGCAGATTCGAAGTAGCGCTTCCACTTCGCGGTGAATGGGGGCTTCGGAGAGATCGTGTGATTTCCCCACTCCTGCCACATTCCATAGGCGTCGACAACGTTGGGGCAATCTGGGTGATCCGAAATGAACCGATTCGTATCAATCCCGTAGAACACGTAATTGTAAACGACGCAGGATCCTGCCGGAATGGCGCTATCTATGGTGGACAGCGTTGGACCACTGATTCCCATGGTCGATGCGTAGTTGCGGTAGAAGGTTGTTGCGTAGAGCGTGAGGGCAACGACCAGCACGACGCCGGCTAGCCCAGATGCCCAGATAGCCATGCGCCGGATGCCTCTTCCAACCCGAGCCCGCTTGAGGGGACTTCGGAAGAGCGGGCCGAGCCGTGCGACTGAAACGGCGAACGTGCCGATCAGAAACGGGGCCGCAAAATACCCGTAGTACGGAGCAGACACAGGGGCAACCAAGAGGCCACACATTGTGATGACGGCGGCCACGAGTAAGAACAGATCGCCCGCTTCGTCTTCCACACGGTGCGAGAATGCGGCTGCGATGATGCAGATCAGTACGAGGAATGCAGCGGCGGCCTCCTTGCCGGTCGGGGCAATTGACGCCGGCGAGAATCCGGTCAATGCGGTGAGTCGCCAAAGAACTCCGGGGCTCACTGCCGGATTCACCCTTTGAAAGAGTTGAACGGTGAACACCTGCGAGAAGAAACTCCTAGGTGCGTACACAAGGAAGGGAAGCGACGGAACCACGAACCCGCCAGCCGCGGCGCCGACAAAGACGAGTATCCGTCGTCGGTGCCGCGGCGCCAGACAGATCAGGAGTGCGAGAAACGGGAAGAAGGCCCAAATCTTGATCACCGCGGCGAGACCGAAGAGAACACCCCCGACCGCGAAGGAGCGAGCCGAGAGCCGATCCAGGTCTTGACGTCGTGACACGAGGACCGACGAACCAAGAAGGACGAAGAACACGCAATAGGGATCCAACTTGAGACTTGAACTAACGAAGAATGTGATCGGGAGAAGTGCCAGACCAATGCCGGCAATCAACATCGCGATCCGTCCACGGAACCGGACCAGCCACGCCAAGAGACTGGCGTTAAGTGCGGTCACAAGCGAAGTGACGACTCGGGCAAGGATGAATCCGTCGTGACTTCCAAACACTCGACTGAACACCGCTACCGGGTACATCAGCAACAAGATGCCGGGGGGATTGACGAACGTGAAGTCCCTATACGGAAGGACTCCGGACGATAGGTGAATGGAAGCAGCGAGATAGACCCCCGAATCGTAAAATGACATCACTCGGGGAACTGACAGCTGCCAGACATAGACAAGGAAGGCAAAGAGGCCGACTGCCGCCGCGATTCCGAACCGCTGTGAGGGCGCACTTCGCCTCAGTGCCAATAGACGAGTGACGGGCGGATCGGCGTCCAAGGTCCTACCTTTCCTGGTGCGACCCATTCTCCGACACATTCATATTGGAACACGACATTTCACGTTGAAGGTGGCGATGGGTCCATTCTGCGGAAGTGCGACGGTGGCGCGTGCTCACCATCATCGCGGGCTCGATCGAACTCGACTACGAGACAGTCCCCATCCATCGGAGGAGGATCACCCGCATCGGTTTGGGGTCCTACTTCGCTCGACGCTGGTCGCGAACCTACGCTCCACCACAGTCCGCTCCCATTCCGTCGGCCACGCAATCCTCAGTGCTCGACCAAGACCGTGACCCAGGGACTCCGACATCAGCAATCACCGGTTGAGCGTCTCGCTGGCGCACGCACGCCCTTCGGACGTCGGAGGATGCTTGAGTAGGTGGCAACCACGAAATGCTGAACATGCGCGCAGTACTTGTACATCGTATGAAGATTCAGTTCGACGGCAGACTTGAGCAGATTGGGCTGGATGACGTTGGAACGTAGAAACCGACGGTAAGCGGTCCTACGACTTTCGTGCGAGCGAGGCGATACCGTCCGTCGAGCACCAACCCTCTTGGAAGCGAATCGTATTCCACGATGATCGACGGCATCTGCCTAAGGATCACTCGGCCAACCGGCGAAGAGGGAAGATACCAGTCGACGCCGTCCACTCCACCGGTGGTCTTCATTGACGGCGGGGTCTGCCTCGCGATGTCGCTGTTCGTCAGACCTCGCATGTCCAGTATCCGAAGATCCAACCGCTCGAAGCCGAAGTAGCCAATCTCGGTCGTCGCCACCAGCGATCCCGGACGCAGACACCTGAGCCACCGGGGAAGATCAATCCATATGCCCCTCACCGTGTAGGCGGTGCTCGCATTGATCAACTCTCTGTCACTTAGTCCTCCCATCTTCCAGATCGGCGCGTTCGCGTACACGAACGGCGTCACGGAGCTCAGTATCAGGAGAGACCCTAGGGCCATTGACACGACGCGCTGATAGTGAGCATCGACGTGATCACGGAGGAGATCCGACAGATACCATGCCCCAACAACTTCGACAACGATGAATGGAACAGCCGTGACCGCGAGAAACCTGCTTCCCACAAAGCCCTCTCCACCGGCCTTCATGATGAAGAGAACCTGTCCCACTATGAGCGCCAGAAGGTATCTGCAACGCGACCGTCGTCGAGTCACTGAAACACAGCCAGAGACAAAGAACAAGGCTTGGAGGACATTCACGAAATCAATGGGGACTGAGTTAAGGCGCGCCCTGTTGGCAAACACAACGGGCTGGAGCACACCGTCCAAGTACCGAAGTCCCTGACTTATCGAATGAGCAAGAGGCAGGTCCTTTGCGTAATAGGTGTTGGGAAGCAGCGACTTGAAATAGATGAGTTCACCCACAGTCAAGACAATCAGCGCGATGAGTGCCCCGCCAAACCAGGATGATCTCTTGATGAGGGGCCTATCAGTTTCGATGAACAAACCAACTACCGCCATGCATGTGATTGGGGCAATCGCGTCGGGACGAGCCAATACAGCGGCAAAGGAGTACGCACCCACAGCCAACATCGGTCCCCGCGAGCCGTTGAGCACGAGCCTGCGCACGACTGCCAGCAACAGCCACATTTCCAGTGACGTTTCAAGCCCGTTACCTGATGCAAACGCGACAACTGAACACAAGGAGACGGTCAGGAATCCCGTTCTCAGAGCCCAGCGCGGTAATGCCAGGCCCTCGAGGAGCAGTGCCGCTTCGCGCAAAGCAAGGACACCGAAACACAACGAAGCCAGTTTCATCTTGAAGAGAGCAAGTCCGCCCGGAATCAAGTACGCCATCATGGCCACAACAAGATCAAGTGGACTGGTGAAGCCCTGAACGTGCTGGCCAGGGTTGAAGGCAAGCCCGTCACCGTGCAAGAGATTCGCGGCGTAGCGAAGCATGATGAACACGTCATCCGGTGTAGTTGCGAACGTCAGCACAACCGCGGCGAGGAACGGCAGAAAGAGGAGGAAGAATCTCTCTCGTCCAGAGGAGTCCCCAGGGACCGTTAACCGGTCCAGATCGGCTCTCGGGGCGTGTCCAACGTGTAGGGGCATCAGCCTCCCGTGATCGCGAGTCCGTTTCGATCGTCAGTTGAGATCGAAGTCTTGCAGACACGAGGTCGGGTGACGGAACCGCAATGGATTGATCCGCGTCGTGAGTACTTAAAGCCGGGGTGCGCGTCAGCGACGGCCCAGGTCGCATGGTCCGAGACCGAGACGTCATTCTGCCTGGGACGACCGAGCATCACCTTCAAGCCCGCCATCCCCGCGGTGGCAACGCACCGGCCGATGACTCACGAGAACGTACGCACAGTCCAGGCGAGGCACGTCGACACTCGCGAGCCACGCGCGGAGTCGAGCGCCATCTTCGGCACCCGTAGGTTTCTGGCCAATGCTTCACGCTGACTCGCGACTCCCTACCCCTCGCGGTACCGCGAGTCCTCCCTCACCGGTCACTCGCCGCCGCACACGTGACGGCGGATCAGGGCGAATGGGAGATGGATGTGGCGGGGCCATCTGGAGCTATCTGCCTCGAACCTTTCGATTCACTTCCAACGGAACTCGCCCCTTTCCACCTAGCGGACGGTGCCGCTCGCGACAATCCTCCGCTCCATTGATCCCACCGCGGAGACCGGGCGCCTGCCCGCCATCCTCGGCTACGTCACCGGGAATCCCAAGATTGCAGCGACGTCGCCAAAGACGACGCGTTTGTGAGCCGCCACCACGCCACGATTCTTGCCGGCCTGGGCCTCCGCCACGTCGAGGGCCCGCGAGACGACTTCGGCCTCGGGCGCCACGTCCAGAACGATCCCGCCGGCCAACGCCTCGGCGGCACTGAAGCGTTGCCCGGTGATCATTGCGTGGATCGCGGTGGCGCGCGGCAGTCGTGCCAGCAGGATCGCCGCGAGCTTCTCGTCGAGCGGCAGTCCGATGTCGACCTCGTTCATGCACCAGTACCCGCGATCCGCGCGCATCACGCGATAGTCGAACCCGCAGGCCACCAGCGCCCCGGCCGCGAAGGTGTGGCCATTGAGGGCGGCCACGCTGTAGGCGGGGAAGAGAAAGAGCCGCGCCACCGTGCGGTGCAGCTCGACGAGCGTCGCGCGCATCTCGTCGGGATCGGCGAGAAAGCGCTCGAGGTCCAGCCCGTTGGAGAAGAACTTGCCGCTTCCGGTGAGCACGAGGGCACGCGGTCCGTCGACGGCCTCCACCTCATCGAGCAGCGCGTGCAACCGCGCCAGCGAGTCGAGGTTGACGCGGTTCTCGCCGTCGTCCCACGTGATCAGTCCAACCGGGCCACGCCACGACAACGACATCGACATCGACATGGATCCACCCTACGTGGCGCCCTAGAAGATCCCCGGTCTCGTCACGGTGGAGAGGTCGAGGTAGCTCGGGTCGACGGGGATCACGCGGAAGGTCGCCTGCCAGCCCTGGCCGACGACGTCGCCGTCGTACACGTAGACGGGCAGCAGCAGCGTCGACCCGTCGGTCATGGAGTACGCGCCGTACTGGGTGGTCTCGTCAGTGAGGTTGACGACCGTCGGGGGCAGCGTCGTCGTCGTGGAGTCGACGGGGCTGGTCACCGAGGTGTCGGGCGGCGTCGTGTCGGTGGGCGTCGCCACCGGCGGCGCCGATCCGTTCACCGCGGTCGTCGGCGTCGTGGGCCCGCCCGGCGTGGTCGTGGGCGCGACCGACGACCCGAGCATCGGTTCGATGCCGCCACCGGCGAACGCCGTCGTGATGTAGAGCTGGGAGTCGATCTGGCCCACGCCCGCCGACGGCGAGATGAGCGGGTAGTCGCCCAAGGAAGCGAGCGAGAAGCTGACGCCGTCGGCCGACTGCAGCGTGCCGTCGGAGGTGAAGGAGAAGTCGTAGGCGAAGTCCGTGGCCCGGCCGCCGACCAGGATGGGCACGGTGACGTCGAACGGCCCGGCGCCATTGCCGCTCTCGTCGGTGCCTTGCGGCGCGCCGAGGTCGAAGGTGCCCAACTGGTGAGCGTCGGCCAGCGCGGTCGCGTCGAACGCGTCGGAGGACATCGTCGATGTCGATGAGGTGCTCGACGACGAGGTCCCCGACGACGGGGCGCTCGAGTAGATAGACCACGACGCGAACCCGCCGTTGGTCACGACCGAGCCCGTGTAGTTCGCGCCGGTCGACGAGTAACTCTGGCCGGAGTCACTGGACGTCGGCGTGCCGACGTCGACGCCGAGCACGGACGCCGCGTCGGAGAGCGTCGAGGCCGGGTCGCCCGGCCCGGTCATCGTGTACACCGTGGCCGAGCCGGGTGACGTCGAGAAGTTGTCGGCCCCCGTGAACTGCCAGTTCAACTCGAGCCGCATCATCGTCCCGGCGAACTTCGTGCCGGTGGCGGCCGACGGCGTGTTGGCGCCGTGGGCGCCCGCGGCGAGGGACAGGACCGGCAAGGAGACGCCGACGGTGGAGAGCGCGGCGATGCCCGCGCCGGTGAGCACGCTGGTCGCGGTCACCGCGGCCGCCACCTTCATGCGGAAGCTCCGCCAGGCGGCGTCGCGCGTGGCGGGGCGCGTCGCCACCACGCGCGAGACCATCGCCTCGAATTGCGGGTGGGTGTAGCCCTGGGCCGCCGGGTCGCTCGCGGCCAGGCGCTCGTCGATCGGATCCATGGACACCTCCTCCACTGGCTCTCTGTCCGGCGGCGGCGGAACTTTCACTCGACCTCGACCTGGGTGAAGAAGCGGCGGAATCGGGACTCGGCGCGCGACAGTCGCACGGCGGCGGCGTTGGGCGTGAGATGGAAGATCGCGGCGATCTCGGCGGCGCTGCGCCCGTCCCACGCGTGCAGCAGGAGGATCTCGCGATCGTCGTCGCTCAGGGCCGCCAGCGCCTGGCGTATCCCCTCGTCGGCGACGACCAGGTCCTCGGCGGGCGCCGTCGGCCCTGACGGCCGCACGCGGTCCTCGACCGCGACGACGCGGCGGTGCTTGCGTTGCGCGTTGCGCAAGACGTTGCGCGCGACGCCGATCATCCAGGGAATCGACGCGTCGGCGGGCACGTCGTCGAGCCGGCGCCACGCGACGACCAGCACCTCTTCGACCAGGTCGTCCAGGTCGGCCTCGACCAGCGGGTAGAGGCGCCGACGCAGGTACGCGCCGACCACGGGCGTGACCTCGACGGCCAACGCCCGGAAGCGCGCTTCCCTCCCTGGTGCCACGCTGACTCCTGTCCGCTGCGCGCCGGTCCTTACACCCGAGTCAACCACCACCGCGCGGGTCCGACTCTGACAACCCGAGGGGTAGTTTGGGGAGATGAACGACACCCCGGAGAACCCGCCCGACGTCTCGGCTGAGAACCCCGTGTCCGAGCACTGGATCTGGGTCGGCGAGCACCGTCCGCCGTGGCCGCGCGTGCTGGTCGAGCAGATGACGACCGGCTGGGCGCCCGAGGTGGCCGGGGCCGACACCCACCCGGTTGCCCCGCACGCCGCGCGGCGCCGCGCGCGCCTGGCCGCGCTCTTCGCCGATCGCACCCTGGTTGTGCCGACCGGCCCGCCCAAGGTCCGCGCGAACGACACCGACTTCCGTTTCCGGCCGGATTCGGACTTCTTCTACCTGACCGGCTGCGACGAACCCGATTGCGTGCTGGTGATCGCGCCGAGCCCGACCGGCGCGCGCGCGACGCTCTACGTGGCCACCCGGCGCGACCGCTCGACCCACGAGTTCTTCACCGACTCGCGCTACGGCGAGCTGTGGGTGGGTCCGCGTCGCGGGGTGACCGAGGCGGCCGTCGTCTTCGACCTCGAGACCGCACCGCTGGACTACCTGGAGAAGGATCTCGGGTCCCGGGCCGTCGGCGAGGTCGTCGTGCACCGCGGCGTCGACGCCCGCATCGACGCGCTGGTCGCGCCGTGCGAGGACGATGACCGCTTCACCGAGGCGATGTCCGAGATGCGCCTCACCAAGGACGACTACGAGGTCGCCCAGCTCCAGCTGGCGGTCGACGCCACGGTCAAGGGCTTCGAGGACGTGGTGCGCGCCCTGCCGAGCGCCGAGGGACGCGGCGAACGGGTCGTCGAAGGCGTGTTCAACCTGCGCGCGCGCGTCGAGGGCAACGACGTCGGGTACGGCTCGATCGCGGCCAGCGGGGCGCACGCGACGATCCTGCACTGGACGCGCAACGACGGGCCGGTGCGCGACGGCGACCTGCTGCTGCTCGACGCCGGGGTCGAATGGCCGACCCTCTACACCGCCGACGTCACGCGCACGATGCCCGTGTCGGGCCGGTTCTCACCCGCCCAGCGACGCGTCTACGAGCTCGTCCTCGCGGCCCAGGAGGCCGGGATCGCGGCGGTGCGCCCAGGCGCCGCCTTCAGCGCGCCTAACGAGGCGGCGATGGCCGTGCTCGCCGACGGGCTCTTCGAGCTGGGCATCTTGAGCGAGGAGCCGTCCAGCGCGCTGCGCCGCGACCGCCAGCTCTACCGGCGCTACACCCTGCACGGGGTGAGCCACATGCTGGGCCTGGACGTGCACGACTGCGCGCACGCGCGCCACGACCTCTACTTCGGCGAACTGCGCGAGGGCTACGTGCTGACCGTCGAGCCGGGCCTGTACTTCCAGAGCGACGACCTGACCGTGCCCGAGGAGTACCGCGGCATCGGCGTGCGCATCGAGGACGACATCCTCGTCACGGCGCACGGCGCGCGCAACCTCTCGGGCGCCCTGCCGCGCGCGGCCGACGACGTCGAGGCCTGGATGGCCGACCTGTGGTCGGCCGGCCGGGGCGACTTTCGCCCCTAGGCGACCGCCAGGATCCGCAACGGGAGGTTTCGCGGGCCGCGAATCATGCCCGGCGCCCAGGTCACGGCGGTCGGGTCGGCCAGCTCGAAGCGCGGATAGCGCGCGATGAACTCCTCGAGCGCGACACGCAGTTCGAGACGGGCCAGGTTGGACCCCACGCAGCGGTGGATGCCCAGTCCGAAGGCCAGGTGGCGGTTCTCCATCCGGTCGATGATGAACCGGTCGGCGTCCTTGAACGCGGCGGGGTCCCGGTTCGCCGCGGGGAAGCCCAGCATCAGCCAGTCGTACTCCTTCATGGGGCAGCCCAGGTAGTCCATATCGTGCTTGACCAGGCGGGCCATCGTGACCGGCGCGTAGAAGCGCAGGAACTCCTCGAGGGCGATGGGCATCAGGTCGGGCTCGCTGACCAGTCGCGCGAGGTCTTCGGGGTTCTGGGCCAGGTGCCACAGCGACGCGCCGATGGCCGACCACGTCGTGTCGATGCCGGCGATGAGCACCAGGATGATCGTGCCGAAGACGTGTTCGAGGGCGAGCTTCTCGCCCTCGACCTCGACGTTGAGCAGGTAGGTGGTCAGGTCGTCGCGGGGGTTCGCCTGGTGCTCCTCGATTTGGCGCACGAGGTACTCCTCGATCGGCATGAACTGCTCGATGCGCTCCTCCTCGGGCAGGTTGACCCCGCCGATCACGATGTGGACGAACTCGCGGAACAGCTCCTCGTCCTCTTCGGGGAAGCCGAGCATCTGGCGGATCACCGCGGTGGGGATGAACTGCGCGTACTCCGAGCCGCCGTTGACCACCTCGTGGCCGGCGAGGTTGTCGAGGAGCCGGTTGCACAGCGCGCGCATCTGGGGCTCCAGGGCGTTGATCGGGCCCGGCGCGAAGGCCGGCAGGATGACGCGGCGCGCGATCTGGTGGAAGGGCGGGTCCGAGGTGATCGGCGGCGCCACGCCGATCGGGGCGGGCAACGCCTCCTCGCCGGGCCGGCCGTTGTTGATCACGACCGTGCGGCTCGTGAAGTTCTCCGTGTCCTTGGCGACCGCCGACACGCCGGCGTGCGTCGAGGGGAACCACCCGCCGCCGAACCGCTCGGTGTGCGCCACCGGGCAGCGCTGGCGCAGGTCGTCCCAGATGGGGTACGGGTCGGCCACCCACTGGGGGTCGGTGTGGTCCCAGTCCGTGGCGAAGTCGACGACGGGCTCCTTGATGTCGGTCATGTCTCCTCGATGTCGATGGCGTGTTCGGGGCAGTTCGCCTGGGCCAGCTGGGCCAGCGCGAGGTTGTCGTCGCTCAGGACGCCGTCGCCGAGGACCTGGCCGTTGCCGAGCTCGTCGTAGCCGAACAGCCCCGGCGCCAGCGTGAAGCAGCGCCCGTGACCCTGGCAGCGCTGCGCGTCGATGACGACTCTCACGACCCTCCCTTCGTGCGACACCGCGACCTTACTACCGGGTAATGGCGAAACGACCCCGTCACTCCGTCTCGATCTCCTCGCGGCTGATGCCGAGGAAGAACAGGACGGCGTCGAGGTACGGGACCGACAGCGCGGCGTCGGCGTGCTCGCGCACGAGCGCCTTGGCGTTGAAGGCCACCCCCAGCCCGGCGACCGAGAGCATGTCGATGTCGTTGGCGCCGTCGCCGACCGCCACCACCTGCTCCAACGGGACGCCGACCTCGTCGGCGAAGCGCCGCAGCGCCTGGGCCTTGCCGCCGCGGTCCAGCACCTCTCCGACGAGCCGGCCGGTGAGCCGGCCGTCGACGACCTCAAGGTGGTTGGCCTCGAAGAGCGTGACGCCCAGCTCACCCAGCAGGGGCGCCAGGACCTCGACGAAGCCGCCGGAGACGACGGCCGGCACGTAGCCGAGGCGCCGCAGGGTTCGTAGCAAAGTGCGCGCTCCCGGCGCCAGACGCAGGCGGCCGCGCACGTCGTCGAGCACCGACGCCGGAAGTCCCTCGAGCAATGCGACGCGCCGGCGCAGCGCCTCGGCGAAGTCCATCTCGCCGGCGATCGCGGCCGCGGTGAGCTCGGCCACCTCGTCGGCGCAGCCGCACTCGTCGGCGAGCAGGTCGATCACCTCGTCCTGGAGCAGCGTCGAATCGGCGTCCATGACCACGAGGTGCTTCGCGCGCCGGTGCAGGCCGGCGCGCTGGACGGCCAGGTCGAGTCCCGACGTGCGTGCCACGAGGGTCAGGTCGGCGCGCAGCGCCGAGTGATCGGGGCCGCGCACGACCAGCTCGTAGCAGTCGACCGGGTAGTCGCCGAGGTGGACGATCCTCTCGCAGGTCGCGCCGTGGCTGGCGATCGTGGCGAACACGCCGTGCATCTGCTCGGCGCTGATGGACGGGGCCAGCAGGGTCACCAGGAGGCGTCGACCGTCGCCGAGCGCGTCGGAGTCGACGCGCTCGACGCTGGCGCTGAGCCCGGCGCCCTCGACCTGGTGATGGGCGAGCGCGGCGCGCAGGGTCTCCTCGTCGAGCGTCTCGTCACCGGTCACCTCGGCGCACAGCACGAGGTAGCCCCGGATGGTGATCTGGGCGACGTCCGACAGCCGGCCGTGCACCCCCAGGCGCGCCAGCGCCGCCCACAGCTCGGCGCCCACGCCGACGCGGTCCGGCCCGCTCACCGTCACGAGGAAGGTGGCGCCCGCCATGGGTCGAGCGTAGGACGTCATGAGGGTGACTCCGGGGCGCCGGCACGCTGCGCGCGCACCTCGGCGACGTGGGGGTCGGTGCGGGCGTCGAAGCGCCACATGGATGTCAGCCCGGTCGCCACCGCGGCCACCGACCCGGCGCAGCCCAGGCCGCCCAGGGTGAGCGAGACGCGCAGCGACGTCCACGCCGCGGTCACCCCGGCGCGGAACTGGCCCGCCGTCGGACCTACGGCGTACGAGATGAGTTCGACGCCGGCCATGCGACCGCGAACCTCGGGCGAGATCGATTCGTTCCACATCGTCGTGCGAAAGATGCCGCTCACCGCGTCGGCGCCCCCGCCGATCATGAGGCCCACCAGGGCCAGCCACAGCGACGACACGTCGCCGAAGAGTGCGATGCCCAGCCCCCACAGCGTCGCCGCGGCGACCACCGCGCGACCGTAGTGGTGCACGCGATGGGTCCACGACGAGGTCAGCGTCGCCACCAGAGCACCGAGCGGCAGGCCGAGGTACAGCACGGAGAGGGCGTAGGTCACGTGATAGCGCGCGGCCACGAAGGGCAACATGATGACGGGGTAGGCCCAGGCCATCGCCAGCAGGTCGACCACGTACGTGCCCATCAGGTCGGGGCGCGACCGCGCGTAGCGCAGTCCCCCGCCCAGCGAGACCGCTTCTCGCGCCCGGATGCGCGGATCGGCGCGCAGCGTGACGAGCAGCGCCAGCGACGCGGTGAAGGTGACCAGGTTGACCACGTAGGCGGCGGCCGGTCCGACGGCCACGGCGACGAGTCCCCCGAAGGCCGGCCCCACGATCGCCGCCGTCGTGTAGCGGATCGTCGACAGGGTCGAGGCCGCGCGCTGCAGGTCGTGGGGCACCAGGCTCTGGTTGAGCGCCGCGATGCTGGGCTGCTGGAGGGACCCGGTGGCGACGATGGCGGTGTCGGCGAGGAAGATCACCCACACCTGGGGATGATGCGCCAGCGCGTTGAACAGCAAGACCAGGATCGTCGCCATCGCCGCGGCCTCGGTGATCAAGATCAACCGTCGCCGATCGACCCGGTCGGCCAGCACGCCGCCGTAGAGGCCGAAGAGGACGATCGGCGCCAGCTCGACCAGGCCGAGGGTGCCGACGAGCAGCGGCGAATGGGTGAGGTTCCTCAATTGAAAGGGCACGGTCACGAATGTCGCCTGGCCACCGAGCTGGGTGATGAACCCGGCAACGTAGAGGCGCCGATACTGCTTGGAGATCCGCAGGGGCGCCAGGTCGACGCCGAGGCGCCGCGGGCTCACGCCGGGGGCCCTGAGCGCCACCCCTCACCGGGCGTGTAGTGGCGCAGGACCTTGGCGGGCACGCCACCCAAGACGACGTGTCCCGGGAACTGCCCGCGCACGACGGCCCCGGCGGCGACCACCGTGTGCTCACCGAGGGTCGTGCCCGGCAAGATGACCACGTTGGCCCCCAGCCAGCTGCCGGACCCGATCGACACGGCGTCCACCGACGGGGTCTGCCAGCCGATCGCCTGGTCGGGGTCCTCGTAGGCGTGATTCTGGTCGGTGACGTAGACGTACGGACCGGTCTGGATCTCGTCGCCCAGCTCGATGGACCAGTGCCCGATGAGGTGCGAGCCGCGACCGACAATGCAACGCCGCCCGATGCGCACGACCGGCTTGGTCAGCATCTCCTGGCCCGGACCGATGCCCGCGGTCAGGCAGACGTTGGGGCCGATCAACGTGCCGTCGCCGATCGACAGGTAGGCCTCGTTGTAGACCACTCCCTGGGGCGCCATCAAGGCGGCGCCGCGCCCGAAGTAGAAGAACTCGCGCGCGTAGGCGTCGTCGGGGCCCACGATCGCCACCTCGTTGAGATACCGGCGGGTCGCTCGCACCCGCGCACCGAGCCAGCGTCGGGCGCGCAGCCGGTTGCTCACCGGGCCACGCTATCCCTCGGGTACGCGTGGACATGTCCATTTGGAAGGTGGTCGCCGGAGCGTCGCCACGAGGGCTAGCGCGATCCTCCGGACTTTGACAGACTTGTCGAACACGACACAAGGAGCTGGCCAACATGGTTGACGACCTGATTGACCCCCGTCGCAGCGAACCGACGTTCTTGCTCGGCGAACGCGAGATGTTGCAGGCGTGGCTGGACTTCCATCGCATCACCCTGATCCTGAAGTGTGAGGGCCTCGACGACGCCCAACGCAAGTCCCGCCCGGTCACCACCTCCAAACTGTCCCTGCACGGACTCCTTCGCCACATGGCCGAGGTCGAGCGGCACTGGTTCCGCCGCATCTTTCACACCTCACCCGACCTACCAGCGATCTGGCCCGACCCAACGAACGACGACAGCGACCTCATGCCACTGGACAACGCCGACTGGGAAGCCGACCTGGCCGTGTTCTACACCGAGTGCGAGGCGAGCCGCACCGCCGCGGCGGGCCGAGGCCTCGACGAGACCGGCCAGCACCGGCAGGGACCTTGCTCACTGCGATGGATCTACAACCACATGATCGAGGAGTACGCCCGCCACAACGGGCACGCCGACCTCATCCGTGAGCTCGTCGACGGATCGGTGGGCTGCTAGGCCCACCGCCCGGCCGCGCTACGACGCTGGTTCGGACTTCCAGCGTGTGAGGGCGTGACCAACCTGACGGGCGATGCCCAATTCATTCACCAGCCGGCCGATGATGAACCCGCCCCCGTGAACGCGAAACACGGTGGCGTCGCCGCGCCGGTCCACCCGCACCGTGGCGTACGTCATGGGAGATCGCTTGACGGTGAAGGACGCTCCTCCGCGCGCGATGCACTTGTAGCGCAGACCGAGCCTCTCGTCGAGTGCCTCCATCGCCTGCTCGACACTCACGGACTCGTTGATGGTCACCGTAGGCACACGACACCCCTCTAACTCCGGACTCAATTGGGTTGAGCCGGACTCCGCGTCTCACGGTAGGCCGTTGGACGGCCTCGGGCAAGACGGGGTCCTCCGAGTCGGTTACTCGAGACTCAGCGGCGTGTCGGCGTCGATCTCGTCGGCCGAGCCGACGAGGTCGGGCGGGAGTGCGGTTGCCAGGTGATCGCGGACGCGACCGTCGAGTTCAGCCATCAACTGAGGGTTCTCGCGTAAGAACACCTTGACGTTCTCGCGTCCTTGACCGAGCTGCTCGCCCTCGTAGGTAAACCAGGCACCAGCCTTCTTCACGAAGCCCAACTCGACCGCCACGTCGAGCACTGACCCTTCACGGCTGATGCCCTGGCCGTACATGATGTCGAATTCGGCCTGCTTAAAAGGTGCGGCGCACTTGTTCTTCACGACCTTGACGCGTGTGCGGTTGCCCACGACCTCGGTGCCGTCCTTGATCGACTCAATGCGACGAATATCCAGGCGGATCGACGAGTAGAACTTGAGGGCCCGACCGCCCGGCGTCACCTCTGGCGAACCATAAATCTGTCCGATCTTCTCGCGTAACTGGTTAATGAAGATCAAGATCGTGTTGGACTTAGAGAGCCCCGCCGTGAGCTTTCGCAGGGCCTGGCTCATGAGTCGGGCCTGAAGTCCCATGTGCGAGTCGCCCATGTCGCCTTCGATCTCGGCGCGCGGCGTGAGAGCCGCCACGGAGTCGATGACGATCACGTCAAGCGCACCCGAACGGATCAGCATGTCGGTGATCTCCAGTGCCTGCTCGCCGGTGTCGGGCTGACTGATGAGGAGGTCGTCAATGTTCACGCCGATGGCCCGCGCGTACACCGGGTCCATCGCGTGCTCGGCGTCGATGTAGGCGCACGCCCCGCCGTTGCGCTGGGCCTCGGCGACGACGTGCATGGCCAGGGTCGACTTGCCCGAGGACTCCGGGCCATAGAGCTCGACGATCCGTCCTCGCGGGAGCCCGCCGATGCCCAGGGCCATGTCGAGGGCCAGAGCGCCGGTGGGGATGGACTCGATGTTCATGTGGAGGTTCTCGCCCATCCGCATGATCGACCCTTTACCAAACTGCTTCTCGATCTGACCCAATGCGGCATCGAGAGCCTTGGCGCGGTCGTCGTTTCCCATCTGTTCTCTCCTTGTCTACAGTCCCGCGGCACCCTAGGTGCCCCGGGTGACATCGGTCGCTCCACCCCCTACGACCGTACTACGAACAAGTGTTCGTAGTGGTGAATGGGCAAGGTGTAACTTAACAAACCCATCTTTTCGTGTCATAATTGATACATGACAAACCTCACGTTCGGAGATCTGGCCCGCAAGATCAACTCGGAGGCCGAGGCGTATGCCTACCTTGAGACCCTCCGGTGGGCTGACAAGCCGGTCTGCCCCCACTGCGGATCGGTAAGCCAGCACTACTTCCTGAAGCCCGTCAATGGCGTCAGCCGCAAGACCAGGACCGGGGCGCAGTCCCAGCGCCGGGTGTGGAAGTGCAAGGACTGTCGCAAGCAGTTCTCGGTCCTCACTGGAACCATCTTCCGCGGCTCCAAGATCCCCCTCCAGACCTGGCTGCTGGTGTTCTTCGAGATGTGCTGCAACAAGAACGGTATCGCCGCTCGTGAGATCGCCCGGCGCTATGGCGTGGCTCCCAAGACGGCCTGGTTCATGACTCAGCGGATCCGCGAGGCCATGAAGTGCGTCAACGGCCCCATGTTCTCCGGTGACGTGGTGGCCGATGAGTGCTACATCGGCGGCGACCCCAAGAACATGCACGCCGACCGTCGCCCCGACCGGGACGGTGGCAAGTCTTCTGGAACCCACAAGACGCCGGTCATGTCGCTAATCGACGACGACTCGGGCGAAGCTCGCTCCAGGGCTCTGACGTGGGTCGACTCATGGTCAGTCCGCGAGATGATCCGCGACAATGTCGACTTGCCCACGACCGTTCTTCACACGGACTCCGCGAAGGCGTACATCCCCGTTGCGCGTGACATGGCTGGACACTTCGCCGTCAATCACGAGGCTGGCGAGTACGCCACGGACAAGACCAAGGGCACCAACAAGGTCGAGAACTTCTTTAGTCAGTTGAAGCGTTCCATCGACGGAACGCACCACCACGTCAGTGTCGCGCACCTGCACCGCTACCTGGCCGAGTTCGATTTCAGGTACACCACGCGCAAGTTGAGCGACACGCAACGCATGATTCTGCTGATGGGACAAACACCTGGCCGCAGGCTCAGTTACAAGCCGCTCACGGCTTAAACCCATCGGTCCTCGATGCTCCCATCATTGAGCCCCAATATGACATTCGATATCTCGTCGTGACTTATTGGGCGGTCGTCGAATGTTAGTTCCACGCTTCTTGAGTCGCCTTCGCGAGTCGTGTCCCAAACGACTCTGACGTGGCTGTACGTTGACGTCCCCTGAAGTGGTGTAATTCCCCCGGTCCTTCGTGAAGACGGGCCACCGGAGTATTTCTAGATGTGTCCATTGCAAGGCACGAAAGGAATACTCCGATGACCCACCATGATTTTGACCTGTCCGACGTCCTCGAACAACTCCGCGGCGACGAGAGCGGCGACCTGGTTCGCGAGATGGTCACCTTCCTCTACCAAGCCCTGATCGACGCCGAGGCGAGTGAGGTGATCCAGGCCGAGCGCCACGAAAGGTCCCTGGCGAGAACCACCCAGCGAAACGGCACCCGTTCGAGGACGCTCTCGACCAAGGGCGGCGACGTGGAGCTGAAGATCCCCAAGCTGCGCAAGGGCTCGTTCTTCCCGAGCGTCTTGGAGCGCAGGCGGCGCATCGACCAGGCCCTCTACGCCGTCGTCATGGAGGCCTACGTCCACGGGGTCTCCACGCGCAAGGTCGACGACCTGGTGGCGGCCCTCGGGGTCGACGCGGGGATCTCCAAGTCCGAGGTCTCGAGGATCTGTGCAGAGCTCGACGAGGAGATGAACGCCTTTCGCTCACGGCCCTTGTCCCACCTGGGCTTTGCCTACCTGCTCTGTGACGCCACCTACGTGAAAGCCCGCGTCGGTGGACGGGTCGTCAGCCGCGCCGTGGTGGTCGCGACCGGCGTGGGTGTCGATGGCACCCGCGAGGTCCTGGGCATCGACATCGGCGACTCGGAGGACGCGGCCTTTTGGACCCAGTTCCTCCAGGGACTTCGAGGCCGCGGACTGAGTGGCGTCCAGCTCGTCATCAGCGACGCACACCTGGGGCTCAAGGCGGCCATCGCCAAGGTCTTCCCCGGCGCCTCCTGGCAGCGCTGTCGCGTGCACTTCATGCGCAACGTGCTCGTGAAGGTCCCTCGCACTCAACAGCAGATGGTCGCCGCCATGATCCGCACCGTCTTCGCCCAGCCCGACGCCGCCCACGTCGAACGCCAGCTGAAGGAGGTGGCATCAACGATGCACCAGCAGTTCGGTTCGGTCGAGGAGATGCTCCTCGACGCCGCCGAAGACGTCACGGCCTTTCGCCACTTCCCGGTCGCGCACTGGCAGAAGATCTGGTCGACCAACTCACTCGAGCGACTCAACGCCGAGATCAAGCGACGCACCAACGTGGTCGGGATCTTCCCCAACGACGCGGCGGCTCTTCGTCTCATCACGGCCGTCTGCGTCGAGACCCACGACGAGTGGACCGTCTCGGAGCGGCGCTACCTGTCCCAGGAGTCCATGGATCTACTGCTCACGACGACGTCGCTGAAGGCAACCAAGGCAATCTCGAGGGTGAAATGACAAGATGGTCGAGCATCGAGATGTGCTCCTCAGGAGTTACACCACTCGGCGGGACGTGATCTGGCTGTACTTGCCTGCTCCGTAACCCTTTACAGCAATGACACCCTTTGGATCAAGGCGGTAGTTGCTGCGTCCTTTTCCCTGGTTAGGCACTATTCTGAGCGGCGAAAACCCTATCTAACAGTTCATCAGATGGGGGCGTCTCGACGGATTTTCTGCGAAAGGATTCTAGGAGCGCGTCAAAGGGAATCCGGGTTCGCCACTGCCCTTGAACGTATGCGTCTCGCCAAGCGGGCTCTTTATGGGTCAAATTGATGAGTTTCGGACCGGAGATACTGCCGTACTTACTAATGACTGAGTCAACGCAGCCAAGAGCGAGATCGGTCAACTTCGATGAGTCTCCGTTTCGTGGCTTAACTATTGCCCTGTCGTCATCAAAGGCCCTGTATGTCTTCCAGATGTCGTAGACCGCAGGTCCGTACTCCCATGCTTCGAGTTCTTCTGGGAATAAGGGGAGTCCCGTTAGCGCGGCATACTCGCCAGCAGCATAAAAGACAAGCTTCTCCAACTTGAGAGTGTCGATTGGATGGAGTCTTTCTACAATCGCGGCAGCAACGTCGAGAGCGCTTGTGGAGTCCTCAACCATGCAAATCAGTGTAGTGACCGACAGTCACAACTTCACACCAGCAACAAGACGCCAATTACAATGGTCTTATGCCACGTGACGCCTTCGAGGGCTACGACGAACCGGTCAACATCGACATGGACCCGGAAGAAGCGTTGAAACTGATGCTCGAATCCGGTCCACGCGAGAGCCTCACAGCAGGCTCAGAATCAGGTGGAGTGCTTGGGGCAGAAGAGGGACCCGTCAGCCCTTCGACTGAGTAGGGATCCACAGAGACCACACCGTAGCGATGTGGGCTTCATCGGTTCGGCCGGCTTTCCCTGAGTGATTGGTGGAATGCGGTGCCTGCCCACAAATTTCATCAGCTCCTCGGCGGTCTTCATTCTATTCTCGTCAGTCAGGTGTCCCCCTCTGGCCCGGAACTCACCCTCCGTCTCCTCATGGGGCTCTCGTGACTTCTTGAGGGCGGCAATGGGATGCCACCACGTCTTTGGGATACGAGGCCCAACGAGCCCCGCGAAGTAGAGAATCAAGCCAAGACCGAAGGCAGTCAGACCAACGACGAACCACGCAGAACTTGGGTGCTTCCCGTAGGCGATTGCGACCGCTAGCGCGGCCATCCCGACCCCTGAAATGACCACGAGACCGAGTCCGAAATCTCTGAGTTCCTTCCCTCGTTCCGGCCGCACGGCATGAGGATATCCCTGCGTGGGACGCATGGGTTTGTCACGTTACACCTTGCCGGTGAATGCTGACCGGCCACGCACCCACGGGGACCGGAGATTGGGATCCAGCGCCTCTCCCGCGGCCGGCGTTTGGTCAGACGCCGGCGCCTGCGGGGGCGGACGAGCCCTGCTGTTCGAGCGCGCTCGTGAGCACGACCCACAGGATCCGTCCGCTCAGCTCGCCGGTCTGGCGGGCGCTGTACGTGGGATGGGCAAAGGTCGCGAAGCCCGATCCGTGCAGGTAGAAGGAGTCCGTCACCCAGCGCGGTGGGTCGCCACGGCCCCCCACGCTGGTCCAGGCCGTGCCCGCCAGATAGTCGGTGAAGCGGTGGCGCTGGACGTTGATCCGCGAGAGCACCTCGGCGACTTCGGGCGGGTACTCCGTGCGCTCGATGTGGATGTCCCAGAATGCCCGGCCCACCAGCTCACGAATCGTCTCGTGCATCTGCACCATGGCCACGCTGACCCACGTCTGCAGGTCCTCGCCGTGCTCGGGCGCGCTCGGCAGGCGATCGCCCACGACGACGATGGTGTCGCGGATGGTGGCGGCGATCAGTTCGCCGTGCGTGGCGAAGTGACGGAACACCGTGCGACGGCTCACCCCGGCCTCGTCGGCGATCTCGTCGATGGTGGCGTCGAGGCCCGCGCGCGCGACGGCCCTCGACGCGCCCTGGATGATGCGGGATCGGGCCCGGGCGCGCGAGTCCTCGCGCAGGGTCGGCACGTGATCAATTTCCGCGCCCTCGTCAGCCACGATGCCCCCGTTCCGCCGTTGCGCGCACGACTGTCTCGTAACGGTCCATCGTGCCACTGTACCACGCCATCTTGACATGCTACAGTGTCACTATGGCACGAACTCGCGACATCGGGCCTGGTGCCGCCCCGCGGGCGACCCGGGCGCTCGCGTCGGTGCCCGATCCGGGTCCCGAGTCGGTCCACGCCGGCGCGCCCACCGACCCCCGCGAGCGCTTCGCCGCCCTCACGGCGGTGGGCGAGCGCTCGACCGACCTGATGGTCGTGATCGACGAGGTCGGAGGGGTGCGGTACGCGAACCCGGCGGCCCTCGCGACGTTCGGCATCTCCCTCGAGGAGGGTGTGGGGTCGAGCGCGTTCACCTACCTGCATCCCGACGACGTCGACCGCGTCGTCTCTCGCTTCGTCGAGCTGCTCAAGACGCCGCGCGCCTCGGTGGGTGACACCGTGCGCGCGGTGACGCCCACCGGCGAGCTGCGCGAGCTCGAGATCGTCTCGACCAACCTCCTCGACGACGCGATCGTGGCCGGCATCGTCATCAACGGTCGCGACGTCACCGAGGTGAGGGCCGCCGAACGAGCGCGCGCCGAGGCCGAACGGCGCGGCGCGTCGACCCGCCTCGCCGCCGCCGAGGCGGTTGCGCACAGCGAGGAGCGCTTCCGCCTCGCGTTCGAGGACAACATGGCCCCCATGATCATCACGGACCTCCAGGACCGGGCGATCGCGGTCAACGACGCGTTCTGCCAGATGGTCGGCTACGGCGCCGACGAGCTGCTCGGACGCGACTCGCGGCCCTTCACCCACCCCGAGGACCTCGGCATCTCCGAGGAGTCCCACGAGCAGATCCTCGTCGGCGAGACGGGACAGTCGCGCTACGAGAAGCGCTACCTCCATAAGGACGGTCGGGTCGTAGTGGTCGAGGCGTCGCGATCGGCCGCCCGCGACGCCGCCGGCAACACGATCTACTTCGTGATCTCCGAGCGCGACGTCACCGACCGCGTGCAGCGCGACCACGTGTTGCGGCTCCTGTCGTCGGTGAACCGGCTGGCGATGCAGGCGATCGACGAGCTCGAGTTCGGTCAGCAGCTCTGCAACGTCCTGGTCGAGGAGGGCGGCTACGCGCTCGCGTGGATCGGCGTGGCCCCGCCGAAGGCCAACGGGGGCGTCGACGTGGTGTGCGCCGCGGGGGCCACCGACTACCTCTTCGACGACGTCGACCGGTGGTGGGGGACGCCCGAGAGCAGTCAGGGCCACGCCGCGGCGGCGATGCGCACCGGCGTCAGCAAGGTCATCGACAACCTGAGCGTGCGCGCCCCGTCCGAGGGCTGGCGAGATCGCGCGGCCCGCTTCGGCTTCGGCTCTTCGGTCGCCATACCCGACCGGTTCGGCGACCTGCGCGCCGCGCTCGTCATCTACTCGCACCACGTCTACGCCTTCGACGACATCGCGGTCCAGGGACTCGAGGAGGTGGTGCGCGAGGCCGAGCTCGCGATCGCCCACGTGCGCTCCGTGCGCCGGACCGAGCGGGCCCTCGCGGAGGCCAACCTCGCCATCGCCGCGCGCAGCGCCTCCGAGGGCGCCCTCACCGAGTCCGAGCAGCGCTTCCGCCTCGCCTTCGAGGACAACATGGCCCCGATGGCCTTCAGCGACCTGGACGACCGCGCCATCGCCGTCAATGACGCCTTCTGCAAGATGGTGGGCTTCACCCGCGACGAGCTGGTGGGGCACGACTCGCGCCACTTCACCTACCCCGCGGACGTCGGGGTCTCCGAAGAGAACCACCACCGCCTGCTCGCCGGCGAGGTCGACCAGGTGCGCTACGTCAAGCGCTACCAGCGCAAGGACGGCCGGGTCATCGTCTCGGAGGTGACGAGGTCGGCGGCGCGCGACGACACCGGGAACATCCTCTACTTCGTCGCCTCGGAGCGCGACGTCACCGAGGAGCGCGCCCTCACCGCCCAGCTCTTCCACCAGGCCCTCCACGACCCCCTCACCGGGCTCGCCAACCGCGCGCTGTTCGACGACCGGCTCTCCCAGGCGCACGCGCGCGTCGCGCGCCACGGCGGGTTCGGCGCGGTGCTGCTGCTCGACCTCGACGACTTCAAGGGGGTCAACGACACGCACGGGCACCTCGTCGGCGACGAGCTGCTCAGCGGGATCGCGCGCCGGTTCGAGCTCGTGACGCGCCCCTCGGACACCCTGTGCCGCTTCGGGGGCGACGAGTTCCTCTACCTGGCCGAGGGCCTCTCGAGCGCCGCCGAGGTCGACGACGTGGCCCGCCGGCTCCTCGCCGTCCTCGACGAGCCCTTCAACCTCAACGGACTGCAGCTCACCCAGCACGCCAGCATCGGTGTCGTCGCGTGGGACGCGCAGAGTCCCGGCTGGTCCGACATCGTCCAGAACGCCGACGTCGCGCTCTACGAAGCCAAGCGCGACGGCAAGCGGCGCCACGTCGTCTTCACGCCACGGATGCACCGGAAGGCCGCGCGCCAGTTCACCCTCGTCCAGGAGCTGCGCCAGGCCCTCCAGTCCGGCCAGATCTCGATGCACTACCAGCCCATCGTGGAGCTGGCGACGACCACCGTCGTCGGCTTCGAGGCGCTCATGCGCTGGCACCACCCCGAGCGCGGACCCATCGCGCCCAACGTCTTCATCCCGCTGGCCGAGCAGAACGACCTGATCGTCGAACTCGGCTCCTTCGCCCTGCACGAGGCGGTCGCCGCGGCGAGCCGCTGGGACGCGCCGGGCGGCGACGCCGCGGCGCCCTACGTCACGGTCAACCTCTCCGCCCACCAGTTCGCCGACGCCGGGCTGGTGGCCACGATCACCGACGCCCTCACGGCCGGCGCCCTGGCGCCGCACCGACTGGTCATCGAGATCACCGAGGGCGTGACCCTGCACGACATCTCCGAGACGCTGGGCGTCTTCAAGCAGCTCAACCGCCTCGGGGTGGGCGTGGCGCTCGACGACTTCGGCACCGGCTACTCGTCGCTGTCGTACCTGGTGCGCCTGGCGCCCCAGATCATCAAGATCGACCGGTACTTCGTCAGCCCCTCCTTCGACAGCGCCCACAACGACACGCTGCTCGAGGCCATCGTCTCGCTGGGCAACAAGCTCGGCGTCACGATGGTCGCCGAGGGCATCGAGACGCCCGGGCAGTTCGACCGCCTGCTCGACCTCAACTGCGAGTTCGGCCAGGGATTCCTCTTCTCGCCCGCCGTGGCCGACGTCGAGGCCGCGTCGATGGTCGGGCGCCGGCTGGGCCGCTGAGCCGCCTAGTCGGCTAGTCGGCTAGTCGGCTAGCGCCCCGTACACCAGCTGCTGGAGCTGGCGGCGCAGCGGGTAGGTCCCGGTGGGCACCAGCTGGGTGTAGAAGGCGACGCTCAGCTCCTCGTGCGGGTCGACCCAGAACAACGTCGAGGCGGCACCGCCCCACAGGAAGGTGCCGTTCGAGAGCGGCGACCGGTTCGCGACGCCGTCGACGACGACCGCGAAGCCGAGGCCGTAGCCCAGCCCCTCGTAGTCGACCTCGGCGTAGCTGTCCTCGGCGCGCGCCGTCAGGTCGGCGCCCCCGGGCAGGTGGTTGGACGTCATGAGGGCCAGCGTGGCGCGCGAGAGGATCCTCACCCCGTCCAGCTCGCCCCCGCGCACCAGCATCGCCATGAAGCGCTCGTAGTCGCGGGCCGTCGAGACCATCCCCCCGCCGCCGCCGAACATGCTGGGGCGATGGCGCGCGCCGCGGCCCAGCAGCTCGAAGGGCTCGGCGCCGCTGGCTCCGGGCACGTAGAGCGCGGCCAGGCGCTCCTGCTTGTCCTCGGGGCACCACCACTCGGTGTCGGCCATTGCGAGGGGGTCCGTCACCCGTTCGCGCACGACCTCGTCGAGGCTCTGGCCGCTCCAGAGCTCGATCAGGCGGCCGAGCACGTCGGTGGCCACCGAGTAGTTCCAGCGCTCGCCGGGCTCGAAGAGCAGCGGGCTCGAGCACCAGTCGCGCACCGCGGTCGCCAGGTCGTGGCCGTGGGGCCACCCGAAGTCGTACCCCTTAGCCCGATAGATGGCGTCGAGCGGGTGGCGACGCTGGAAGCCGTAGGTGAGCCCGCTCGTGTGCGTGAGGAGGTGGTGGACCCTCACCGGCGCCGTGGCCGGGCGCGTCTGGGGGTCCTCGGCGGGCCCGCCGACGTAGACGCGCGGCTCGCGCAGCTCCTCGATCCACTGACCCACCTCGTCGTTGAGGTCGAAGAGCCCCTCGTCGTAGAGGCACATCGCGGCGATCGCCGTGAGGGGCTTGGTCATCGAGTAGATCCGCCAGATCGTGTCGTCGCTGACCGCGAGGCCGGCTTCGCGGTCGCGGAAGCCGCCACGGCCCACCCACGCGAGCTCGCCGCCGCGCGAGACGGTGACCAGCCACCCCGGCAGGCGTCGGTCGGCCACGTAGCGGTCGAAGTGCGCGGCGACGCCTGCCAGGCGACCCTCGTCCAGGCCCGCCGACGACGGATCGATCTTCACCTCGAGCGCCATCACGCGGTCCCTTCCGTCGGTTCGACGCTAACTCGCCGGCGCGCGGTCCATCGCGCGGCGCAGGACGTCGAGCGCGCTGATCGCGGCGTAGGCGCGCACGCGCGGGCGGTCCCCCGGCAGGCGCAGCGCCGCGGATTCGACCTCGTCGCCTCGGCACAGGCCCACGAAGACCGTGCCGGCGGGTTGGCCGTCCTGCTCGTCGGGGCCCGCGACGCCGGTCACGCTGAGTCCGACATCGGAGCCGAGCAGGGCCGCCACCCCCACGGCCATCGACTCGGCGGCGGCGGCGCTCACCACCGGGCCGGGCGCCACGCCGAGCAGGTCGAACTTCACCTGCGCGGCGTAGCTCACGACGCCGCCGCGGAACCAGTTCGAGGCGCCGGGCACGTTCACGAGCCGGCTGGCGATGAGCCCGCCGGTCAGCGACTCGGCCACCGCCAGCGTCAGGCCGCGCGCGCTGAGTCGCTCGGCGACGACGTCCTCCATCGTCTGGTCGTCCACGCCGAAGACGATGTCGCCGAAGCGCTCGGCCACGAGGGCGCGGACCCGGCCCTCCTCCTCGGCCAGGAGTGACGCGGCGTGCGCCGCGTTCTCGCCGCGCGCAGTGAGGCGCACCTTGATCCCTTCGATGCCCGACGCCAGGAAGGCGATCGTCACGCGCTCCCCGGCGAGGGCGTCGAAGCGCTCGCCCAGCGCGTCGGCGAGGGCCGACTCGCTGGTCCCCCACGTGCGCAGCACGCGGCTCACGATCACGGTGGTCGCGCCGCTGTCGCGCTCGCGCTCCACCAGGTCGCCCAGCACGGCGCGCTCGAACATCTCGTGCAGCTCGTAGGGCACCCCGGGCAGCGCGTAGACGACCTTGCGGCCCACGGGACAGATGAGGCCCGGGGCCGTCCCCCGGGCCTGGGCGATGATGGTCGCGCCGCGCGGCACGTCGGCCTGGAGCAGGTTGTTGTCGGGCATGGACCGGCCCCGCGACTCGAACATCGCACGGATCTTCGTCACGATCTCGTCGTCGCGCTCGAGGGGGACGTTCATGACCTCGGCCAGGGCCGCGCGGGTGATGTCGTCCTGGGTCGGTCCGAGCCCGCCGCAGACGATCACGGCGTCGCTGCGCGCGAGCGCCGTGCGGAAGGCCAGCACCATGCGCTCTTGGTTGTCGCCGACGTGCTGGTGGAAGTGCGAGTCCAGCCCGTGGGCGGCCAATTGCTCCGCCAGCCACTGGGAGTTCGTGTCGGCGATCTGGCCCAGCAGGAGCTCGCTGCCGACCGCGACGATCTCAACTCGCACGAAGCCCCGCCCGCCTGCCGTCGCGGTAGTACTGCCAGCCGGTGTAGAGGGTCATGGCGGCCGCGACCCAGATCGTGGTCACGCCGATCACCAGGTGATGGGCGGTCAGCGGGATCACGCAGAACGCGATCGCCCAGTCCTGGACGAAGGTCTTCCACTTCGCCAGCGGGCTCGCCGGGATCGAGACGCCTCGCTGGGCGGCGCGCGAGCGATACACGCTCATCCACACCTCGCGCACCGTGATGACGATCGCGGGCGCGAGGAACGCAGTGATCCCGTGGGGCCGGGCGATGACCAGCGCGTAGAGGCTGCCCAGCACGATCACCTTGTCGGCCAGGGGGTCGAGGAACGCGCCCGAGGTCGTCGTGCCGTGACGGCGCGCGACGATGCCGTCGAAGTAGTCCGAGACCGCGGCGAGGAACCCCACCAGCGTCGTCCACCACGAGATCCGGTGGAAGATGATCATGTAGATGAAGACCGGCGCCACGAGGAGGCGGAAGGCCGTCATCAGGTTCGCGGGCGTGAGCAGCGCGGTCTCCCCGTAGGTCCGCTGCTCGGTCATGCCCGCACCGCCTCCAGGTCGGTCCCGTGGCTCGCCACCACGAGACACTCCGCCAACTCTCCCACCGCCAGTGACGGGTCCACCCTCACAATGCCATCGATTTCGGGGCACTCGTGCACGCCGTGGCCGACTCCGACGGCGTCGACCAGCACGCGCTGACGGGTTCCGACCAGGGCGTCGCGGCGCCGGGCGGTGATGGCGTCTTGGTGCTCGCTGACCTCGCGCAGGCGCTCGAGGGCCAGGGCGCGGTCCACTGGGTCGGGCAGGTCGATCGCGGGCGTGCCCTCCTCGGGCGAGAACGTGAAGAAGCCGGCCCAGTCGAGCTGGGCCTCGTCGAGGAACGCCAGGAGGGCGCGCTGGTCGTCCTCGGTCTCGCCGGGGTACCCCAGGATGAACGATGAGCGAAACGCCGCCGAGGGCTCGGCGCGACGGATCGCCGCGATCCGCTCGAGGAACCGCTCGGCGTCGCCCCAGCGGCGCATCGCGCGCAGGAGCGGGCGCGTCACGTGCTGGAGCGAGAGGTCGAAGTAGGGAACGCCGGTCGCCAGGATCGCGTCGATCAGCCCGGTCGTGAGGCCCGACGGATACAGGTAGAGGAGCCGCACCCACTCGACCTCGTCGCGCAGGGCGCCCACCAGCTCCACCAGGGGCTGGCGGGCGCCGGTCTCGAGCGCCTCGACCGGCTCGCCCCGGCCGGCGCGACGACGGTCGTGTCCCCAGCTCGCGAGGTCCTGGGCGATGAGGATGATCTCCTTCGCGCCCCCGGCCGCCAGCGCGCGCGCCTCGACGAGGATCTCGTCGACCGAGCGGGAGCGCTGATCGCCGCGGAAGGTCGGGATGGCGCAGAAGCCGCACCGCCGGTCGCACCCCTCGGCGATCTTGACGTAGGCCCACGGGCGCGCGCCCGCCGGTCGCGGCAGGTTGAGCAGGTCGAAGGCGGGCACCGACCGGCGTCGCAGCGCCACGGGCGTGGTGTCGAGGAGCGACTGGCCGAAGCCGGCGACGAGGTCGACCTCGGGCAGCGCCGCGGCGAGCTCGTCGCCGTAGCGCTCGGCCATGCACCCCGTCACGACCAGGCGGGATCCGGCACGCTTGCGATCGGCGAGATCGAGCACGGTCGCGATCGACTCCTCGCGCGCGGCCTCGATGAAGGCGCAGGTGTTGGCGACCACCAGCTCGGCGTCGTCGGGCGACGTGGCGGCGCGATAGCCCTGCGTCTCGAGGAGCCCCGACAGCTTGTCGGAGTCGACCTGGTTCTTGGGGCACCCCAGCGTCTCGATCCAGTAGCGCACTGCACTCCTCACGTGGCGACACCGAGCGCCGGGCGCTCGGTGTCGGTGGCGGAGAGGGAGGGATTTGAACCCTCGGGCCCGTATAAGCGGGCCGCATTCTTAGCAGGAATGTGGTTTAAACCGAACTCACCCACCTCTCCCAGCGAGCCCATCCTAGTGACTGGTCGCGCCGACCCGAGGGCCGGAGCGCGAACGCGCCTGGCCCCTGGCCGGAGAGGTCGCGGCGTTACACTACGAACCACGTTCACCGCGTCAACCACGAAGGGACTGGTCATGCGCCACCTGCGCACTCTGCTCGCCGCACTCCTGGGGGTCTCGCTGCTGACGGCGGTCTCGTACGCCTCGACCGGCGGCGCCGCCGTCTCCACGCCCAGCCTGACCAACTGCCGCAGCACCATCCTCACCCACGAGTTCACCCGCGGCAAGCTGACCGTGGCCACCGACAACCCGGTGTACCCGCCGTGGTTCGTCAACAACAAGCCGTCCAACGCCAAGGGCTACGAGTCGGCCGTGGTCTACGCGCTGGCCCACGTCCTGGGCATCGCCAAGTCCGACGTCGTGTGGGTGACCGAGGCCTTCGACTCGAGCTACACGCCCGGTCCCAAGTCCTTCGACTTCGACATCAACGAGATCTCCTACACGGCCGACCGCGCGAAGGCCGTCACGTTCTCGCGCAGCTACTACGACGTCCAGCAGTCGATCGTCGCGCTCAAGACCGACCCCATCGTGACCAAGCACAGCCCGGCGCAGCTCAAGACCTACCTCTACGGCGACCAGGTCGGCACGACGGGGCTGGCCTACATCTACGACCACATCAAGCCGACCCGTTCTCCGCGCGTCTACTCGACCCTCGACCAGGCGGTGCTCGCCTTGAAGACCGGCCAGATCGACGCGATCGTCATCGACACACCGACGGGCCAGTACATGGCGACCTCCCAGATCCTGGGCAAGCACAACAAGTCCATCGCCACCCAGGTCGGACAGTTCCCCGGCGTGGGCGAGCACTATGGCCTGCTCTTCCAGAAGCAGAGCCAGCTGGTCGGCTGCATCAACACCGCGATCGGCGCGCTCCGGGCCAACGGGACGATGGCGGCGCTGTCGCAGAAGTGGCTGGGCATCTACACCAGCGTTCCGGCCATTCAGCCCTAGGCCGTGACGCGACCGACCGGCGAGCCGTCGTCGGACGCGCCCCACCTGTTCCTGACGCGTCGCCGGCTCCTCTTCGCCGGTCGCCGTGGCGTCGTGGCGAGCACCCTGTCCAGCGTGGTCCTCGTCGGCGCGCTGGTGGCGGTGTTCTTCCTGGCGCCGGGCGGCGCGGCGGTGCGCCACTTCTTCTTCAACCCCCAGGACATGTGGCAGTCCTTCGTCGGTGACCCGGCCAAGGGGTTGAGCTCGGTCGGCCGGGGCTTGATCACCAACGTGTGGATGTTCTTGCTGTGCGAGGTCCTGATCCTGCTCTTCGGACTCGGCGTCGCGTGGACGCGGCTCAGCCAGTCGCCGGTCCTCCTGCCGTTTCGCGTGCTGGCCACGATCTACACCGACGTCTTTCGAGGGATCCCCTTCCTCCTCGTCATCTTCATGGTCGGCTTCGGCATCCCCGCCCTCGGGCTCCACGTGATCTCGACCCAGTCGCCCGCGGTGTACGGCTGCGTGGCGCTCACCATCACCTACACCGCCTACGTCGCCGAGGTGTTCCGCGCGGGCATCTTCTCGGTGCACAGCGGCCAGCTGCTCGCCGCGCGCTCGCTGGGCCTGACCCACGCCGCGACGATGCGCCGCGTGATCCTGCCCCAGGCCGTGCGCACGGTGATCCCGCCGCTGCTCAACGACTTCATCTCCCTGCAGAAGGACACCGCGTTGGTCTCGCTGCTGGGCGTCGTCGAGGTGGTGCGCGCGGCGGGCATCTACGGCTCGACCGAGTTCAACTACAGCGGCTACACGGTGGCGTCCCTGCTGTTCCTCGCGCTCACCGTGCCGATGACCCGCTTCACCGACCGGCTCATCGCCCGAGACCGTGCGCGCCGATTGGTCGGGGTCTCGTGAGCGAGGTCATCCTCGAGATGAGGGACGTCCACAAGCGCTTCGGGGACCACGAGGTGCTGCGTGGCGTCTCCCTCGCGCTGCACCGACACGAGGTGGTCTGTCTCATCGGGGCGTCGGGGTCGGGCAAGTCCACCCTGTTGCGCTGCGCCAACCTGCTCGAGACCGTCGACGGCGGGGACGTCACGCTGTTCGGCCAGTCGCTGCTCGACGCCCGGATCGACCCGGACCTGGTGCGGCGCCACATCGGGCTGGTCTTCCAGTCCTTCAACCTCTTCCCGCACCTCAGCGTGATCGACAACATCCTCCTGGGACCGGTGCACGCCCTCAAGCGCCCCCACGACGAAGTCCGCGCCGAGGCGCTCGCGCTGCTCGAGCGCATCGGGTTGGCCGATCGCGCCGAGGAGTACCCGGACCGCCTCTCGGGCGGCCAGCAGCAACGCGTGGCCATCGTGCGCTCGCTGGCGATGCAGCCGGCGCTGCTCTTGCTCGACGAGGTCACGAGCGCGCTCGATCCGACCCTGGTCGGCGAGGTCCTCGACCTGCTGCGCGACCTGGCCCGCGCCGGCACGACGATGCTGATCGCGACCCACGAGATGAACTTCGCGCGCGACGTCGCGCACCAGGTCGCCTTCCTCGATCAGGGCGTGCTGGTCGAGTGCGGCGAGCCCGCCCAGTTCTTCGGCGCGCCGCGCGAGGCCGCGACCCGGGCGTTCCTGGAGCGCGTGCGCTAGCTGGCGCGCGCGAGCAGCTCGGGCATCTCCACGGCCAGGTCGAACAGCTCGCGGTCGCGCTGCCAGGTCAGGTGCTCGCGCACGTGTTCGAGGCCCAGCCACACCAGGTCGTCGACCTCCTCGGTGGGCGCAAACTGACCGTCGTCGGGCGACATCAGGTAGTAGGCGACGATCTTGGGCTTGCCCTTGCGGTGGGTGTAGTTGGTGGTCCCGATGAAGCGCTCGATGAGACAGGCCAGACCGGTCTCTTCGTGGACCTCGCGCACGGCCGCCTGCTCGAAGTTCTCGCCGGGGTCCAGCTTGCCCTTGGGGAAGGTCCAGTCACCGCGTGCCTCGCGGAAGATGCAGGCGATCTCGACGACGCCGCCGCGCACGAAGTGGCGCACGATGCCGCCCGCCGCCCGAATGAGATCGATGGGCGCGTCGCTGGGAACGATGAGCTCCTCAGTCACGAGGTACACGCCGCCCACGGTAGAGGACGACCGAGCCGCGACGGCGCATGGTCCCAGATCCGGTCGCGGATGGTCACGTTCGTAGAGTAGTGACGATGATCGTGGCGTCCCTGGCTCTCGGGTGGCGCCTCGTGATCTACGCGGGCGCCGGGGTGGCCGGCGGGATCGCCAACGGCGTCGCCGGCGGCGGGACCTTCATCACCTTCCCGACGCTGCTGGCGCTCGGGGTCCCGGCCCTGCAGGCGAACGTGTCGACCACCGTCGGGGTGGTGCCCAGCTATCTCGCGGGACTAACGACCTACCGCCGCTCGCTCGGCGCGCACCGCGGCCCGCTGGCGTCGTTGGTGGCGCCCGCGGTTCTCGGCACCCTGTCCGGCTGCGCGCTGCTGCTCACGGGATCCCAGCAGACCTTCCGCGCGGTGGTGCCGTGGCTCATCGGGGCCGCGACGGTGCTGTTCGCCGCGGCCCCGCTGGTCACCCGCTACCTGCCCCACGTCGACCCGGACCACCCGGCGCGTCGCAGAGTCCTGCGCGTGGCCGTCTTCGTCGCGGCGATCTACGGGGGCTACTTCGGCGCCGGCCTCGGCATCATGTTGCTGGCGGTGATGGCCGTCACCCTGCCCTACGACATCCACGAGATCCAGGGGCTGCGCGCCACGCTCTCGACCCTCATCGGCGGGACGGCGGCGGTGGTGTTCGCGATCCGCGGACACCTCGCGGTGGCCGCGGTGGCGATGCTGCTCGTCGGCTCGCTCGTGGGCGGTTGGCTCGGGACGCGCCTCATCACGCGCCTGTCGCCGTGGGTCGTGCGCTGCCTGGTCGTGGCCTTCGGCGTGGCCACCACCGTGCGACTGGCGGTGGGCTGAAAGATGACTTGTTCCATTAGTTTTGTGGCGTGAAGCGACTCTTCTCCTTCCCCAACCCGGTCAACGACGCGGCCGCGCGCACCGTCGCGCTGGGCGTCGTCGCGATGTCGGCCACCGCACTGATCACCGGCTGGGCGTGGCTGCTCATCCCGTTGACCTACGGCTTCGTCGCGCGGGTCGCCACCGGCCCGACGCTCTCGCCCCTGGGCCAGTTCGCCGTGCGTGTCGCGGCTCCGCGCCTGACGGCGTGGACCAAGTCGGTGCCCGGGCCACCCAAGCGCTTCGCCCAGGCCATCGGCGCCACCTTCACCCTGAGCGCCACGGGAGTGTGGCTGGGCGTGGGCTGGCGGGCGGCGCGCTGGTTCCTGGTGCCCCTGCTGGGCGGCGCCACGCTGGAGGGGTTCTTCGGGATCTGCGTGGGGTGCATCATCTTCGGCCGCTTGATGCGCGCGGGGATGATCCCGGCGTCGGTCTGCGCCGAATGCGGTGACCTGTCGGAGCGCTACGCCGCCGCCGGGTACCCGACGCCCGCGGACGACATCGCCCGGCGCGCCGAGAAGGGCTCCTAGGAGTTGTCCCGGCGTTGAGTCTTAGAAACCCGCGGTGACCACACCCCGCTGGCCTACCTAGGCTGAGGGGATGCGTCGCCCCTTACGACGGTTGTCCGGGTTGGCGCTGTGCGTGGCGACCGTGGTCCTCGGCCTGCCGGTCGTCGGCGCGCAGGCGCTCGGCGCCCGCGTCGCCGTCGTCCATCCCTCGCCGGTGCCCGCGGGCGACACCGTCATCGCCACCCCCATCACCACGACCTTCGACGTCGTCCTCGCCCTGCCGCGACAGGGAGCGCTCAACGACTTCCTCGCGGGGATCACCAATCCCGCGTCGCTCGACTACCGCCACTTCCTCACGCCGCGCCAATTCGCGCGCGCCTTCGGCGCCCCCGCGTCCGCCGTGAGCGCCGTGCGCCGCTACCTCACGGGCTACGGACTTGCCGTGACCTCGCTGAGCGCCGGCCACCTGGTGCTGCACGTGCGCGGCTCGACGAGCGACATCGCGCGCGCCTTCGCCGCACGGGTGGCGACGGTGCGCACCGCCCACGGCCTGGCCGCCCAGTTCACCGCCGCGGCCACGTTGCCGCAGCCGATCGCGCGTCTCGTGACGACGGTCGCCGGACTCTCGGACGTGTCCGCCGCCCACTCGCGCGACCTGGCGGCGCGCGCCGCGCCCGTCGCCACCGCGGGCAGCTGTCCCGCGGCCGGCTCGTCGAGCTCGAACGGCCCCAACGCGCTCGGCGGATACACCGTCAACCAGCAGGCCGCGATCTACGGGCTGGCGGGGGCGTGGGCCAAGGGTGACACCGGCGTGGGCCAGACCATCGGCATCTACGAGCTGGCCCCCTACTCGACCGGCGACGTCAACACCTTCTTCTCGTGCTACTCGATCAGCCCGAACGTCGCGAACGTGCTCGTGGACGGCGGGTCCCAGAGCCCCAACGACCTCGAGCCGACCTTCGACGTCGAAGAGGCGGCGTCGCTGGCGCCGGGTGCCGCGATCAAGGTGTACATCGGACCCAACAACGCCGCGGGACCGACCGACGTCCTGCTGCGCATCGCCGATGACGACGTGGCGACCATCGTGTCGACCTCGTGGGGGTCATGCGAGTCCGACCCCACCAACGACCCGACGGCCGAACAGCCCATCTTCGAGCAGATGGCCGCTCAGGGCCAGTCGGTCCTGGCCGCGGCGGGCGACGCCGGGTCCTCGGACTGCAGCGGCATCACCAACAACAATCCCGCCGTCGACGACCCGGCGAGCCAGCCCTACGTCACCGGGGTCGGCGGCCTGAGCGTGACGAGCATCAACCCGCTGGTCCAATCGGTGTGGAACGACGGCATCGGATCGAACGGCGGGGCCGGGGGCGGGGGGGCGTCGGCCCTCTGGTCGCGCCCGAGCTGGCAGAACGCACCGGGCGTCGCCGCGGCCGCGACGATGCGCATGGTGCCCGACCTGTCGGTGATGGGCGACCCCTCGACCGGCTTCATCGACTACTTCACCGGGAATCCGGACGGGTCCTGCGGGGGCATCTGCGACCTCGCGTGGTCCGCCATCGGAGGTACGTCGGTCGGCCCGCCGCTGGTGAGCGCGATGGTGGCCGTCGCCGCGCAGACCTGCGCGGTCGGGCGGCTGGGCTTCCTCAATCCCACGCTCTACGCGATGGCCAGCCGGGGCACCGGCTTCGTCGACGTGACGACGGGTTCCAACGACCTCTACGGTGTGGGCGTCTACAGCGCCGGGCCCGGCTACGACATGGCGTCGGGCCTGGGCAGTCCCGACCCCGCGACCTTCATCCCCGACCTGTGCCCGGTGGCGCTGGACGTGACGAACTCCTCGATGACGCCGTCGTCAACCACGGCCACCGTGGCGAGCCCGGTCACGATCACCTTGCACGCGCGTGACGCCAGGGGCAACGCCCTGGCCGGCGCGGTCATCCACTTCAACGCGGCGGGCGCCACCGGCGCACTCGAGTTCGACGCCCAGCCCGCCTCGGCGATCGTCGGCGGCGGCGCCGCCTACGACGTGACCACCGACGCCACGGGCAACGCCGAGGTCTCGCTGACGTCGTCGGTGGCCGGAGTCGTGAAGACCACGGCGAGCTACGGCACGGCGACGCTGTCGACGACGGTGACCTTCACGGCGATCGCCACGTTGCCGCCGGGGCGCGCGTCGATCGCCCGTCTGGTCGCCCGGGCGGGCGGCTTCACGCTGGTGGCGCGCGCGCCCGCGTCCAGCGGCAGCGGGGCGCTCACGGCGTACCAGTACTCGATCAACCACGCCCAGACGTGGGTGCGCTTCTCGGCCGCGACGCGCACGGCGAACGTCACGCGCCTGGCGCACGCGCGGGTCTATCACGTGATCGTGCGCGCGCTCAACGCCTTCGGCGCGGGCGCGGCCAGCGCGCCGGCGAGCGTGAGGACGCGCTAGCGCGTGCGCGAGAACGAGCCCGACGCGGGCTCGACCGTAGACTGGATCGGGGTGGACCGAGCGGCGAGGGGACATCCGCAGTGAGAGCAGAGACGTGCGACGAGTAGTCCTGGTGTCGGCGGTGGTGGTGGCCTCGCTCGTCGGGGCGCCCCTGTCGCGCGCCGCGACCTCCTCGCCGTCGGGGCTGCCCCTGTACCAGTTCGTGAACTCCGGCTCCGGCGTCCTGCCCTGGAACGCCACGTCGCTCGAGACCGCGCTCAATGACACCACGATGCTGGGGGGCCCGCACTCGGCCAGCGACGCGACCGAGGGCGTGCTGGCCTACCGCACGACCACGTCGCACGTGGCGCTCTACGCCCAGCCGGCGAGCGGGCCGAGCACGTGGACCGACCTCTCGGCCCTGGCCGCGGCGCCGACGCCCGCCGCCGACCCGGTGCCCTTCTTCGACCCGTCGGGCCACGTCGACGTGATCTACGTCGACTCGATCGGCGAGCTCGTCGTGATGAGCGCCAACGACCCGCTCGGCCCCTACTGGTCGCACACGCGACGCATGACGCCGTGGCGCGGCGAGGTCAGCGTGAACCTGAGCGCGCTCACCGGGGTGAAGTTCGCCAACGGCCTGGCGAGCGTCAGCGTCTCGGGAGCCGACGCGGTCGTCGCCGCGCGCACCGTGACCAACTCGATCGAGGTGATGGACCTCGCGTGGACGTCGGGCGGTGCGGTCCCCTACCTCAGTGCGCCGGCCGCCAACATCACGACGGTCACCGCCACGGGCACGGCGACCAGTGACCCGGTCGTCCTGGGGACGTCGGTGCCCGAGGTCGTGACCACGACGCTGACGGGTGACCTGGAGCTCTACGCCGAGACCGGGCCGGCGACGAGCCCGTGGGTGGTGACCGACATCTCGAAGCTGACGACCGGGCCCAAGGTCGTCGGGCCCCTGGCCAACGCGGCCACCTCGAGCGAGGTCTACGTGGCCGCCCTCAGCGGCAACGGCACCGTCGACCTGTTCGACGCGTCGGTGGGCGTCGTGTCGCCGCCGGCGACCACCACGACCTCGACGCCGCCCCCGCCCACGACGAGCACCACTCTGCCGGCCACGTCGACCGGCGTCGTGGGACCCTGGGGCTATCGCAACCTGACCACGAACGCGCCGGGCGCGCCGCCCCTCGGGGGCTCGCTCTTCGTCGCGGCCACGCCGGCCGAGGTGGTCGTGGCCGGCCAGGCCAATGACTGGGGGGACCTCTTCGCGTTCTCCAACACCGGCGCCGGCGGCGCCTGGGTGGCGACCGACGTCTCGGTCACTGCGGGCAGCGCCGCGCGCACCGTGGGCACGGTGGTCACCGGCTTCGCCCTGGGTTCGGCGCTGGACCTCTTCGCCGCGGGCATCGCCTCCCCGCCGCCCCAGGGCGTCGGGGTCTACGCGATCCCCTCGGCCAAGTGGACTCAGGCGGTCACCGACGGCTGGCCGATCCTGAGCGAGACCGGCGCGCTGGGCACGATGGCCACACCCTGGGTCGGGTTCACCAGCGCCGCCAGCGTCACGACGTCGCCCGACTTCCTGATGGGCCAGAGCATCTACAACGCCCACAAGCGCGTGACCTGGCTCTCCTTCTGGACGGTCAGCGGGCCGGTGAAGTCCGAGGCCCGCAAGGCGTCGACGTACTACAGCCACGGCTTCGCCGCCGGGGTGTGGGTGGCCACCCAGATCGACCAGTACCGAGGTCTGGGCGTCGGGCTCAAGCCGGACTGGGTGATCTTCGACCCGGAGGGCTACCCCGACAACCATTCGGGGCTCGACGCGCCCGGCGGCTCCACGCCCGGGACCCTCGCGCTCTACGCCACCTACTGGTCGGCCATGCTCTCGGGCTGGCAGCAGGGCATCAACTCGGTGGACCCGACCCTCAACGCCGCGGTCTACGCGAACCAGAGCGAATACCGCAACTACCAGCTCTCCTCGAGCCCCCTGCCGGTCTTCGAGGCGGTGGCCTTCGGCGGCGGCGGGCCGATCCCGGTCGCCGGGGCCAGCGGGTCGAACGTGCGCGGCTTCATCGCCTTCCTCGCCCAGTGCACGCCGACCTCGACGCTGGCCAACGAGGAGTCCACGCTGCTCAACCCGCCGTGGGCCGGACAGTTCAACACGCTCCAGTTCAACTCCGGCGTCTACTGCGCGCCGGCCCCGGCGTAGGGTGAGGACGTGAGTGACGAGACCGGCGCCCCGCCGCCGCCCGACTTCAAGGAGCGCCTCAAGCAGCTGACCCAGCCGCTGCTGGACTCGATCGACGCGCGGGTGAAGAAGCAGGTCGACCAGCGCGTCGACGAGGCGCTCGACGAGCGGATCGCCGCCGCCCTGGCCGACCGCCTGGCGGTGCTCGAGCGAGCGATCGCCGACCTGGACCGGGCGGTGAAGGAGTTGCGCGACCGCGACCCGGGACCCGCCGCGTGAACTAACTTCTCGCACGTGGTGACGCTGCGCGAGATGACCCCCGACGACGTGGCCGTCGTCGTGCCGCGCATCATGGAGGGCTACATCGCGGACCGGATCGCCGCGGGCGAGGACCCCGAGGGCGCTCGCACCGCCTCGCTGGCCCAGCAAGCGGTGCTCTTTCCCGGCGGGCGGCCCGCCGCGGGCCAGCACATGATGCACGTGGTCGACGCCGACGAGGTGGTGGGGCTGCTCTGGATGGGCCGGCCCATGTCGGGGCCGGCGTCGACGTGGTTCGTCTTCTTCGTCGAGGTCGACGAGGCCCACCGGGGCCGCGGCTACGGCCGCGCCACCATGGAGGCCGCCGAGGCCTGGACGCGCGAGCGCGGCGGAACCCGGGTCGGGCTCAACGTCTTCGGCCCCAACGTCGTCGCGCGCTCGCTCTACGACTCGCTGGGCTACCAGGTGATGGCGACGGCGATGTTCAAGGACCTCGCCACTTAGTCAGTCGCCGCGCCGCGAACGCCAGGCCGAGCGACGCTCGCGGTCGCGTCGCAGCACGAAGCGAACCGTGAGCGCCACCAGCACCACCATGGCCGCGACGAAGAACGTGAAGACAACGTAGAAGGCGGCGTCGGCGCCGAGGAGCACGCCGCCAACCTACTCGTGTGACAGCGCGGCGCCAGACTGGATCGTGACCGCGACGACCCTCTCACCGGACTCGGTGCTCGACGCGCTGCGCGGCGAGCGCGCCGCCCGGCCGGCCCCCGACACGACCTCCGCGGCCCGGCGCCGGGCCGAACTCGAGCTCGGGGTGTCCGAGATCCTCGGCGAGGCCGTCCCCGGCACACCCGTCCTCATCTACGCGTCGTCGCTGCGCGCCAGCCCGCGCACGCGGGACCTTCACGACAGCGCGCGAGGCCGCGTGCGCGGCACCCTGGTGAGCCTGCTGCTGCGCCTGCACGCGGTGGGCGCCGACGTCGGCGATCCCTTCGACGACGCGATCTGCGCCTGGCGCGCCGAGGGGCCCGCCCCCGAGCTCCTGGGCCTCGTCGAGGCCCTCGATCCCGACGAACGCGCCCGCCTGGCCACCGACGTCACGGCCCACTACGTCACCTTGACCCGAGCGCTCGGCGAGGTGCCCGCCGGTTGGGCCGCGCGCACCGCGCAGCGCGCGTCGTTGCGCCTCGGGGCCGGCCGGGTGCTGGCGCGCGACACGGTCGACCTGGTCGTCGGCTCGAGCGGCGACGACGTCGCGACCGTGGCACTGCTCGACGTGACCACCGCCCCGCTGGGCGAGGGGGCCGAGCGCGCGCTGCGCTACCACGCCCTGGTCGAGACCCTGCGCACCTCGGTCGTGCCGCGCCGCAGCGCGATGCTGTCGACGGCGACCGGGGAGTTCTGGGTGCGCGACGTCGACGCCGACCTCCTCGAGCGCTCGGTGCACGACGTGCTGGGCACGCTGCACGAGCTGTGGCGCGCCCGATGAGCGAGCTCGTCGTCGAGCCCTACGACCGCGGCTCGATCGCCCGCCTGGTCGAGAGCGCGCCGCCCGCGGCGGCGACGCTCACCGACGACCACCGTCGCTCCCTGGCCGCGCGCTTTCGCGCGGTGCCCGACACCGCGCACCGCCGCATCGACGCGTGGACCGTGGAGAGCGCCGGGCGCGCCCCGCTGGGCTTCGCGTGGACCCCCGCGGCGGCGCGCCGGACCGTGGCGACCGCCGCGCTGCGCCGCGTCGTCGGGTGCCCGGGGACGCCGCTGCGCGACGCGGTGCGCGACGCGCTCGATGATCAGGTGGCTCGCGCGCGCACCGGCCAGACCCGGCCCGGATCGCTGGGCACGTGGCTCGACGCCGCCGGCGCGCCGGTGCGCGCGCTGGTGGTCGCCGAGGCGATCGGGTGGGCGGGCGCGACCCTCGAGGCCGCTCGTCGCGCGCCCGGACCGTGGACGGTGCCGGCCAGCGACGCCTACTACGACGTCGCGGGGGCCCGCACGACCCTGCGGGGCCGACGCGACCTGGAGTTCGCCCGCGAGGGGGGGCGGGTGATCGTGCGTCTGCGCGCCGGGTCCCCGGGAGCCAGCGCGGGCGCGGGTCTGCGCTGCGACCTGGTGGTGGCGGCGCTGGCCGACGCGGGCGGTATCGCGCCCACGCGGCTGGTGGGCCTGTGGCCCGAGGCCGGCGTGGCGCTGGGCGTCGACGGATCGATGGAGGACCTGCGCGCCGGCGCGCGCGACCTCGTGAGGGCCGCGCTGGCCACGCGTCGACGCCGCCTCGTGCTCGCCGCCTGAAGGCCCGCGGCGCGACCACTAGCGTGGTTCAGTCATGAAAAGCCGCGCCACGCTCCGCAACATCGCCATCATCGCCCACGTCGACCACGGCAAGACGACCCTGGTGGACATGATGCTGCGCCAGACCGGCTCGTTCACCGACCACGAGGAGCTCACCGACCGGGTCATGGACTCGGGCGACCTGGAGAGGGAAAAGGGCATCACGATTCTCGCCAAGAACACCGCGGTGCGCTGGAACGGCCTCACGATCAACATCATCGACACGCCGGGCCACGCCGACTTCGGCGGCGAGGTCGAGCGCGGCCTGGCCATGGTCGACGCGGTGCTCCTGCTCGTCGACGCCGCCGAGGGTCCCCTCCCCCAGACGCGCTTCGTGCTGCGCAAGACCCTCGAGGCCCACCTGCCCGTGGTCCTCGTGGTCAACAAGGTCGACCGGCCCGACGCCCGGGTCGCCGAGGTCGTCCACGAGGTGGAGAACCTCTTCCTCGACCTGGACGCCGACGAGCACCAGATCGCCTTTCCCATCCTCTACGCCAGCGCGCGCCAGGGCTGGGCCTCCAAGGACCCGGCGACCACCTCGGGTGACCTGACGCCGCTGTTTCGCACCATCCAGGAGTACGTCCCGGCGCCGGTGTACGACGAGGGCCACGGGCTCCAGGCCCTCGTGTGCAACCTCGACGCCTCGCCCTACCTCGGGCGCCTGGCCCTGTGCCGGGTGGTCAACGGATCGCTCGAACGCGGCCAACGCGTCGCGTGGTGCCGGCGCGACGGCTCGGTCGAGCACGCCAAGGTTACCGAGCTCTTCATCACCGAGGCGCTGGATCGCGTCCCCGCCCAGAGCGCCGGGCCCGGCGACATCGTCGCGGTGGCGGGTTTCGAAGAGATCACCATCGGCGAGACCCTGGCCGACCCCGAGAACCCGATCCCCCTGACGCCGCTGCACATCGACGAGCCGAGCCTGTCGATGACCATCGGCATCAACACGTCGCCGCTGGCCGGCGCCGACGGCAAGCTCCTGACCGCGCGCATGGTCAAGGACCGCCTCGACCGCGAGCTGGTCGGCAACGTGTCGCTACGCGTGCTCGCCACCGAGCGGCCCGACGCCTGGGAGGTCCAGGGGCGCGGCGAGCTGCAGCTGGCCGTGCTCATCGAGACGATGCGCCGCGAGGGCTTCGAGCTCACCGTGGGCAAGCCCCAGGTGGTCACGCGCGTGGTCGACGGCCACGTCCACGAGCCGGTCGAGCTCGTGACGATCGACGCCCCCGACGAGTTCGTCGGCTCGATCACCACCCTGCTGGCCACGAGGAAGGGCACGATGGTCGACCTGGTGAACCACGGCACCGGCTGGGTCCGTCTCGAGTGGCGCGTCCCGGCCCGGGGCCTGGTCGGGATCCGCACCGAGTTCCTCACCGAGACCCGCGGCACCGGGGTCATGCACACGACCTCCGGCGGCTACGAGCCGTGGTTCGGCGAGATCCGCCCGCGCACGACCGGCGTGCTCGTCGCCGACCGCCGCGGCTACACGACCGCCCACGCGCTGATCGACCTCGAGCAGCGCGGCGAGCTCTTCGTCGGGCCCGGCGTCGAGGTCTACGAGGGGATGATCGTCGGGGAGAACACGCGCAGCGACGAGATGAACGTCAACCCGACCAAGGAGAAGAAGCTCACCAACATGCGCGCGTCGGGCAGCGACAACACCGAGCGCATCACGCCGCCGACCGTGTTCACACTCGAGCAGGCGCTCGAATTCATCGCCGAGGACGAGGCCGTGGAGGTGACGCCGAAGTCGGTGCGCCTGCGCAAGGTCGTGCTGGACCACTCCAATCGCCATCGCCTGCGGAAGAGGGCGGAGAGCGCCCAGTAAGGTCGTCCCCGGAGGGATGACAGAGCGGACGAATGTACCGGTCTTGAAAACCGGCGTGGGCTTGCCCACCGTGGGTTCGAATCCCACTCCCTCCGCTTCGGGCAGCCGGGTCAGGTCCCTAGGTGAAGGTCTCGTTGCCGATCCTCGGACTGACCTCGGTCGTGTGTGTCGCTTGATGGCCGCCGACCAACCGGGCGGGTCGACGCTTGTTGACGACCATGTGCACAAGAAGGGACGAGGCATTCAGGGTGCGGTCTCAGCTCGGTGGTCCGACCTGACAGTTCTGCGACCATGCACTGGCCCTTCGTCACCTGACCGAGAATGGTTTCGAAGGTCCGACGAAACCGCATCGCTACCCGAACATCGCGGCCTCGGTTGCGGCTGATCCGGTGTTACCATCCGCATCTCTAGAGTTCTCGACGGAACTTCGTACGAAGGGGTGAACGATGGCCGAGAATCCAAGGCACATCATTGAAGGATCGTTGCACTCAGAGAACGGCGAAGGTGTTGTGCGCATGAAGGGACAGTTCGAAGGTCGTTGCGATGACGTATGGTCGGCGCTCACCGATCCCCAACGATTGGCCCGTTGGTATGGGAAGGTCGACGGCGACCTTCACGTTGGTGGCGTATTCACGGCCTTCGTCTTTGCGAGTGAGTGGGATGGCGAGGGAAGAATAGAGGAGTGTGTTCCTCGGCGGAGGCTAGAAGTGACGATGTGGGAACAAGAAGGCGCGCAACACGTGCTCAAAGCTGAACTATTCGACGAAAACGGCCCGACAACTCTTGCGCTTGAGGTCCGAGGTTTGCCCTTGGACCTGGTCTGGGCATTCGGCGCCGGATGGCAAGTGCATTTGGAGGACCTAGGGTCTCATCTTTCGGGACAGGGGAGTTTGAATCCACCGACCCGTTGGGACGAACTGGAATCGATCTATCGCGGAATGACGGTTGCTCCCCTTTAGCCATCGGCATCTCATTGACCACGCTCTCAGAAGGTCCATTTGTGCGGGCTCTGTTCCGCGGGCCGTCGTCAACGATCTCCGGCTGGCGACTGAGCGCGTGGGGATGCAGCACACGTAAGTAGATCCCTCGAGGTCTTCCTTTCTGCCGAGCGTTCTGCTCGGCACCACTGGAATACTCTGTGCCATGAGCGGTGCGCCTCGGACACTCGGCCACCGCGTTCTCGTCGACGGGATGATGGGGTCCGGGAAGAGCACGTTCGCCCGAGTGCTCGCGGCAAAGACCGGTTTGCCGCTGATTCACCTCGACGTCCACTACTGGAAGCCGGGCTGGGTGCGACCGTCCGACGACGAGTGGCGAGAACGACAACGCGCGCTGGTCGCTGGCGAAGCTTGGATCATCGACGGCAACTACAACGAGACGCTTGCCCTCCGGCTCGAACGAGCGGACACCGTGGTCTGTCTCGAAAGTCCTTGGTGGCTGTGCGCGGGTCGCGCATTCGTGCGCGGGCTTCGCAAGCCCGTTGGTGAGATGCCGGAGGGCTGCGAGGACTCCACGAGCCGACGCTTGCGCGACGAGTGGGGCGGCGTTGGGAGGATCTGGCGCAACCGCCGTTCAGAAACTGAGTACGCACGTTCCGAGATCTTGCGGCACGGTTCTCACACCACTCTTTACGTGCTCCGTTCGCGACGGGAGACGAGGGCGTTTCTCGATGCCGTCACCCGCTAAGAGCACCACCTTCGCCCGGCGCATGGTGCCGATCCAACCGCGGTCGCTATCACAGGTGGCTGCCACTGGTGTCGGAGGACCGACCCGCTCGCTCCGCCACCCGGGGTTCTGACAACTCTGTCAGACGGCGTGAGTCGGTTCCAACCCCGCCGGATGAGGATCACTCACTGGATGGATGTTGGCCACCATTCGGATGCCCACGAGCTCCAGCTCGTGTAGCCAGCCGGAGGCGGGTCGAGCTCGGCCGCCGATAGCTCGGTGTCGTCGGGAGGCACGAAGCGTCGCCGGTACTCGTCGAGGTCTTCATCGGAGATGAAGAAGGTCGTCTCGGGCTCCTCAGAAGCCCGGCGGTCACGCCATTGTCGCTGTTGGTCTTCGTCAATCTCGAGATAGACGAGCTCGCACGACGCCCCCGCCGCGGCTGCGAGGGAGCGGAGGGCGGTTCGCTCAACCTTGCTCCAGACACCGAAGTCCAAGACGACATCGATGCCGTGGCGCAGGGCACGAAGCGCCAGCCAGATGAAGCGGCCCTCGAGGACGTTACGCTTCCCGTCGGCGTCATTGTCGTTGAACAGGGGAATCATCCACTCGTCGGGATTCAGCCTCAGGGCCCGATGTTCCTCCTCAATCTGCTTGGCCCGCGTGCTCTTCCCGGACGCTGGCAGACCGACCATGACGAACAATGTCGGTGTTGTGGGTCTCACGTTCCCCATTATGTCCACGGGCTTCGGGGCATCGTTGCTCGGCACCGGCGAGATCCCCTGCCGGGGGTCCCGCGTGCACCTCCTCAGCCCGACGGCGGTGCCCAAGCTCGGTGAAGGTCGGCGACCGAGACCCGACGTGACAGGTCTGCTGCCAATCACTGGCGACTCGACCGCGGGAAACGGACCGAGTGGCTCTCAGTCAGGCTTTCCGAAGAAGTCTGACAGCGGCATCGGGGGCTGAACTCCGGACTTCCCCAAGGTCACCGGATGCACGACGATGGCGCCGCACCAATAGAAACCGTCTCCCGGGAGTGGAGTCACGACGTCAGGACTGCCTTCTCCCGGCATCCGCACCAACATCCGATACGACGTGATGCACCTCGTCGGCTGACCATTGGCGAGATGCACCGTCTCGTCTGTTCCGTAGATCCAGAATGAAGCGACGCCTCTCGGGGCCAGGGTCACCGTGGGGATCAGCCCCGCCTTCACACCGCCCGAGTCGTTGCCGTTGCCGCCACCGTTTCGAGAGTCCGCAACTTCGACCAGCAACGCATGCGAGTACTTCAAGTCCCCCGTCGCCAGACCGTAGACGCCAACAAACGACACGCGAACGTAGCCGTGAAGCGCGCACACCTTCCGGCTCACGTTGCGAATCCAGTACAGGTTGTTGACGTTGCCGGCCCCGACCCAGCTGTTGTACTCCGTCACGTGAACGGAAGAACTCTCACACGAAGAGACGGAACTCGCTGCCGCCGATATGTACAGGAGAGGCATGATTAGTCCTGCGGAAGCCAAGATCATGGCCTGAGCCACCAACCAGCGGCACTTCACCGAATGAGTCTGGCAGGCCGTGTGCGCCACGCGACGCCCGCCATCCGTTCCAGGATTCTGTCTGCTCGGTGGAGCGATGTTCGCGACGGTGGCCCGGCGCCGGACCGTCACCCTCGCGTGTCGATGCGGCGACGGATCGCCTCGACCCACTCGCGGGCGTCGCGGCGCGCGGCCACGACCTCGGCGCGGATCTCCCCGGCTTCCTCGCCCGTCACCGGATAGGAGCCGAGGAACTTCACGCTCGCCAGGTGTGCCTGGAGGTCGGCCAGGCAGTCCGCCACGAGATCGTCGGCGACGTGACCCTCGAACTCGATGACGAAGCAGTAGTCGCCGAGTCCGCGCTTGGTGGGCCGGCTCTCCAGCTTGGTCAGGTTGATGTCGCGCGCGGCGAAGCGCCCGAGGATGGCGTAGAGCGAGCCGGGGCGGTCGGCGTCCTGGAAGCAGACGATCGTGGTGCGATCGTGACCGGTGGGCGCGGCGACCACGTCGCGGCCGACCAGGACGAATCGCGTGGCGTTCTCCGGATGATCCTCGACGTCCGAGGCCAACGTCGCCAGGCCGAAGAGGCGACCCGCCAGGGCTGAACCCACGGCGGCCCACGGCTCGCTCGACTCGGCCACGCGGCGCGCGGCCTGGGAGGTCGAACCCGTCTGCTCGGTCGCGAGGCCCAAGCGACCGAGGTAACCGCGACACTGCGCGAGGGCGTGCACGTAGCTGACGACCGTCGTGACCTGATCGAGCGTCACGCCGGGTCGCGCGAGGAGATGGAGGTGAATCGGCAGAACCAACTCGTTCTCGACGACCAGGTCGTGGTCGAAGACCAGGCCGTCGATGGTCGCCGACACCGTTCCCTCGATCGCGTTCTCCAAGGGCACCAGGGCCCGATCGAGTGCGCCGTCGGCCACGTCCTGCAAGAGGTCGGCAATGGTGGCGACCGGCACGGGGTCGACGTCGCCGAGGGCCGCGACGGCGTCGTGCGAGAACGACCCCTCGGGTCCGAGATAGCCCACCCGCAACGGCGTCATCGGACGAGCCTACCGGGAGCCAAATGCCGCTCCCCTGGAACCGGAAGGTCTGGGCGTTGCCTACGATGGCCGGGGACCAAAATCGAAAGGTGGGTGCAATGGCGCACGCCATGTTTGAGTACGACGCCGCGTTCACCGATGCGGTCTTCGACTACTGCCGGAGCCGCCTGTCGATGTCGCCGGTGCCGCTCGACTTCGGCGGTCTCGCCAAGGTGCCCATCGCGGAACTCGCCGCGCAGATCAACGCGCAGGGCCACCCCCCGCGCGAGATCCTGGAGTTCTTCCGCGAGGAGTTGGCCCCGGCGGTGGTCTCGATCGACGCGCCTAACTTCCTCGCGTTCATCCCCAACGCCCCGACCAAGAACTCGCTGCTGTTCGACATGGTCGTGGCGTGCTCCGGCCTGAACGGCACGAGCTGGCTCGAGTCCGCCGGGGTGGTGGCCGCCGAGAACCAGGCGCTGGCGTTCCTCGCCCACCAGGCGGGCATGCCGGAGGGCTCGGGAGGGGCGTTCGTGTCCGGCGGGTCGATGGGCAACCTCTCGGGCCTCACGGTGGGCCGCGACGTCGGTCGCGTCCTACACCCGAAGGTTGACCCTGCGTCGGTGCGCTTCGCCCTGTCGAGCGACGCCCATTCCAGCGTCGGCAAGGCGCTGCACGTCATCGGGGTCCCGGAGTTCGCGGTGGCGACCGAGGATCACCGCTTCACCCGCGCCAACCTCGAGGCGGCGCTGGCCAACGATCCCGAGCGCGACAACGTGCTGGGCGTGGTCGCGACCGCCGGCACCACCAACGCCGGGATCGTCGACGACATCGAGGGGCTCGGCGAGTTCGCGCGCGAGAACGGGCTGTGGTTCCACGTCGACGGCGCCTACGGCGGCGCCGCGCTCTTCTCACCCACCCACCGGCACCTGCTCGAGGGGGCGCGACACGCCGACAGCTTCGTCGTTGACCCTCACAAGTGGCTCTTCGCGCCGCTGGACTGCGCCGCGCTCATCTACCGGAACCCGACCGTCGCGCGCAAGATTCTCGCCCAGCAGGCCAGCTACCTCGACGTGTTGCACATGGGCGACGACGAGCACTACGAGTGGAATCCGGCCGACTTCGCCCTGCACCTCTCCCGGCGCGCCCGCGGCCTGCCCTTCTGGTTCTCGCTGGTGACCAACGGCGTTCACGCCTACGAGACCGCCGTCCAGGCAGCGATCGACATGGCCGAGTTCGCCGCCCAGCTCATCAGGTCTCGTGACCACGTCGAGTTGGTCCGCGAGCCAACCCTGTCCATCGTCCTGCTGCGACGCCCGGGCTGGCCGGCGGAGCGGTACACGCAGTGGAGTCACCAACTGCTGCTGGACCAGATCGCCTTCGTCACGCCGACCAAGTGGGAGGGCGAGACGATCGCCCGTTTGGCGTTCCTGCACCCCAACACAACCCGTGAGACCGTGGAGGCGATCATCGACTCGATGCGCGACTGAGTCGGCGTCACGCCGGCGATCGGCGTCGCGACTCGCGTCCTGATCGCGGTGGACCTTGTTAACGCCGACCGCGCACGGCGAGCCGTGTGTGCGGACAAGGGTTAACGTCGCTATGTGAGTTGCACGCCAGAAAGGCGTCCTGAGTGGATTCCCTGAAGAGCTCGAGCTTCTTCGCTCGCTCGGTGGTGCGGTTGTTCCAGGAGGGCCAAGCCCTCGACGCGATCCCCATCGGGATCCTGGTGCAAGACCGTGAGGGAGACGTGATCGCCTTCAACGAGCAGACCCTCTCGCTCTTCGGGACGACGCACGAAGAGCTGCTGGCGCGAAAGCTCGGCGACCCCGAATGGGACACCGTCCGCGAGGACGGATCTGCGTTCCCCCTGGACGAACTTCCGGTCGTCATCACGATGACCACCGGCCAACCCTGCTCCGACGTGGTCATGGGCACGGAGAACTGGCGCCAGGCGCGTCGATGGGTCGTCACGAACACGAGCGCCGTCACGCTCGAGGACGGGTCGCGGGGCGTGATGTCCACGCTCGTCGACGTGACCTCCCAGGTCAACGGTCGTCGAACGCTGGAGCTGCTCTCACGAGTGAACCAGCACATCATGAGGGCCAGCGACGAGACGGACTGCCTGCACGCTCTCTGCGCCGCGCTCGTCGAGACCGGTGGCTACGCCCTGGCCTGGGTCGGCGAGAACGTCGGCGACGACGGCGGCGTCGAGATCCTCTGCGCCGAGGGCGAGACCGACTATCTCTTCCAGGGAATCGAGTCGTGGTGGGGCTCCAAGGAGAGCGGACTCGGCCCGCCCGGCACGGCGATGCGCACCCGCGCGACCCAGGTGACCCAGGACCTGGCCCACACGGCGCGCTTCGTTCGGTGGCGGGAGCGAGCGGCCGAGTTCGGGCTCAAGTCGATGGTGTCACTCCCCGTGAAGTGGGGCGCCTCGCACGCGGCGCTCAGCGTCTATGACCGCAGCATCTTCACCTTCGATGCCGCCACCGTCGCCGGCCTCGAGGAGCTCGTGCGCGAGGCAGAGTTCGGTCTCGCCCACCTCCAATCGGTGAGCCAGCGAATGGCGGCGCTCGAGTCCAAGCGGGCGGCGGAAGAGGAGCTCGATCGCTCCGGCAACTGGTACCGCCAACTCCTGGCCCACTCCAGTGACCTGATCTTCGTCCTCGACGAGCAGCGACGCATCACCTACGCCAACCCCGCGGTCCTGGCCTACACCGGACTGGACGCCGAGGCGCTGACGGGCACCGTCGTCTTCGACCACCTACTGCACCCCGACGACCGCGACAGCGCCGCGGTCGCCGTCGCGAACGTGCTCGAGCAGCCTGGCCCCCATCCCCCCGGCCTGTATCGCGTTCGCGACCTCCACGGCGAGTGGCGCACCTTCGAGACGTTCGCCACCAACAGCCTGGACGACCCGGTCGTGGGCGGCGTCGTGATCAACGCGCGCGACGTCACCGAGAAGACCAACCTGGCCCGGGCTCTCACGACCTTGTCGCGCGGCAACCAGATCTTGATGCACGCGAGCGACGAGACCGCGCTGCTGCGCGACATCTGCTCGACCATCGTCGATGCCGGATACGTGCTGGCCTGGGTCGGCTTCGCGCGCCACGACGAGGCGCGCTCGGTCGACATCGCCGCGGCCGCCGGCGCCGTCGTGTCGCTCGCCGGGATGGGCATCACCTGGGCCGACGACCCGTCGGGTGCCGGCCCCACCGGGCTCGCCCTGCGCACCGGGCAGGTCCAGGTGCTCAATGACGCGACGGTCAGCATGGAGACCGAGGCGCGGCGCCAGCGGTCCGAGGAGTTCGGCATCGAGACGATCTGCGCGCTGCCGATCGCCCTGAGCGGCCACGTCGTGGGGGCGCTGACGATCTGCGCGCGCGAGCCCGGCGCCTTCGGGCCCGAAGAGCTCTCGTTGCTGGGCGAGCTGTCCGGCGAGATGGCCTACGGACTCGGCCGACTCCGCGACGGCGCCAACCTGGCCGAGCAGGAGCGCCGGCTGCGGGCGGCCGAGCAGCGCTTCCGGCTGGCCTTCGAGTCCAACATGGCTCCGATGGTCTTCTCCGACCGCGATGACCGCGTCATCGACGTCAACCAGGCGTTCTGCGACATGGTCGGCTACCGGCACGACGAACTGGTCGGCCACGACTCCAAGATCTTCACGCTGCCCGAGGACGTCGGCATCACCGAAAACTCCTTGGGCATGCTGACCGCCAACAACGCTGAGCAGATCCGCTACGTCAAGCGCTACCTACGAAAGGACGGGCGAATCGTCTTCTCGGAGGTCTCTCGCTCGGCGGCCCGCAACGAGAAGGGCGAGACCCTCTACTTCCTCGCCTCGGAACGCGACGTCACCGACGAACGCGCGTTGGCGGACCAACTGACTCACCAGGCCCTGCACGACAGCCTGACCGGGCTGGCCAACCGCGCCCTCTTCGAGGACCGGCTCGCCCAGTCGCACGCCCGGGTGTCGCGCCTGGGCGGCTTCGGCGCCGTCCTGTTGCTCGACCTGGACGACTTCAAGGCGATCAATGACACCTTCGGCCACGTGTTCGGCGACCAGCTGCTGGTCGCGATGGCCCGGCGCCTCGAAGCCGTCTCGCGCGCCGCCGACACCCTCTCGCGACTCGGCGGCGATGAGTTCCTCTACCTCGCCGAGGGCCTGGAGTCGCGAGAGGAAGCGGTGGGGATCGCGAACCGGCTGATGGCCGCGCTGACCCAGCCCTTCGTGATCGACGACATCTCCGTCCAGCAGCACGCCAGCGTGGGCATCGCCATCTGGGACAAGGACACGGCCAGCTCTCGCGACCTCATCCAGAACGCCGATGTCGCGCTCTACGAGGCCAAGCGCGAGGGCAAGAACAGCTCGGCCGTCTTCACACCCACGATGCAGCAGCGAGTGGTCGGCACGTTCACCCTGGTCCAGGAGTTGCGCGACGCACTGGCCCAGGGGCTGCTGCGCATGCACTATCAGCCCATCATCGACTTGCGCACGGACCAGGTGGTGGGGTTCGAGGCGCTCATGCGCTGGCCCCACCCGGTGCGCGGCTGGGTCGCCCCCGACACGTTCATCGCCTTGGCCGAGCAGAGCGACCTCATCTTCCAGCTGGGCGCCTTCGCGCTGCGCCAGGCGATCGAGGCCGCCGCCACCTGGCCTCCCGCGACGTCGGGCGCGCCGACCTTCGTGACCGTCAACCTGTCGGCCAACCAGTTCCGCGACCCCAGCCTCACCGCCACCATCACCGAGGCGTTGGCCGCGAGCGGCCTTCCCGCGTCGAGCCTGCTCGTCGAGATCACCGAGGGGGTCACCTTTCGCGACTTCGAGGCCACGCTCGACATCCTCGACGAGTTGCGCGAGCTCGGCGTGGGCTTCGCCCTGGACGACTTCGGCACCGGCTACTCCTCGCTGTCCTACCTCGTGCGCCTGCACCCGCGCGTGATCAAGATCGACCGGTTCTTCGTGAGTCCGGCGAACGAGAGCCCCGACAATGACACCCTGCTCGAGGCCATCGTCGCGCTCGGCAACAAGCTGGGCATCACCATGATCGCCGAGGGCATCGAGACGCTCGAGCAGCGCGCGCGCCTGGGCGAGCTGCGCTGCCCGCTGGGCCAGGGCTTCCTCTTCTCGGCCGCCGTCCCGATCACCGAGACCTTCGACCTGTTCGCCTCGGTGCCGGCCGCCCTGGCGGCCTCTTAGCGGCCGCGTCGGAACAGCAGCGGGTCGGCGGGCGCGCGCACGACGTCACCGCGTTCGCGCCGTCGTCGCCAGGCGACCCCGCCGAGCGCCTCGAGCACCACGCGGTTGGCCAAGTAGGCCGTGACCTCGGCGTGGTCGTACGGGGGCGACACCTCGACCACGTCCATCCCGACCAGCACGCTCTCCATGGCGACTCGACGAACGGCGTCGAGGAGCTGTCGGCCCGAGAGCCCGCCCGGCTCGGGCGTGCCGGTGCCGGGAGCGGCGCCGGGGTCGACCACGTCGACGTCCACCGACAAGAAGACCCCGTCGCACCCGTCGGCGGCGATGGCCAGGGCCTCGGTCAGGACGTCGTCGAGCCCGCGCGCCACGACCTCGCTCATCTCGTAGGAGCGCATGCGCTGGACGGCCATCCAGTCGAGCGTCGCGGGCTCGGGCCAGTAGCCGCGCAGCCCGATCTGCAGGAAGCGGTCGCCGCGGCAGGCCCCCGACTCGATGAGGCGGCGCATCGGCGTGCCGTGCCCGTAGAGCGAGCCGAACTGGCTGTTGCCGGTGTCGGCGTGCGCGTCGAAGTGGATGACTGCGACGCGCCCCCAGCCGATGTGGCGGGCCACGCCCGTGACGTCGGGCAGCGCGATGGTGTGGTCGCCGCCGAGGATGACCGGCAGAACGCCGGCCGCGGCGACGTCGGTGACCCGGGCCTCGAGCGCGGCCAGGGAGCGCTCGGTCTCGCCCGAGGGCATCACCACGTCGCCCAGGTCGACCACGCCGAGCTCAGTCAGGGGGTCGACGCCGAGGGCCAGGCTCGGGCGGGCGCCGTCGTGGGGCAGGTAGTCGGTCGAGCGGATCGCCTGGGGCCCGAAGCGAGCACCCGCGCGGTGCGAGGTCCCCCCGTCGAAGGGCGCGCCCACGATCGCCGCGGCGGCTCCGGCCCACGTGGCGCGATCGTCGGGGTCGGCCGCGGGCACGCCCAGGAAGGTGGCGTCCGGTCCGTACAGGTTGCCTACGCGCACGGCGCTCCTCGCCTCGACTCGGTGCCCATCATCGCAGTCATTCAAAGGCTCGGCGAAACGCGAGACCCATCTCGCGCAAGCAGCCGGTCATGAGCGTCACGTGCCCCTCGCCGGGGCGGTACACGGGCCGCGCCCCGGGCATTCGTGCGGCCAGCCAGTCGCCGTGCTTCGCGGGCACCATGAGGTCCTCGCCCCCGTACCAGACCTCGACGGGCACCTCGATGTCGGCGGGGTCGAAGCCCCATCCGGCGACGAAGGCCCGGTCGTCGTCGAACAGGCCCGAGCCGTCGATGGTGAAAGCCCGGCGGCACGACTCGACGAAGACCGCTCGGGGTTCCTCGGGTTCCAGCGCGGCCCGGTCGACGTCGGACAGCAGTCCTCCGAACAGCTCCATGACGTTGTCAAGCGTGGCGCCAGCGAATGCTTCAGCGGCCACGGCGATGAACTCCTCGAAGCGCGGACCTCCCTCTTGCACCAGGGCGAACTCCTCGAGGTTCTCCGGTCCCATCCCGTCGGTCCAGTCGAAGTCGGCGTCGAAGGGGGCGACACCCGCGAGGGACCACGCCGCGCGACACCTCGGCGCGTCCAGCGCGGCGCAGGCGAGCGCGTGGGGTCCCCCGCCCGACCAGCCGACCGACACGTAGTCGTCGCGGCCGAGGGCGTCGAGCACCGCCCGCGTGTCGCCGACGACCGAGGCGACACTGCGACCTTCGAGGCGAGTCGACACCGAGTAGCCGGGTCGCGACGTCGTCACGACGAACAGCCCCGCGTCGTGGGCGGCGGCCTCGAAGTACGACAGCAGCGCCACCGAGCCGGGGGTTCCGTGGTGAAAGACGACCGTGGGCCCGTCAGGGTCACCCAGGGTGGCCACCTCGATGGTCCGCCCGTCGGGCATCGTCACCAGCTGCTCGTCGTAGGTCACCGCTCCCCTTTCAACTCGTGCCGCCACCCTAGGCCGAGGGCCGCGGCGCGCGCGAGGCTACGAGGTCGGCACGGGTACGCCATTGTCGATCAGCTCCACCCAGGTTTGGCCGGGCTTCATGGCGATGACCGCGCCCGTGAGGGTGTGGTACGCAATGACGTCAGACTTGGCGGGACCGCGCGACCAGACGCCGGTCATCATGTGGCCGTCGGAGAAGACCTCCACCTTGCCGTGACCGTTGAGGTTGGCGTAGGAGGCCATCGTGCCGATGCCATTGACGTAGTTGACAAACATCACCACGACGTTCTTGGGCGACACGCGCACACCGGTGCCGGTGATGATCGCCTTGCCGAAGAGCGTGCGGTCCCACGACAGCGTCGTGGTGTTCCAGGTCCAGGTGACCGGGTAGATGCTCGGGAACTCCACCGTGAAGCGGTGCACGACCTTCGTGCCGACGCCCCAGGTGTTGTGGCGGTAGGCGAACAGCGCTGGCGGCGGAGTGGGAGTTCCCTTGAACTCGAAGAGGGCTCCCGCCGAGGCGTACAGGTTGTGAGGCGCCTGACGGTTCGGGTCGCGGTACATCGCGGCGCCGGCCGTCGTCTCGTCCTCGAGCTTGACGGGGGCGTGGGAAATGGACTCGACGGCGTAGGCCGCGCCGCCGGAGTACGCGAAGATCCCACCGATCGGCCAGACGACGGAGGTGTCGGTGGGCCGCACCGAGCGCACCGGTCCGACCTTGGCGGGCGCTTGAGAGTTGAAGATGGCGGCGAGGCGGGTGATGCCGCCATTCACGATCTCCTCGTAGACCACGTCGGCCCGGTCGATGCCCCACTGGGGCAACGCGTCCGGGGTGTTCTCCACCTTGATCGTCAGGGCGCACCGGGTCAGGGCCTGACCCGCCGGATCCGACAGACCGGTGAGTGGAGCGATCGGGGGAAGCGTCGTGGTCGTCGCCGCAATCGTCGTCGGCGTCGATGACGAGTTCTTGTGGTAGTGGTAGTAGGCGGCGGCGCCCACCCCGGCGACCGCGATGACGATGAGCAGGATCAGGTTTCGTCGCATGACGTCAAAACTAGTGGGGCGACCGGCGCGGTCTCGGCTACGTCGGCGCGGTGCCCAGCGTCATGTAAATGACCGTGTGGGGAAGTTGCGTCTCGGCGCTCAAGAACTCCGATCCTTCGACCGCGACGAAACCCACCGATTGGTAGAAGCCGAGAGCGGTGTCGCGGGCGTTGGCCCACAGACGCGTCGCGCCCCGCTCGCGCAGCCGACGCTCCGCCTCGGCGAGGACGCGCGCGCCGTAACCGCGGCCCTGAACGGCGGCGTCCGTGGCCATGAAGCGCAGCTGATAGGCGCTCGACCCGGGATCCGGCGCGAAGGCCGCCTCGAAGAACGACGCGCACACCACGATCTCGCCGTCGAGCACTCCGGCCAGGTGCAACGCAGTCACCTCGCCGTCGCGAGGCTCATCGACCCTCGCCATCGGGTCGTCGCCGCGCAGGACGCGGCGCCGCAATGGGTGAAGGCGCCGAGGGTCGACCTCCTCGATCCGCAGGTCGACGCGCTCAGTCAAGGCGGCGCACCAGCGTGACCAGGCTGACCGACGTGTCGCGGTGCAGGGAGGCGACCTCGCCGTTCGAGCGGAATCCCACCTTCTCGTAGAAGGCGCGGGCTCGCGGGACCAGGTTGGTCACGTGGAGGTACAGCTCGCTCGCACCCTGGCTGCGTGCCCACTCATCGACCGCGTCGACCAAAAGTTCCGCGACTCCGGTGCCGCGCCGGGTCGCGGTGACGTACATCGCGAAGAGCCACCACGTCCCCGGATAGTTGTCGTGGAGGCCGCCCGAGGCCATGCCGACGACGCCATCGCCCTCTTCGGCCAGGAAGTAGACCCAGCGCCCGGCCACGTCACGCCAGTGGGCGTCGTCCCATCCGGCGGCCTCGTCGTAGGTCGCGCCGTAGGCCTCGGGCGTGTCGGCCAAGGCCTCGAGACGGATCGCGCGCAACGCGGAGGCGTCGGCGACTCCGCCGCGGCGCACCGTGACGGGGCTACTCACGCTCGATCATGTGCGCGGCGACGTTGCGTTCGGCGAGCGACCCTTCATTGAAGTGGTCGCGCACATTCAGGCGATCCGTGTCCGGCCGGTTCTGGGAGAGCTTGGCTTTGCCGACGATGGACCCCACCGTGATCTCGAGGCCGACGATGGCCCGAAGCTGACGCTCGACGTACTCCTCGGGCGCGTCGGCGACCCACCATCTGGGCTCGTGGCCCGCTTCAAAGCGGTCCGTCAGTGAGGTCACCTGGGTTCTCAGCCACGTCGGGTCCTCGTGGACCGTGGCGCGCCCGCGCACCTCGGCCGCGACGTAGTTCCACGTGGGCACGACGCCCGGCTGCTCCAGCCGGCTCGGATACAGGGTCGGACTCACGTAGGCGCTGGCCGCGAGGAAGAGCACGAGCACCTCGGACTCGGGCGAGACGGCCCGCCACCAGGGATTGGCGCGCGCCACGTGCGACGCGATCGTCCGACGATCCCCGCTGACCAGGACCGGCGCGACGACGCTGAGCATTCCCTCCGGCGACGGCGTGATCAAGATCCCGGCGCCCGCGTCGCGCACCAC
>Ga0209415_10000809_pt1 | contig 58945 bp, 114 predicted proteins | sample PeaSoiSIISIP2007_FD_187696 | JGI IMG/M metagenome (GOLD analysis project Ga0209415, IMG submission 187696) | Peat soil microbial communities from Weissenstadt, Germany - SII-SIP-2007 (SPAdes) (version 2) | ecosystem: Environmental > Terrestrial > Soil > Wetlands > Peat | place: Germany... | reverse complement strand
GCCAAGCTGCCCAAGGCGCTCATCTCATCGCCATCGAACGACGACCAGTCGTACTCGCGGGTGTGATCGCGATTGAGCGGGCCGCCCTCGGGCGCCGGCTTGGGCGCGTCAGCCATGGCCGTGCTCATCATCTCGCGCGAGCGGTGTCGCCATGATCTCGGGATCGCAATCGCAGAGGTCGCCCGTGAAGTGGGCGCACCAGTCATCGTGCAAGACGTCGACGATCGTGACGCGGCCTTTTTCCGCCTGGAGCTTGATGATCTTCCGGATGTCGTTCCCCACGCGGTGGGTCATGCTTGGGCCCTCTCCTCTTGGCGATGCTCGGGCACCGCGCGCCGTCGGGCTTCACGATCCCGATCCGCCACCCGCACGATCGTCCGCCACATCGTGCGCCGACCGATGTTGAACTGTCCGCAGATCTCTTTCGGCGGGATGTCGGCGGCATGGAGGGCGGCGACTTGGCGCTCCTGTTCGGGCGTCAAACGCAACTTCCGGCCGACTTTAATGCCCAGGGCGCGCACCTTCGCCTGGCCGGCCATCGCCCGCTCCCGAATGTTCGTGCGCTCGATCTCGGCGGCCATGCCAAACACGGCAAAGAGGATGCGGCCCCCTTCGGTCGACGTATCGATCCCCTGGGTGAGCGACCGAATGTGCACGCCTTTGTCGCGCAGCTCCTCAACGATGTTCACGATCCCGCGGAAGGTTCGGCCCAGCCGGTCGATCTTCCACACGCAGAGGAAGTCGTTCGTCCGGAGGAACGCGACCGTGCGTTGGAGCTCGGGCAGCTCGCGCGCGGCACCGGAAATCGTCTCGGTGAAGATCCGCTCGCAGCCCGCCTCCTTGAGCGCTCGGGTCTGGATCTCGTCGTCCTGATCCGCCGTGGAGACTCGCGCGTACCCGACAAGCATGGTGCCGGCCCCTCCCTCGCAAGTCATCCCGATGACGCGACTTCGTTCCTGTGCCAGAATTCAACACCAAACAAGCATTATGGCACACCTGTTTATGGCACAGGATTGGGGCGCGCAATCTAGGCTGTTCCGTAGCCGATGCAACAGCAGAAAACGGGTGTGACAAAAGGCAATGGTTTTGCCCACATTGACGCCGGGGGTTCTGTGGATAGATTGTGCGTTCTCGCTCCATCTTGGTCGGTGGATGCTTACTCCATGCTCTCGCCCGTCAGCCGGTCCGGGACTCCTGAAGCGCGGACCTTTGGTTTTCAAACCGGCTGGCGGGCGTAGTGCATCTGGGGAACGCATCTGGTGACACCAGAGACGGACGTGTAGTATCTCCGCCATGACACCGACCAAACCTGTCCATGCTCCGCTCCGGGACGCTGAGGCGTTCGCCCGCGCCCTCGCCGACGTGATCCTGTCAGACATCCCGACTGGGTATGCGTTCGCCCTCTGCATCACGTCGATCGGTGAGGCGGATACCGGCTTCTTCACGCACGTCTCGAATTGCCGGCGCGAGCATCTGATCCAGCTCCTCGCGGAGTGGCGGGAGAAGCTCATCGCTCGACAAGAGGCTCCGCCGGGCGTGCTCGACCGCGAGAACTGATGCCCTGGACGGCCGTGTCATGGTGTGCCGACTGCTGGGACCGGGAAAACCCCGATCATCTCTGTCCCCGTGTGTGGAGTGACACCCACCCACGGACGCGGTCAGAGTGGCCCGTCGATATCTGCTGGCAGTGTGGGCAGTCGATCTACGGCCAGGCGATCAAAATGCGGGAATGGGTCGACGTACCTCCGCAGCGAGGCGAACCGCAATGAGCAAAGCCATTGGCGTCGTGCAGGGCTTGCGTCTCCCGAACATGGGACCAGGGCGATTGCCGGACCTTCAGGTCGGGACGTTCTCGGGCGGCGAGCGACGCGGTCCGTGCGTCCAACTGACCAGCGACGGCGCGACGTTCATCCAGTTCGATGCCGCTGGCGTCCGGGCGTTGATGCGCCTCTTGCAGCGCGCCTTGGACGAGGACGAATCCTGATGGCCATCATGACGCCCGAGGAGCGCCGCTCCCTCTTGCACGAGACCCGCGAGTCCATCCGGCACTGTCAACGGACCTGTGGCGGCTGCTCGCGAGTCCAGAGCGCCGAGAAGCTCGACGACATAGAACTCCTGCCCGATGACGCCCACTGGATGTGTGAGCACTGCGGGCGAGACCATTGCATCGCATGAAGCGCGGGTTGCTGACCAAGCCGTGGTCCATTCCGCCCGAGTGTATTGGCCGTGAGTTGCCCGTGATCACCGTCGACATGGAGTGCCCCGACTGTCACGCCTGCGGGCTCATCATCGTCGACCCGTCGCAAGACCTCATCATCTGCTGCCACTGCGTGCACGTGGTGATGCAGAAAGTCCTGTGACTTATTTCTGGTTCTTTCGGCGTATTCACGGGACGCGCTCTCGTGTTGAGTCTTGGTCGGTGGAGTCAACGGAGATCTTTCGGGCTATTCACGGGACGGCGAGACTGACGCCTCGTGTTCATGGATGAACCGAAGAACTTGCTCCGAGAATCCGTCGATGTGGACCCACGGCCCGTAGCCGACGCCGTTCTGAAAACTCGCAACGTTGATCATATAGCCTCGCCCCTTCGGCGCCGGCAGCCGACTCACTCCTGTTTGCAGACGACCGTGCACATCCCAGCCTGACCCCTGGTTCGCCTGCTCGTCCGTGATGACGATGAGCCGATCATAGTGGCCTTGGGCATTCACGGCCCGCTGGACTGCCTCGAATAGCGCAGTGCCCGAGTGGGACTGACTCTTCACAATCGCATCGACTCCGGCCATACCCTTCCGGGGCGGGACCTCGACCAACCAGTCGGAGAAGCTGAACATCTGCACGCGCCCCGGGATGATACTCGCCAACGCAGCGGCCGCATCCATGCGCGAGAGATCCGACTTGCCCGACAGCTTGGCCTCCATTGAGCCCGACACGTCGACCAACACGACGGTCTCGCCCGGCCACGCCGGCATCTCGGCGATTGACGCGACGAGCGCAGCGTCGATCGCGGGTTCCAAGGACGGCACCGCGCGCGCGGCCGCGACATAACGGAACGGCAACACGCGGCGCGCGCCCTTGCGGGCGGCAAGCGCCGACACGATGAGGTCCCGATCGACCTTGGCCTCCAGCATGTTCCGCAGGTTCCGGAGGAGCGCCAGATAGCCGAGCTTCTCTTCGCGCAGCAACCGCTCGAATGTCTCGCGCTTGTCCTTGCCACCCGAGAGCGAGACCTCCCACGTGTCGGGACTCTCGATCGTGCCATCGATCAGCTTGGCCCAGAGCGCATTCTGCTCCTCGTCCTTAGGCTTTGCGTGCACCATGAACAGCACGTCGCGCAGTTTGATGGCGCCTTCGCGATCGTACTTGGCCAAGGCGTAGGCATCGAACTTGGCGAACGCCCGCGCGAGCCCTTTCTTGACCTGAGCCGAGAGCGTCTTCTTGATCTTGTCGGGCGTGACGCCATTCGTCTTGGCGTAGACCGCGAGGAACTCCGCCAGCTCGTCGGCGCGCTGCACGGTGGCGGCGATCGTATCCCGCACGATCCGGTTCCCGCTCCCGCGCTTGGCCAAGATCGAGAGCAAGAGCATCGGGACGTGGCGCAGGTTGAACGAGGAGCGCGCCTCGACGGCGAGCGATGCCAGCATCTCGACGGGGACCGCATTCGCCGCATCGGCGATCCGCTTGGCGATGGACTCGCCGTCCTCGTAGAACTCGTCCTCCCAGAGGAGGCACGAGAGGACGGAGCGCCGGAGTTGTTGCTCGGCGGTCGCGTGCGGCCAGGCGGCGCCGCCCTCGTGCGTCTGGGCGGTGTGAGCGATCGGAGTGTTCGTGCGGGCCATGTTGATCTCCTTTCGAGATTGGCCCGGTGCTGTGCGCGAAGAGAAGAGACCGAGGTACAAGCGGCAATGGAGATTTTAGCGCTCTACCAACTGAGCTACCGACTGGTGTTACCCAGCCAGGTGGGACTCGAACCCACGACCTCTCGATCCAGAATCGAAGTAACCATCACCTACGCCATCGATCCCCTCTCGAACGCGAGCACCGGGGAATGAGCGGACTCGGGCTTAGCGGGCTTGAACCGCCGACAGGTTTAGAGCCTGTCTCAACCAAAGAAGTATCCGAATCCTACGCCACCGGTTTTCCTGAATGCGTGCAGACCGAACAAAAAAGTAGATGCCAGGGAACAAGCGGCAGCAGATTGCTGTATCCGCTCAGCTAATCGACCTTCCCCTCGTACAGAGGGCGTGTGGTGCGGCGGTCAATATTGGATTCGAACCAATGAAGTATCTGCGACCTACGCCACTGGCGGTTCAGTTTATCAGAGCACCTGGGGAACAAGCCGACACGGCGTTTTCTTTACAAGAGAAGTATCCGCATCGTGCGCCACCCGGCACATCACTAATGGGGGATGCTGGCGGGGTCGACAGGGAAAGTCAAGGCGTCAGTCGAGGAGGCCCGAGGAGGCCCGTGCCGCCTCCACCATCCGCACCGTCTCCCCCGTCCACCGGGTCGTGACCCGACCTTGGATCGCGTGCAGGAACCACTCGCGCGGCTCAGTCACCGATGACAATCCCTCGTCCTGCGCCGCCAGAGACTTCCCCGCTGTCGTCCCGTCGATGATGAGGAAGGCGACGAAGAGGTCCCAATCGGGAATAGCGGTGAGTAAGGACTCGAATCGCACTGGGTTATATCGGCCTTTTCGTTGCCACTGGCGATAGAGCGCAAAGGGCTCGTCGTGGTACTGAACCGTGGCCAGCATCGAAACATCGTCGGTGAACTCGGCCAAGAAGGCGCGGGCGATCGAGGCGTGCGAATCCGGATCCAGAATCGGCGGCGCGTACGATCCGGTGCGCATGGCGTGCGAGTCAGGCTTGAAGATGTCGTGCACGTGGATCAGGATGGCGAGCTTCCAATACTCATCGTCTGAGAGTTCGGGCGAGAGCGCGTTCAGATTCGACCCCAATTCGTGGATGTGGGCGCGGATCGTCGCTTCGGGATGCCCTTTGCGGGGAGAGCCCCAGTCGAGGTTGGCTTGGTCACTGGGATCGGCGACGATGCGGCCCAGAAGTGTGCGCCACGCGTTCGGACGCAATCGCATCAGAGCACCGGATCCGTCGTCGGCCCCACCAACGCATCCACTCTAGTCGACAGCGCCTCCGCCAGGCGCACCGCCACTTCCAACGACGGCAATCCGTAGCCGCGCTCGATCTTGCACAACGCCGCGTTGCTCATGCCGGCTCGCTTCGCCAGTTCCTGCTGCGAGAGATTGAGCACTTCTCTCCGTTGCAGCACGCGGCTACCGAATTGGTGGAGGAGTCGAGCGCGGTCTATGGGCGGTCCCTCGTCGGGCACATCTTCACGCTCCAACTCGCTGAGCGCGCATCGAGCGTCGAAGACATCGATCGTCGGGCCTTCGTCTTCCCGACACCGTAAGGCTTCAACGTAGCGATGGGTAAACTTCTCTCGCCAGTAGCGAAAGACTTGTCGCGTGGCATCCCAGCGAGCGACCTGTGAGTTCCGGCAGCGGCCGAAGTAGTAGACGCCATCCCGCAACGACTCTTTGGCGATGTAGCCATCGGGGCGGAAGACTTCGGGGACGAACGCCATCACATCTCTCGCTCCACTCGATTGAGCCAGACGATCGCGAATTCTCGATCGTACACTGACATGATGCCGTTCTTGTTGTGGTCCGTGCACCAGCGGAGGTAGTTCGCACCCCAGTTGCGCAAGGACTGCTCGTGGTCCGCAAGTTCTGACGGGGCGACGATGACACCGAAGTCGACCTCTTTCGTGCCGCCTGCGCCAGGATTCATGGACTGCACATTGGCGATCACTCGAAGACGGATCATCTCCCCTCCGTCTTCAGTTGCCGCACCACTTCCGCAATCGGATACGACCAGTCACCGGGCCGTTGCTGTTTGATCACGCGAAGAGACGGATACCAGGCCGAGCAGCCATCGACCACGTGCTGCCATCGGAAGTCGTGATCATACGCGACCAAGCAGTAGGTCGGCATCCCCATCGCGCCGGCGAGATGAGCGAGCCCCGTGTCGACCGTGATGACCCGTGCGCACTCAGTGGCCAGGGACTGGTAGGTCGAGTGCCAGTCCCCCGTCGTCCGTTCCCAATCGCGGGCGACGGATGGCCAGACATCTGCCGCGTCACCGCGTTGGTAGGAGACGAGCGCTTCATGGGCGGGATCGCGGATGGTTTCATTTATCGCTAAGAGGAAGCGGATGGAGGACTCGTGGTCCATCGACCGTCTGGCGTTATTGTCGAACGCGGGGTTCCCCGACCAGCAGAGCCCCGTGGCGCGCCCCGACGGCGGGAGTTCCGGCATGCGACCTCGACCTCCATCGATCATCCGAGCCTTGACGCATCCCCGGTAGCCTTCATGCCAGGGCACCATTGCGCCGACAATCGCGGGGAGCGACTCCATCATGATCCACCGGTCGAACGAAGGCAGCGGCTCCTCCGTGACGACGCCGACGATGTCCCCGATGAACCAATCAGCCAGTCGTTTCAGGTCGCGGGGCACGAGCCAGTACACCCGCTTAGCTCGAGACGCGACCCAGGACAGGAACCGCAAGAGCATGATCATGTCTCCCGCTCCCGCTTCCATCCCGACCAGGATCGTCAACTCCCGGAGCTCCGTCTCCCATCCTTCGCGTTCGACCCATTCCCCGTGGCCGTCCGTCGCGAAGCGATGCCAAGGCTCATGCGTCCGCATGAACGGCCGCGCATTCTTCATGCGATGCAGGGGGTTGCCCCACCGGTGCTCTCCATCGAGCCAGCCGCGCCAGTCCCCATGCCGGAGCCGGGCCCATCCCCGGTAGACGAAGTCGACGTCGGTGAGATGCTCTTTCGTGAATGCCTCGTCTTCCATGGCCCAGGCGGATACCTCATCCCCGTGGGCTCGTGCGGAGATGGCATCGTAGTAGAGATGGACGGTGAGCAAGGGGTGGCGGGTGACGAGCGGGGCGACGGCCATCAGTCGATGACCACCATGTCGACCTCGTTCGGTCCGGGGCGATAGTAGGGATGTGCCAGTCCGTAGTACCGCATCTCGGCGGTGCCGCACTGTCCCAACCGCTTGATATGCGGCAGCTCGATGTCGACATATTCGAGCGTGCCCTCGAACGGCGTCACCACGCGGGCCGCGGAGGGCAGTTTCTGGAGATGGGCGATGAGTTCTTTGACGGTCACGGCTTCCTCAAGACGGCCTTCCCCTCTTTTGTCATCTCAATGCCTATGCCCATCTCGTAGCATGTGGTTGTCACGGCCAGCTTGCACCCGTCCAGATCGTAGTCGTCGATCAAGATGATGCCGCCGGAGATCAATCGGCTCCAGAGCACGCGAATAGCTCGTCTCGTGGATTCGTACTGGTCGACATCCAAGTGGGCGAATGCAATGTCGCGGAGACACTCGAACGCCACCGGTTTCACCGCCAGTACATCCGGGAACCGCCCCATGACGATGTACGCGTTGGGGAGCGTCTCTTGCACGACGCGTGCGGCAGGCCCCCCGCCAGCATTGAACGCCCCGACCGGGTGCCAGTCCACGGCCGACGCTTCGACGTGCCCTACGAAACTGTCGAAGAGCCACAGGGTTCTCTCTTGCGCCTCCGCGATCCGGTAGAGCCGTTGCGCGCTCCCGCCTTGGTAGACCCCGACCTCGACGAAGCATCCCTGTGGTGCGGACCGCGCCAAGTCTTCCATCGTGGCGAGCGCTTCCGGCATGAGGAGCGTCGGCAGATCCCCAGGCACGTACGAGTGCAACGGATCCGGCGTCACCACATCCGGGTCGCAGAGGAAGTCGTTCCCCCCGATGACTTGGGCTGAGGGATACCCGAAGTCCTCGAACAGCACCCGCTGCATGGCGAAGCGGTCGGTGTGCCGCCACTCGACGAACAGGATGGGTTTGAAGCGGAGGATGGTTTCCCGCGCTCCAGCCAAGACGTCTAAGTCCATCCCTTCAGCGTCGATCTTGAGGATGTCGACCCGCGCGAGTTGCAAGATGCCCACGACGTGATCGACCGTGGTCTCTGGCACCAGGCGCGCTCGCGGGGTCTCATCGGTCGCCGCGGCCAAGCGCACGATGTCGGTCTCATGCCGTGCGGTGTAGTCGAGGGCCGGAACTTCCCAGAACCGGTCTCCTCCCCGCCCCGCCGCGGCGTGCATGGCGAAGATCCGGTGGCCGAACGGGTTCAATTCGATCGTGTCTCGCAACTGCTGGACCAGCTCTCGCTGCGGTTCGATGGCAATGACCTGGGCCGCGTGCCGCGCCATCGCCAGCGCATACGATCCGCAGTTGGCCCCGACGTCGATGACGACGCTTTCCGGTCCCCGCTTCTTCACCAAGTCGACGAGTAATGCGATGTCCTCGTGGTCGTAGGCTTGGCCGGTCTCCGCTAAGGACTTGCCTCGAGGATGGTCGTTTGGGTTGACGACCATCTGGCCGTAAACGGTGTCGACGGTGATCCGAGAGGAGTCAGCCATCGCCCCGCTTCGCTTTGTACGTGCCGACGGGAGCCGTGAACGCATACCCGCAGTTGCAGCACGCATACCGGAGATGCTCCGGCGTCGCGGCGATCAGCGTCCAGCGCCAGAGCGTGAGAGCCGGCCTTGACGGCTCGTGATGGGTGAAGAACTGTCGCGCGCCGCACTTCGCACAGACGAGTGTCGCCTGGTCGGGATGCCGGCCGAGGATCTCGTCGAGGTACGGGGAGGATCGCATCAGTCTTTCACCATCTCGTAGCAGTGATCGCAGAAATGGAAGACGTGATACTTCTGACAAGAGGCGTCTATGCATCGGCGCTCTACCGTATTCGTTCCGGCACGGGTGCAGCGGAAGTTGGTCCCGAAGCGTCGGCCATCGGTCCCGACACCCATCACGGCGTCAAAGACCATGTCGCACTGACGGTCGTGGATTGGTTCAGCCATGTTTGACCTGTGCCCACGCAATGATCCGCAGACGATCCGGATCATCCGATCCCCACCCGTTGGCGGCCGCCGTTTTGATCAAGAGGCGGGCGAGTTCCACGGACTCGTCCAGGGTGAGTCGCATGCCAGGGTCTCGATCCAGCTCAGTCTTGATGAGTTTCACCATCGGGGCGAACTGGCTTTGCACATCGGTGTGCAGATGCACGCTCATGTCACCGATGTGCCCCACGTCTCTAACCGGCATCGCGGGCCTCGTGTAGACGCCGGATGACGTTCTCGCTCACGCGATCTCCGCCTTCGCGTGCAAGGCCCATTTCCACAATGCCTGAGCCTCTTTCACCGACAGCACGGGAGGCCCGAAGCGCGCGCACCCGTACCCGCCACCAGGCGCAGGCCCCAAGCCATCCTCGTCGACCATCACGCCCACGCGGGGGTCGTAGAAGTACTGCACCCGCCCGCGTCCGCCCAACGCTGTAATGAGACTCTGGCACTCGACCCAGGCACCGACCCGCTTCGTGGCGCTCGTGCTGAACGGCAGGCGCGAGAGCAACAGCCAACAGGCCGACCCCGCGCCGATCAGAAGAAAGTCGCGTCGTCTCATCATGGCAGTCCCATTGTCTCGCGTCGTTCGCGAATCCAACTCGTCAGCCGTGCCCGGAGCCTCACCGTGCCCTCGCACGCAGTCGAGAACTCTAAGCTGCTCGGCGCCGAACAGACGTGGATGACCTCTCCCGTCTCGGGATCGTTGCCATCGCTCACCGCCCGGACGCGAGAGAGATCCATGTAGACTGCTCCGCAGCGGTCACAGGCCCACAGTTCCGGTTGGTGGTCGTACGGTGGTCGAGCCATCGCGCTCCCGATTTCAAGTCAGGGGTATGGGACTCGAACCCATCCTGACGGAGCCACAACCCGCCGTGCTGCCGCTAGACACTAACCCCTGCGGCCTCTCCCTTCAATCTCGCCAGTAATTGCCGAATGCACGAGTCCCAGTCCCCCGGTTTCTCCTGTCGGATGAGCCGGACCGAATCGTACCACTGATCGTAATCACCAGCGATCGGAAACCTGAAGTCGTCCGGGTAACACAAAAGGCACCACGTCTCGACCCCGAGCGAGCCCGCCAAGTGCATCACCGCGGAGTCGATCGTCACCAGGCGGTCGATCCGTCGGAGGGACTTGGCCGTGTCGAACCAGTCGCCTGTGCTCGGCGGGAGCGGATGGCAGAGGACATCGCGGAGCTTGGGGTTGTCGGGTCGGGTGCGGTACCACCAATCGGCCCCCTCGCCAAACTGGAACGAGTAGAGCGGCCAGTACGCGACGCCTTGCAGCGACCCAACGAGCAGTTCGTATGCCTCTCGGGGCATCGACCGGTTGGCATCGTTCGCGTTCTTCGGGTTCCCCCGCCAGACGAGTCCCGTTCCCCCCAGGTCCTTCCCCGGCTCTTTGAGCGGCCAGGGCATCGCCCGATCTCCATCCTTGAGCGGGCCAAAGATTCCCGGCAAGCTCATGATGCCGATGTGGCGATCGGTCTGCGGCAGATCCTCTGGCCCTCGGACCCGAGTCGCGTCCCATCGTTCGAGCACGCCGCCGTACGACGCTTCAACCACGCGGCGAATGCTGGGATGCACGAAGGCGTACACTCTGCCCACCACTCGGGACACGACGGCGAGATAGCGGAGCATCTGGATGCAATCGCCCATCCCTTGCTCTTGCACCACCAGCAAGCTCTTGCCCGACAAGTCCTCGACCCCGTCCCACATCACCCGGTTCCCGAACCAGTGCTGGTAATCGTGGCCTTGCAGGAATGCCGGGTCGGACCAGCGGGTCTGATATTCCCTCCACCCTCCAAAATCCCCTAGGCGGATGCGCTCCTGGGCCCGGAGCCAGACCGAGTCCGGGCGGTCGTGGTCCAAGCGGAAGGCGATTTGCACGAGCTCCTGGGCCAGGTCCTTCCGGCCGGCGTGATGGTAGACGTGGGAGAGCCGGTAGGCGTAGTTCGGGACGTAGGGGGTGTCGCGCCAGGCGCTCACGAGATCCCGCCACTCATCGGTCGTGAGGGCGTTGGTGGTTAAGAGGGGGAGGGCGGAGTAGAAGCTCATCGCCACTTGTCCCCGTGACCGGCGCGATGGTCGTATTCCGTCTCCATCATGATGCCTCCCGTAAACGCATCTGGATCGTCATCCCAGTCGCACGACGCATCGTTCTGAATCTCTAAGGGGCCGGGATTCCGCGCGCGCCACCGATGCCATTGCTGGCGGACGTACTTCTCGTAGTCGGGCACGAGGGAACGGTCAGCGCCAGGATGTCGGTCGCGAACGTACCGGAGGAGACGCGCCGTGCTCGCCTCCACGTCGTCCCCGCTCATGATCGGATCAAGTCCTCGACCCGGCTGGCCCTCGTCCGGGTCGTCGTCGACCATGATATGGTACCCGTGCTTGTCGAGATCGAACGCTTCGCCCGTCGCTCGGTTCCGTATCCAGTAGATGACGCCCATTCGTTATTCCAACTCTCGCATCGCGCGTTTGATCTCCCGTTCGTTCGCCTCAGCGAGTTTGCGCGTCTCCTTCCCCCGTTCGGCGATGCGATCGGCGACTCGCGCGGCCGCGAACATCGGGATGAACAGCAGCCACGCGAGCGGCCAGAGAATGGATCCAAAGAACAGCGCGATCTCCTCAGTGTCGGAATCCTTCCACCGCTCGGGATAGACGACCTGCGAGTAGTGGATGTATCCGTAGGTGACGAAACCGCCCACGACATAGAGCACAATGCCGGCGATGACGATGAGGGCGATCACGCCGCCAGCCTCTCCGTGATCAAGCGCTCGACCCTTTCATCGGGCAGATGAAAATGTCCCCAGGTCCCCGATGCCGGGAACTCACAGGTCGCCCACTCCCACGACTGGCACGTCGCGCAATACAACCGGCAGTCCCCGGTCGCTCGAAACTGCGTATTCGTCCAGACGCGGTGCCCGCAGTTGAGGCGATAGCCCGCGAGTTTCCAGTGCGGGATCGAGGCGCGCCACTCCCGTTCCTCGGCTTCCGTCATGACGTGGTAAGGCATGAAGCGGCTCATCCGCGCGAGTCCGTCCCAAGCCGATCAGTCGCCACGCCGACGGTTCCCGGCTCGCAAATCGTCGACCATGTCTAACGCCTCATCGCGCACGTCCCGGAGATACTCCATGACACGGTGGGGTAAGGGCGAGGGGCCGGCGACGAGATAGAACGCGATCGCGCGCGCCGTGTGCTCGGCCTCTTCCGCAGTGGCTTCGACTTCCAGGACTGCCGTGCGCACTACGGATGCTCCGAACTAACATCAGGGGTGGACCGAGAACGATCAAAAACGGCGCGGCCGATCGCCTGTCGCTCCCGACGGCGTGCGGTGGCGGCGAGCGCCGTCCACCAGGCGTCTTCCGAAGCCGAAGCGAAATGCGCGATGATGTCGTGGCTCGTCGCTCGCGGCACGCCCTCGTTCTCGAATAGCAAGATCACGGTCCAGAGCGCATAGGCGAAGTCGGAGCGCAACTGATTCGCAGCCGCATCTTCCGGTGTCTCGGTGTCGCTCACGGTGAAGCTCCCGCCACCGCCGCCCGCGTGGCCTCAACGATCCACGCCCATTCGGCATTGGGGTTGGCTCGTCGCAGGCCGCCCATCGCTCGAAGCCCAAGCGCCACCAACCGCATGGTCCGATATTCCCCGTAGCGGTCCTCGAATCCCAACAGATCGTGCATGGCGACCAGCCGTTCGTTGCGCGAAGCGGCTGCGTCCAATTCATCGGCGGTCAGTTGGTCCAGCGGCTTGTTCCTGCGCAGGGGTTTGCTCATCGTCTTCGCTCCCGTCGACAGATCACAGCGTCTTTGTCACGCGAATGGTGAACACGCAATCACCCCGCTCCTCGATGCTCAGGCGCTCGATGCCAGCGGCAAACCTCGCTACATCCGAGAGAGATTGACCAGTCGTTATGGCGCGTAATACTTGTCGGAAACCGGGAGCGCCTTCCGGAAATTGCAGAGTCTTCTCGCCGTACAAAGCTTCGACGTTGTAGGTGCTCATCGTCTCCGCTCCCGTCGACACGTCGGGGCCTGATCACCCATTCGACGAATACCGATTTTCAAGGGTCGCTGCGATTTCACCCAGGTACTTGGCGATCCGTCGCAGTACCGCGTCCTGGCGTTCCATGTGGACGTGCTCATGCGGTGGCGCCTGACTGCTCAATGCATGCCCGCAATGATGGCAGGGCCCTGTCCCGTCCGCGAACGTGTCTCCGCCACACCAGGAACACGTTAAATATCCCCACTGCGGTGCGTTCTCCGGTGCGTCAGCCACGGCGACGCTCTCTTCTGCACGTCGGACACTCCGGATCCGGATGACAGTCGACGCCGTTCTTTGGGTTGTGCATCCCGACCCCGTGGGCGAACACTGAACCTAATGGAGTTCCCATGACGCGCTTCATCCCATGTCGTACCGCGTACGAGGCACTCACCAAGGCGTGCTGGATGATGGCCTTGTCGAGAGATACAGGTAGACCGGTCCGGGGACGGCGGGACATTCAAAGAGGCGGGAATTGGGCGGCGATCGTTGTGCGGTAGCACCCCGCACAGACGGGAACCGGGGATGGCCGAGTGACGGGCGCGCGGTAGCACTCGGCACACATCGCTTGTCCGGGTCGTTCGGGACTCGGCATCTCGAAGTAGAACGGGCGCACGCCATCGCGCACATGGACGCAGATCGCGAGCCAATCCTCTGTTCCGCCATGCGACGCGCAGTCGAGACTCATCCGCTGGTTCACTTGGCCGCCCAGTGCGCCGGCTGCCCCGGCACCCATACGAGCTTGTAGACCGATTCATCGATCCCTTCATCTTGCGCCGCATCGTGCGCGATCTCGGCGCACTCCCGGGTCAAGTTCGCCCAGGCGCCGTTCAGGAGTCGGGCCGTCTGGCGGGAGACGTTCTTGGACGGGATGACGCGGACGGACTCGGGGACGGGTGCATCGCGAGACTCGCGGAGCTCGGCCAGAGCATCAGCCAATTCGGCCCGCTGCTCGGCGGTCGGGGCGGGGAGGCCGTTCTCGGGGTCAGGCTTGGATGGCATCGTCCGGCGCTTCTTCTTCGTCATCCTCGTCGTCTAGATCGTCATCGTCATCGTCGAGGTCGTCGTCGTCATCCTCGAAGTCGTCCTCCTCGTCCAGATCGTCGGCGTCGTATTCGAGATCGTCGTCGTCGTCGTCCTCCTCCTCCTCATCCAACGCCTCGTCCTCGGCGTCGCAGTCGATGCAGAGTTCGATCAGGAGCTTCCCGTGCTCGCAGCGTGATCCGTCGTCTTCCTCATCAGCTTCGTCGAGGAGGTCGTCGTCTTCGGGGTCGACGTCGGAGAGTTGAAATCGGATAGACATAGGTCACGCAGTCGGTTTGCTCATGGGTCGCCCACTCGCATCCACCGGCGGCAGTCGCCCCAACGCCAGGCCGAGCGCCTGGATGATGCCGTGGGCCTGGTCCGGACAGAGGTCCGCAGTCAGTGCTGCCTGCTCCCGCTCGTCGCGAAAGATGACACGAACGTAGGGCCGGAGATCGTTCGGCTCAAACCCCGACGGCAGGGCTTGAACCTCGACGCTATGCTCGGGTCCGCCCGGTATCGGCCGATACTTGATGAAGCCGACGCGATCGTAGTGTAGCGGCTCCTGCGGCTGGCGGTTCATGTGTCACGCTCGGAAATGGAAAGACATAAGCAATTCACTTGTCGACTTTGCCGCATTCAGCCGACGCAAAGAGGAGTCCACAGAGGGCGCGCGTTTCCCGCTCAGACAACGGGAAGCCGTAGGACTTGCCCTCGCGCGTCTCGATCGAGAGCATCGTCGTCCCCGAAGCGTCTCCCGCCGACTCAATCCGAATGCCGGCCACCTGTCCGGAGACCGAGGCGTTCCGCTCGTTCAGCATTTCCATTTGTGGCATATCAGGCGATCTGATCTAAGGCGGACAAGAGATAGGTGGCCACGTGCATCGCCACGAGCTTGGAGTTGAAGAGCCGGTAGCGGGTTTCCCGAAGCAAGACGCAGTGCTGGCGATGCCGGTGCGCGTCGACCGACGCCTCGATCGCCGCTTTCCGCTTGGCTTTGTCCCGACGTCCCGTCATCGTGTGCCACCGCATCCCGCAGGAGCAGACGGCATCGACCGCCCAGGATTCTCCGTAGTCGCTCGTTAAGTCCAGGCGACCAGCTTGCTGCTCGGTGCGCCGGCCTTGGGTGTGGGCGTCGGGGAGGAGGTTGGGAGAGCTCACGAATGCCAGCCTTTGTGCTTCCGAGGCATCGCGACGTGCCCAGGATCGGAGAGCTTGGCACCTCGCCCCCAGTCGGAGCGTAGCAGGGCCGAGTTCTTCTCGCGTGGCCAGTAGCGCGGCGTTTCGGAGCGCTCCATCTGCCCGCGCCGTGCGTCATCGCCTAGGAAAAGTTCGGAGCGCTGGCTCATAGTCCCTGAGAATATCACACCCGTTCCGGCTATGCAAAGCGCTAGGCGCCTTCGCCTTCCGGGTGTCCCTCGTCCCAGTCGTCATCCCATCGTGGTTGGATCTCTCCCGCTTCGTTGAACCGGTTGCCGCATTTGATGCACTGGTAGCGGTAATCGCTGTCGGTCACGAGAACTTCTGAGTCCGCACCGTCGAGCGGGCAGGGCTTGGTAGGCATCGGTTCGATCGGGATGGCGTGAGTCAGGATGACCGCCAGCTCGGGCGGCTCAAAGTCGGGCGGCAGCGGGATTGAAAGCGGGGCATCTGCCCACTGTGGGTAGTGGACCGTCTCCCATTCTACCTTGGTCGGCCTCGCTTCGAGCGGGACCGCTTGCCCACTGGGCCAGAACTCGACGAGTCCGTTGTCGTCCATGAGGATCTGATAGCCGTTCATCCGGACGGCTTCGATGGTGCCTATACGACCGTTGCGCCTCAGGCGGACGCGGTCGCCTTTCACGAATGGCATGCCTTGAACGTAAGAACGCCCTGCTGGGATCACCAGTAGGGCGCGTCTCGTCCTTGGCGTCGGCCGTACGGGATGTCAACGGGTCACCGACCCCCGCCCGCTGGGGCCCAGCGGGTTTCAACACGCGTCTGAAACGAGACCTACCCCGATGCTATGGCTGACCCGTGGGCGCCCGCAGGACCGGGTGATCTGCGCCCATCGATGTGTGTCACGTCGATCGCCAGCGGTCCCACAGATCACGTTGGCCGGCAAGTGCGTCAAGTCCTGTACGGGTGTGTTTTCAGTTCGCGTCGCCCCCGACGCGCACCATGGGAAAGCGATCGCGTAGGATGGCGATCAGACGCGCCGTTCGCCCCCATGCCTCGGGCATGAGAAAGCTGTGAGCCTTGGCCTCGCCTACCGCTTTCTGTTCGATCCGGTCCAATTCGTCATTGCTGATCATATTCAGTTCGCGTCGCCCCCGGCGCGTCCTACTCGGCCGGGCTCTCAAACGCTATGGGATAGACCGAGAAGGATCAACGACGGGTTCAAGATCCTCGATGTCGACCCGCGTTATCCGGTTGCCGTGCCAATCATGCCTCATTCGATCAACGATGCTGTCGAGGCAGCGCGCCGCCAGTTGTGGGCTGTTTTCGTGCATCTCCAATTCGATCGCAAGCTGGGCGCGGTATTTCATACGTCCATCGGCCGACTCCACATTGCCTGTCCATTGAGACGCGAGACGATCGCCTCGACGGCGGCCAGACGCTGTTCGATGTTCAAGTTCACCGCAGCCTTTAAGGCGTCAGGGAAGTCGCCATAGCTCACCGGCCCCGGTTCGGCATCGACCCAGTAGATCGTCGAGTCATCGTCATCCGAGCCGTCGCGCGTGATCCCAAAGGTCAGACACAGCGCCGCGACACACTCCTCGATCCTCTCGGGCGTCGTCACGTTCCGGGACCCACCGTTGAGCCCCCACTCCCCCGCGTGATGTAGATCGCTTTGGGATCGCGCAAGGCCAGCGCCAGTTCATCGCCGGTCGCGCACAGCCCCTGTCCGGTACGACACGGCTCGCACTTGTCCATGTGCGCGAGCAAGGCTCTCTTCCGATCAGCCTGACAGATGTCGCAGTAGCAGGGTCCAGTGGCTTTGCACATCGGAGCTACTCCGTATCGGGTGGGAACGGGGACGGCTCACTACCCGCCGCGATCAACAAGTCTCGCAACGGAGTTGGTACCACCTCGGCGCCGTACAAGGAAATGCTCTCGAACAGGCGCATCGCACCCATTAGCGCGCACCAGTCATCCTTCGACCTTTCATTCAGCCAAACATCTAGGGTAGCGCCACGCAAGTGTCGTTTAGCACGCGTCATAGTAAGTGGCCGATTCGGAAGCCCATCATCTTCGGGATTCGTGTCGCTCTCAAGGATTATTCGCACGCGATGCCACCCATGGGGGCCAACAATACCACGGCGCGGCCGCCTTGTCGACGAACCGCGCCGGGCACGCGGGGAGCGACCCCGCCAATGGGCCTTTGTCGTCGGCCCTTGACCTTGCTGTTGACTGTTCTCGGTCTATCCCTCGTGGTGGTCATTCAAGCGAGATACAGGACTTGAACCTGTGGCTCTCCCATGGCGAAGGAGCGCTCTACCCGTTGAGCTAATCTCGCAGCCTTGAAAGAAGAAGATCGCGCCAGTTCTCAACTGGCAAGCGGAACCCGACATCGGCCCTGTGCCTGCGCGCGATCGTCGCTGGGTCGGCGCCAGGGCTACAGACGAGCCACGGTCAGAGCAACAAAACGCAAGCCGTGCAGCCCGTAGTCCGTTACCCCTGACGCCAAATTTGAGTGGAGGGAAGGTCTATCAACCGGATGGTCTCAAACACCCGGTCTTGCTGTTGAGACACACCGCCGCAACCCGTACTGTCATCCCGCCACAGGGCGGTTAGAGGTTCCGGAAAAACGGCGCGACGCTCCCTCCAAAGTAGCCAGGGTCAGAGTCGAACTGACGGCAGTGAGCTTATGAGGCTCTCTTGGAGACCGCTCCCCCGGCGTTCATCCGACAATCTATCAAGGCTCCGGTGCCTTGCCAGGGGCCGGTGGTCTCTCTTCCTCCGCCAACTCCCACTCCAGTTCCCCGATGGCCTTCCCTCCCCCTAAGAACTTCCGGAGCCGTTCCGTGAAGGTGATGGCCCAGTTGGCGAAGGATGACCCGGGCTTCTCGAGCGCCCGGCATTTGGCCACGCTGTGGAGGACATGAGAGAGGTCCCGTTTGGAGACCCGCATCCGGCCGAGGGGGCTCATCGGGACGAATGGGCTTGGAGAGCTTCAGAATGCCCGCGATGATGCGGGACTCTGTCCAGAGCTACTCCGGCTATCGCCGCGCCCAGGAGCGCCAGGCAGGCGGTAATCCCAGCCCATTGGCGGGCATTCACGGAGTCAATCCTTTCCGCTCCATCCATTCTTGCCCGATGACCATCAACCTTCTGGCGATGATCGCCAGGGCCAGCGCCGTAACGATGCCACCCGAGAAGACCCCCAAGGCGTAGGCCTCCAGGTTCGTCATGACGTCGGTGCCGAGCTGACGGGAGGGACTACGGTCTCGTTGGTCACGGTCCAGCCGGCCGTCAACAGCTTCGCCCAATAGAACTGGCCGTCCACGATGTCCTGGTGCGGCATCCCCGAGTCCGGCCGGCTGTTGTGATACAGGTACTGCGCGGCGGTCACCGACCCAAGGACGGCGGCATTGTACGCATCCTGCGCCTGGACGTCGCGCAGCGCGTTCTTGCCCCGCACCAGGACTACGAGCTGGCTCGCGATGGATTCGATCGTCGCGAGATCGGCGGCGAGACTCGCTGAACCCAAGAGCGCGATCAGCTCCTGAATGATGGAAAGGATCGTATCCATGGCGTCAGCTCGTCGACTGGTCGGTATGCTTGACGAGCCCGAAGGCGGCCGCGCCCGCGCCCAAGGCCGCGAGGACCGTCCCCCACTTGGCGGGCAAGAGGGCGATGACCTGCTGGCTGTCCAAGAAACCGAGGACGGTGACCACCGTGGAGACCACGGTCGTCCACCAGCCGGAGCTCCGGGTCGGTACGGGGGGCCGCGGGCTAAATCCGCCGGGCGTCTGAGCGGGGGGGGTCGTCATAACGGATCACTCCGTGAAAGAGGTTGAGGCTCTCAGGAACCGGCCGCGATGAATATCTCCGGCACGCCCTGTCGCACCAATAACCGCAGCAATTCTCGACGCGCCTCGTGCGTGGCGGTCGCCGCGGCATCACACTCATCGCTGAGCTTCGTGTAGGTCGCCTTCCCTTCCCGGAGCTGCTTGCGCACGAGGTCTTCGGCAGCCTGCAGCGCATTCACGATGTCGAACTGGCGCGTGAGGTCGGCGGCCATGGCTGGCGTCATCGGTGGCATCGTCATGGGGCTCCTATCGCTACTCATCAGCGATGTTGAAGTACACGGCCTTGACCGGAAACCCGCGAGGCGCTTTCAGCTTCGAGCCATAGCGTCGGAGCTCGTACTCCGTGAAGCGGACCCGCCGGGGCCTAGCGTGTTCGTGGCGCCGGTTCGGGACCGTCCGGGAGCGCACGACCCGCTTGGCATCGACCTGCATGATCTCCCGCCCCGCGAGGATGAGATCCCGCACACGGCCCGACGGAAACTCTGGCACGAGCACAACGGCATCCGGCGGGTACTCACCGAGTGCCTTGATCAGTCGCTTGACGGTGGTTCTCATGCGGTCGCCTGCCACTGATACGAATACTCGTACGTGCCGACGGGCAGTGGGCCACACGTGGACGCTGTCGTCACGAGGTCGGTGCGCCGAGCGCGCAGATAGTAGTACCCGTCTCGGCACGGCAACACGGCGGGCAGGGCCCCGACAGGCGCTTCGACATCGCCATCCTTCGGTCCACCAAGAAACTCAATCATGCGGCACTCACGTCGACCGGCACCTGAAATCCCCCGTAGTCAATAGCCGATGTCGTATCCCCATCACTGTCCGAATACGGGAAGTCGGGAATCCCGTGGAGTGCGGCCGGCAGTGATCCCTGGACGATCGTCGCGCGAGGTAGGAAGTCACTGTATCCCGCCCAGTCTTTCGCGCCGGCGAGCCAGGAGTACTTGGCGAGCGCCCAGTCCGTCATCTTCTCGCAGACTAATCCTGAGCCGTAGACCCCGACCGGATACGCGGGTGAGATCGCGTTCCGGATGCCGACGAAATAGTTGAAGACCGCGGTGCTGATGTCTCCGTACGGCAGGTCGCCGTCGACCGTGAAAAAGATCGGCGTATTCGCGGGCTGCGCGATGCGCGCCGCGCACTGCAACGCGATGGCCGCGTCGGTTCGGCCCCGGTCGCTCGTGAAGTACTCCGGAGTCGTCGGCTGTCCGTTCTCGAACACCGCGCCCAGTTTGAATCCCGCCGCGCTGATCGCTTGCGCTTCATCCGCCGAGATGATCTTCCCTGGAATCCGCGTGTCTTCTTGCAGCGCGTAGTAGCGGAACACGAATGAGATCCCCGCCGCTTTGAACTGCGGCAAGTAGGGGCGGACATCGCCCGCGACGTCGATGCCGGTGACCGTCGTCATCGACAGGCCCCGCTGACCCGAGTCCAATCCGCAGCGCTCCCCGCCCCGGTGCCGAGAAAGCACTCCTCACACATCGCCTCGGCCCCACAGACCGCCATCACGGATTTCTCCTCGCCCGCGCCGACGGTGAAGGTGCGATGGACGAACATCGAGACGACCGACGTCTCGCGATCAGGATGGCGGAAGCATGTTCGCATGAGGGTCAATTACTCGAATCACTGGATTGTATGAACCACTGGTGCCACACCGGAACGGCTTGGGTTCCAACGTTGAACCATCCGGCCACCTGGTTTTTACCATTGGCTGGTTGCGTCGAGAACGCCGCCGTCGACGGCGAGAGGTACGCCGCATTGAGGGTCACTGAACCCATGGCCCCCCCGCTCGCGTTGGAAATCTCAATCACGATCGGCATCGCGAATATCTGTGGCACGTTCACCGGGGCGAGGAGCGTAATGTTGGTGTTCGCTGTCGCGATGACCCTGATGTAGTTCCCAAGGTTCAGATCGACGACGATGTTCGCCTGAAACACGGGCTTCTGGAGTCGGTACCCGAAGCCTATGGAGGAGTCGAACCCATACGTCGTACGTACGACGGGCTTGAAGCCGGTCGCCCCCGAGCCGAAGACGTCGAGGACTTCGTGCTGAATGTCGAGGAAGGGCATGTGAACGGAACGCCTCACGGCGTGCGTTAGAGAAAAATACTTAGGCCATTACAATGGCATTCTTATACGGTCGGGGTTTCGGCATCGGGGTCGACCGGATGCACGGGCGGCACCAGTTCGACGCGATCGCGCACCTCAGTCACGACGGGAGCAGGGGCGACATCGGATGCCTCGACCGGATGCTCGGCCAGCGCGGCTTTCACCGCTTCGTGGGATTCGTTGGCGAGTGCGTAGCGACGCAGCAATGCCGCCGCCGTCGCATGCGCTTCCGCTTTGTCGGCGTGTGAGCTTCTCCAGCGTTGGGCTTCTTTGGTGAGGGTGGCGACGACGTCATCGAGCCAGTGCATAGCGGGTCTCCGGAAGTGTTATTGCCAGTAGGGCATGTAACCGATCGCCCCATTGGGGGCAATGACGGGGATAAAGCCCGCGAGCGCGCCCGGCGTCGTGATCTCCGTTGCGGCGTTCGCGCTGCCGAAGGCGAGCGTGTTGACCGCGCCCTTGGGGATGAGCCGCAAGCACACGGGCGCCAAGGCGGCCACGGCTTTCCACACGAGGTTCGCCGAGGCGAGGAAGAATGCGGTTTGAAAGAGCGCGAGACTGGCGAGGATCTCATTCGTATTCGCATCCAGTACCGTGGCTCCGGCCAATTCGGGGGTCTGGAGATACACGAAGTCGCCGACCGTGGCCTGACCCGAGATCGCGCCCGACACCACGATCACGGGGAGGGTGATCTCGTTCATCCCGTTGACTACGGACTGCGTGATCCCTGAGAGCGCAGTCGTGCTCGACGTGGTCACGGCGGCCGGATAAGGAGGAGGGTTGGCCATGGGATGGACTTAGTCCGATTCCGCGACGATGAGCGCCTTCGCGTGATGCGGCATCGCGACCGAAAGAAGCCCCGAGGTTACCGCATGTTCTCGGCCACGAGCCACACTACGAGAGCGGTGAAGAGGACGGCGCCCACCACGATCACGAGCCAGAGTCGCTGGTCCAATTTGCTCATGTCCCGCTCGGGGTGAGATGATGGAGAGGCCCTGAATCAGATCAGTGGGCATACACGTATACTCCCGCATTCCCGCCCGCCCCGCCAGCGCCCGAGTTGGCGCCGTTCCGCGAGGCGCCGCCGCCGCCACCGCCCGCGCCGGGTCCGCCCAGCCCGCCCGTGCCGCCCACACCCGCTGTGTTGCCGCCACCGCCCGAGCCGCCGCCGCCCGAGTAGGGGACGCCCGCCGGTGGAGTGTAGCCGTTGTTGCCATTGTTCCCGACGGTGCCGCCGGCCGCTTGGCTGAAGGTCCCGGTGTAGCCCGCGGCCGCGCCCGCAATCCCCCCAGCGGCCGCCGTGTTACCGGTACTGATCCCGCCGCCGGCCGAGCCCGAGGACCCGGCATCCGAAATGGCCGCGACCAAGGAGTTCTGCTGGGTCCCGTTCCCTCCAACCCCGCCCGTCGCCGACGCCGATCCGCCAACCTCACCGATCTCTGGAGAATGCGCGCCGAAGCCTTGCGACGTGGACTGGGCTGTCCCACCCGCCCCACCAGCGGCCGCCTGTCCGCCCCCGCCCCCGCCTGCACCAGGGATGCTGGCATAGACCACGGCCGACGTCGCGCCGACGATCGTGGTCGTGCCGCCCGTGCCGCCGTTCCCGCCGTTCGTCGAATTGGCCGTGGCCGCCGCACCCGGCGTCCCGCCGGCGCCCACCGTGATCGTGAGCTGCGTGTCGAGGTTCGCGGTGAAGACCGAGACTGGGTAGCGGAGGAAGAGGTAGCCGCCACCGCCACCACCACCGCCGCCGACTGAGGCTTCTGCTGCGGGTCCTTCCCGTCCCCCCCCGCCGCCGCCGGCACTCCCGTAGATGAAGAAGTCGATGAACGTCGCGCCCAAGGGAATCGTGTACGTCTGGGCGCCGGCCGCGGTGAAAGTGGTCTGCGAGGGAGAGGCGGATTGGACAAAGGCGGTCGTGGCGAGCTGCGTCGTATCGGTGCCCGCAGCGGCCGTCGGGGCCGTGGGCACCCCAGTCAAAGCAGGAGAGGCCAAGGGTGCCGCGCCGGTCACCTGCGCGACGGTGTAGTCGCCGGTCTGGGCGACCACGGCCCCGGTCCGGCCAAACACCGACGTCACCGGCGAGGCGGATTGCACGAAGGCGGTCGTCGCGAGCTGTGTCGTGTTGGTCCCAGGCGCGGCGGTGGGAGCCGTGGGGACTCCCGTCAAGGCGGGGGAGGCTAACGGGGCGGCCCCGGTCACCTGGGCCACCGTGTAATCCCCCGTCTGGGCGACCACGGCGCCCACCCGACCGAACACCGAGATCACAGGGGGCGGCGTCGCCGGCGTCGGGACGATCGTGTCGATGATGGAGGTCGCCATATCGTCGTTTCTCTACGCGACCTGCCAGGCTGGCACGACGTAGGTGTGGCCGGTCGACTTCAGTTGCAAGTAGACCTGCGGATTCCCGGCCGCCGCCGCCGCCGGGAGATTCGTCAACGTGCCCGCGTTGGCGACGCCCGGCGCGCTTTGCGTCGTCAGGAAGGGCGCATTGGCGAACGTCACGAGCTGCGTCGAGTCGATCGTGAGCGCGGTCGTCAGCGCATTGGGAGATGAGCCCGCGAGCCCAGCAGGCGTCGTCTGGAACAGGATGGGTCCACCCAAGCCCGTGCCGGTCGAGATCCCGCCCGCGATCGTGAGTTGCGCGCCGCCCACGTTGGCGCCGGATGCGCCCGTCACGCCGAGAATGACGTTCTGCGGCCCCGTGTTCGTGATCCCATTCCCGACGTACACCGTGGCGACCGGGTCATCGGTCCCACCGATCACGCACTGGTTGTTGGCCGTGCTCGTGATCCCGCGGCCGAAGATGTGGACGCCGATGTGGGCGGCCGTCGAGTTGCCGCCTATGACCGTCGAGAAGTTGCCCGAGGAGGCGGCCGCGGTGAAGCCGCCGCCCGAGTTGCTCGAGGAGCCGACGCAGACGCAGTCGTGGCCCGTGACGCCCGCGCTCCCGACGCCTGAGCCCAGCATGACGTTCCCGCCTTCCCCGCCCAGGGTCCCACCGTTCCCAGTGCCGATCGCGATGTCGGTCGACTCGCCGGCGCTCGCATTGCGGCCGATCGCGACGCTGCCGTTGCCGTGCGCCGCGCCGATAAACGCCGCGGCCCCGCCGCCGACCGCGACGCCGAAGTTCTGCGCTAGTGACCCGGACCCGATCGCGACTTGTCCCAAGAGACAGACGGCTGCGGCCCCGATCGCCACGCCGTTGTTCGCGGTGGCCGTCTCCCCGACTGCGACGCCTCCCCCCGCATTCGAGCCGGCGCCCCCGACCGTGGCCCCGACCCCGAGCGCCACGCCGCCGTTCGCGCTATTGAGAATGCCCGTCGTGGCCCCATGCCCGATCGCAATGGAGTCTTGCGTATCCAAGCCCGTCGAGGCGTTGGTGCCGATGACGACTTCGTTGCCGGCCCCTCCCGTGGGGACGACGGCCCCGCTTCCGATGACCGTCGCACCGGGGATCGTGGCGAAGGGTCCGATCTGGACCTGCTGCGGACTGGTCGCCGTGTTGATCTGGATGACGGGCGTCGAGGCCGCGATCGCGGGAGACACCTGGGCCACGTACAAGACATCGCCCAACGCGAAGGGCGAGCCCGCATTGATACCGGGGGAGACGACGAGGTCTTCGATCGCGAACGCCATCGCTTACCCGTACTTGCGGAGCGCCGATGCCAGCGTCCGGAGATCCGTCGCGAACGCGCTCCCGTCCCCGTTCGCTTGGTCCACGACGTCGCGGAAGACTTTGCGGTCAGGCCAGTCGATGGTGTCGAGTTCTCGCACGGCGTGGTCGACTTGGCGTGCGAAGTCGTCGAGCGAGGCGGGATCAACCGAGAGCGGATTGGCGCGACGCGGCATGCGACTACTCGAAGCTCGCGAGCGGGTCTGTGTCCCCGTAGTCGGGATCATCTTCGACGCGGACGATGCGCGCTTCGATGGCTTGGCGCTTGTACTTCCCCGAGATCAGCACGCGCATGGCGTTGACGAGTCCGGCCTCGCTGTCATCGAGGTCACGGAGCAGCGCGCGGCTCGTGGTCTCGGCCACCTCCTCGTCCTCGGCGGTGATGACGTGGGCCAACTCGACGAGATGCTCGCGGAGGCGCTTGAGGGCGCGAAACGCGTCCAAGACTTCTTCCAATGCGTTCGTCTCGGTCTCGACCGGGTTCCGGCGAACGCAATTGCGGCGACGCGAGGCGAGTCTCAATTCGGCAACCCGCCCGTCAACAACTGCTCGGTGACCGGCGCGCGACTGTTTTGGAGGTACCAGCGCAGCGCACGACGCCTAGACCGATCTCGCTTGCCAACGAGATGCCGAAGCGCGGCGATCGGCGCGTGCACAACGACATACCACAAGACGTCGGGTATCGCGACCGCAAAGCGCAGGGTATCGGGGACCCACCAGTTCGGATGATCTGGGGACCGGGTCGACACAGTCGGTGGAGATAGCGGAGGCCAGGTACTCAATTCGGCAACCCGCCCGTCAACAACTGCTCGGCCTGAATCGCATACGACCAGCCACTGAACCCGCCGCCCACCGTATAAGGCCCCGAGGCGGCGTTGTTCTGAATCAAGAGACTGATCGTCGAGTTGGGCTCGATGTCGCGGAAGACGACCGAGAAGGAACGGATCACCGCGCCGGCAATGAACGGGAAGATCGTGAACGCCCCGTTCTGCACCGCCTGCCCGTTCACCTGCAAGATCCAACTGATGTCGTTATTCCCGTCCGGGGCATTGATGAAGGCACTCACCGTGCGGACGACGGTGATGTAGTTGGACGGAGAGGAGTAGGCGAGCGAGGCTAAGACGAGGGTTGACCCGGCGCCGGCGGCGAGTGTCCCGGTGATGACACCCAAGCTTCGGTTCGGGGCCGAGAAGTTCTGACTGCCCTTGGGCGGATACTCCCAGGCCGGATGGATCTGGAGATTGGGCGTGGGCTGCTGGAGCGGGGCGGATACCCCCGGGGCCGGCGTGTAGGCGTCGTAGTTGAGCGCCGGGTTGACCTGCGCGTAGCGTCCCGACGCGCCCTCGACGTCCGGGGGCATGCCGGTCGGGTTCGCGATCGTCTTGGGCGCGAAGGGATGCCGGCGCGGCAAACGGTCCAAGACACTCATGGGCGCATCACCGGAGCCGGTCGCCCAACTTGCTCAGGATGTCAGCGAGTGCCCGGAGACGGATCTGGATCGACTCGATGTCCTCGTCGTCCGTCTCGTAGTCCAATTCGTCGGCGATCTCCATGACGGTCCCTGCCCCGATCTCGGCCCAGCTATGGAGCGGGACATGGCGCTCCTCGGCCAAGTCATCGACCAAGCGTTCGAGTTCGTCAGCCGAGGGAATGCGATTCGGGCGATGCCGGCGCCCTTTGCGAGAGGAGGCCATGGCTCACTCGCTCGTGATCTGCGACATGGGCGTCGGATAGATCTTGAAGCCCTTGTAGCTGACGTAGACGTTGAAGTTCGTGCCTGCGATGAGGTTGACGAGCGTCGTCTGGATGACACTCCCGCCATCGAACACGTAGGGATAGGGGAGATAGAACGGGGTCGCCGCGTTGGGGGCGACGTTCTGCAGGAGCTCGGGCTGCGTGAAGAGCTGCGTGTTCGATCGCGTATCGGTGACTTGAATCGTGATCGGCTGGTACGTGTAGAGCGTGGTACTGTCCGTCGAGATGACCATCGCATTGATGGCCAGGACGCAGAAGTCCGAGTCGTTATTGAGCTGGACCGGGACCGTGAGCGTCGCACTCGCGTTCAACACGTTCGATCCCGTGAAGACGGCCGAGTACGTCGCGAACTTCTTGACGAGCCCCAAGTACTGGGGCGGCAAAAGCGCCAGCCAGTTCGGGTACGGGATGATCGGCAGGACAGTCGGCGCGACTTGCGCGGCCGCTATCGGTCCAGATCCAGCCATTGACAGAACGCCTCACGGCGTGCGTGAAAGACAGCCTTCAGGATCCTTCAGAGGTGCAGGTCCATCGCGCCGATCAGCGAACTATCAATTGCTTTCAAACTGATAGTTCGCTGAAACGACGGCGGTGGCCGGAAACCGGGACTACAGAACGCGGCGGATGATCGAGCCCCACATCGTGATGCGGATGGGGAGGCTCGTGGTGATCGTCGGCGCCGTGGTGCTCGTGAAGAGGTTGACGGTGAAGTTCTGCATCGGCGGGATGACTAACGTCCCTGGAGGGCCGACGTAGAGATCGCCATCCGGGATACCCCAGAGCGCGTACTGCTGCTGGGTGGCCGCTACGCCGGTCGAGGTGTTGAAGACGACCGGGCCGCCCGAGGGGTGGATGCCCGTCGCCGGGAACTGGGCGTAGATCTTCTGGGCCAGCGTGAACTGGAACCAGAGCCGGCCCGAGTTGGCCAACGTGTAGAGATCGTTGGCGAGACCGGTATTCACGGAACCGGCGGAGGTCGCCGCGGTGTTCGACGGGATGCCGAGCGCATCCAACGTGACGAACTGCGGGCAGAACCAGATCGGGTTCGGGAACGATCCGCTCATCGGCATATTCGAGAGCGAGGCGTCCGAGTTCGTAGTCTGGAAGAACGTCAAGGACTGCTGACCACCGGAGGGATACGTCTGGGTGTCCCAGAACGAATACGCGATGGTTTCCCCTTCGAGCGCCGTCGCCGGCGTGGACGCGGCTTGCAACTGATCCTGCGTCAAGGCGCTCGTGTCGATGCGGATCATGCCCAAGCGCAGCTTGCGCGCGATGGCCGGACCGTCGGCGTCGAGCAACGCGAGGATCTTCTTCGAGCGGTCGTACCAGTGATCGAAGCGGGCGTTGACCCACCGGCCCACCGCCGCTGTCATGGCGGCGATGAGCGCGAAGAGTGAAGTCACCGCCGATCGGCTGAACTGCTGAATGCGAGTCATAAACGTGTCGTCTCACGACGAGAGGGTGAACGGTTGTGAACTACGAAGTGCTCTTTACGAGTGACTGACTACAGGCAGTGAAGCGATCAGCGGTGCACTACCAACTGGCGCCCCCCATGGCCGGGTAGGAGCCGTAACGCGCATGGGCCGCCTGCACCGTCGCGGCGCGGGAGCCCAAAGAGCCTGGGCCGATCAGGTTCGAGCCCGTGGTGGCACCCATCCTCGGATAAGCGCTCATCCGGGGGTAGGCGCCGAAGTAGCCCTGCACCGATGCCGGGAGGGCCGTCCACGAGCGGACGAGGTCCAAGAAGACGGAGAGCCAGGCGCCGGCGATGACACCGGCGGCCAACTCACGAACGAACGTCGTCGGCCGGGCCTTTCTCATCACCATCGCGCTCGCGATCGTGATGCCTGTCGCGTGGAGCGTGCTCTGGAGCGTGTCGCCCACGGTCGCCGTCGTACCCGGGACGTTCGTCGTCTGCAAGACCGGGAACGTGTACAGCGAGTCGAGGAACTTGACGAGCCCATACCCGCCGACGGCCGCACCACCGGTGATCAATCCGCTCACGACCAGTTGCGTCATGCCGCCGACAGTGAACGGATTCCGGCGCCGACGACGGGCAAAGGGGTTCCGGCGGCGGTGGTGCATCCGGTGCGTGTTCCGCCGGCGCCGATGATGGACGTTCCGCCGACGGGCATGCACGCGATGGCTATTCCGCCGACGTCTGTGGTGCACATTGCGGCGACGACGGGTGCGCATGGTGTTCCGACGACGACGGTGAGTGTTGCGGCGGGCGTGATGGCGCACGTTGCGACGGCGGCGATTGCGGCGCGGGCTGTTCATCCGGGCGCGGTGCCGCACGTTCCGGCGCCGACGGTTGCGGTGTGGCCGATTGGCGCGGGCGCGGTAGTTCCGGCGCGAGCGCGGGCGATTCCGTCGCGTGCGAGCGCGAGTGTTTTGACGAACGCGCGAGCGGTTCCGCCGCACAGACCGCACGCGATGGCGGTGATTGCGGCGGCTGTTACGGCGAGCTGCCATGTTCTTTCTCCGACGTGTCGTCTCGCGACGAGGGTGGTTGGCGGCGCGGAAGGCTTTCCATCCGGCCGAGAGGCCCGCGCCGGCCCCGGCCAAGCTTTTCTTTCCGTACTTGATGCCGGAGCGATACACTCCGGTCCCGATGGACTTGGCGGCAGAGCCCAGAGCTCTCCCGGCGGCGGCGTAATGGGATCTCCCGCCAGTGGTCGCATTCCGACGGCCTCTATTGGCTCGATACACGAGGTCTGATCCGTGAAAGCCCATGCGGGCGGTTTTGGTGTAGGTGGGGCCGCCGCCGGCGAGTTGGAAGCGGCCGCCGACGGGGACGTCGCGGAACATCACGGCTCCGCCGCCCTGGCTCGTCCGCTTCGGCGCGGGCCGATAGGGCAGTGCGCCGTAGTAGCCGTGATTCTTGAGGGCGCCTCGCCGGGCTTTTGAATACGCGATCGCCGCCGCTTGCTTGACCGGCACGCCGCTCCGCACTTCGCGCCCGATGAAGGACGAGATCCGACGCTGCGTGGGCCGCGAGAACTCGGCGTTTCGTTTCGGGTTGCCGAAGATCGTGAGCACCGGGTTCCGTCGACTCCGGGCGCCCGAGGGATTGATGAGGTAGTGGTGCGCGCGGCGGGGAGCAGGCATCACTCACTCCTCGCGGATGAAGTCGCGGAGGAACGCGATGGCCTGGCGCTTGTCGCGGACGGCGATCCATTCCAATGCGTCGCCGTGCAACGACGAGTCGAGATACTCGATGCGGATGCCGCTCTCCCGCTCGACCGCTCGGGTGGCCGCGCGCTCGCTCGCCCGCTCTCCCGCCAAGACGTGGCCGACTTCGTGGAGCGCGATCCCGAGCTGGTGCGTCTCCGGGAGACCTGCGAACGCGGATGCGACGCAGATGACGTTCGTCCGGTGGAAGACGTGCGCGTACTGGCGTAGCGAGGCTGCGTGCTCGCGATCAGCCAGAGGGCAATGCACCAGGCGGAAAAGAGGTCTTGGGTCCACATCAGTCGAACCGTCCCCAGAGGGGCTTCCCATCGGGGCGATAGAGATGGGCTCTCTTGCCCGTCACGATGAGCGAGACGCCAGGATCGAAGTCGTGGAAGTAGTCCTCGCCATCTTCTTCATGGCGGTAGCGGAGCTGCACGACTTCCTTCGACAAGAGCCCTGAGGGCTCTTGCGGAAACACGGCCACCCCATCGGTCCGCGAGAGGTGCACGGTCATGTCGCCGGCGAGCCGGATGCGGACGGCGTCCGCTGGGAAGCGATGCGTCCGCTTCTTCCCGTCGCGAAGCGCCAAGAAGGTGATGTCCTCGGCGGCGCGCGAGAGGAGAATCGACCGGGAGGGGTTCGCCATCGTCGCGGTCATTTCTTGAGCAGGAAGAAGAGGCCCACGGCTGCGATGCCGGCGAAGATGAGGAGCCCGCCCGGGCCGGCATCCGCCGCGGCCTGCTGCAACTGCTGACCGGGCGTCTGTCCGGCCGTGGGATCGGGCGTCGACTGATCTTGGCCCTGGGCATTCACGTAGGCGTTCGCCATAGCCGGCGTGACGGTTTGGCCAGCCACCACTTGCGTTCCATCTGGCAACGTGAAGTCATTTTGCGCCACGAACGGCTGCGCGATCGTCACCGATCCGCCCCCCGCGTTCGGCGCATTGATCGGCAACCCGCCCGCGATGTTCTCGCCCGCGTTGACCGCGGCGTTGTAGAGATCCGTGAATACGTTCTGCCCGAGCCGCGGTCCGGCCCACCGGACGCCGCGCCACTGCACGGTCCCCATGCGCGGACGCGGATAGTGATGTCCCGCGAACCGTCCCGTGTACGCCTGCTGATACGTGACGTAGGGATCCACGCCATACGCCGTACGGGAGAGCGCGGCATTCCCTGACGTCCCGATGACGCGAGCCGCCACGGGCTGCGGATAGTGGTGCGACTGCCCAAAGCGGCCATGCGCTCGCCCGATCGCGGCCGTCAACGGCGCCAACACCGTGTGGGTGACCATGGCGCTACTTCTTCGTGCCGAAGTAGATGAGCCCACCAACCACGGCCGCACCCAAGAGCAGCGTGGTCGACGAGATCCCCGTCGCGGGGGCGGGCGCCGGCGCGGGCGGCGCGGCGTAGTACGAGCTCGGCGAGCTCGTGTCATCGCTCACCGTCCCCGCGACATCCGAGACGATGCCTAAGATGTCGGACAAGCTCTGGCCCAATCGGCCGCGCGTCCCGCGCGCAGGCTGGCGATAGAACACATGGGGCGCTTGGTAGGCGACGCCGCCGCCACCGGGGAAGTAGGGCATGCTAGTGGTGCTCCCGTTGCCGGAGAATGAGGAAGCCGCCGATGCCGAGTGCGGCCAAGAGCAAGAGCGTGGTGCTCGACCCACCCGCCGTCCCGCCTAGCGCTGCGGTATTCCCCGCGGGCAGTGCGCTCTGCGAGACTGCCGCCTCGGTGTTCAAGCCCGTGGTCCCGGTGGGCTTGTAGACCACGCCCGAGGCCCCGATCCCGGTGTACTTGGGGCTACTCGTGTTGACGTTGATCCAGCCTTGAGACGACAGCTCCTGCAACGCCTGCTGGGCGTACGTTCTTGTGATCTGCGGGTTGTTCTGCTGGATCTTCTGGGTGATGTCGTAGCCGTTGGTACTGATGGCGGCTAACGTGATGACATCATCGACCGATGACACGGAGCCCGGCGCGGTCATCGCGCCTTCGTAGTAGCTGTAGACCTTGGCTTGGCGCTCGGCGTCTGCCCCTGATGCACCGGGACCGAAGAGTCCTTGAATGGTCGTGATCACCGGGACCAGGCTCGTGGCCGCCGTCGCGATCTCGGCGACCTGACCCAAGCGTCGCCCACCGTTCGCGACGTAGCGTCCCGCGATCGGCGCGCGCATGAGCGAGCCCGGCGCACCCGTGCGCGAGGGATAGCGGCTCGACCGCATGGTCAAGGTCTCACCCAGCCGACCGCGCATCGCATAGAACGCGCGGACGCCATCAGCGCCGGGAGCGAACGCCGTCCGCGAGAACCCTTGTCGGGGTACCCGGTTCAACGCCCGCATCGGCGGGTAGTGGTGCGACGCCGGAGTAATCCCGTGCGGCATGGCTGGCGGAGCTTCGACACCCGTGGTCGCCATCGATTGCACCGCGCCCAAGCGCCCGCGCATGGCGAGCAAGCTTCTCGCATCGAGTGCGCCCAGATCGTACGGGGTATTCACCCGCCGGACGGCACTGAAGGATCCCGTGCTCGCGCTCTGGTTCCCGTAGGGCATTAGTGGTGACTCGTGGCGAGGAGGTAGACGCCAACGGCTCCCAGGGCCAGGAACAGCAGCGTGTTCAATGGGAAGCCCGCGGCCGGTGCTGCGGCGCTCAAGACAGGTGCAGCCGAGATCCCACCGCCGCCGCCATCAGTGCTCGTGGGTTGGGGAGCCGGCGACCCATCCGAGATCGGCGGCACGTTCGAGGGGCCGAGTGATGTCGGAGGCGCACCGCCGCTCGATGGCGTCGATGGGCCGCCGGTGAGCGGGACGCCGGGGCTGCTGCCAGTGAGAGGCGGGAGGGCCGGCGTCATCGTGATCGTGGGCGGCGGCTGCGTCGGCGCCGTGGGCAGCGTGATATGAAAACCCGGGAGACCGGGCAACGACGGCGTGTTGATGGCGATGGTCGGGGGCAGGACGAAGGGCTTGAATGGCGTCGTCGTGGTCACCGGCTTGAGCGTCACGGCGGGCTTGGGCGCGACGGGCGCCGGCGCCAGCATCTTGGCGGACAGAATGGTCGGCGCCTTGAACGCCAGGCCCTGGCCGAACCGGGTGACGCGGGAGCGGAGATCGGGACCCCGGTAGAGGCGCAAGCCGCTGCCCGCGCGCGAGGGATCGTAGCTCATGCGGCCACGATCGACCCGGGCTCGTCGACGTCGACGTCATCGAGATCCTCATCGTCGTATTCGTCCGATCCGCCGACGTCATCCCCGAAGACGGCGTAGGCGCCAAGGCCTACCGCGGCCGCGATGGCGACCCAGCCCCAGGTCGGGATTTTGGGCAGCGTGAGCGGACGCGGGCCGGGCGTCGCGACCGGTGCGAGACCCAACCGAGCGCCGCCGCCGGACCCACCCGACCCGTTGCGCGAGGCGGGGGTCGCATCGATGACCGCCGCGATCGGCTTCCCGTGCTCGTCATAGAGCTCGCCCGCAATCATGGCTCGGCTCTTGACCACGGCCGTCGAGGCTCTCCCCATCCGGCTCGCGTCCTGCCGCTTCTTGGCGAAGCCCGCTTCGGGACCTAAGGCATCTTTGCGTGGATCAGGGCGCTTGGCGCCTGGGGCGATCTTGCCCGTCTGCGGGATGGGCGGAGTAAAGGCCGAGGCGAGCGATCCGAATCGCGGGGCGCGGGCGCGGGATGCTTCGCGTTGGTCTCCGTCGACCCAGACTCTATTTGGGAGCGTCCGACGACCAGACCCGTCCGGCGCATACGCGTTGTTCGGACGGGTGCCGTTCTGAGAGACGTGGGACTGCTGGCCGCCGTAGGGCAGGACGCGCGCTCAACTGACTGCTTGGGCGTCCGCTGGAGTCTAGAGCTGTGACGCTCCGCTCACTTAAGGCGACGGGCCCGTCAACCAACGCCACCGCGGCGTGGGGACGAATGAATTAGTGGATGAACGATGAGTTGTTTGTCAAGGTGCCGGTACGGCGCGCACGACGCTGCGCTTTGCGCGAGATGGCACCTGTGCGGCGAGCGCCGATGTAGAGGGCAGCATGGTACCGCCAGAACCACGCATGCAGGCAGAACCCTGGTCTTCCGCGCAGATAGTGTGACCGATCGAAGGTGATCTCCAACGAGAACCGGCAGGCCGTATTCCACCGGTTGGCCCAGGCCGTGACCACGCCTTCGCGGTTAAAGAACACCGACCAACCGGACTGCGTGCGCTCGCCCCAGAGCAGCGGCTCATCGCGGTTAAAGCCCGACTGCGCCAACTGCGTGCGGATCGAATGAAACACTACAGTCTCACCCGTCGAAGAGTTGCGAAGGCCAGCGACGAATCGCCGGCTCGACCGCGAACACGAATGCGGCTGTTCGGGGCTACGATTTCGGGGCCGGTCACAGCCTTTCCTCGACGTTCGCTGGGGGATTTCCGACGCGGCCATTGCTCGCAGCCGTCACAGCCGACACAGGCTTTGACGTCACGGGCTTACGACGTGGAGACGCCGTCACATCCTCTCGCGATGTGACGGCTGTGTCTCCGTCCAACGCGTTGCCCGGCAACGATGTGACGGCTGTGACGCCCTGACCCGAAGCGTAGCGCTTGAATGCGTCCTCAAAGTCCTTGAGGTAGTAGCCCTTCGCCGTCTCCGCGCCGATGCGGATTGTCCGTGACTTGATCCCGTACGGCCCCAACATTTTGCCCAGCGCTGCCGCCGTGAACCCCGCCCGGCCCGGCGCGGGATGATCGTAATTGCCCAGATACTCAGGGGCACCCACTGCCGCTCCATGCCAACCATCGACCGCGAGCGTGGCGAGCGCGCAGTGCGCGTAGACTCTCGTCGAGATGGGATTATTCTGCCTTCGCCCGAAGGTTGGATCATGGCCATTGGTGGCGATGGCGTGCAGCGTGCGCAGGGCGGCGACTGATGAGGGAGATCCGGGGTTCGTCATGCCCATTTGGTAATATCCGTAGACTTTCTCCTGCCGTTGGGCATCCGAGATCCCGGTGAAGGGGAATAGAAGTGGGGTCGGGCGATACGGGATGATTGGCGGGAGATAGGCGACTGCAGGCCCCGACCTCTCGTTAGTGCTGTCGCCACGGAGCCATCCCGGCCACGCATCCGCCTCGGTGATCGCCTGGGCCAAGGCAATGAGAATCCCGAGGATGGATAGCAGGACATCCCGAGCCATCGTCAAGTCGTTGGCTGCACCGAATCCGTCGGCAGGACGCATCGCCGGCACACGGCGATCCCCCGATTGGCCTGATACGCGAGCGAGCGAGCCGGCAATCCGCAGTTCTCGCACCACATGACGTGGCCGTGGAACTGATCCCCGAAGATGGCGCCCCCGAGATCCGCGCGAAGGCTCTCGATATCGCGCACGATCGACAGCACGGTCTGCCGCGCGCCATCCCGTTGCCGGATCAGCCGATCGATTTGCTCCTCAACCGAAACACTCATGCGCCCCGTCGCTCCCTTTCTTCATTCACCAGCCGTCCCCAGTTCCGATCATACGGCACGAGGGAGACCTCGTTGTGATACGGTCCGATTAATTTCAGGAGATGTACCATGGCGTGTCGCTGGCACCAGCATCCGCCTTGCCACGAAGGAGGCGGTTCCGGGATCGCCAGTGAATCATCAGCACGACAGACGACGCGGATCGCCCAGCGGCCGATGCGAAAGCAGTCCGTGCAGCGGTCGATGCCGAGTCGGTGCATCCAGCGGGTTTGCCACCGTCCGCCCGCCATGCCAAAGAGAAACCCCGAGACAAGCATGAGCGCGTAGCCGATCCAGTGGCCGGTGCCGTTACGCGGCACGACACGAGGCAAGAGGAGACTGCACACGAATCCCCACGCGAATCCCATCGGGCCGCCAAGCGCGAGACTCATCGGCATCCGGTCCGCCAGCCAGAGGATGGCCCGATCGAAGCGGTTCATTGCGATTGCGGATTGAGGACATAGTGCGCCAGTCGTTTCTGTATCGCCAAGATCCGACGCTTGTCTTTAAATGAGACGCACCCGTTGATAATGGGAGAGGCGGGGCGATACGACTCGGAACGCTGTCCTAGTTCATGATGCCGTGCGCACACGACAACCGATCAGGGCCAGAAAGAGACCACGAAGCATCGCACCGCGTGCACCAAGAGAGATTCCCCCAACCGGACATTGTGCTCCCGGTCGAGTACGGGAATCGTGACGTACTTGGTGGTCATACCGGGATCATCCGCCACCGGCAATTCGGTTCTCGATCGCGAACTCGTAGCCATCGTTGTCGTCGTCCGGTGGCGATGCCGCCACGAGTCGCCGCGCTTCCTCCCACATCCACTCGTACAGTTCGTCGCCCAGTTCGTCTCGCACCAGTTCGTGAAATTTGCCCTTGATGGCGCGTTCGCGCCTTGCCTCAAGATTCGGCCGGACGCCATTCCGTTTCTCCTCCCGCCGCAACCGGCCGCAGAGCAGTTGAAGACGTTGATGCTCGGCTTGCTTGTACCGGAGCGCGCTTGACGCCTTGGCGAACCACCCGGCGTCGGCGTACTCCCCCGTGGTGTGCACGTGCGCCTTCGCGGCGGCGATCTGCGCCTTGATGCCCGCCATCTCCAACATGACCTCCTCGTGGCGGGCTTCCGCTTCGTCGAGGGTCATGTCTTTTTCTTCCTGCATACTCCCTCCTAAATCGGGATCATCCGCCACCGGGCAATCGGCGCCGCTCGTGATCCCCGCTGAAATCGGTTGGTCGAATCGAGGTCGTAGAATCCCTCATCGCTCTCCACATCCCGTGCGATCGCGTAGATGTGCGTGAAGATCGGCGGCCCGTTTTCAAAGGCGAGAACCATAAAGGCAGGCTGAAGTGCGATAGCCTTGGCGAGTGCCGCGCCCAAGGTCGCGATGCTGTAGCACGAGATGCGATGGCGCCCCTCCTGATGGATCAAGAGCGAGAGCCGCGGCTTGAACAGCTCCTGATTGCCGAGGTCATCCGGAATGAAGGGGATGGTGCCTAAGAAACCCTTGAGCGCACCCACGAGACACGCCGGGTCATCGTGTGCGCATCCCATCGTGACGTCGACGGCGGTCTGGCGCACGAGGAAATCACTGCTGCCTTCCGGCCCGTTAATGGCAGCACGCGCTTCGCCGATCGACGTCCAATTTCCGCGCTCGCCCGAACCGATGTGCATCCGACGGGTGGTGATCGGGAAGGGGACTTGACCAGGCGTCGAGCATCCGAGCCGGAGGGCGTAGGGCATGTCTTCCAACCTATCGTCGAACCCGAGAAGATGTCTAGCCGCTCCCCCTTCGCATCGCTTCGCGCCACTGCGCAAACCCTCCGCCACGCCACCGATCCCCACGCGGCCCGACGCCCCGATCGCCTTACCGGCACTTTGCTTGGCCTCGTACTCCATGGCTAGGCCACGTGCCCCCACGCCCCTCGATTCCCGGCCCGTCGCCACGTCCCGCATCGCACGCCGTCGACAGCCAACGCTGTGCTGATCCCTCGCAACTCATCGCCATTCTCCACACCGCGGCACTCAGCTTCGCCGCGCGCGGCAGCGCAACCGCTTCGCCCTGCGCGGCCCGGACCGCCGACGCCATCCGTCCCGTCCCGCCTACTTGTCGTATTTTCGTGTCTCGAATCCACTCAGCACGAATCGCCCGTAACTCGGCCGATGATCGGCGAACCCGTTGAGTTTCCCGCACGTGTTGATGAGTTCCGCCAACCGCTCGGGCGGCAAGTACTCGGGGGCATTGATGAGCGTATCGAACGCGATCCGCCATCCCTCGCGGAACGCCGGCCGTGACCGCGTGATCGCCGACCGTTGCACGACGACGCGCCCTTTATGCAGAAATTCCCACTCTTTCGTCACCGGCAAGAACGGGCATACGTGGTCCGGCGTGGGGAGGGGGATCAAGATCGCGCGCAAGAGATCGCGGAAGGATTTCCGGGGCGATCTCGGGTCCTGCATCGAGCGACCGGCATCGGCCAGCGCCGAGCAGATGTAGAGCGACGGGACGCCGATGTAGCCTTCCGGCGTGCGGAAGATGTAGCTCTCCAAGTCATCTTCTTTCTTCGCCTTGGCCGCTTCGCCCTTGGCCTTCACGGCCTCCGGGTTCTTTCTTCGCGCGCCGCTTGGTTGCGGGCGGGTCCATCGTTGACTGTCGCATGAACGGATCTCTCACTCGTTGAGTGTTTGGCCATAGCATCTTGGATCATCCGTCCTACGCGACGCCATCGCCGGCGTTGCCCCACGGCTTCCCGATCCGTCGACCGCCCCGACTCGTCCTGCCATCGCTCGTCAACGCCCGACTTCGCACCACCACGCAGTCCCCTGCCAGCCCCACCAACCCGTCGCCACCCAAGCCTGCACCACGCAGTCGCAACGCACTCCCACGATCAACTGCCCCTCGCTGCGCACGGCCACGCGAATCCGCCCACCGACTTTCCCCGCGACAGCCACGCCTATCCGACCCGACGCGACCCTTCCCGCGTGCAACACAACCCATAGCCTGCCTTGCCCGCCCCCCCCTCCCCGACGAAGCGCTACGCCGAGCTGCCCGAGCGCTACGCTGCCCGACCCCACGCCCCACGAACGCTGCGCAACCCCAACGCTGTCCGGCCCGCCGCGCCGCCTCGCCAGATCTTCGCCTCACGACGCATCAACATCCCATCGAGGTGCCGCCGCGCCGATCCCCATGACAGCGCGTGCCACGCCTACGCCCGACTTGCCTGCGATTCACAACCCGACCCCACGCTGGCCACGCACTCCCCGCACTCCGCGACCCCGCGTGCACTAACTACCGTCCCGCCTTCCCTATCCGTTGCGCGACCGCTTCTCCGATATCCCCAAAGACGTCCGCCAACCGGTTGACCCCTTCGGCTAAGAGCTCTATCGCGCCGCCCACGCCTTCGACGGCTGCGGCGTGCCGGCGCTTCAACGCGCTCGATTCGATCCCCGATCCCACCTGGTCGTAGTCTTCCGGCGCCTGGACCGTGGTGTCGTAGCGGAACCCACACCCATCGCATCGCTCAGGGATGGGCTCGCGTTCTAACTCCACCTGAAACCCACATCGGTCACACCGCTTGACCCCAGTGAACCGATCGGAGACGGGTTGCTCTCGGGCGATCCGACGTCGTTCAGCCCGGGGCAGGAGTGGCTCTTGGGGTTGGATGGCTTCGTTGATCTCGGCCATCTCACGCTCATCGGGCATCGGATACCTCATCATAATGCTGCTCGACATACGAGGCGGCGATCGGCCAGACGTGCCCCGACATCGGGTCGTGGGCCACGAAATCACCGACGTTGCCAGCCAGTCGGCCTTCGTTCGTGTCGACGGTGAACGCGTGCTCCATCGGACCGAGCGCGTAGACGGGGTGCGGTCGCTTGATCATGCGGCGACCGTGGTCTCTGATCCACGGCCCGTCGGCGGCGGTATAGTGGCGGTTGGCATGGGTCGTTGTCTCGGCCATCTCACGCTCATCGGGCATCGGAAAGCTCCTCTGACTTCTCATCGGCTGACTTCGCATCGGCCTTATTGTTCTCTCGCGCACGCCGCGATTGTCCGTCCCACTCCATGAGGCGTAGGCGCTCCAGGGCCTCACCGCCGGACAAGAGGCCGATCGCCGTGAAGTGCGAGCATCGATCGGCACGTCCCAGATGCGAGGTGACGAACGTGCGGGGTGGGGTCTCGTGTGCGGCTCTCGGTGCCTCAGCGTCCGGCGCATCGATCACGACGTAGCCGATGGCATCGGCGCGGGCGCACGCGGCCGACAGCAATCCTAGCAACACGTGGATGTCGGGCAATCGGCGATCGCTCGCTTGCTCCTCGGCAACATCTGGGAGTGTGTCTGTTTCACTCACTTCGCCGTCCCTTTCACGGGCCCCTGCGGGAACAGTTCGATCAAAAGCATCTTCGGCTGAACGGCGATCGTCGCCGGGATCTCGTCGAACTGATTGGCGGTTGGCGACTGGCCTTCGGGCTTGGGCGCGCCTTGCACTTGTGCAAAGGGCAGGGAGGCCGGTGCGGCGATGAAGGCGACTTCGCGGCTCACGGCTCGCGTGGCATTCATGTTCGCCTCGGTCCCTAAGAAGGCGATCTTCATCTCCGGATTCCCGGCCGGGTCCCCGGTCAGTTCCACGGCCTGCTCAGCCAGAGCTAAGAATTCTTTCCACTTCACGTCAACGGATCTCCAGACTGAGAGGCGTTCGCATCTTTCTCATCTTCTTGCACACGGAGCCGGCTCTCGATCACGGCGCCGACGATGATGCCGATCGCGCACGAGGCGAGCATCCCTAAGAGGAGTTCAGCGGGGGTGAAGCACATGGCGCTAGGGTTCGCCCTCCCCGCCCTTCCAGTCTTCATCCTCGTTCAAGTTCCGTAACTGCTTTTTCGCGACGTCGAGGTATTCGGCCATGAGGCGGGTCGCATCCGGGCTCTCCTCGCGAACCGATGGGTAGAGAATCCCCGTCACCCGGATCGCCCAGCGCTTCTCCTGCTCGATCGTCGAGAGCGCGAGACCGATGGCGTGCGATGGAGAATCCGCCTCGACCTCCACGGTGAGAGAGAACCGAGCGATCATGCGTCGTCCCCCTTCCAGTCCTCATCGTCTCCCTTTTGCTGTTTCAGTTGCTTCTTCGCCACTTCCAGAAACTCGGCCATGAGCCGGTTCTGCTCATCGAGCGGCGAGGGACCGAAGTTCGACGAGACGATGGCTCCGGGACCGACGAGACCGGGGTAGCTCGGCGAGAAATCCGGCGCGTACTGGAGTCCGATGACGCGGATGCCGGGCGGCTTGAGCCCGCCGTCGGTCTGATCGAAACTCAGAAGTTTGACGAGCACCCGCATCATCGCCTGGGCGGGCTCGTCCTCGACCTCGACGGAGACGGAGAAGCGGGCGGTCACGGCTTGGCGTCTCTCCGGCCGATGACGCGCGAGATGGCGTCCAACGGCTTCGGGTCCTTCGCCGCCTGCGATGCCCGTTTTTCCCGCTCGGCCTCGGCATCATCGTAGAACGAATCCGACGAGGTCTGCCCCGACGATCGCGTGGACGACATGTAGGTCCCGACCGCGTCCGCCATCGCGTGTGACGCCGTGGCCGTGCCGATTTGCGTCGCCGCGAAGTTCCGGGTGCTCCCCAACTGGGCACCGAGATCCCGTTGGACATCCCCGATCTTCACGTTCGCCAGCATGTAGGCGAAGGTCCACTTCTTGGTCGCCTCTAATCGTGCGATCTCGGCCTTGATTGTTTTGCCATCGATCTCGGTAGAGGCGTTCTCTTCGCCGTCCGAGATGACCGTAACCAAGAATCCCGTATCGTCAGTCGTGCGCTGCGACTCACCTTTGACCAACACGGCCTTGAGCGCGTCATAAAGCGCGGTGGAGCCCCGCGGGGCGTAGGCGGCCTCCGCGATCGGCTGCAAGCTCACGGCGTCCACGTGATCGTAGAGCCACTCGACGGGGCCATACTCGGGAGAGTCGAATTGGATGACGGAGGCGATTGTCGTCCCGCCGGCGGCCGCCGCATTGGACTGGATGGCGCCGATCACTTCGTTGATCCCGCTCCACGCAGCGCGTCGGATCGACCCCATCGACCCGGATCGGTCGACGACCACGTACACGTACGTCAGCTTCTCGGTCATCAGTGAATCCTCATGGTTCGGTTGCCTCTTGCGCCGCCAATGTCTTGAGTTCCCGCCGTGCTGATTGCAACTGCTCGATCTGCCGCTTGAGATCCGCCATCCGGGCCTTATCCTGTTCGAGCCACGGGATGGCGGACCCACCCATGTCGAAGACTTGTGGGACGTCGAAGACGAGACAGGGGAGCGTCATCGAGCATCGTTCGCACGTGATGTCGACATAGGACAGTCGCCCCGTGCTATCCGCTCGGGCGAACCGCACCCGAATCCAGGGATGCCCGAAGTCCTCTCCGCTCAGACCATGGGTGCATCTCGATGGTCCGTTCGTCGTCGGCGAGATGTCGATCATGAGCGCGATTTTCATGGCTGGGGCGCCTCATGCGTCTCCTTGTCGATCGTCTGGATGAACTCCTCGAGCCAGGCTTTATGCTCTCGCCACTCGGGGAAGTCTTTCATGAAGTTCTCGACGCAATTCGGCTGTTCCACCCACCAGGCGATCTGCTCGATGTACTGCTCATGCAGATCCAAGAACGCCTGGGCGATCCGGACCGGTTGCCGGTTCGCTTTGGCGTGCTGGAGCATCTCATCCGAGATGCCCTTCAAGAAAACGCGGAGCATCGCTTCCTCGGTCTGGGCTCCGTTCACGTCGGGGGCTGGCGGTTGTACCACAACGGAGGACGGCGCGGCGACACGCGGCGGTCCTAGCGGTTCTCCCGCAGCAGGCGTCAGGAGAGCGCGACGCTCCTCCGGAGGGACCTGGGTGCCACCTGCTCCGTTGGCCGGCACCAGCGTCTCGCCTGTCGGCCGGGGCGCGGCATTCGCGGCCCGTTGTGCCATCGCGGCTTTGGCGACTGAGGCGACTTCTGGTAAGGCTTTGGCCACGTCTCTCCCTAAGTCCACCCACGGATTGCCGGTGTCTGATCCGTTCCCTGGGGAGAGCGAGTCCTTGAGATCGACGAGACCCTTGAGCGCGGCGATCATGCCGCCGAGCTGCGTGACATCGGCGGGCGGGCCCGGGGGCGGTCGGAGAATCGGGGCCAGGGCGGCTATCAGCTCGGCCGGGTCTTTCTGCTTGGTCAACGTGGCGATGGCCACCGCGATCGCGGTGGGGTCGGGGGGCGCTGGGACCGGTCGGTTGATGATCGCGGTCGCGATGGCTGCGAGCCCGCTCATGAACGGGACGGCGACGGCGGCCAGTTTCTCGACCGTGAGTCCTTCCGCTTTGGGCTCGCGCAAGCGCTCGATGGCCGCCTGGGTCAACTGCGCGTTCGTCGTCGACGCATCCTGCATCGATTTGACGACGGTGAGGACGCCGGTCGTGAGGACATCGTTCATCGACTGCGTGGAGGGCGACGGCACGCCGTTGGGGCTCGGGGCGACCGGCTTCTCGACGGCGACCCAAGCGGGCACGCGGGGGGGGATCGTGTCGTCGACGCGAATCGTGTCGACCGAGTCGCGCACGGTGCCGCCGCCTTTTTCGCGCGGGCGACGATGCTCGATCTCGAACGTCCCGCCCCCGTAGTTCTCGGCCAGGAACTTCTGCGTGATGCGGTGCGAGGGCGCCTCGCCCGCATACGCCTTCTGCCCCGTGGCGTTGACCCGCGAGATCCACCCGACCGAGCCCCGGGCCGCCTCTTCATGTGCGAGGGCGATGTCTTCGGCCGCCTGGCGCTGCTCCTCGTCCCCGGACTCTTCGGGTTTGGGTTCGGGTTTGTCTTCAGACCCGCCCGGGGACACCTTGACGGTGACGTTCGGCACCCCAGATGGCACGATTTTGCGCGGCATCTAGGCGGGATTCGGTGTGCTGGAGGACGGTCCCGATGATCCATTCGTCTGTCCCGGCATCCCCGGCACCGGCAACGGAGCAAATCCCAAGCACTGTAGGCCGTACCAGGCCGCCTGGACGTAGACATTGGCCTGGAAGAGCTCCTGCGGCGTGATGGCGACCATCTGCTCGGCGGAGTCCATCTCCAGCCGCGACCGCTTCCGGAAGAAGACGGTCTGCGGACCGCGATCCGAGACTTCGAGGCTGGTGGCGAGCGGGGGCAACTGGCCCCAGTCGACGGAGCTGGCGCGCTTCTTCCGCAGCTCCTCGAGGGAGAGCGGGTGAGACTGGTCCGGTTGGATCGGGGTGGCCATCACCAACGACTAAGCGAAGGGGGCGCGCGGACCCTTCAAGGGATCAGTCTATCGGGATCACGCCGATCCCGCCAGTTCAGGGCCAGGGATGCCGGCGCGAAAGGTCGGGCAGGGCAAGCGGCAATCCCGATTCGCCAAGATGGGAGGAGGCGCATCGCTCGCACTCTCGCACGCACCACTTGGTGGGGAAGGCATCCGGTGAGAGCGGCTTGCCGGAATCGCCCTCGTACGTGCCGGGATCGGCTGGCGCCTCACCTAGCTCTGTGTCCGACAGCCACGCGCCGTTCTCGGTCGGACGCGTGTGCATCCCCCACGCCTTGTTGCACTCGCGGTCGCAGCGGACTTTCATCGGCTGTCCGAAGTACTGGACGATCGCCTCGTTGATCTTCTCCGCTTCGCGTGGCGGGCGGTACGCGAAGTTCACGCCGCCGCAGTATTCACAGCGGGGAAACCCGCGGTAGGTAAAATGCCCGCACTCACAGGGGACGAGCATCGGGGTCACCGAATAGTCGTGGGTGGGAGTCGCCCGGCGTTGCGCCAGTTGGCGACGGAGATCGGCGACCACGGTCTCAATGACAACAAGGAGCAAGAGGGCGGTGGTGATGAGTATCACCCAGAGCTCTACTTTTGGCCCCACGCGAAAGACGTGCTTCACGCCGAGCCACAGGATCTTCCCCCCATCCAAGGGCGGGAGCGGGATGAGATTGCTGAGACCGATGTCGACGGAGAGGACCCCCGCCGCCACAGTCGCCGACCGCCAATCCCGACCCATGTTGCGCGCCAAGGCACCGAGCACGCCGATGGGCCCGAGAATGCGCGCGCTACTCGCGGGGCTAGCATCGAGAGAATCGAGATGGGGGTGCAGCAGCAGAATGACGACGAGCCCGAACACGATATTGACGAGAGGCCCCGCCGCGAAGATGCCGGCCTGAGCCCACGGCGATACGCGATCGAGCGACCCGATGATGACGGTCTCCGGGCCGGTGGCGAGATCGACATAGGCGCCCAACGGGATCGCCCGTACGGCGTACGCCGTGCCGCCGATCGTCCGATGCAGGATCGCGGGGCCGATCCCGAGGGAAAAGCCGCGCACGGTGACGCGGGCCCAGCGCGCGGCGAGGAGATGCCCCGTCTCGTGCACGGCGAAGATGCCATTGATGGCCACGAATGCGAGACACGCCCGCTTGAGACCGCGCACGAGTCTCATCGGTCTCTCAGCCGAGGCGGTCCATCCGGTCGTCCCTCAGGTCTCATCCAGAGCGCCGCCGCCGCATCAGCCGCTTCTCGTCTCGTCATCCCTGGCGGGTTGTGTTCTTTCGATCATTGGACATAGCAGGAACAGCGGTACCAGAAGTGGGCGACAGAACCCAAGACGGCGCGGATGTCGCAGTTCCGGTGGCGCAAGGCGCCGATGCCATAGCGGTCGGCGGCATCTTCGTACGCGACCCGCTCCTGGCACAAGGGACAGATAGGATCAATTCGCATGTCCGTCCTTCCGCATCGCCGTGATGTCACGCGCGATGTCTTCGGGCAAGATCATGACTTGACCATTGGCCGCCGCGACGAGCATGAACCACGTCCGCACGAGCACCCCGGTTTCCCCAACGCCACGAAATGCTGCGCGCGCGCCAATCCCCACGCGACTGTCGCCGTGGACGCCGGCCCTCTTCATCCGCCGCAGCTCCTCGATCAGTTCGTCGATCGTCCCACTCTCGCAACTCCGATGATGTTTCGGTCATGGGGCTAGGCTATCTCGGCGAGATGCCGATCGTACAACGTCCGCAGTTCAATCCACACCGCTTCATCGCCATCCGTGATCAGTCGCGGCATCAATTTGTCCCCAGCGAGATAGCTGATGATTTCGCTCCAGCATGGGCCACCGAGCCACTCGCATGCTTCCTCTGGCCCGCGATACGCATGCTCGGGTGAGTAGGCCGAGGCGTGCAGCGCGAGGACACCGCCTTTCGGTCGCTCCACCGGAAGTGGCCACCCGAACATCGTGTCGCCGATGGTATGCCGTCGCATCTCCCACCACTCCCACGTCTCGTCCAGATGCCACCCGGTGAAGACTTGCCAGGAGATGGCACCCAGCGGGCCCCGGAGAACGAAGATTACTTCGCAACAGCCGACGCCGTAGTCTTGCCGGGGATTTGCGTGAACCTTGTGAAAGGCCGGCCTCACGCGCACGATGCGCGAGAAGCCATAGTCTATGTCCGTCACTCACTTCTCCCGTTGCAAGGAGGGTGGCGGTCCTTTCGCCAGCCAGTCCGCATACGCTGGACAGTTCAACGCCGCGAGATCCTTCCGGATCAAGAGCCACCGGCACGGTCGTTGGCCCCCGCCGACGCTGCGCTTGGTGTGGTTGAGTTCTCGCTCATCGAACACTATCCCTGCGGCATCGTGGGTGTCGTATTCGACCACGCAGACGGCGCAGTAATCCTGGGGGATCGCCTGCCAGAGTTCCCGATCGGGCTCGCTGACTTCTTTCGCATCCAAGGCCAGGATGAGCATCTCGGCCTTGTCGAAGTCTCGGTGACAGTCGAGGTAGAAGCCCATCGGCTAGCGATCCCGCTTCCGCGACAACAGGCGATCGATCTCTTTGAGCAACAGGTTCCGCGCCCAGGTGCTCATGTCGAGATGTGCTTCCCACGCGGCCTGGTCGATACGTTTCTTCTCTGATACGGTGAGGCGAATGACGAACGGCTGGTCCCGATTTTCTCGTGGCATAGTCAATTCTTTGTCGTCGAAACGAACAACAACTGCGTGGCCTCCCACTCGAGGGCCTTCCCGAGAGCGATCAGCACATCGCCATCGTATTGCTTGACCAGTTGCCGTTCATAGCGCGAGATAGTTGCGACACCCACTCCGCTGGCCCTGGCCAGTTCTTCCTGCGTCATGACGCGCAGTTCGCGAATCTCTCTGACCCGGTTCCGAAGTCTGGCGCGCTTGTTCATCAACGCCCTCACATCCGTCATATCCCGCACCGCCTGCTGTAGCCTGCGGGCTCCGGATGGTCAGCATCCGGCTCCCACGCATTGAGGGCCGCTATGGCATCGATCGCCCGTTCGTAGTCCCACGTAGCGGCGAAGATGTCCGCGTCGGCAAGGGGGTGGCCAGGGAAGTGATTCACGCCAAGCTTGCCTCCGCCGAACAACTGGGGCATCACACCCGCGAACCGTCCATCCGACAGCGCGCGGATGGCGAGCCAATCGGGTGGATCGCCCGCCATCTCCAGTGCGAGATCCACCTCGTCGTCAGTCACGTCGGGACCGAGGTGCATCCGCGCGAGCAAACGGAGGAGGGACGCTCGGTTTCCGCGTTCTCCCTGCCCATGCCGCCAGAGCCAGAGGTCGGTTCGGCGTTGATCCACCACGCGTTCGTCACTCATCAGCGAAGCCCCGTTCAGTTCCGGTTGTCCGGCGTATCCCGTCGCACACTCTCGGTGGGCGCCAACTGCGTGCCCGGATTCGCCAAGAGCGCCAATGCGTCGGCGATGTCATCCGGTTCGACCGTCGAGATACGTCCCACCAGTTGTTGGTCCGTGTCATCGAACCCCCAGACCATGCCAATGAAATGGAGTTCCGGCGCATCGTGGGCCATGACGGTGTCGATCTGGTGACAGATGCGACGGATGTACTCCCCCAGTTCTTCTCGGGTCATACCGGCAACCGGTGATGGGTGAACAAGACTCGCCTCGCCTGTTCCACTTCTTGGAACCGTTCATTCGATCCCCCGCGATCGGGATGGGAGGCATTCCGCGCCCGGTCGGCCGCCATCTTCGCCAGTTCCTTGTCGCGGATGAGCATCTCAGGGTTCCACCCTTCGGGGACGAGCGCGATCGCCGCCTGCTCGACCGTCATGCCTATGGGCTTGTTGTCCCCGCTTCCCAGTCGCGCGAACCCCGTGTACTGCTCGCCATGGGACGCGATGCCGTGGCGGTTGACGGCCCGCAGCGCTTCGAGCGAGAGCGTCAAGCCCCGGAGGTTGTCCCGAAAGTCCGTGTAGAGATCGGCGCCGATGCGGATGGGGCCCCGCTCGGGATGCGTGAACGAGAGGACGACCCCCGGCCCCTGCACCCGGTCGACCAGCGGCGATCCATAGCGTGAAAAGCCGTGCGGGGGACAGTCGACTTCGACGACCGCGACGTCGACATCGACCATCCCGAGCTCGTAGGCCAAGTCCCGGATGATCTTGTCGTAGTCGACCCGGAAATGCCCAAAGCGGCGATCACCGGGGTTCCGTTGCGCGCCGGGCCAGGTCCCGAGGGGGCGCCAGGAGAGGACGGTCATCAGTTCTGCGGTTGCCGAGGCGGCGGCGTGTACCCGGGCGGCGGCGGGATGAGAAGCTGGAGGACGCGACGTTGATCCTCTTCACTCCTCCCAACCGTCACCGCCATGTGCGCGACATACAACTGGCCATCGCGTGCGCCTGGCGTCACGATGCCGATCTTGACCGGCATGTCGACAGCATAGCCTTGTCGTACGAGATCCGTGAGTGCCTTGGCCAACGCGCCCAGCGTCTGCCGCTGAAAGAACTCCTCGGGGAGGTCGACCGGGTCCAAGCCCTCGGGCGTCGGCATCTCAGACCTCATCCAGTCGGAAGAGGTGGAACACATAGGTCCCGACTTGGTCCGTGAAGCACGAGCCTACATGCTGATACAAGTCGACCGTTTCGAGTGGGAGCGGATGACCCGTCCCTCTGAGCACGAACCGCACGCGCTTGAGGCGCCCGGATGGTACGCGCTGCGTCACGTACCAGATGCAGAACGTGGCACGCTGGAAGCCGAAGTGGATGATCTCGGCATCCTCCGGTAACTCCACCTTGGTGGACTCGGCGTCATTCACGATGTCATCGGGCAACGCGATCTTGTGCACGACGCGTTGCAGGGCGCGAGCCTGCTGTTCGGGTCCCGTCATGGTGCCTCCGTCTCGCGCTCGTAATCCTCCATCCGGAACCAGGCCATCCGGTCCCCCGTGGTCTCGACCCGATACCGCGCTCGGGCCACCTCGGCGCGCGTGATCGGATAATCACACTTCGGACGCGGGAACCCGGACGCGTCCATCGCGTCGGCGAGGATATCGCACAAGGCATCGATCACACGGGACGGCATTTCCTCGGCCTCGCGCATCCGCCACCCCATCGCGATCCCTCGTGCCAGGAGAATCTCGAACCAGACGTTGTCCATCTACCGGTGCACTCGCTTGCCTTCGTGGATCTCCAACCACTTCCCCATTTCTACTGATGTCATCCACGCCGGAGCGAAGTTCAAGCCGACGACCGCGATGTGGTACTGCTGCCTTGTGGGGTAGTAGGCGATCACTGCTTTCTTCTTGCCCCAGGCGGGGAAGAGGACGTCCCACAGACCTTGGTATTTCCAGCGCCACTCGCGCTCGGTGATCACTGGCCAGCCCGCCGGATGGCGATTTCAGCGACGACCTTGTCGCACACGCAGCAGGAGAGGATGAGCACACTCCGTCCCTTGTCCACGCTCGCCCAGGTCGGGGAGCGGGGATGGCACTTCGAGTGCAACACCAGTTCGGCGCAGTTCGGGTCTCGGCAGGATGGATTGCCGCAGGACGCGCCCGCAAAGTCGAGCATCGTCATGGGCTTCATGCGAACCGCCTGCGAAGCTTCCACCAGCGTGAACAACACTCCGCCCCACCACCAGGAGATGGGACCCCCGACCCGGACGATTCGAGCATCTCCGTCAGTTCCCCTAATCGCATCTCGTGCTCCTCGACGTACCGGACGAAGTCCTTCAAGACATCCCGGATACTCAAGCATCGGCCCGGCCCTTTCATCGCCCAGGCGTCAGTCGCCTCTTTGTCCGCGAGGATCAGGTACCCGCGCAGGCCGGAGCGGAGATCGCGGAGTCGCATGGCGGGGGTGGCCGGAGGGGCGGGCTGGATGATCTGGAACACGGGGGTAGGGCTCCATGAAGGGGTCCCACGAGTCGATGATCGAGACCTGCATGAGGTGCTGACGGATGGCGGCGCAGATCTCGCCCAAGGGAACGAACGGAATTTGCGGATCGTCACGCATCGTCCAAGACGTCGCCGAACATCTCGGTGAGCACGGCGCCCCCCTCGGCATCTTGCTCGGACAGCCGAGCGATGGTCTGGCGCATGAACGCGCGCGCGACCTCGGCGGACCGATTGCCCTGCTGCCCCGGATGCCGGAGGGCGAGGTGGAGATTTCCCAACACGGCGTACCAGATGACGCCGTCGGCCCGAATGTCCATCGGAATACGCCCGTGGGTCTCGGCGTAGGCCATCCATCGCGCTTCGAGGTCGTCCGTCAGGCCTGGCGGGCGCGACACCGCAGGGGCGGCGGGCAGCAAATCCTGAAACAACAGCTCCTCGAACTCATGCTGATCGAGTCGGTGCTGCACCGCGACACGGGCAATCAAGGCTTCACAGGCGACGCCGCCTTCCGTCATGCCCGTCCACAAGCGGGCCGCGACCCCATCGAGGGTCACGACCTGTGGCGTGCTCTCCAGCGTGACCTTCATGTCGCGTGACCTTCATGTCGCGTGACCTTCATGTCGCGTGCTCCTCATCGTAGGAAATGGCCGCCTTGTGCAGCGCTCGGCCGACGGCTTCGATGTCTTGCGCTTGGCGTTCGATGTCGAGCTGCGCGTCCTTGGTGTCCGGGCCGTCGCGGCGCTGCTTGCTCCACAGGTCAGCCGAGATGTCGTTCAGTCGCTTCGCAATGGCGAAACAGTCATCGCTTAAGCGTTCGAGGTAGCGGTTCACTTTCGTCATCCGGCCCGTTTCGGCCTCGGCCTGACCGCCCGCCGCTCATACTCGAACAGCTCCTGCGGCTCAACGTGCAGCACATCCGCTAACGCTTGCAGGACGGCGAGGCTTACGAACTTGACGGCCCCTCTCTCTCGTGTAATCCGGTAGAGTGTCGCCTCAGTCAGTCGCCCGCCCGATTCCTTTGCAACTTGATAGGGCGTCTGATGGCGTTCTTCCCAGAGCTCGGGGATGCGGAGTCGCATCGGGTGCATCTTCCGTCCATTCACCTTTGATACTGTCGGCATTGGAACCAATATGGATGTTTGCTGGCGAGGTCGCTAGGACTCGGTCTCACGTGGTATAGTCGCCCACGGGCTCGACTCAAGGAAGACGGGCGGGCGAGGGTCGCTTGGGGTGGAGTTGGGGTAGAATCCCGTACGACGCAAGCGCGCATCGCAGCCCTGGCAGTGATAGAGGGGCCACTCCACCCGCCAGGTGACGACCTTCCCGTTCCCGAGCCGGCCCGACTCCCGGCCCCCTCGGCCCGGACCCACAAGGTTCATTCGCAGCTCCACATCCGTCCGTCCGCATTGAGAGCAATAGGTGCCCGGCTTCATGCCTTGCCACCGTCGGACACTTCGAGTGCCGCCTCTCCGGCCTTGAGCGCCGCGAGCAGTTTCCAGAGCGTCTCTGACGAGAAGCGCCCATCTTCCGCGCGCAACACCGTGCGTGAGACGACCCCCGCCTTGATGGCCAATGTCGCCTGGGTCCAGCCCAAGCGTTCCCGCCACGCGCGGAGATCCCGGCCCGTCTTGGGGGCGCGGGGCGGATGGTAGAGCCATCTCACAGGCTCACCCCCGCCAAGGTGGCGATCGTCTCCAACACCTTCCGCCGTTCCGGATAGGAGAGCGAGCCTAAGAGATCGACGAATGGTGGGAGCATCCGAAGGACCACATCACGGGTGCCTGCTGGGACGCTCGCGAGCACGGAGACGAGATCCGTCGCGGGGACCGTATGCACCGGAGCGGCGGCGGTCGCCGCATTCACGACCTCCTCATTGGCCTCGCCGTGTGACGCCACAGGCGCGAGCGGCGTGACCGTGACTGGCTTCTTGCCCGAAACCGACCGGTCGGCCTTGCGCGTGACGAGCGGGTCTCGGCCGGATGCGACGATTTGGGCGTCGGTCTCCGGCTCGGGTTGAGAAGTCGAAGGCAGCACCTGGCGTCGATCATGCACGACGATATTCGCCTCAGCCAATACCCGCACCACCTCGTCCTCGTCCATCTCGTAGGAATTGGCCAACTGCTGCACCGTGTACCCTGAGTGCCGGGCGTCGGTCTTCAAGGCCAAGTTCCGCTGCTGGATTTCGAGGTCGCTCATCGGGCTTTCCTCGCTGGAGCGCGAAAGAAGGGACTCGCCGGATCGATGGGCAACACTCGCGATGCCCGTCGATCCGGTCCGACCAGCGCCTCGTCCACGAGATCGGCCATGGCGTCGACCGCGCGCCGCTTCTCGGAGAGCGGGCGGTCGTGGAGCGGGTCCTCGTCCATCGGCTCTGCCTCCCGCGAGGCACGCTCTGGTTCAACGGCTGCCGCTCTCCGGTCCTGTCGCATCACCCGTACCGCCTCCCCGTCAATGGTCCGGACTTCATCCGTGAGGACGTAGATCCAGGTAGGCATAGGACCCCAGCCGTCACCCGTCGAACCCGATGGCATGCCGCCGAGCGGGACGGTCCGCGCGTACTCGAGTTGGCCATCGGGGAGCGCCAGCGGTCCCGCGATGAACCACTCGTCTCCGTCTCGATAGCCGCCAAAGAGCACGACGCGCATGAGCCAGGCCCCCTAGTGATGCCGACGCCGTGACCGGCGCGGCGCAGGACGCTCCAGCCACGGTAGCCCGACCAGGATGATAAACAGCCCCACCGCGAGGATGATGGCGATGCCCCACGGCGTGCCCATCAGATCGATGATCGCCAGTACCGCATCACCGTCGTGCATCGGGTCTCCGGAGATGCGAGACGGCCAGGATCACGGCCACGACGATGACGATGCTCCCTATCGCATAGCCGGCGACCAACCAGAAATCCCCAGCGCTCGTGACCGGATCAAAGGAGAACAGCGTCAAGGGCGTCCCCTGCTCAGGGCAGTGTACAGCGGGTCCTCGTACTCCCCTCGCATATGCGCTCGCATCCACTCGATGTTCGCTGGATCGATGGGAAGGGAAAGCGACCCGCCGGTCAACTGCTCCGAGACGCGGGCGATGTCTGAGGCGTAGCGATCGACGGGTGGTGGCCACGAGCCCGCGATGGCGGGGAGGATGTAAACGTCGGAGGGAGACTGGTGGACGGGGATCACGCCTTTCGCCTCGCGTTCTTCTGTCGGGGCGCCCGCGGATTGTGCGGGCGCGGGACCCGAGCCCTTGTATCCTCGTCCGCCATAGAAGCCAATCGCATGGCCTCGTCCCGGTCGCCCGCAGCCGTGCCCTCTCTCTCGCAGGCGCTGCATAGGTCGGCGGCGACGAAGGTAGCCACAGGACCGCCCTTCGCTTCGAGTCGTTGGGTCGAGCCATACTCCTCGAACCCGCATTCGCGACAGACGCGGCCACGGTTGACAACGCCTTTGATCTCGTAGGTCCCAGCCAACTCCGTGCGACCGAGCTGCGCCCGCAGGTTGGCCAGAGCGGATAGGTCATTGTCTCGTTCGATCTCGAACTCCACGGCGATCACTCTCAAAGGCGTCCCCTGTCGCACGTCGATGTATTACCTACCTTGAAGGTACACCCATCCTTGAGCGTACAGTATCACACAGATGGACAGAAAGCAAACAGAATGATGCCCTGTCACAGTGGGTGTCACAGTGATCGTGTAAGTCGTTGTCAATCAACAACCGCTAGGGGATTTTAAGAGGGTGCCGTAGCCCGGAGAATCACATTGGCTCGGCATAGATGGCTTTAACGCTGTAAACAGGGGCCGCATCGCGCATCGCTTTGACACAAAAAACGACACAATTTCGGATACCACTGGGGGATATCAGTTCTGCGCCCCTGGGTCCTTGTCGTACGCCAGCCCCGCTTCGCGTTGCACGCGGGCATACTGGATCTGGCCCTGCTCTCCCGTTCGCAGAATGGGCATGGCTTCCTCCATCGTGGGCCACGGCGTGCGCGTGGCTTCGTACTGCCATGTGTCGGCCGGCGCGCCACAGAGCCCGCACCAGGGATTCAGGGCATGACGCTCAATCCCCAGCGCGATCATCGTCTTGAACAGCGCGATCATCTCTTCCGGCGATTTCTCACCGCTGGCAACGGCCGTGATGCAATGCCGGTCGGGACACAAGAGTTGCACGAGGACCACCGCCATGTTCATCCCTCCAAGCCCAGGGCCTTCGCTTCCTCCTGCGACATCTCTTTGAAATTCGCGAATGGCGCTGCCTTGAATCGATCGATGAAGTCGCCCACCGTCTCGGACTCACCGCGAACCAACGACCAGATCTTGGGCGATGACTCGAACATCCGCTGGGCGGCCAAGGCGAACTGGTTTAGGCACGCTTCCATCTTGGCTATGGCTTCGGCACGTGGGGCGGTAACAACGGCACTGAACCAGTTCTTCTTGTCCTTCCCGTCATGGGATCGCTGGGACTCTGGGTTGTAATACCGGAACCGGTACCGCATTCGCAAATGGTCGCCCTCAGAGTTGAGTCCGAGCATGAAGTCCTGATCGCGGTCCGTCGTCATAAACCAGATGCCGATGATGCTCTCATCAAATTCAATCACGTTGATCCCCGCTTAATTGTCCAATGCCGGGAGCGGGACTTGAACCCGCACGACCTTCCGGTCAACGGTTCTTAAGACCGTCGCGTCTGCCCAGTTTCGCCATCCCGGCGTGCCTCTCGCAACAAGACTGACCGTGCCCAACTCGATGTCGTAAGTCCCTGTCTATCGGCCACGCCGTCAAGAAGCTTCTTCTCCTGCTCATTGAGCCGAACCTGAATCGACGTACTCCGGAGAGGTCGCTGTTTCACGTTCCACTCTCTGCGCTCAGGTACCGTTCGTACTCGTGCCCTCTCGGGATGAAGTCCCCGTAGTTCTTGTTCACCATACTCGCATCCTTATGGCCCAACTGGCGCGCGACCAGAATGGCCGGCATCCCCCGCGAGAGCGTGGCGTAGGCGTAGCTGTGTCGGTGGTCGTGCAGCGTCGAATGCTCCAACTGTACCGCTTCCGACGCCGCGTGATGCAGATCCAACGCTTCATCATGGAAGTCGACGGCGTCGCTGAACAGGAGTTGGTTGGGCAGGACCCGCTTCGCGTAGTCGAGGATGATCGGCCATGTCCAGAGCTCGGTCACGTGGCACCTCCGGTTCCGCCAGCGATTCTTGCCCCCGTGGGCCTGGATGGTCCGCGCCTTGAAGTCGATGTCGCGCCGGCGAAGACCCGGCGTGCGAGGACCCTTGACGATCGCCCCCCACTCCATGCCGGTTCCCGCCATAATCGCCTCAAGCGCCCGGTATGGGTCTGGCAAGGCCGCGTTGTGCATCTGGACCTCGGCCGGCGTCAGATACCGCATGCGATGATCGTTCTCGGTCGAGGAGCGGACATCGTTGACGGGATTCGTGTCGAGCACGTCACGGTCCACGAGCCACGCGGCGAATTGCCGGAGCGCGGCGCGGTGGCGGTTCCGCGTCGACCCGGTGACCGCGAGTGAGTCGAGATGGCGTCGGAGCGTCTGCTTGGCGAACGCGCTTCTCGGGAATGCCTCGCCGTGCGCGATGAGTCGGCGGACTTGCTCGATGTAGCGGTCGGCGGACGCGAGTCCATCGTTCAAGAGCGATGCGCGCCATTCGTCGACTAAGGGCCCGAGGTCGATGTCATCAAGCGCCTTTTTGGCCTCGGCCAGCATCGGGTCCCGCCGATACTCGGCCAGCAGGGCCAGTGGACTAATGGTGCGGTCGGTCAGCCCATCGATCAGCGAGAACTCGCCTCGGTTCTGGAGCGCGTTCCGCATCTCGCAAATGGCGTCAGCGGTGTGGGGATCTGACGTTTCGCAGGAGACGCGCACGGAGCGCTTGTCGCTCCGTAGGACGCGCATCCACGCCTTGCTGCCGTGGTAGAACCACTGGCGCTGTCGCATGCTCTCGGTCCCCTGGTCGGTGGGGGTTTATTACGCGGTCGGCCGCGAATCGCTCTAAATCCGCGAGCCGATAGCGCCACTGCGGTTTCCGGACGCCCGGCTCGCTCAGGTTCAACCGGGGAATATCCGATCGCTGCCGCATCTGCTTGACGGAAATATGCAGATAGATCGCGGCCTCGTCGATGGTCAGTAGGGGGGTGATACCCCCTGGCAAGGTTGGGGGGTCCTTCCGACCTTGAACGGGGGGCTCACGGGTGCGCATCGGCTTTGGTCTCGTTCAGGTTCAAGACGATGTGCGGGACGTTTAATGGCTCTGAGGAGATGTGGACGATCTGCCCTCCCTGGACGTAGTGCTGGTGGTAGACGCCTCTCGTGTCCCACCAGTAGAGGTAATCGCCGCTCGTGCCGTAGGTGCCATCGTCTTGAATCACTTCGGCGGTCCGGTTGCCGTTCCAGTCCTGCCCCCAGCATCCGGCGTTGTACTGGCCGCCCGTGCAACCCGCGTAGATGCTCGTGGGCGTGAGGCGCTTCCCGCCACTGGTCACCTTTCCTCTGACGGTCGAGTAGATGAGGACCTGGCCCGAGTATGCGCTGATCACGTAGAGATGCTTGATCGCGCCGGGTTTGTTGTCCTCGGCGAGACGATCGCGGATGTTGCGCTGCTCGGCGGTGAGGCCGTCAGCCCCCGTGGTCACTTTCGCCACAGCTTGGGTAACGCCGCCAGCACTCACCGGCTGCGATGGCGCGCTGTCTGGCTGTGCAATGCAGGCCGTTAGGGCGCACAGCAGGGCAATCACGTACGATCTCATTTCGCTTCACTCCGGTCAGTGGTGGTATACGGGGCGACGGATCGCGGCAACACTTCGGTCGCGCCACCCGGCAGATCTCCCACGTTAGTGAACCTGTAGTTGAATTTGCTCATCGCGCTGTTGTAGTCGGCCGCGAGGAGATTGTACGAGGCGGCGATCCCCGCCTGCTCGCTCTCCCAAATTCCCGCGCGCTCGCGCTCATCGGCCGGCCACTTGCCGCGGTTCGGTCCGTAGCTCCTTTCGAGTCCCGCGAGACGCTGTTCATAGACTTGGAGGTTCGCGCGCTTCGCATCGAGTGCCGCGTGCGCGTCCTTGAACCACTCGTATTTGCCGAGCAAGGCGGATGGGGAGAACTGCTGCATCGCCGTCTGGCGCGTGTTCTCGGCCACACTGCAGACGCTCCCGAGGAACCACACGAGCATTCCCAGCACGAACAAGGCGACGATCCCCCAGGCCAAGAGATGAAACATCCCTCGGGGTCCAGACTCCGCTTGTCGTTCGACGTCATCCCAACTACGTGGCATGCGGTGGGTCCTCCGTGCTGGTGAGGGTAGCGCTGTCCTCCAACCCGATCTGCCCGTCGACGCCGTAGTCGCGGAGCCAGAGATACGGCGGGCTCGTCACGCAGCATCGCACCGATCCCGATGGCAAGGATGGGAGGACGGTCCGACAGTCCCCCGCATGGATGGTGATGCTCATGGTGAATGACCGATGCGATTCATGAGGACTTCCCACGCGCGCGCCGCTTGCGCTGGGACAACAGCGTTGCCCAGACAGTGCAATCGGTCCACTGCCGGCGAACAGAGAGCCGAATCGCACGTCAAACGGCCCCGTAAACAGACAGTAGAGTGTATTTGTATACAGGGGCAAAAAGGGCAAATGAGCAAAAAGGTCGTAAGCTGTTCCGGGTGAATGAGATGCGATTTGGGCGAAAACAGCCGGATAAGTGGGCAAAAAGGGGTGATGCCCCCCCGGGGTACCCGACTTTCCGCCCACTTTTTGCTGGCAAAAAGATGTGCTTATCTGACAACGACTTAGACCCTTTTTGCCCTTCTGCCCTTTTTGCCCTATACATATACTTACAAGCATCCTCAGCTATTCATCGGTTTTGCGCGCGACCCACGTTTCGAGCGGACGTCCTTTTGTTTTTTCGCTTCGCCGCTCGGCCAGTCCCCGCGCCTCCAAACTGCGCAATGCGCCTTCCATTTCCGACGCCGAGATGTGGTGGGACACCGCATCTCTCAGCTCACTGCGTTTGATCCCTTCTTTCCCTTCACTTCGTATAGCATCCAGCAGTTCATCCGCCCTTCTATCTAACTGCTCTAGAGTACCAAAGAGGTACTGAACAGACTGAACGACGTAGTGCCATACAGCTAACGCGGCTTGGAGATGTTCGGACTGGATGGCGAGCCCGCGGTCAAGGGTGGCATAGATGAGGGAGAGCCGCGTGACGAGCGCCGTGGCCCGGCTCAATACCTCCCCGAGTTCGCCCGCATATCCATCCGTCAGTTCATCGTAGACGGTCTGCCAGAGCGCTTTCGCCTGCGCATCGCGTTCGAGTTGCAGGTACTGCATGGCGCTCGTGTTCAGGATCTCGCGGACGACCGCTCCCAAGTCATGGACCTGGTGCTCGGGGACGACGCCGCCCTCCGGTCGCTTCTTCGAGCGCCGGCTGCACGCGAGGAGAAACCGGTTCAGGAGGCCGTTCGAGATTTCCGTCTTCTGCAACCGGAACCCCAACTCGCTCGGCGTGATGTGACCGATCAACGCGATGTGCGCGTCGCTGGCTACGAGCGGGGTCGCCTTCGTCAATGTGCGGAGATCGCCCGAGTCGAACGCCTGGCGGAGCCGAGCACTCAGCGTATTGCCGTCGCGGTCGAGCGCGCGGAGGACTGAAGCGAACTCGGTCTCCACGCAGACCAATCGCTTGTCCACGATCCCGACGTCATCCTGTGTCGAATCGCGCACGGCGTTGATCAACCCTTCGCCTGAGGCCAGCCCCATCGCGACGTTCTTTCGCATGAAGTCGGGGAACGCCTCGCTCATGATCCGCCGGACCTGACTGTAGGCCGTGCCTTTGCGTCCGCTCGACGTGTCCCCGACGATCAGCAAGAACATGTTGGGGCAGTGGCGCGAGCCTTCGATCGGCATGAAGCGCCGACGGCCGATGATCGCACCGGCGAGGACCAAAAAGTGGAGCAGGATCGCCGCGGGGTCCGCCTCCGAGTGCGGCAAGATCGTCTCGACCACGGTGCCCGCCAACTCACGGAAGGCCGGTTTCGCTAACGGCTCGGGCCAACCGGGGAGCAGCTCCTCGGGGTCCGGATTATCATCAAAGCCCGCGTTGTAGCGCCGGTTGGCCTCGATGATGTCGGCGGATGGCCGATGCCCGTTCTGGCGGCTCATGAGAGCGATGGCCGCCTACTGGCCGGCGCGGGGCGATCGTGTGCTCTGGCGCCGCCGGCGCTCGGCGATCCGCATGAGCGCCTCTTGCGTCTCGTGCGGGGTATGCTGGTCGGTCCACGTGAGGGCCCGACAGACCAACGCGTGGTGCGGCTCTTTGTCGAGCGGGAACCGTTGATGCTCCAAGAGCCACTGGGCCGCGGCGATGAGTCGTTCATCGGACAAGTCCCGCTTGACGATCACCATCGGCCGCCACGCTTCACCGAACCCCATCGTCCGCGCCAAGCTGCCCAAGGCGCTCATCTCATCGCCATCGAACGACGACCAGTCGTACTCGCGGGTGTGATCGCGATTGAG
>Ga0209415_10000808_pt1 | contig 58947 bp, 57 predicted proteins | sample PeaSoiSIISIP2007_FD_187696 | JGI IMG/M metagenome (GOLD analysis project Ga0209415, IMG submission 187696) | Peat soil microbial communities from Weissenstadt, Germany - SII-SIP-2007 (SPAdes) (version 2) | ecosystem: Environmental > Terrestrial > Soil > Wetlands > Peat | place: Germany... | reverse complement strand
GCGCCGCATCAATGCCGACAAGCGCGGCTATCTCCACTACTTCATCGACTATCACAAGGCGAAGGACCCCGAGATCGGCGCTCTAAAGGTCGAAGATCTTCGCGAAAGCCGTCTCGTCGTGTGCGACCCCGCACCGATCCCTGCCGACGAAATGCAGCGCACCTATGACTGGGTCAGGAGCTGGGGCATGCTGGAAGAGACCGCATCGCCGGTCGATCTCGTTAACGTGGAAGTGCAGCTGCACGCACATTAAGAGCATGCGGAAGGCATTGTTACTATCACGGCGCGCGCTGCTCGCGCTCGGCAGCGCCGCACTCGCGTTTCCCGCCGCTGCCTTCGCGCAGGGGATGACTTCCATCAAGATGGCAGGCGTCGCTGAAGATTCGGCAACGCCCGTCCTCTACGGCATTCAAAGCGGGCTCTTCCGTCCGCGCGGGCTCGACGTCGAGTTGGAGACGCAGCATAACGGGCCCGCAATTATGAGCGGTGTCGCGGGCAATTCGTATCAGATCGGCAAATCGAGCACGCCGCCGCTCATCGCCGCGTTCAGCCGCGGACTGCCGTTCGTCATGATTGCGCCTGCGGGTCTCTACGTTTCGAGCGCACCGATTGCCGCGCTGCTCGTCAAGAACGATGCGCCGATCGCAAAGGCCTCGGACCTCAACGGCAAAACGATCGCCACGGGAGCGCTCAACGACGTCCACTCTCTGGCGACCCGAGCCTGGATCGATAAGAACGGCGGCGACTCTTCAGCGGTCAAATTCGTCGAGATCCCGATCAGCGAGATCCCAGTTTCGATTGCGCAGGGGCGCGTCGACGCCGGTTCGGCGAACGAGCCGGTGTTGTCAGCGGCGCTCGCCGGCGGATCCCTGCGCGTCTTGGGCCGCAATTTCGATGCGATCGCGCCGAGATTCATGTACACGGCTTGGTTCACGACCAAGCAATACGCCGCCGCCAATACGGCAGCCGTCAAGAACTTTACCGTGGCCCTGAAGCAAGCCGCGCAGTACGTCAACACGCACCATGCGCAGACGATCGAGATGATCGCGAAGTACACTTCGCTCGAACCCGCGCAGGTTCGGAAGATGACGCGCGTCGAGCAGGGGACGGTGTTGGATCCGAAGCTGCTCCAGCCGGTCATCGACGCGATGTTCAAGTACAAATACCTCGCGCAAGCATTCGACGCGCGCGATCTTATTGTGCCGGGGCTGACCTAACCGCGAAGGACGCGAAAGTCGGCCGGCCCTTCGAATAGCCGGCGTAGCATGGAGCGTGCAGCCAATATCTGTTCGCTCGTCCATCCGCCGTATGCGGCGTTCGCCGCGTACTTTGCTTCGATCGCCTCGCGAGTGAGCGGCTCTTTCGCGCCGCCCCGGAAGTGGGGCTGACGCTCTTCGATGACCCGGCCGTCGACGAGTGTCGCCCGGAGATGGCCCGTGAAGCTGCGCGGATACGGGTTGTGGGGATCGATCTCGTAGCGTACCTTCGCGGCGAGCGCTCGAGTCTTCGGATCGTCGATCGCCTCGGCGGTGAATGCGCCCAGACCGACGTCGCCCAAGACGAAGCCGAGCGCGATGCAGAACGGCGTGCTGAACTTCGCAGCATACGGATTCGGCGGCGCTTGTTTGTCGGCGAGCGGCTCCCACAGGCGATGGACGATCCCTTCGGCGGTTTCGCAGACGATTTCGGCAATCTCTTCGGCCCGAATGCCGCGCGCCGCAAGCCGGATCGCGCAGTCGATGTACGGATGGATCATCGTCCCGCACGCGTACGGCTTGAAAGCGAGGGTCTCCGTCACCCATTCGTCGCCGAAGCCGCTCGTCAACCGTTCGAAGTCCGCCTCGTTCGTATGCGCAAATCCGAAAAAGAGGCCGTGCGTCCCCTCGAAAACGGTCCGCGGACCGACGAACCCGCCGCGCGCCAGGAGCGCCGCGCGAATTCCGGATTGCGCGGCCCAGCCGGCGTGGAGCCGCTTCGTCCACGCTCCCTCGGCGAGATATTCGATGATCCCGCCCGCCATGCTGGCGGCGATGCCGAGCGCGTCGACGATCTGCGCTTCGTTCAGGCCGAGCGTCGTCGCGACGGCCGCGGCGCTGCCGAGCGCACCGAAGACGCTCGTGGGATGGAAGCCGGCTTTGTGTACGCGCATCGGTGCGACGAGGCTGAGCCTGCACATCGTTTCGGCGCCGACCGCGATTCCGGCCAGCATCGCAGCGCCGGCTGCCCCGAAACGTTCCGCCGTCGCGAGGACGGCGGGGACGATCACGGCGCCCGCATGGACGGGCCCTCCCTCGAAGGTGTCATCGTAGTCTTCGCCGTGCGCGGCGATTCCGTTGATCAGCGCGGCGCCCGCCGCATCGAAGCTGCCCGCATGACCGATCGCGGTACATGTGCCGCCCGTGTCGATGCTCTGCAGCGCCGCAAGGACGTAGTCGGTTCGGCGCGCGGCGACGCAGAGGCCGGCGACGTCGAGGACGAGATCCGATGCGACCCGGTGCACCTGGGGCGGAAGCTCGGCGCCGCGCACGGCGTGAGCTGCGCGCGCGAAGCGCTCGGCGACGGCAATGCGACCGGTCATCGATTTAGACATGCTAAACAGGAATGACGAGCCTGCGCTTCGATCTCCTCCGCAATGCAGACATCGGAATTGGCCGGCTCGGTCGCGCTCGTCACGGGTGCGGCGCGCAATATCGGCAGGGCGATTGCGCTCGAGCTGGCGCGCGCTGGGGCCGCGGTCGTCGTGAATGCAAAAACGGCGCACGCCGAAGCGCGCGCACTCGTCGCCGAGATCGAGGCGCACGGCGGATCAGCCGCTGCGGTCCTCGCCGACGTCACGGATCCGTCCGCCGTCGAGCGTTTGATCGGCGAGGCGATCGAGCGCTTCGGGCGGCTCGACGTTCTCGTCAACAACGCGGCATTGCGCGACGAGGCGTCCTTCGAGGAGATGAGCTTCGCGCAGTGGCGCGCGGTCATCGACGTCGTTCTCGACGGCGCGTTCCTGTGCACGCAAGCCGCGCTGCCGCACGTGCGCCGAAGCGGACGCGGTTCGATCGTGAACATCGGCGGTTTGACGGCGCACACCGGTGCGCCGCGGCGCGCGCACGTCGTGACGGCGAAGGCCGGGATCGTCGGCTTCACTCGGGCTCTGGCGCACGAGCTCTCGGGCGAGGGCATCACGGTCAACTGCGTCGTTCCCGGGCTCATCGACACGGCGCGCGCGGGTGCGCTTCCGAGTCATCGCGCCGGCAAGGCGACGCTCGTCGGACGCAACGGGACGCCGGAAGACGTCGCCGCAACGGTCCGATGGCTCGTCGGACCGGCGGCGCGCTTCGTCACCGGTCAGACGATTCACGTCAACGGTGGAGCCTATTTGGGCTAATGCGCGCCGGGGGGCGACATGCCGAACGCTTTAGAAGAAACCCGGAGGAGGCCGCAATAGTTGTTTTCGGGATCTGAAGTAGTAGGCGCCAGCGTGATTAGCGGACTAGCCGTCCTGCTCGCCTGCCTTTTCAGCCGCTGGCAAACGTCTCATGCGGTGGTGGCCGGATTGATGGCCGCCTCGATGGTCGCCGTCTGGCGGGTCGGCGCGAACATCGCGGAGCTCAATGCCGACGTGATTCCGCACGTCAGCGTCGGTGACATCGGGTGCCTGGTCGCCGGAGCGCTCGCGCCTTTGCTTCTCGCCTTCATCGTCGACGAAACGCGTCGGTGGTGGCTGCCGGGATTGATCGGCGGACTTGCCGCCTTTCTCGGCAACGTCTTTATCCTTTGGTAGCCCCGAAGACTAGAGCGGTTTGCCGCCGAGCTTGCTGACCCCGACCCAGGTGTCCTTGGCCGCGTCCCAGCGCACCATGATGACGTTGCTGACGCCGACTCCGCGCTGCGGCACGGTGCGGAAATCATATTGGCCGTTGATCCCGACCCAGCCGTGCAGGTTGTCGAGATAGTCTTTGATCTGCGCGGCGGTCGCGTTGAGCCCGAGCTTCTTGTAGGCGTCGATCACCAGCGACGCCGGATCCCACGCCAGCGACTGACCGATATCCGGGCGCGTCCCGCTCGGCTTGAAGGTGTTGATGTAGTCCATGACCTTCCGCTTGACGGGTCCATTGGGCAGTTGATCCGGCGCGATCACCGGGGGCGCCGCAAAGTAGAACTCTTTGGGCATGAACGACGCATAGGCTTTCATCTGCGCGTAGGTGAGGTTTCCGTTCGTCGTTTCGACCGGGATGTCGATGCCGGCATCGACGATCCCGCGCAGGATCGTCGCGATCGGCGTGCCCGTGCTCCAAGCGATCAATGCTTGCGCGCCGGATGTTTTCACGTGCGCCATCTGAGCCGCAACGCTGACGTCGGTGGTATTGAAATGCTCGCGGTCGATGATTTGAATCCCGCTTTGTGCGTTGAAGGCGGCGTCGATCCCGCGCTCTGCGTCCTGACCGGTCGCGTCGCTCGACGTGATGATGGCGATACGCCGCCACCCGCGTTCCCGGAAGTACACTGCCGAGGCGGCGAGCAGATCGGTCGTTGAGATGCTGGACGAGAAGACGTAGCTGCCGTCAGGCGGATGGATTCCCGGCGAGAAGCAGTAGTTCGTCGGCCCGTCCTTGGCGAGCGGCATCATAGCGCTGCACACTGCGACGAGCGACGATCCGAGAATGACGGCGGGCTTCTTCGCGATCACGCCGTTCATCAGTTGAACGCCGAGCTGCGGATTCGACTGGTCGTCGACGATGGTGAACTTGATCGGGCGTCCGCTGATTCCGCCTGACTTGTTGACGGTCTCCTCGATCACGGCGAGCGCGGCAGCTTCCTCTTTGCCCAGAAACGAAGCGGCGCCGGTGAGCGGCAGAATCGCGTTGATCTCAAACGGGTCGGCCGCGCGACCGGCGAGCGGGATGATGCAAAGCAGTCCAGCGAAGGCCAAAGCGGCCAGGGTGCCAAGAACACGAGCAAGAGACATCGCTTTTCCTCCCGACGTAGTGTTTGTTAGAAGGAAGAAGAACGCATCCTGCGCGACTTCTAGCCCTCGATGGCTGACGTACTAGTGGTAGGTTCCGTGGCGTTCGACAGCGTCGAAACGCCCTTTGGTAAGGTCAACGAGGTTCTCGGAGGTGCGGCGTCGTTCTTCTCGTTTGGCGCTAGCCTGTTTGCCCCGGTCAAGCTCGTCGCGACGGTCGGCGCGGATTTTCCGGAAGAGTACTTGGCCTGGTTCAAATCGCGCAACATCGATTTGGCGGGCTTGCAGCGGCAGGCGAACGGCGCGACGTTCCGCTGGGTCGGCGACTACGGGTACGACCTCAACGTCGCGCACACGATCGACACGCAGCTCAACGTCTTCGCCGATTTCAAGCCGCAGCTGCCCGAGTCGTATAAAGACGTCGAGTTCGTCTATCTGGCGAACATCATGCCGGCTTTGCAGCTCGAGGTGCTCAGTCAAGTCCGTAAGCCGAAGTTCGTCGGCCTGGACTCGATGAATTTCTGGATCGGTAACCCCGAGACGAAAGCGATCCTCGGAGACGTGATCAAGAAGGTCGACGCCGTCTTCATGAACGATGCCGAGATTCGGCAGTACACCGGGACGCACAATATTCTCGTTGCTGCGCGCGAGCTGCTCGATCAAGGGCCAAGCGTCATCCTGATCAAGAAGGGCGAGCACGGCGCCGTCGCGGTCTCTCGAGAGGGAGTCTTCGTCGCCTCGGCGTTTCCGCTCGAATCGCCGCAGGATCCAACCGGTGCCGGAGATTCGTTCGCCGGCGGCTTCATGGGGCACATCGCGCAGACGCGCGACACGAGTTGGCCCGGGATCAGGCGCGCGATGGCCTACGGCAGCGTCGTCGCGAGTTTCGCCGTCGAGGACTTCAGCGTCAGGCGGCTGCTGTCGATCACGGCGGACGACGTTCGTCACCGTTACGCCGAACTCGAGCAGCTCACCGCACTCGAGGCGCAGCTCTTTTCCTCGACGTGACGGAGCGATCGAACCGCTACCAAGACATCGGCCGGCTCCTCCTCTCCTGCTCGGATCGCCCCGGGATCGTCGCGGCGATCACGCGTTTCCTGTTCGACTTCGGGGCGAACATCATCCACTCGGATCAGCATACGCTCGATCCGTTCGGCGGCCAGTTCTTCATACGCATCGAGTTCTATTTACGCGACCTGGAGAAGCGTGAAGAAGAATTTCGCGCGGCGTTCTCCCACATCGCGGATACGTTCGACGCGACCTGGCGAGTCTCGATCGCCAAGCGCAAGAAGCGGGTAGCGCTCTATGCCTCGCGCTCGGACCATGCCTTGCTGGAACTGCTTTGGCGCATCCGCAACGGGGATCTCTACGCCGACGTGACGACGGTCATCTCGAACCACACGAATCTCGAGCCGATGGTCACGGCGCTCGGCATCCCATTCCATCACGTGCCGATGTCGGCCGAGCTGCGCGAGCAGGCCGAACGGCGCGAGTGGGAGCTGATGGGCGACGACGTCGACCTCATCGTCCTAGCGCGCTACATGCAGGTGCTCAGCCCGCAGTTTCTCGCCCGGTACCCCAATCGGATCATCAACATTCACCACAGCTTTCTCCCCGCGTTCGTCGGCGCCGACCCGTATGGCGCCGCGTACGAACGCGGCGTGAAGTTGATCGGCGCAACCGCGCATTACGCGACGCAAGAGCTCGACGCCGGCCCGATCATCGAGCAGGATGTCATGCGGGTCGATCACGGCCATTCGGTCGAGGACATGCGGCGCATCGGCCGCTACGTCGAGCGCGCGGTGTTGGCCCGTGCCGTCGATTGGCATCTGCAAGACCGGATTATCGTTTACCAGAATAAGACAATCGTATTCGTATGATGAGCCCGCATCCGGCGCCCCCTAGAATCTCGCTCAAGACGGCACTGGCGCTCCAGAGGATGCTGCGGCCGGATCGTATGCGTTACGCATTCGCGGCATGGCTCGAAGCGACGCCGGTCGCGTATCGCCTTTTCACTTGGTGGGAAGAGAAGATCAAGGGTCGCCTCTTCGGCTGCCGGATGTGCGCGCAGTGCGCGCTTCCGAGCACGGCCTATGCGTGCCCGGAGACGTGCCCGAAAGAATTGCGCAACGGTCCATGCGGCGGCGTGCGCGAGGACGGTGGCTGCGAAGTCTATCCCGAGCTGCGTTGCGTGTGGGTGATTGCGTACGAGCGCGCCGAGCAAGAGGGACGCGTCGCCGACTTACGGCGGCTGCAGCGGCCGATCGATCAGCGCAAATGGGGCCAGAGCTCGTGGGTGAATTATTGGCTCGGTCGCGATGAAGGTTTGTGGGAATGAGCTTGCGCGCAGCGCTGACCGAGCGCCGCTTTGCCGTCACGGCCGAGATCGGCCCGCCGCGCGGTGCCAACGCTGAAGCGATCCGCCGCGCGGCACGTGCGCTGCGCGGGTGGGTCGACGCTGCCAACGTCACCGACAACCAAGGCGCGATGGTCCGGATGGCGAGCTGGGCCGGGAGTCTCATCGCGATGCAGGAGGGCGTCGAGCCCGTCATGCAGCTCGTCTGTCGCGATCGCAACCGGATGGCGCTGCAGTCGGATCTGCTCGGCGCCGGGGCGCTCGGGATTCCCAACGTATTGCTGCTGACCGGCGACCACCCGAAATTCGGCGATCATCCCGACGCGCGCGGCGTCTTCGATCTCGACTCCGTGCAGTTGGTGTGGATGGCGCGCACGATGCGCGACGACGGGCGCTTGCTCTCAGGACTCGAGCTCAAGCCGCCGCCGCGCTGGACGATCGGCGCCGTCGAGAATCCATTTGCTCCGCCGTTACGCTATCGGGCCGAACGGCTTGGGAAAAAAGTCGCCGCCGGCGCCGACTTCGTTCAGACGCAGTACGTCTTCGATTTACCGCGATTCGGCGAGTGGATGCAGTCCGTCCGCGAACTCGGCTTGGCGGAGCGCTGCGCGGTGCTCGCGGGCGTCGGCCCGATCCGCTCGGCCAAGGCCCTCGATCGGATGCATCAGATTCCGGGGATCGTCATCCCCGACGAGGTCACCAACCGGCTGCGAGGCGTCCCGAGCGATCGCTTCCTGGACGAGAGCATCGCGATCTGCGCCGAGATCGTGCGCGCGCTGCGCGAGATCCCCGGGGTCGCGGGGGTCCACGTCATGGCGTTCGGCCTCGAGGAAGCCGTCCCCGAGATCCTCGAGCGAGCCGGGCTCGGCCGGCGGCCGCAAGCGGTGGCGCGATGAGGGCGGCGAATCACAGATGTCCCGGAAGAGACATGAATGCTCGTTGAACTTCGTCCCACAGACAAGCTGCGCAACAGCAACAGTTCCGTCGTCGGCGCGGTCGTCGGCTCGATCCTTCACGCGGTCGAAGCGGACGCGATCGATCTCTCGCACTTGCGCGTCGTCTGCGACTGGATCCAGTACAAGAAAAATTTCCGCGATCCGGTCGAGATTCGCCCGATCATCAGCGGGCCGGGACCGGAAGGCCTCGAGATCGCGGTCGATTTGCGGCGTGGGCTCGCCAAGGAAGCGGACTTCGACGGGGAGTTGACGCGTGCGCTCGCGCGGCGGCAGGATGCGAAGCGGCTCTACCTCGAGCCGTGGAGTCCGACGACGCAGAGCCTCATCTGGAACTTCAACGCGATCTATTGGAAGAATCTCGCGCTGTGGGAGAGCATCACGGGGCGCAGCTACGAGTCCGCCTTGCCCGGCGGCGAGAGCGATGCCCTCAACACCGCGTCGGTCCGCGAGACGATCCTCGAGCTCTTTGCGATCTGGGATCAACTTGCCGCTCGGCGCGCGCTTCCCGATCAACTGCACGTCGTCGAGCTGGGCGTGGGCAACGGGAACCAGGCGCGCGTGTGGCTCGACGAGTTCGTCAACCTCGATCGCGAGCAAGGCAAAGATTACTACCGGCGCCTGCACTACCTCATGGGCGACTATTCGCCGCACTTGCTCGACATCGCGCGCAACAACGTAGCGAAGCACGCCGACCACATCAGCGGACTCGTCCTCGAAGCGATGCAGCCGTCAAAAACGCTCGGCTTCCTGAAGTACAAGGCGTTCTTCGTCTACATTTCCAACGTCTACGACAACCTTCCGACCGACGAGATCGCGCGCGTGAACGGTCACAACTTTCAAGTCGAGACGCGCGCGTTCTTGAGTGCCGAATCCGCCGAGCGGATCGCGGGCGATTTCGGGATCGCGCTCGATCTGCTCCCCGAATACGTCACCAAGCTGCTGCGCTTGGGGCCCGAGCTTGTCGCCGAGACCTATCGCGACGCGTTCGCCGGCGTCCCTGACGTCGTGCGCTTTTGGCACGTGGTGTGGGATGCGGTCGGACTCGAAGAGCGCTACGTCCCCCTGCAACCGCTCGACCAGTATGAGGTCGCGCCCGGGACGAGCGGCGTGATCATGCGCTCGATCCTCGAGGCCGACGGTGACGTGCGGATGCACGTCAGCAACGGCGCGCTCGCGAGTTTCGTCGACACGCTCCCCCTCTTGCATCCGCACGGCTTCGTCCAGTGCCATGACCTCTTCGTGATCGAGACGGAACAGTACGCGACCGGCTTCCGCGGCCCAGGCAAGTACGACGGCTCGGTCGTCAACTGGGTGAACGGGCCGCTGCTCCGAGCCGTCGGTGCGCGGCGCGGTTTCGACGTCGGGTTCCGGAAGTTTGCGCATCGAGACAAGTCGAACATCATCACGATGACCGCCCGGGTCCGCGAATAACATGCAAAAGACCATTTTGCCGACGACCGTCGTGGGGTCGTACTCGGTCCCGGAATGGCTCGAGCGCGCGAAAACCGACTTCCATCAGCAGCGCATCAGCGGGGCATATCTGCGTGAGATCTACGACGTTGCGATCAAAGCGGCGATCAAAGATCAGGAACGCGCGGGCGTCGATATCGTCTCTGACGGCGAGTTGCGGCGCGACAACGACATCGACTATTTCCTCGAACGGCTGCCGGGCGTCGAGATCCCGCATGCCGCCAAGACCCACTACTACGACTACTATGAGGCGGTCGTGCGCCGTCCCGTCCCGAGCGAAGACGGGTCGCCGCCGATGGGGCTCGTCGACGACTATCGCTTCACGCGCGACCAAACGGATCGGACGGTGAGGTTCTCGCTCACCGGGCCGTTTTCGCTTTCGAAGCGCGTGCGCAACGAAGGGTACGCGAACGAAGCCGACCTCGTCCTTGCGTTCGCCCGCATCCTCAATCGAGAAGCGCGCGCTCTAGCGGACGCCGGAGCGACGCTGCTGCAGATCGACGAGCCGTTCTTGGCGGGCTATCCCGAGCAAGTCGAGCTCGCCGTCAAGGCGATCAACACCGTCGTCGAAGGCGTCGACGTCGAGTGGGCGGCACACATCTGCTACGGCAACCGGCATGCACGCCCGGCGTGGGAAGGGCACTACGATTTTCTCTTCCCCGCGATCCTCGATGCGCATGTCGATCAAGTGATGCTCGAGTTTGCGCGGAAGGGCTACGACGATCTCGCGCTGTTCAAGAAATACCATCCGTCGTTTACCTTGGGGCTGGGCGTCGTCGACGTCAAGAACGCCGACGTCGAGACGCCCGAGCTGATCGCGTCACGTATCGAAAAGGCGCTCGCGATCGTCCCGGCCGACCGGATCGTCGTCAATCCCGATTGCGGACTGCGTCACATGCCGGCGAGCGTCGCGCGCGCCAAACTCCGCGCGATGAGCGCCGGCGCCGCTTTAGTCCGCGAGAAGGTAACCGGCGAAGCCGTCGGAGCTAGGTAGATCCCCAGACTTTAGCAGCGACGTCCGCAACGAGCTTGAGCTTTGCCCACTGCTCGTCTTCGGTCAGCAAATTGCCCTCCAACGTCGAGGCAAAGCCGCATTGCGGGCTGAGCGCTAGGCGTTCGAGCGGGATGTATTTCTTCGCTTCATCGATCCGGCGTGCGAGGACATCGACACTCTCGAGCTCAGGGTTCTTGCTGCTTACGAGGCCAAGGACGACGCTCTTGTCCTTTGGGACGAGCCGGAGCGGCTCGAACGAACCGGAGCGCTCGTCGTCGTACTCGAGTAAGAACTCGTCCACCTTGAGCTCGTTGAAGAGCTTTTCCGCAATCGCATCGTAGCCGCCGCGCGCGTACCAGTGACTGCGGTTGTTGCCGCGGCACAGATGGATTGCAAGCGTGTTGCCCGGGCGCTTTCCGACGGCGAAGCAAGCGTTGTCCGCCGCGACCGCCTCGTCGAGCAGCGCGTCGAGTTCCATACCGGTCTCGCCGCGCAAGTACTCGCGCCATTTCGGATCGAGGTAGTAGCTGTAGCGCGGCGCGTCGATCTGGATGTAGGAGATCGCCTCGTCGGCGAGGGCTTTGACCTCGTCGCGAATGATCGCGGTCACGTCGCGAAGGAAGTCTGAATGCGTCGGGTAGGCCTTTTCGCTGCGCCCCTTCTTATATGCGATGGCCGGGAACTGGGTCGCGCTCGGCAAGGTCATCTTGACCGGTCCCGGAGCATGCTGCTTCAAGAAGGGTACCTCGTGCGCGGTGAGGCGCTTCGTCTGCTTGATTCGCTCGACGACGAACCCCGGCATGGTGCTGCGCGGCCGCGCCTCCTGCTCCATCTCATCGCTGCCGTGCCACGTTCGCTTGACGACCTCGCCGGAGCCGAGCCCCGTAACCGAGTCGGTGAAGTCGCCCATGAAGCCGGCGCGGCGCAATTCTCCGTCGGTGAAGATTTTGAACCCGAGCTCTTTCTGCTTGCCGAGAACGCGCAGGATGTGCTTATCTTCGATCTCGTGAAGTTTCTTGACGGGCGCATCGCCGAGCCGCGCGTCGAGCAGCTCTTTCGGGCGCAGGAAGCTCCCGACGTTGTCGGCGCGGATCACTTGAAGATCTGCTGGGCGGCGTCGATCGTTAGCTTGAGCTTGGCCCACTGCTCTTCTTCGGTCAGCAAATTGCCTTCCATGACGGAGGCGAAGCCGCATTGCGGACTGAGCGCAAGGTTTTCGATCGGGACGTACTTCGTCGCTTCATTGACTCGACGCTTGAGCATATCGATCGATTCGAGTGCGGGGAGCTTGCTGCTGATCAATCCGAGGACGACCGTCTTGCCTTTCGGGACGAAGCGCAACGGCTCGAACGTCCCGGAGCGCGCGTCGTCGTATTCGAGGAGGAAACGGTCGACGTCGAGCGTCCCGAAGAGCTTTTCGGCGATGTTGTCGTAGCCGCCCTCGGCATACCAGTGACTGCGATTGTTTCCGCGGCACAGATGGATCGCGAGCGTGACGCCCGTGCGTTTCGCGGCTTTGAAGACGGCATTGTCCGCCGCGACCGCTTCATCGAGCGACTTGTCCAGATCCGTCCCGATCTCGGTTTTTAGGTACTCGCGCCATTTCGGATCGAGATAGTAGCTGTAGCGGGGAGCATCGATTTGGATGTACGCGACGCCTTCGTCGGCAAGCGCTTTCGTCTCGCCCTTCGTGATCTCGACGATATCGTTCAACAGTGCCGAGTGATTGGGATAGATCTTGTCGGTGACGCCTTTTTGGAACGAGATCGCCGGAAACTGGGTGGGGCTCGGGAGCGTCATCTTGATCGCACCCGGACTGTGCTTCTTCAGGAACGGCAGCTCGCGGCCGGTCAAGCGGCCCGTCTGTTTGAGTTTTTTCGTTACGATCCCGGCGACGCGCGCTGCTTCCGCCCCCTCGCCCGTCCACATTCGGCCGACGGCCCCGCCCATGTCGAATCCGTCGACGGCGTCCATGAAGTCGCTCATGAAGTTTCGGCGCCGGAGCTCGCCGTCGGTAAAGATCGTAAAGCCAAGCTCTTTTTGCTTGGCAAGGACGCGCAGGATCTCGCGGTCCTCGATCTCCCGCAATTGATTCTCATCAACGTTGGCTTTGCGAGCGCTCAGAAGGTCCGGCGGTCGCAAGAAGCTGCCGATGTGATCGGCTCGATAGGGCGCAGCCATCAATGGTCTCCCGTACAGGATGTTCGCAACGGCTCGACTTATTGTAGCTTCGTATGAACGCCCCTGCCCGGGGACCGCAGCGGTTTACGGTTGATCCCCGTGAAGTCGTCAACCTGTACCACCGTTGCGTCCGGTGCCTCTTCGTACGCGTGAGAGAGAACGATACGCGGCGCGTCTGGAGCACGGCACTCGAGGCAGCCGACAAATTCTATGCGCTCGCCGCGAGCTGGATGGAGGGCGCGCAAGCCAAGCGCTCGTGGCAAGATTTCGGCGGAACGCGGTTTCGCGTGCTTTCGCAAGGACGCACGGTCGTCTCGGAACCGATCAGCTTTCCCGACGTGAACATCGAGCTCGTGTTCTCGTCGCGGAGCGACGCGATCATCGAGCTGGAGGACGGATCGACGAGCCTCGCCGCGTACCAGATCGCCGTCCCGGTCGAGCGCAGACAGAGACAGCGCGACCTGGAGCTCGAAGCCGAAGCCTTCGCCGTCGAGCATCCGTTCGAAAAGGGCGCCGCGGAGTCCATCTCGCACCTCGGCCACCTGGAATTCTTGGTCACCGGAACGATCGAGAGCAACACATGCGTGGTGCTCGGCGCATCGCGGCTGACGTTGCTCGCGCGCCGGCCGAAGCAGATGAAGGATTTCATGCGCGTCGTCGCCGGCATTCTCGCCGCGCGGATCGCGCCGCCGGCGGACCGGTTCTGCGAGTTTTGTAAACGTTCCGCCGTGAAAAAGTGAGCTGACTTTCCCCGGGCAGTTCAGGCAAGCTTTGCCCGCAGGAAGGCCCCCTGAAGCGAAGGAACTTCCCGCCGCTAGAGGAGCCTTCCCACGCTATGGAATTCGGGATCGACATTTTCCCCGACGCCTGGCCCGACCGCATTACGGGCCAGCAATTTTATAACGATGTCCTCGATCTCGTCCAAGAAGGCGAAGGGCTCGGTTATTCCGGCGTCAAGATCGTCGAGCATTACCTGCACCCCTACGGAGGGTACTGTCCGTCTCCGATCGTCTTCCTCGCGGCGGCGGCGCAGCGAACGAAGAAGATGCGGCTGATCACCGGTGCCGTGCTCCCGGCATTCAGCCACCCGCTCAAGCTCGCCAGCGAACTCGCGCTGCTGGACTGTCTCTCGAACGGCCGGCTCGACGTCGGCGTCGCGCGCGCGTTCCTTCCTTATGAGTACGACGGTTTCGGGGTCTCGATGGACGAGAGCCGCCTGCGCTTCGACGAAGGCATCCAAGCGATGCTCGAGCTGTGGAATGCTCCTCGCGGTCGGACCTTTGAGGGTCCCTTCCACCGCATTCCGAACGCCTGGGTCCTCCCCGAGACGGTCCAAAAACCGCACCCGCCGATCTGGGTCGCGGCCATCATGACCCCGGAATCGTTCATCAGCGCGGGCAAGAACGGATTCAACCTCATGATCGTCCCGTACTTGGGCGAGTTCGATCACGTGCGCGAGTGCATCAGCCTGTACCACGACGCGTGGCGCGCGTCGGGCCATCCGGGCAAAGGCGGGAAGATCATGATGGTGATGCACCTCTACGTCGCGCCGACCGCTGAACAAGCGCGCGACGAGGCGCGGATCTTCGTCGAGCAGTACGTCACGACGTTCCACGACGCCGCCAATTGCTGGAACGACCGCGCCAGTGCGCAATATAAAGGATACGAAGCGCTCCAGCAGCGGCTCGAAGAGATCACGTACGAGCGCGTCCTCAAGGACACGCGCGCGATCATCGGCGACCCCAAGGCCGCCGTCGAGCAAGCCCAGTTCCTGCTCGAGCAGTTCGGCGACGTCAACTTCAGCTTCCAGATGACGTTCGGGATGATGCCGATCGAGCGGTCGCGCCGGACGATGCGCCTCTTTGCCGAGCACTGCATGTCCGAGCTGCGGCGCCAGCCGGTATCGGCGTAGTACTGCGTTGCGCGAAGCCATAGAGATCGCCCTCGGCGGCATCCTTCAAGGCAGCGTCTTCGCCCTCGTCGCGCTGGGCTTTGCGCTTGTCTTTCGCGTCACGGGCGCGATCAACTTGGCGCAAGGTGCGTTCGTCGTCTTCGGCGCGTTGACGCTCTACTCGTTCCAAAACGGCTTCGGCTACGGTGCGTTCCACGTCCCGCCTTTGCCGCTGCCGATCGCGTTCATCGCATCGCTGCTCGTTTCGCTCCTCGTCGGACTGCTGCTCGGGAAGTTCATCTTCCAGCCGGCGCTGCGCAAGCTGCCGTTGGGTGGGATGGTCTTGCTCACCGGCGGATTGCTGACGTTCTTCGAGGGCGTCATGCTCCTTGTCTGGGGGAGTCAGCCCTACCAGTTGCAGCCGTGGTCCGGTTTTGCGCCGGTGAACATCAACGGGATTCACATTCCGACGCAGGGCTTTTGGGATTTCGGCGTCACCGCGATCATCATCGTCGGGATGTGGTACGTCTTGCAGAAAACGACGATCGGTAAGGCGTTGCGCGCCTGCTCGGAAAATCCGGCGGCCGCAGCGTTGATGGGAATCGACGTTCCGCGGATGACGGTCCTCTCGTTTTCGGTTGCGGCCGCGATCGGATGCGTCAGCGGGATGGTGATCGGCCCGGTCGTCTCGCTCGAATTCGACGGCGGGGGCTTCTTTACGTCGTCGGGCTTCATCTCCGTCGCGATCGGCGGTTTCGGCTCGTTCGTCGGCGCGCTCATCGGCGGTCTGAGCCTCGGTACCATCGAGCAGCTCGCGGCCGGTTACGTCTCCTCGTTGTTCTCGACGACGCTTGCGCTGGGCTTGCTGCTCGTCGTCCTGATTTGGAAACCGACGGGTCTGCTCGGTTCAGGGTCGCAGCGCCGCGTCGACGTCCGCGATGCATCGGTCCACGCTTATCGCGAGGCCCTCCGCCTCAGCCGCAAGGGCGCGATCATCGGCGGGATCGTCGCGCTCGTCGTCCTCGCGGTGCTCCCGTTCTTCTTGAATACGGGCGGGATCCTGAGCTCGATCGTGATCACGGGGATCCTGTTCTTTGCGATCCTCGGGCTCGATATCCTGATGGGCTACGGCGGTCAAGTCAGCCTCGGTCATGCCGCCTTCTTGGCGGTCGGCGCGTACTCGGCCGCGATCATGACGACGCGCTACGGCCAGGCGCCGATCGTCGGGATCTTGGTCGGGCTCGTCGTCGCGCTCGCGTGCGCGACGGTCGTCTCGTTCGTCACGGTCAAGCTGCGCGGGCACTATATGGCGCTCGCAACCTTGGCGTTCGGCCTGCTCGTCGACTCCGTCGCGGTCGGCGCGACGGGCCTCTCGGGTGGTCCCTCGGGGATCGCCGGGATCCCGCACTTCTCGATGTTCGGCTACACGTTCGACACCCAAGTTGCGAACTACTACCTGGTCTGGGGCCTCGTCGTCATCGGCGTGATCGTACTCAGCTGCCTGGTCCGCTCCAACTTCGGCCGCGCTTTGCGGGCGATACGAACCGATCAGACTGCGGCGCGCGCGTTGGGCATCAACGTCCCGCGCTATAAGCTCATGGCGTTCCTGATCAGCGCCGGCTTTGCATCGGTCGCCGGGAGCCTGTATGCCTACTATTTTCAATTCATCTCGCCTGAGATGGTCAGCACGCAGCGTTCGTTCGAGATGGTCACGATGCTGGTCGTCGGCGGCGAGACGACGTTGGTGGGGCCGGTCATCGGCGCGGTCATTCTCACCCTGTTACCGACCGTCTTCCAGCCGCTTGCGAACTTCAAGACGCTTGCAGAAGGTCTGATCCTCGTTGGGGCGCTGCTGTATCTACCGTCGGGTATTTTCGGCGGCATCTTGGCTGCGATGAAAAAGAAGGGCGACCGCCCGGTGCAGACGCCGCCGGTCCAGATCGAAAGTACGCCCGTGCGCGAAGGAGTCGTACGATGAGCGTTGCGCTGCAGGGCCGCAACCTCGACAAATGGTTCGGCGGACTCCACGCGATCCGCGACATTTCGTTCTCGATCCAGGAAGGCTCTCTGATCGGTTTGATCGGTCCCAACGGCGCCGGGAAGAGCACGCTCTTCAATATGTTCACCAACCTCTATCCGCCCGACAAAGGGACGGTCGAGTTTTTTGGGACGAACCTTGCAGGGAAGACCGACATCGAAATCGCGGAGCTCGGCTTGATCCGGACCTTCCAAACGGCGCGTGTGTTTGCGGAGATGACCGTCCTGGAGAACATTATGGCCGGCTCTCACTTGTCGGTGCACAGTAACCCGTGGGCGCAAGCCTTCTGGTTGCCGGGCGTGAGGCGCGAAGAGGCGGGCATCCGCAAAAAGGCCGAAGCGCTTCTCGGCGTTCTTGGGCTAGAGCGTTACAGAGACGAGAGCGCGACGAACTTGCCGATGGGTTCGCAAAAGCTGCTCGAACTTGCGCGTGCCGTCATGGCCGGGCCGCGGGTCCTGTTGCTCGACGAGCCGGCTGCCGGTCTAAACGACTCCGAAACGGCCGAGCTCGCGCGCCTGATCACCGCGGTCCGCTACGCCGGGACGACGATCGTCGTCGTCGAGCACAACATGTCGCTGATCATGGGCATCGCGGAGCACGTGCTCGTCCTCGACGCGGGCCGTTTGATCGCCGAAGGTCCTCCGAAGGAGATTCAAGCCAACGAGAAGGTTATCGAGGCGTACGTCGGCCGTGGGCTCGATACCGTGCTCGCGGAGGCTCACTGATGTTTTTTGCCATTCGAGACCTGCACGCGGGATACGGCTCGGCGTCGGTGCTGCACGGGATCGAACTCAGCGTCGCAAAGGGCGAGATGGTCGCGCTCGTCGGCGCGAACGGCGCCGGAAAGTCGACCTTGCTCAAAGTCATTTCAGGCTTGCTGCGTCAAACGTCGGGGACGATCGAATACGAAGATGCGCCCCTTCCCGCGTCGACGGCTGCGCGCGTCCGTGCCGGGATCGCTCAGGTGCCCGAAGGGCGTCAAGTCTTTGCGGACCTCACGATCGAGGAGAATCTTCGTCTGGGCGCCTATTCGCAGCTGCGTTCGCTCACCGATTCCGAGCTGCACGCGCGTATCGAGGAGGTCTGCACGATCTTCCCGATCCTCAAAGAACGGATGAAGGGTCTCGCCGGCGGGCTCTCCGGCGGGCAGCAGCAGATGCTCTCGATCGGTCGCGGCCTCATGGCGAAGCCGCGGCTGATGTTGCTCGATGAGCCGTCGCTCGGACTCTCGCCCACGCTGGTCACCGAGATCTTCAAGACGCTGGTCAAGCTGCGCACGATGGGCGTGAGCATCTTGCTTGCCGAGCAGAACGCGCGCATGAGCTTGGCGATCGCCGATCGCGGCTACGTCATCGAGACGGGGAAAATCGCGCTCTCCGGGACAGGCCAAGAACTCTTGCATTCCAACGAAGTGATGGAGCGCTATCTGGGCGTCGGGGCCGACGAGACGCACGGCGCCGCCGCCGAAGGCCGGGCGTTGGGCGAGCAGCTTCGGGCGATCCTCACGGAGAATGGGGCCGTAGCTTAGTCCTTGGCCAGGAAACCGCGGATCGCAATCGTCATCGGCGATCCGTCCGGCATCGGTCCCGAAGTCTGCGTGAAGGCGCTGGCGACCGGCGAACCGCAGGACCGCAGTATCCCCATTTTCGTTGGAAACATTGAAGCGCTGCAGTTTGCGGCGCACGTCTGCAACGTCGACGTGCGCTTTCGCGTCGTTTCGAATCCGGCAGCCCTCGATCTCCCCGGCCGCGGCAGCATCGCGGTCATCGACCCGCAGGACCTGCGCGCCGCCGACTACCTGGTCGGGCAGCCGTCCGGTCTCGCAGCGCGGGCCGGCGTCGAATGGACTCGGCTCGCGCAAGAATACGCGACAACCGGGGAGATCGACGGTTTCGTCGTGGGTCCGATGAACCACCAAAGCGCGATGGAGGTCGAACCGGCGGGTACGTTTCCGCTGCGGATCAGCGGACCGTTGCGGACAGTCCCTCTCGTGCAGGCGGCGTTGACGAAGGATGCGCTACTCGGCCTCATCGTCACGGTCGATCGTCACTTGCGCCGGTGGGGGATTGCCCGGCCGCGTGTCGTGGTTGCGGGGAGTGATTCGCACGCGGCCGCAGCGGTTGCCGCAGCGCGCGAGCAAGGGATCGAGGCGAGCGGACCGATATCGCCCGACTTAGCGTTTCAGCAAGGTCTCGAAAAGCGTTCCGACGCGATCGTGACGACGGATCGCGATCAAAGGTCTATCGCCGCCGAGACCGGCGCATTTACCGTCTTCTTGGGCTTACCGTACGTCCGTATCGACGTTCCGCACGGGACCGAATACGACATCGCGGGGACGGGGAATGCCGCGCACCTCACGATGCTTGCAGCAATGAATGCGGCCGCAGCGCTCGCGAGCGGACGAGGTTTCGAGCCGTAAGCGATGCGCATCGACTTTCACACCCACTACATCCCACGCTCGGTCGAACGTTTGAAGAACGCACACGCCGATTGGCCGCGCTTGGCGATTGAGGCGCCGGATTGCGGGCAGCTTTATCGCGGCGAGGCGCACTACCGGACGATCGACGATCGCAGTTGGGACGCAAGCCGGCGGATCGCCGACATGGACCGTTGGGGTCTGGACATGCAAGTCGTCTCGCCGATCCCGGTCACGTATGCGTACGACTGTCCCTCCGAAGCGGGCCGCGAGCTCGCGCGCGTGCAGAACGACGGTATCGCCGAGCTCGTCCGCTCGAATCCGAAGCGCTTCGCGGGCTTGTGCTCGGTCCCGCTGCAAGACGTCGACGCGGCTTGCGCGGAATTGGAGCGTGCGGTCCGCGACCTCGGGCTCATCGGCGTCGAAATCGGGTCGGCCGTCGGCCCGGTCGACGTCGCGAACGAGCGCTTCGAACCGTTTTGGCAAACATGCGAGCAGCTCGACGGGATCGTCTTCCTGCATCCCGAGCGCTTCCCCGGCGCGGCGCGACTCGGCGCCCACCGGCTCGTTTTTTCGAGCGGCTATCCGAGCGAGACGGGCATCACCGCCGCGCAGCTCATCATGGGCGGTCTTTTCGCGCGACATCCCAAGCTGCGTTTCGTCCTCGCGCACGGCGGCGGGACGTTGCCCTGGCTCCTACCGCGCCTGGACCAAGTCTGGTCGTCGTTTGCCGATCTGCGCGAAGCGCTTCCGCAGCGGCCGTCGCAGGTCGCGCGCTCGTTCTACTGCGACACGCTGACGTACGATGTCGCGAATCTCGCCGTCGTGATCGAACGGATCGGCTTGGAGCGGCTGATGTTGGGGTCGGACTATCCGTTTCCCTTGATGGAAGATCCGCCTGGCAAGGCGATTGCGGCGAGCAGCACGCTCGACGATGAATGCAAGGCGCTGCTCGCGGGAGCGAACGCGGCACGGATCTTGGGGTTAAGCGCACGGACGAACCGCTGATCGAGCTCTCGAACGTCAACGTCAAGCTCGGCGGACGGGCGATCTTGAGCGACGTGACCTGGAGCCTGCGAGCCGGTGAACATTGGGCGGTGGCCGGGTCGAACGGTTCGGGGAAGAGTACGTTCCTGCGTTTGGTGCGCGGCGATCAGTGGCCCGAACCCGGAGTCGGGAGCCGGACGTACCGCTTCAACGGCGTCGAGACGCAGCATGCCGTCGGCGTGCGCGAACGGATCGGCTTCGTCTCCCCCGAGCAACAAGAACGCTACGTCCGGCTCGACTTCGGGCTGGGGGCCCGAACCGCGATCGCGACGGGTTTTTACAACACCGACTACTTGCATTCTGCCTTGTCTAGCGAGCAGCGCGCGCGCGTCGACGAGCTCATGGCGACGCTGGGGATCGAATACTTGGCCGACAAAGATATCGGGCAGCTCTCGCAGGGCGAGCTGCGTAAGATCTTGATTGCGCGCGCACTCGTCCACGAACCGCGCGTCTTGTTGCTCGACGAAGTGACGAGCGGCTTGGACCGCGCATCGCGAACGTCGATCCTGGAGTTGCTGGAACGGATCGCCGCGAGCGGAACGCAGACGGTCTTCGTCACCCATCGCGCCTCCGAGCGCCTGCGCGCGACGACACACGAGCTGCGACTGCGCGGCGGCCGGATCGTCTCGGCCGGGCCGGTCGGCGCAGCGACGCCCGGCTCGGCGCGCAAGCGCGAACGGCGCACGGTGCAACGCGTCCCGGCGCGGCTGCCGCAGCCGGATTTCTTGATCAAGATCGAACGGGCCGACGTCTATCTTGACGATCAGCTCGTGCTGCACGACATCGATTGGGAAGTCGATCCCGGTCAGCACTGGTTGATCTACGGACCGAACGGCTCGGGGAAGAGTACGCTGGCGAAGCTAGCCGCCGGCTTGCTTCATCCGGCTTACGGGGGACGCGTGCGGCATTTCGGCGCCGCGCGTCCGGCGCATCTTTGGGACCTCAAGCGCGAGATCGCGTTTCTCTCCGATGAATTCCAGACCGCGTACGATCAGGATATTCCGGCGCGTCTGGTGATCGCGTCGGGCTTTTTTGCGAGCGTCGGGCTCTACGCGCCGCTCGACGGCGCGCAAGCGCGAATCGTCGATCGGCTCGTCGAACGTTTCGCGCTCGAACGGCTGGTCGAGCGGCCTTTTTTACGGCTATCATTCGGAGAGCGGCGGAAGATCCTAATCGCGCGCTCGCTCGTCCGAGCACCGCAGGTCGTGATCGTCGACGAGGCGACAAGCGGGCTCGATGCCGCGTTTCGTACAGCCTTTCTCGAGCTGCTGGAGGACTTGGCCGCGAGCGGGACGGCCCTAATCGTCATCAGTCATCACGACGACGTCCCGGCGGTCATGACGCACGAGCTGTGGATGGACGAGGGCCGGATCGTCCGGAAGGCTGCGATTCCCAAGCGTTGAACCACGCCTGACGGGCGATTAGCTCAGTTGGGAGAGCGCCTCGTTTACACCGAGGATGTCGGCGGTTCGAGTCCGTCATCGCCCACGTTTTCTACAACCGCTTAGACCGAACGGGCGCTTGCAGTCGAAAGTCGTTTCGCGCGTTCGCTGCGGTCGGTCCCGAGCGCGATGAGAATCGTCAACACCATGAAGCCGACCGAAACGACGAAGATCGTTCGCGGCTGGCCGTCGTCCAACAGCCAACCGTAGATCATCGGGCCAACCGTGCCGCCGATGTTGAACCCGGTGGTGACGATCCCGAAGACGCGACCTGAAGCGCCGGGCGGCGCCGACTCGAGGACGAGCATGTCGCGCGACGGCATGATCAAACCCGCGAGGAAGCCCACGACGCCCAGAGCAAGGACGACGGCGACCCCGAGATTGACGTAGCCGATCGCGAGCGTGACGAGCGCCATGACCCCGAAGCCGGCCGCGGCGATGTCGGCGTGGCGCTTCGTTTTATCCGCGAGGTGACCGCCGGTGAGGACCCCGGTCGCGATTCCGATCAAGTAAGCGGTCAGCGCTGCGCTCGCGACCGCAAGCGGCGTCCCATAGAGTTTCATCAGAGCGACGGCTGAGAAGCTCTGCAGTCCGCTCGTTGAGAGATTCAAGAACGCAAACCACACGGTCAGCACGATGACGAGCGGTGAGAGCAACGCGCGTGCGCCGACCTTCGCTGCGGTCTGTGGTTGCACCATATGCTGCGGTATGCCGTCGAGCCGGCGCGCAAACGAAAGCGGTACGGCGACCGCGAGCGCAAGGCCGCCGGCGGCGATGAAGGTGCTTTCCAGGCCCGCGTGCAGCGCGATTCCGAGCGCGAGCGGCGGCGCGAGCGCGCTCCCGAGAAATCCGGCGAACGTGTGATACGAGAACGCCCGTCCGATCCGCTCCGACGAAATGTGTGAAGAGAGGATCGCGTAGTCCGCCGGATGGTAGACGCTGTTTGAGACTCCCAAGAGCGCCGCGGCGGTGAGTAGCGTGGCGTAGTCGCGCGTGAGCCCCGCGAGGATGAACGCAATACCGCCGATGCAGAGGCCGCCGGTCAAGAGCCTGCGCGCGCCGTACCGATCGACGAGAAAGCCCATCGGGGTCTGCGAAATCACCGAGACGACGTTGAAGACGGTGAGGATTAGCCCGAGCTGGATGAAGCTCAGGTGCATGCGGTCGCGCAATACCGGAAAGAGCGAGATGAGGACCAGCAAGTGGAAGTGGCTGATCCAGTGCGCTGACGAGATCAAGAGGATCGTCAGCGCTTCCCCGCGGAGCGCAGCCCGGCTGCTCATGCGCATTAGATCGGATAGATTCGGCAGCGCGTGGAGCTCGGCTTCTCTTTCGCGTATTCTTCACCGTAGGGGAGACGCGCGTAGGGTGACTGCCATTCGCTTCCATCGGCGTAGTGGACACGTGAGGGGTAGGCTCGAACTTCGCTCCACAAGGTCGGGCCGATCTGGCGGATCCCCAAGCCGACGTACCAGTTGTGCTTAATCGTTGCGCCCGGCAGGAAGCTGCCGACGTCGTGCATCGTGTCGTCCGTTCCGTCACCCCACCAAATGCGAAAATCGATCCAGTCGGCGGTCAACTTTCCGAGATTCGTAAAGGCTGCGGCGATCAGCGCCGCGTCCGACACGTACATAAAACTTACCATCATCGCGCACGAGCTGAGCCGGACCGGGACGTCGCTTTGGGCGCGCGCTGGAGCAAAAGGCAGGAGGGCAACGCAGATCGCCACCAGCTGCAAAAGTCTCAAGACCCGCATGGCCCTAGTGTACCAGTTTTGGAGGACGCGTTCATGAGGCAGAACCGGAACGCGGGACTTTTTGGCGGTCGCCGCGTACCCCGTGAGGCGTGAGCCACGCCGGCGTCAAGCAGGGCATCTTCGCCGATGCCAACTACCGCGCGTATTTCGCCGGATTCTTGAGCGCCGAAGCCGGCGTCCAAATCCAATATGTGGCGATCGGCTGGCAGGTCTTCATCATCACACGCAGCCCGCTCGACCTCGGTTTGGTCGGACTGATGATGTGGCTCCCCGCGATCCTCTTCATACTGGCTTCGGGGATGCTCGCCGATCGCTTCAGCCGGCGAAACATCGTCGTTGCCGGCCGTTTCGGCGAGGTCGCATGCGCAGCTGCATTCGTTGTCATGATCGCGGCCGGGGTTCGCTCACCGTGGGCTTATCTAGCGATGGTTTTCGTCTTGGGGACCGCGCGAGCGCTCGCCAATCCCGCCCAACGCACGCTCCTTGCGAACATCGTCCCGGCCGAGCGCTACGCCAACGCGCAGGCGACGTACGTCTCGGGCCGCGAGGTCCTCTCGATGGCGTCTCCTGCGCTCGGCGGCGTGCTGATCGCGGCGTTCTCGACGATCGCGGCATTCGGCATGGCGGCCGCCGCGGGGCTCATCGCAGCAGCCGGGCTGTCGATGCTGCGCGTCCCGCAAGCGGAGCGGAGTGCGGAGCCGCAAACGTGGAAGGCCTTCCTTGCCGGTTTTTCGTTCGTCCGCGCGCAGCCGATCATCGCCGGGGCGATCACGCTCGATCTCTTCGCCGTCCTCTTCGGTGGGGCGAGCGCGCTCTTTCCGATTTACGCCGATACGATCTTGCATGCCGGTCCAATCGGACTCGGACTCTTGCGCAGCGCGCCATCGATCGGCGCAGCTGCAGTCGCGGCATTTCTGGCGCGGAATCCACCAAGTCGCCGCGTCGGCTCGCTCCTGCTCAGCGTCGTGACCGGCTACGGCGTCGCGATCATCATCTTCGGCCTCTCGACGGTGCTGTGGCTCTCGCTTGCTGCACTCGCAGTCGCCGGCGCCTTTGACGTCGTCAGCGTCGTGATCCGCAGTGCGGTTATCCAGCTCAATACGCCCGACGCGATGCGCGGGCGGGTCAGCGCGATCGAGTCGGTGTTCATCATCTCCTCCGGCCAGCTCGGCGGCTTCGAATCGGGCGCGGTCGCCGCGCTGATCGGGACGGTCCCTTCGGTCGTCGCCGGCGGGGTTGCGACCTTAGTCACGGTCGCGGCGTGCGCGGTCCTGTTCCCCACCTTGCGCAACGCTGACACGTTGCAGCACGTTCGAGAGACATGATGCATTACGTCCTTCGCGCCGTTGCCGCCGGCTTGCTCACCCTTGGCCTGCTCGCCGGAAGCGCCGCCGGGATCAACGGCGCGGCGCCCGCCATCCTCGATGCGACCTTGCGCAACGGCCTGCGCGTCATCATCGTCCGCAACGCGATCGCGCCGGTCGTCTCGACGGATCTCGTCTATCTGGTCGGCTCGCGCGACGATCCGGCGCAGTTCACGGGGATGGCGCATGCTCAAGAGCACATGATGTATCGGGGGACGTCCAATCTCTCTTCGAGCGAGCTCGAGACGATCGCCACCGCGCTCGGCGGGAGCTTCAACGCCCAGACGCGCGATACGCTGACGGAATTTCAGTTCACCGTCCCAGCCGCGAATCTCGACGCTATTCTGCGCATAGAGTCGGACCGGATGCGCGACGTTCTCGATGCGCAAGCGCAGTGGGCCGACGAGCGCGGCGCGATCGAGCAAGAGGTCGCCCGCGACGACTCGATCCCTGGGAACGACTTCTTCCGCGATGCCCAAGCCATAGCGTTCGCCGGGACGTCGTATGCTCGGGACGGTGTCGGCACGAAGGCGTCGTTCGACCGGCTGACCGGCCCGCAGATCAAGGCTTTCTACAACAAGTGGTACGCGCCGAACAACGCGGTCCTCGTCATCGCGGGTGCCGTCGATCCGCAGGCCGCGCTCGCGCAGGTCCGTGCGCGCTTTGAAGCGATTCCGAAGAAGCCGATCCCCGAACATCAACGCGCGAAGTTTCTCCCGCTCAAGCGGACGGTGATCCGGCGCGAAAGCTCGCTCATCTATCCGCTCGCGGCGATCGGTTTCCGCATGCCGGGGATCAATAGTCCGGATTTCGTCACGTCCTACGTGTTGCAGGGGATCCTCGACGCGCAGCGCGGTCCGCTGCACGCGCTCGCCGCCGGCGGTGAAGCGCTCGACGGTGAATGGGTCGCGATGCCGTACTTTCCCGAGGGTCAGCTGTGCTTCGCGATCGCGGCGCTCAATCCGGGGAGCAACCCGGACCAGATGCTCCCGCGTTTACAGAGCATCCTCACCGGTTACGCGCAACACGGCGTGCCGCGCGAGCTGTTCGAGTCGACCAAACGCCGCCTGATCGCGAGCCAAGAATTCGGGCGCAATTCGATCTCGCAGCTCGCTTCCGACTGGGCCGACACCATTGCGCTCGACGGCGAACCGACGATCGCGCGGGAACAGCAGCTCATCGCGGCGGTCACGCTGGCGGACGTGAATCGGATTGCGGCCCGCTATCTCGATGTCAAGTCCGCGATCATAGGCGCGTTGACGCCCTCGGCGAACGCGTCGTCCTCTCGAGCTCCGGCGCCGTCGCAGCAGGGGCCGGAGAATCCGCTGCAGTCGCGTGCGCCGTCGTTTCGCGTCCCGAGCTGGGCGAACGGGATCGTTCATGACGTGCGCGTCCCGGCGGCGGGAACGCCTCTTGCGCAGATGAAGCTCCCCAACGGGATCACGCTGATCGTTCAGCCCGAGGCGATCTCGAACTCCGTCTTCGTTTTTGGATCGGTCAAGACCATCCCCGTTTTGCAAGAGCCGCCGGGCCGTGACGGAGTCGCGAACATCCTCGGCGCGCTCTTCGAGTACGGAACGGCAACCGCCGATCGTGCGACGTTCCAGCGCCAGCTCGACGATGCGGATGCGATGGAGATCGGCGGCCCCGATTTTCGCTTGCAGGCGACCCCGCAGAATTTCGAGCGATCGGTCAGCCTGCTCGCGAGCAACGTCCTTCAGCCGCGCTTCGATTCCGCAACGTTCGAAATCGCGCGGCGGCGGGTCGCGGCCGACTTGGCGACGACCTACAGCGGGACGCACAGCATCGCGGTGAAGCAGGCGGCGCAGAAACTCTTGCCCGCAGGCGATCCCGAGCTGCGCGAGCCGAGCATCCCGACCGTCGCGTCGCTGACGCTCGACGACGTAAAGTCGTACTATGCCAAAACGTTTCGTCCCGACGTGACGACGATCGTCGTGATCGGGAACGTCACGCCGCAGCGTGCGCGCGCTGCGATCGAATCGTCGTTCGGCAGTTGGCGCGCCGGCGGCGCACCGCCGAATTTAGAACTCGCGCCCCTTCCGCTCAATGCGGGCGGCAGAGTCCACGTGCCGATCCCCTCGGTCCAGCAAGATGACGTCACGCTCGAGCAGATCGTCACTGCTCGCCGTTCGGATCCGGCGTACTACCCTCTGCAGCTGGGCAATGCGGTGCTCGGCGGCGGCGCCGGCGGGCCCGAGCTGAGCCGTTTGTTCCGCGATCTCCGGCAGAACTCCGGACTCGTGTACTTCGTCTCGTCGCGGTTTGCCATGGGGCCCACTCGCTCGCGCTTCGTGATTCGCTTCGCCTCGGCACCTCCGAACGAATCGCGGATCGAGTCGATCATCGACTCCAATATCGCCAAGATGCAGGCCGAGCCGGTTGGCGACGACGAGCTCGCGCTGATCAAGGCGTCGGTGGTGCGCCGTGCGGTCGTCGGAGGCGCAGCGATCGATGCGATCGGAAACTCGTTGCTCGACTACGCCACCACGGGCCTCCCGCTCGATCAGAGCCGGATCGATGCGGAGCGGTTCCTCGCTACCGACGCGAGCGCGGTTCGTTCGGCGTTCGCTACCTACGTCAAGCCGCAAAACTTCGTCCGAACGATCGAAGGGCCGTAGCTACTTCGCGAGGAGATCGACCGCGCTCATCGGCCGGTCGAGGATGTGGTATCGATAAGCTAGGTTGAGCTGGCCTTGGATGATCGACGGATCGAGCATGGTTGGGAACGGAGCGCGCACCATCGAGCCGATCGTCTGGATGTCGATTTTCGAAAACTTTGCGAGGAGCTGCGCCGACTGATAGTGATGGGCATTTGCCCAGCTCCCGGCCTCGTAGATGATGGTGATGAACTTCTTCGCGAGCTCCTTGTTCGTGGCGTACCACTGGGCCGTTGAGAACCAGACGCCGATCACCAATTGCGACCCGAGGGCGTCGTGCGGCTTCGCAACGACCTGCAGATTCTCGCTCTTCACTGCCGCGGAGAGCCATGGTTCGGTGATCATCGCCGCATCGGCCAGGCCGTTCCGGAGCGCGAACTGCATCTCGCCCAGCGGGATGTAGATAAAGTGGACCTTCGTGAAGTCCGCACCGCCTCGATCCATCCACGCGTCGATTGCGACGAGACTTTGGTCGCTCCGGCCCGCGATGGCGACCGTCTTGCCTTCGAGATCTCGCGGGCCGTGAAGGGGAGAGTTCCGCTTCGTGACGAGCGCAATAATCGGCGTCTTACTCGAGTACAGCCCGCCGCCCGCCAGGAACACCAACGGCGTTCCGCCGCTGATGGTCTTTGCAAGGTAAATGACGTTCGCTATGCCGAGGTCGATCGTCCCCGACGCAACTCCGGTTGCGATCGCGACGCCTGAGCTGAACATTCGAAGCTCGACTCGCAAGCCGGCTTGCCTGAAGAGTCCCAACTCCTGCGCATAGTACGCTTCGGCGTAGGCGTCCCCGGCAGTCGTCCCAATCCGAATGACCTGCTCCCGTTGAGCGCCTACCGGTGCGGCCGAGACGAGGAAGACGATCGAGGTGAGGAGCGCGACGAGCCGAGCGAGCCTCATCTCGCGATCAAAGCGCTTGCGTCGATCGGCCGGTCGATCGTGTGGTAGCGGTACGCCAGATTGAGTTGCGGTTGGATCAGCGAGACGTCGAGGCTTTGCGCATACGGCGCCCGCGTCATCGATCGGATCGTTTGGACGTCGATCTTCGAATACTTTGCAAGGAGCAGAGCCGACTGCTCGTGATGGGTGTTTCCCCACCTTCCGGCTTGGTAGATGACGTCGGCGAAGCGTTTCGCAAGCGTTCGATTCTTGGCGTACCACGTAGCCGTCGTAAACCAGACGCCGATCACGAACTGTGAATCGATGTCATCGTACGGGCGGGCCAGGACGCGCGCGTAGCCTCTCTTTAGCGCTGCTGAGAGCCACGGCTCGGTGGCGAGGACCGCGTCGACGAGCCGGTTCTCGAGCGCGGCCTCCTGGTCGGCCCACGCGAGCTCGATGAAGTGGACTTTAGAGGCGCTTGCGCCGTTGCGATCCATCCAGGCTGCGATTCCGACCTGGGCGGTATCTCCCAGCGCGGTGATCGCGACCGTCCTGCCCTCGAGATCCCTTGCGCTGCGGATCGGAGAGTCGCGCAGAACGTTCAGCGCGACGATCGGGCTTTTCGCCGAATACATCCCGCCCCCGGCGAGGAGGACGAAGGGGGCGCCGCGGGCGACGGCCTTCGAGACGTTCATGACGTTCGAGATGCCGACGTCGATCGCGTCGGAGTTCATACCCGTGCTGATGGCCGCGCCGGTGCTGAACGGCCTGATTTCGGCCCGTATCCCGGCTTTTTTGAAGAGTCCCGTTTCTTGCGCATAATAGGCCTCGGCAAATGCGTCGCCGGCCGTCATCCCGACGCGGATAACCGGTTCGGGCTGCGCGGCGAGCGGTGCCGCCGGCGAAGCACAGAGGGTGGTCGAGACGAGCAATGCGCCGAGCCGGACGGACACCGCAAACTTCACTTCGCGATGATGTCGTTCGCGTTAAGCGGTCCATCGATGGCGCGAATTTTGTATGCCCAGTCGAGCTGCGGCTGGATCAGAGCCGGGGCGAGGGAGGTCGAATACGGAGCGCGCGTCGCAGCGCGGATCGTTTGCACGTCGAGCCGGGCGAAGGTTGCAAGCATCGGCGCCGTCTGGTCGTGGTGCGCGTTGGCCCAGCGCGCCGTCTCGTAGATCACGCTGGCAAAGCGCTTGGCCGTCGTCATGTTTTTCGCGTACCACGAAGTGGACGTAAACCACACTCCGATCAGGAACTCCGGCGCAACGGCATCATAAGGCTTGGCGAGGATGCGCGCACTCCCGTTGTGCAACGCCGCGGAGAGCCAGGGCTCGGTCATCATCGCAGCATCGGCGAGCCCGCTTTGAATGGCCGCGCCCATATCTGCAAATGGGATTTGGATGAGGCGGACTTTCGAGGGGTCCGCGTTATTTTTCTCGAGCCAGGCCGAAACGCCGATCTGCGTTTGATCGCCGATCGCTGTGATCGCGAGGGTCTTCCCCTCGAGGTCTTTGGCTGTCGCAATGTGCGCGTTCTTGGCGATGCACAGCGCCGAGATCGGCGCCCGCGACGAATACAATCCGCCGCCGGCGATGAACACGAGCGGCGCGCCGTGTTCGATCTGACGGGCGAGGAAGGCGACGTTCGAAACGCCGACGTCGATTGCTCCGGATGAAACGCCGGTCGCGATGGCCGCGCCCGTCGTGAACCGCGTGATCTCGACGTTCAAGCCGGCCTTCTTGAAGAAGCCCATCTCCTGGGCATAATAGCCTTCTGCAAACGCATCGCTGGCGGTGACGCCGAGCCGGAGCGGCGGCTCCGCCGCTGCGCTGGGCGTCCCGGCTGGCGACACCAACAAAACGAGCGAGACCAGAACCCCGGCTAGCTGAGCACGCACGCAGCTTACGTTCGTTCGCGTTCCCGCAGGCTCATGCCGTGGGCCATCACACGGTCCTTCGGAGTAAAGTTATTGTAAAGAAACGCGGCATAGGCCTAGGCCATGACTTCGAAGCCCAGTCGTTCGAGCATCGCGAAGTCGTCCTCGGCTTGACGGCCCTTCGTCGTGAGATAGTCGCCGATGACGAGGCCGCTCGCGCCGCTGCGCATCCCGAGGTCTTGCAGGCCGCGAAGCGTGATCTCCCTCCCGCCCGCAAAGCGGACCAGCGCCGAGGGCAGCGCGAGGCGCGTCATCGCGACGAAGCGCAGCGCTTCGAATGGTTCGACCAGCGACTGTTCGGCGAGCGGCGTCCCCGGCCGGGGGTTGATGAAGTTGATCGGGACTTCGGCGGGTTCGAGCGCCTGCAGCTCGGCCAGGAAATCGAGCCGGTCTTCGATCGTTTCGCCCATTCCGATGATTCCGCCGCAGCACAGTTCGAGGCCGTGGCGTTTGACCAGCGCGCACGTCTCGAGCCGCTCCTCATAAGTATGGGTGGTGCAGATCGCCGGGAAATGACGGCGCGACGTCTCGAGATTGTGATTGACCTTGTCGACGCCGCATTCGACGAGGACGCGCAGGTGCGCTTCGGTCATGATGCCCAGCGAGACCGCAACGCGCAGCGGGAGTTCGCGCTTGATGCGCCGGACCGATTCGGCGACGCGTCCGAGCAGAGCGTCCGAAGGACCACGCACGGCGACGACGATGCAGAATTCTCCGGCTCCACGCGCGTGCGCGGCGCGTGCGGCTTCGAGGAACGACTCGACGGTTTGCAGTGGTTCAGCCTGCACGTCGCTCGCGTAGCGCGCGCTCTGCGAACAGAAATGACAGTCCTCGGAGCAGCCGCCGCGTTTGGCATTGAAGAGTACCTCGACCGCGGCCTGACTGCCGACGAAGGAGGTCCGCACGTCGTCGGCAAGCGCGAGCAGATCGGCGAGTTCTCCGGCGGGGAGTGCTGCGAGCGCGTCGAGCTGCGCGCGGCCCGCCGGACGGCGCTCTTCGAGCAGCCTGCGGCGGGCGTCTACGATCGCGTGGTCGATGATGTTGCCTCCTCTACGAACGATGCGAAGAGCGGAGCGGCAGCGATGGTGCTGCGCTGCGGATCGTGATCGAACGCGACGGTTCCAAGCAGGGGAGCGTGCGGCTCGAGCGTTCGCACGACGTCGTTTCGATACGCGGCATCGACCGGCTGCCACCGTTCGACGCAGACGAGGCCGGCGACTCGTATCTTCTTCTCTTGGAGATATGCAATGGTCAGCAACGCGTGATTCAGACATCCCAGCCGCAAGCCGACCACGACGATCGCGGGGAGGCCGGTCTGCACCGCGACGTCGGTGAGGGTCTCGGTCTCGTTAAGTGGGACGGCGGCGCCCCCGGTTCCCTCGACGACGACCGGCTCGGCGCAAGCGCGGACGCCCGCGAGAAGTTGCGCGACCCGCAGCGGCCGGTTCGACTCCGCAAGCGCGGCCGACCATGGGTCGGCGGCCGCGCGGAAGCGGCCGAGTTCACGCCATTTTGAGCCGGCCCACCGGGCGGCGAGCTGAGCGTCGCCCGCGTCGCTGCGCGCGATCCCCGTTTGGACCAGCTTGACGATCGTCGGGACCGTCCGCAGGTCGCACCAGGCCCGCGCGACCGCCGCGGAGACGCGCGTCTTTCCCACGTCGGTATCGGTCCCGGTGACATAGACGCCGCGCAGCTTGCTCATAAGAGGGCCGGATGCGGGAGGACCGCTGCGAGCGCGCTTGCCAGCGCATCGATCTCATCGTCCGTATGGTCGGCCCGGAGCGTGATGCGCAGTCGCGACGTTCCTTGCGGGACAGTCGGTGGCCGGATCGCCGGGACACGCAAGCCGCGCTCGGCGAGCGCCGCGGCGACCGCGAGCACCTCGCTCGCATCGCCGACGACGATCGGGATGACCGCGCCGGACCCGTCCGCGGACCGTCCGAGCCGTTCGAGCGCGGCACGCAGCCTGCTCGCGCGCGATGCAAGGCGCTCGCGCAGCGCTTCGCCTTCGGCGGACGCAACGATCCCAACGGCGGTCCGCGCCGCCGCGGCGACTGCCGGCGGGAGCGCCGAATCGAAAACGAACGTGCGCGCGGTGTTCCGCAGCAGCGCGATCGCGGTCTGCGGCCCCGCGACGAATCCGCCGAGCGCGCCGAGGGCCTTCGAGAGCGTTCCAACGACGACGATGCGCGGGTCATCGAGCCCGGCGGCGAGTCCGCCGCCGCCGGGGCCGGCGATTCCAAGTGCGTGCGCTTCGTCGAGCAGCGCGACGTCGTCCGTCCCGAGCGCGGCAACGAGCGCGCCGGTGTCGATCCCATCACCGTCCATCCCGAAGATCGTCTCGCTCACGATCATCGCGGCCGGATCGCGTCGCTGCGGGAGCGCGAGATGGGGATAGATGGTTCGGGTGAGTTTCGTCGCGCGCAAGCCGTCGATCAGACAAGCGTGGTTGAGTGCATCGGAATAGGCCGCGTCGACGCATGAAGCGAGCGCGCCGATCGCCCCGAGCGCCGCCATGTAGCCGGACGAAAACAGCAGCACTGCTTCGCGGCGGACGAGCTCGGCAAGCGCTTCTTCCAGCGCGCGATGTTCGGGGTGGGCGCCCGCTAGAAGCCGTGCTCCGCCGGAGCCCGCACGCCGCGCGGCGCGCAACGCGCCGACCACCGTGCCGTGCCGCGACAGGCCGAGGTAGTCGTTGGACGAGAAGTCGACGACGTCGTCGCGGTGCTCGCGGATCGTCCGCCGCAAGTTCCCAGCGTCGAGTTCGTCGAGCACGCGCCGGGCGCGCCGGAGATAGCTCAAGCGTCCAAGACCGCGAGCAGCGCATCCATGAACGACGCGAGCTCCGCGCGCGTGCTGCACAACGGCGGGACGAGCTGGACGACGCTCCCAATCGGACGCGTGAAATGGCCGCGATCGTAGAGCGCTCGGACCGCGTCCCGCGCGCGCTCGCGGTCGTCGAGCTCGATCCCGCACATGAGCCCGGCGCGGCGAACGTCGCGGACGTGCGGATGGGCTGCGACGGGCGCGAGCAGGGTCTCGAGATCGGCCGAGCGAGCCGCCGCGTTGTCCAAGGTGCGTTCCTGCGCAAACAGCTCGAGCGAGGCGAGCGCCGCCGCGCACGCGATCGGATTGGCGGCGTATGAATGGCCGTGGAAGAGATGCCGCTCCTCGTCGAGCTCGCCCAGAAACGCCTGGTAGATCCGTTCGCTCGCGAGCGTCGCGGAGAGCGCGAGGGCGCCGCCCGTCACGCCTTTCCCCAAGCACAGGACATCGGGCTCGAGGCCGAGCGGCGAGAACGCAAACATCGGCCCGGTCCGTCCGAATCCGGTAGCGATCTCATCGACGATAAGGAGCGGCGCATGGCTGCGCCGGAGCGGCTCGTAGGCTGCGCGCTCGACGATCCGCATCCCGGCGGCGGCCTGCACCGTCGGCTCGACGATCACCGCGGCCAAGTCCTCGCGCTCCAAGACCTCGCCCAGCGCATCGTACGTGAGCGCATCAAAGCAAATCGGACCGAACTCCGACTTGAACGTCCCGATCGCTGAGACGCTCATCGCGCCGGCAGTGTCGCCGTGATAGGCATCGACCAAGCGCGCGAAGCGCGTCCGCTTGGGCTCGCCGGCATTGTGCCAGTATTTGAGGGCGATCTTCAGCGCGACCTCGATCGCGCTTGCGCCGTCGCTCGAGAAGAATGCGTAGTCGAGGCCGGAGAGGGCGGCGAGCCGGCGCGCGAGCTCCTCGGCGACGGGGTGCGTCGCGCCGAGCGCGGTCGCGTGGTCGAGGATCGCGGCCTGACGGCAAATCGCATCGCAAATCGCCGGATGACAATGCCCGTGGATCGTCGTCCAGACCGACGAGATCGCGTCGAAGACCTCGCGTCCGCGAGCGTCGACGAGCGTCGTCCCGAACCCGCGGACGAACGTGTGCGTCCGCGCATCGAATGTCGCCATTTGCGTGAACGGGAGCCAGTGATGCGAGGTGGGCGTGGTGGAGGTCGGCATAATGCTGGAGGAACGTCCCGCTTCGGCGCAAGCTCGGAGAAACCGTGCTCTTAGTAGGCGTTCCCGCTAGCCTAAGCGACGGCTCGCTCGTTTGTAAAAGTTCGGTGAGGACGGTTCACGGGGCCAGGACCGCCGCAACGGCTGAAAAGAAACGGAAGCCCACCGCGAACGTGGGCGCGCGGTTCTCACATGAAGACGTCGCCCACACCCGGTAGCGAGTCACCTTGCTACGCGACGGCAGCGAACGGCTCGCTTCACGGCGAGCCTTCCTGTTTTATGGCGCGACGGGCCGGCGCGCGGGCGCAGCAGCGACCGGTGGTTCGACGATCGGGCGTAGCAATTCGCCGAGTTCGACGTCTTCCGCTAGGAATGCATCGTGTCCGTGATGCGAGGGCATGTCGAGATAGACGGTGCGGATTCCGGCTTCGGCGAGACGGGCGGCGGTCGCGCGCACGTACGGCGCCGGGAAGAGCCAATCGTTTTGTATGCCGACGAAGGTGAATCGCGAGCGTACGCCGTCGAGGGGGTACTCGCGCGCATCGAACAGATCCATCGCGCGCGTCAGCGCGAGGTAGCTATTCGCGTCCATCCGCTTGACGAAGATGTCGCCTTGATACGCGAGATAGCCTTCGACGTCGAATCGATCGTCTTTGTTGCGCCACGGATCTCCGCCCTTGCGGTCGATACGATTGGAAAACCGCTCTTCCAGCAGGACGTCGCTCTTGTAGGAGAGCATCGCGATCATCCGCGCGTGGCGGACGCCGCGCGCCGGCGGCTCGCCTTCATAATAGTCGCCGCCTTGATAGTGTGGATCGGCGTAGATCGCCTCGCGAGCAACCGTGTTGAGCGCGATGCCCATCGCCGAAAGCGCGTCGAACGCGCCGACGACGATCGCATGTGCGGCACGGTCGCTATGGCGCAAGCCCCACTCGAGCGCTTGCATCCCGCCGAGCGAGCCGCCGATGACGTGGGCGATGCGAGCAATGCCCAAACGCTCGAGCGCCGCAGCTTGCGCGTTGACGATGTCCGTCACCGTCACGATCGGAAAGCGCGAGCCGTACGGCTTGCCGTCGGATGCGGGGCTGGCGGGGCCGGTCGACCCGTAGCATCCCCCAAGCGCGTTGATCCCCACGACGCAATACCGCGCCGGATCGAAGAGCCGGCCCTCACCGATCAACCCGCCCCACCAATCCATCGCGGCACTCGAACCGGTCAGCGCATGTGCGACCAGGACGACGTTCGAACCGTCGGTCTTCGGTTCGCCGTAGATCGTGACGCGTTGGACGACGTCGTCGAGGCGCGCGCCGCTCGCAAGCTCGAACGCGCCGATCGACACAGTCGTCGTCTTCACGTCGTACAGCCGGCGAAGCGGGTGCGTCGCGCGTGCGCTGGTTGCGAGAGCGACATGCGAAAGACACCTATGCCCGGATAGCAGTTAAGTTATCCAAGAATACCGAACCCCGCGCTCGTGCGTCAAGCTCTTTTTGCGATTTTGGCCCTCGGGTTGCTCGCATGCGCGTACGTGGCGGTTGTCCGCTACGGCTACGAGCAAGAGAGCCGGCACGTCGAGATCGCTCTCGATTACGCCGATTTCAGCGCGCTCGCGCAATCGTACGGCTACGATCAAGCGCGCTTCTTGCGCGCGCTCCGACGCGCCGGGCTGACGTCGCTCGCCGTCCAGGAGCAGCTGGGTTCCGATATCAACGGCTCACGCGGCGCGGTCTCCCTTACGGGCCAGGGGCTGATCGATCAGGCTCGGATCACGCCGCTCGCCGATCCGTTCCTGGACGCCCTCGTCCGCAGCGGCCGCATCGTACCGTCGGCGATATACGTCATGGTGTACGATCCCAGGGAGTTCCCGCGCTTTCGCGATCAATCGATCATCCATTTCGGTGCGCGCGCCGTTCGCGTGTTGCGGCGCGCCCTGCCGTCGATCATCGAGATCCGCTCGCAGATCGACTTCTTCAACGGAAGCGGACTCGGGATCACCGCCGACGAGATGGCGCTTGCGGCGGGCGCGGATCTCTGGCTCGTCCCGCGCGTCCAGAACGACGAAACGTTCGGGCCGGATCAGATCCAAGGGATCTTCGACGGATTCACGCGCTACCCGCGCGTGAGCACGGTCGTCTTCTTCGGCACCCGGCTGCAAGTGCTCGGCTATCCGAATCAAATTCCCTCGACGGCGCACGCCTTCGCGCACGCGCACGTCAACTACGGGTCGGTCGAGTTCTACGTGCCGACGCAAGACTTGCGCGGAAACGAGGACCTTGCGCGTTCGATTCCGGGGCTCACGACGCGGGTCTTGGCGATTGCGCGGCCGGAACTCGACCAGCTCGATCCCGAAACGATCATCGCGCGCTACCTCCTGGGCGTGCGCGAGCGGAACATCCGCGTCGTGTATCTCCGGCCTATGCTCCACGTTTGGGGCGATCGTTCGCTTTTCGCGACGAACGTCGAATTGGTCAACCGGATCGCGAGCGAGTTGCGCGCCTCGGGGTTCACGCTCGACCGTGCGACGCCGATCCCGGCGTTTCGCATTCGAGCGCTGATCCTCGGGCTCGCCTCGCTCGCAGTCCCGGCCGCCTTCCTCCTGTTGCTCGATCTGTTCGGCGTCGGATCGGTCTGGTGGGTGGCCGGTGCGTTCGCGCTCGATCTCCTCGTCTTCGGAATAGCCGCCGAGTTGCATCACGCCGACATCGCGCGCAAGCTGGTAGCGCTCTGCGGAGCGCTGCTCTTTCCGGTCGCCGGCGCGATCGCGATCGCACCGGCCTTCGCGCGTTCGGAGCCGAAACCGCTCGGGGCGACGTTGCGCGAAGGCCTGCGCTTGCTCGCGATCGCGGTCGCGATCACGCTCGGCGGGGCGCTGGTAGTGATCAGTTTGCTCAGCACCCCGCTGACGATGGAAGAGATCGACCGGTTCAGCGGCGTCAAGCTGATCCTGATCGTCCCGCCCCTAGTCATCTTGGGCTTTGCGATCGCATCTCCGCGCTTCGGTGCGCCGCCGGGTGGATGGCGCGCGGTGCTCGGTTCGCCGGTCCGCCTTTACCAGCTCGCTTTCGGCGTCATCCTGGTCACCGGCGCGTTCTTTCTCATCAGCCGCAGCGGGAATGACAGCGACGTCGCACCTTCAGCGTTCGAGTTAGCGCTGCGCTCGCACCTCACCGCGATCTTGACGGTCCGCCCGCGCTTCAAAGAGTTCGTCCTGGCGTGGCCGCTCGTGATGCTTCTCCCCGCGCTTTCGGCGCGGGATCTACGCCGCTGGAGCTGGATCATTGCGCTCGGCGCCGGCGTCGGGTTGGCCGACGTCGTCGATACGTTCTCGCATCTGCACACGCCGCTTGAGATCTCGGCGTTGCGCCTGATCAACGGGCTCGTCGTCGGGATCATCATCGGCGTGCTCGCGGTCATCGCGTACAGGCGTTTCGTAAAGACCACGGAGTAGGGTCGCCTGCGCCTTCTGATTTCGGGATACTACGGGTTCGGCAATCTCGGCGACGAGGCGCTCCTTACGACGATCGTCGACGGGATCCGGCGCCGCCGGCCGGCGATCGAGCTCGACGTCCTTTCAGCCGATCCGGCGGCAACGGCGAAGATTTACGGCGTCGACGCGACGCCGCGCGCCGATCTGCGGGCCGTGCGCGCGGCCATCGTGCGCGCCGACGCCGTCCTCTCGGGCGGCGGCGGTCTATTCCAAAACGCGACGAGCACGCGCAGCCTCCTGTACTACGCCGGGATCGTGCGCACCGCAATCCGGGCAGGCAAGAAGACGATGATCTTTGCGCAGTCAATCGGTCCCCTCGATTTCATCGGGCGCGCAATCGTGCGCGTCGCCTGTCGCGGGATCGGCGCCGCGACCGTCCGGGACGAGCGCTCGCGCACGCTCTTGACGCAGCTGCTGTCCAACGTCACCGTCGAGCGAACCGCGGATCCGGTGTTCTTATACGACCCCATGCCGGCCGGTGATCTCGCTGCCGAAGGGCTCGGGAATGAGAGCGGGCCGCTCCTCGTCGTCTCGGTGCGTTCGAGCGCAAACTTTTCCGCGGTCGCGCGCACCGTCGCGAACGCGGTCGACATTCTGGCCGAGCGGTACGGCGCACGCGCGGCGTTCTTGCCGCTCGGCGGCGCGAGCGACGCCGAGGCTGCGACGCGCGTTATTCGCATGGCGCGTTCGTCTCCCGTTCTGCTCCCCGCGCACGATCTCGCGGGCGCCGCGGCGGTCATCGGACGCGCGCGGGCCGTCATCGGGATGCGGCTCCACGCATTGATCCTGGCGGCGCGACTCGGCGTTCCGTTTCTCGCGATCCCCTACGATCCGAAAGTCTCGGCGCTCTGTGAGGATTTGGGCTATCCGCTCCCGCCGCTCGTCGATCCGGCCGCCGAACCGCCGTCGAAGGAGCAGATCGAGAGCGCTCTCGACGTATTTTGGTCCAGCCGCGAAGAGCTGGCGCGTCATCTGCATCACGCGATGAGCGAGACGCGCGCTCGCGCCGAGCGCAACTTCGCGGTCCTGGATGCGCTAATAGAGTAGGGGGCCCACGCCGCGCAAGGTGCTGCGCTTTTTAAAACAAAACCCAGACGGTCCTATGGGGACCGCCAACTATCGCGATACGCTGAATCTTCCCACGACCGCTTTTCCGATGCGGGCCGATCTCCCCAAGCGCGAGCCGTCCCGAGTCGAGTGGTGGAACCAGGCGCGCGTCTACCAGCGGCGCCTCGAGAAGAACAAGCGGGATGGCGGCACGCCCTGGATCTTGCACGACGGACCGCCCTATTCCAACGGCGAGTTGCACATGGGGACGTTTCTCAATCGCGTGCTCAAGGACGCGTTCGTGAAGATCAACCTCCTCGACGGGCGCTGGGCCGACTTCGTCCCCGGTTGGGACATGCACGGCTTGCCGATCGAGCTCGAGACGCTCAAGCACCTGGGCTTGGATTTTCACAAGGTCGATCCGGTCGAGCTGCGCGAGAAGTGCCGCGAGCGCGCGCTGTATTGGCTGGGCGTTCAACGCGAGACGATCTTGCGCATGGGCTGCTTCGGGCATTTCGACCGGCCGTATCGGACGATCGATCCCGAGTACGAGGCGACGATCGTCGAAGCACTTGCCGACCTCGCGCGCGCCGATCAGCTCTACAAGGGCTTACGTGCGACCCTCTGGTGCGTGCACGACGAGACCGCGCTGGCCGAGGCCGAGATCGAATATCACGATCATCGTTCGCCGTCGATCTACGTCCGGTTCAGCGCAAGCGACGCGCAACGCGGCGAAATCTTCCGGAGATTTGGGGCTCCCGACGACGGAGCGAGAGTCTCGTTCGTGATCTGGACGACGACCCCATGGACGCTGCCCGCGAATCAAGCCTTGGCGGTCAAGCCGGATGCCCCGTACGCCATGATACGCTTCGACGGCGAGTGGCTGATCATGGCGGATTCGCTCGTCGGTGAAGTTCTTTCGCGCTTTGCCAATCCTCTCGTCGACAGGTACGATGCGAAGTTTATCGTTTTGGGTCGAGATCTCGAAGGCCTGAAGGTCCGTCACCCGTTTGCAGAACGCGATTCGCTCGTCGTGCTCGCGGAATACGTCGAGCTGGAGACGGGCACCGGCGTCGTTCACACCGCTCCGGGTCACGGCGCCGACGACTTCGAGACGGGCGTCAAGTACGGCTTGGAGGTTCTCAATCCGGTCGATCAGGCCGGTCGCTTTACCGATGCGGCGGGCCCGTATGCCGGGCTGTTCATCTTCGATGCCAACGACAAGATCATCGACGATCTGCGCCTGAGTGGGGCACTGATCGCGGCGGACGACTACGTCCACTCGTACCCGCATTGCTGGCGCTGCAAGAACCCCGTCATCTTCCGTGCGACCGCGCAGTGGTTCTTGTCGATGGATCGAAACGGCTTGCGCGCGAAGATCCTCGAAAAGATTCCCGGCGTCCGCTTTGTCCCGGCATGGGGGCAGGGGCGGATGGTGCAGATGATCGAGAACCACCCCGAGTGGTGCCTCTCGCGGCAGCGCACGTGGGGGACGCCGATCCCGGCCGTCATCTGTCAGAAGTGCCAGACGTCGATCCTCGATCCCGAGGTCGCACAGCTCGTCGCCGCGCGCTTCCGCAAGGAAGGCGCGAATATCTGGTGGACCGACGACGTCACGAGTTTCCTGCCGCCGAACTTCAGCTGTCCGCACTGCAAAGGGACGACTTTCGCGAAAGAGATGAACATCGTCGACATCTGGTTCGAGTCGGGCGTCAGCAACCGCGCGGTGCTCGGCAAGAACGGTTTGCCGTGGCCGGCCGACGCGTATCTCGAAGGGAGCGACCAGTACCGCGGCTGGTTCCGCAGCAATCTCGTGACCGCCGTTGCGACCAAAGACGCTCCGCCGTACAAGATGGTCGTTTCGACCGGATGGGTCGTCGACGAAGATGGTCGCGCGATGCACAAGTCGGCGGGGAATTACATCGGCGCGCAAGAGGGGATCGATCGCTACGGCGCCGATGTGCTGCGTTTGTGGGTCGCGTCGGTCGAATTCACGGCGGATGTGCGGCTCGGGCGCAGCATGCTCGAAAACATCGGGAACGTCTACCGCAATTTCCGCAACCGCTTGCGCTTCTTGATCTCGGTTCTGGGCGATCTGCCGCCCGAGGACGTCCTCTCGCGCGAAGAGATGGCGCCGTACGACCGGCTCGCGCTGGCCGCGCTCGACGCGATGTCACGCGACGTCGTCGAACACTATCGCAACTTCCGGCTGCACGACGCGTACTTGGCGCTGGTCGCGTTCGACGACGATCTCTCGCGCTACTATCTCGATGCGCTCAAGGATCCGCTCTATTCGGGAGAGCCGGCGGGCCATCGGCGGCGCAGCGCACAGAGCGCGGTCCTCGAGATCTTGCGCACCCTGGTGGTCCTGCTCGCCCCGGTCCTCTCCTTCACGGCCGAAGAGGCGTGGCAGTTCGTCCCCGAACGGCTGCGCGGCGCGCACGAGAGCGTCTTCGACATCCCGTTTCCCCACGTGGAGAAGCTCGATCAGATCGCGCTTGAAGAATGGAACGTTCTCAAGGCGTTACGGGCGCAGGTCGCAGCCAATGAGACGCCGCGCGACTTCGAGGCGGACGCAGCGGTGCTGGTCGAGCGTCACCTCTACGATCGGCTCTTAGGGTTGGGAGACAACCTGCGCGAGGCGTTGATCGTCTCGCACGTCGTCGAACTCGATCACGCGCCCGACGGCGTCACCGGCGTGACGCTCCAGGCGGCGCACGGCTCGAAGTGCGCGCGCTGTTGGAAATTTCGCGAGCTCGGGAGCGATCCCGAACACCCGGAGATCTGTGCGGACTGCGCGCACACGGTGCGCGGGCTGGCGAAGGTTTCGTAGCGAGTTCGTCATGGCAGCTGCACGCAAGGTCATCATCACCTGCGCGGTAACGGGGTCGATCCACACGCCGACGATGTCGCCGCATCTCCCGATTACGCCCGATCAGATCGCAGAGGATGCGATCGGCGCGGCGCAAGCCGGTGCGGCGATCTTGCATCTGCACGCGCGCGATCCGAAGGACGGCCGGCCCACGCCCGATCCGGGCGTCTTCATGCAGTTCTTGCCGAAGATCCATGCCGCGACCGATGCGATCGTCAACATAACGACCGGCGGCTCGCAGACGATGACGCTCGAAGAACGCCTGGCGGCGCCGCTGCGCGCCAAGCCGGAGATGTGCTCGCTGAACATGGGCTCGATGAACTTCGGGCTCTATCACATGACGGCGCGCTTCACGCGCTGGCAGTACGATTGGGAGCCGAAGTATCTCGAAGGCTCGCGTGATGGGATTTTCAAGAATACGTTCCGCGACATCGAGCGCGTCTTACATGAACTCGGCGAAGGTTGCGGGACCAAGTTCGAATTCGAATGTTACGACGTGGGTCATCTCTACACGTTGGCGCATTTCCTCGAGCGCGGTCTGGTGAAACCGCCGCTGTTCGTGCAGACGATCTTCGGAATCCTCGGCGGAATCGGACCCGATCCCGAGAACATCGCGCACATGCGCACGATCGCCGACAAGCTGTTCGGAAGAGAGAACTACGAGTGGTCGATCCTCGGCGCCGGGCGCCATCAAATGAATCTGATCACGATGGGCGCCGTGATGGGCGGCCACGTCCGGGTCGGCCTCGAGGATAGCCTCTATGCCGGGAAGGGCCGGCTCGCCGCCAACAACGCCGAGCAAGTCGAAAAGATTCGCGGCATCCTCGAAGCGCTCTCGCTCGAGGTCGCGACTCCCGCCGAGGCGCGCGAACTGCTCGCGCTCAAAGGGGCGAGCAAGGTGGCGTTCTGATGATCCTCTATCTCAAAGAGTCCGATACCGCGCGGCTGCTCACGATGCACGACGCGATCCGGCTGGTCGAAGACGCCGCGCGCGCGCTCGGCGAAGGCCGGGCGGTGAATTGCCCGCGTCAGCGCCCGCGCACCGACTCGACGATGATGCACGTCCTGCCCGCTGCCTATGGCGGGGCGGACGTCATGGGTCTCAAGGTCTACACGGCCGGTAAGCGGGGCACCGCCTTTTATTATTTGCTGTTCAACGGCGAGGGGAAGCTGCTCGCGCTGCTCGAGGCCAACACGCTCGGCGCGATCCGGACGGGCGCCGCCAGTGCGGTCGCAACGCGCTACATGAGCCGCGAGGAGAGTTCGACCCTGGGAATCATCGGGACGGGTCATCAGGCGCGGACGCAGCTCGAGGCGGTCAGCCACGTCCGCAACCTCACTCGCATTCGCGCGTGGAGCCGGACGCGCGAACGCCTCGATCCGTTTGTCGCCGAGATGAGCAAAAAAATCGGGAAGCCGATCGAGGCGGCGCCGAGCGCGCAGGAAGCGGTTGCGGGCGCCGACATCGTCATCACGATGACGACGACGACCGATCCCGTCCTGCGGGGCGCCTGGATTTCTCCCGGAGCGCATCTCAACGTCGCCGGCTCGAACCACATTCACCGGCGCGAAGTCGATGGCGAGGCCGTCGAACGCAGCGGGATCGTCGCCGTCGAGGACTTGGCGCAAGCGATAGTCGAAGCCGGCGACTTGAAGATCGCGGTCGACGAAAAGATGTTCAAGTGGGATCGCGCGGTACTGCTCGGGGACATCGTTGCCGGCAAGACGCCGGGGCGTCATGCTGCGGATGAGATCACGATGTTCAAGTCGCTGGGAATCGGTTTGTGGGATGCGGTCGTCGCGCGGCATATCTACGATCTCGCCGTCGTGGAGCACGCCGGCGTCGAGCTGCCGGTCGAGGAGCCGCTGCGCGCCCGCTCGGCGCGGTAGCCTTTACGTGCGGACCTGCACCCGCATCACGATCGGCTCCCGCGGCCGGATCGTTACGAGCGGCTCAAGGTCGGCCTTTGTCCCGGGCGCAAGCGTCAACCGCCGGCGACGCGCCAGGGTCGCGAGCGCGAGGACTGCCTCGATCCACGCGAACGACTCGCCGATGCACGTCCGGGTCCCGCCGCCGAACGGGAAGTAGGCGAAGCGCGGGAGCTCGCCGAGCGTCTCCCACCGCTGTGGCCGGAACGCTTGGGGTTCGTCGAACCAACGCGGATTGCGGTGCGTGACGTAGGGACTTGCGAAGACGACGCTCCCCCGCGCGACGCGATACCCCGCGATCTCGGTATCTCGAATCGCGCGCCGGCCGAGCACCCAGGCGGGTGGATACAAGCGCAGCGTCTCCTTGATCACGGCGGTCGTGTAGGACAGCCGCGCGTACGCCTCGAGCGGATCGCGGCCGGTATCAACGGCGTCAACCTCGTCGTATAGCCGCTGCTCGACCCGCGGATTCTGCGAGAGCAAGTACCACGCCCAGGTCAGCGCGAGGGCCGTCGTCTCGTGGCCGGCGATGAAGATCGTCATCGCCTCGTCGCGAATCTGCGAGTCGCTCATCCCTTCGCCGTCCTCGCGCGCGAGCAGCAGCATCGAGAGCAGATCGCCGCGGTCGGCCGGCGCCGCATGCCGCGCGGCGATCATCCCGTACATGATTTCGTCGAGGACCTTGCGCGCGCGCTTGAAGCGAAAGTTCGCCGGCGTCGGCAGTTTCTCGGCGATTTCTCCGAACGGGCCGAGCGTCGTCGGGACGAGCTCGATCGCAGTCGACAGCGCGCGATAGACGCGATCCGTCTGCGCGCTCACGTCGCTGCCGAAGAGAGTCTTCGCCGCGATCCCGAGCGTCAGGCGCATCATCGTTCGCATTACGTCGATCGTGCTTCCGTCGACGAGCGCGCCCGCGCTCGCCGACGCCTCGTCCACCATCGTTGCGGCATAGCAGCTGATGCGCTCGCGATGAAATGCCGGCTGCACGAGCCGGCGCTGACGCATGTGCAGCGGCTCCTCGCTCGTGAGCAAGCCTTCTCCGAGCAAGCGCTTGAGGCTCTCCGCGCCGCGACTCTTCACGAAATCGCGGGCGTTGGTGACCAAGAGATCGCGAATTGCATCGGGATCGTCGGCGAGGTAGAAGTGAAAGTCCCACCACAGCGGCCGCAGGCTGAAGTGGGCGAACCCTCCGTACTCGCGCGCGAGCCATTGCAGGGTATCGAGGAAAGCGGAAAACCCGACGCCGGGGCGAGCCGCGACGCGCCGCCGCGAAAGGTTCCGCGGCCCGGGCGGATACTCTATCGCGTCTTCACCGGGCGGTCTTCGGCCAGGCAAACCGTCAACGGCTTGCCGGCGATCTCGAAGCCGTGAAACATCGCGATCGCGGCTTCCGCGGCACCGATGCTCTCGAGCTCGATGAACGCGACGCCCTTTTTCCGGCGCGTTTTGCGGTCGCGCGGCAACGCGATCGATTCTTCGCGGGCGCCGAAGCGCCGAAAGAGCTTGAACACATCTTCTTTTGTTGCCGATGTCGGCAACCCGCCGACGAAGAGCCGAATCATGTCCGTATGAGTAGTCCGTCCCGGAACGTTTCCCACGTCTTTTGTTCGATGGCTGCGCGCGCCTCTTCGACGATCGAGATCAGTCGCGCGAGATTATGCTGGGACAAGAGCCGGGGGCCGAGCATCTCGCCCGAGCGGAAGAGATGCGCGAGATACGCGCGCGAAAACGTCTCGCAGACCGCGCAAGAGCAGGTCGGATCGAGCGGCCCGAAATCATCGACGAAACGCGCGTTCATCATGTTGAATTCTCCATCACGAGTGATCGCGCGGCCGGTCCGTCCGCAACGCGTCGGATAGACGCAATCGAACATGTCGATCCCTGAGTCGATCGTCGCGATCACGTCGCGGATCGTCCCGACGCCCATCAAGTAGCGCGGCCGTTCTTGGGGCAAGAGCGCCGCAGCGAAGCGCGCGAAGCGGATCATCTCGTCGCGCGATTCTCCGACCGAGAGACCGCCGATCGCATAACCGGGAAGGTCCAGCGCGACGAGCGCGGCGGCGCTCCGCGAACGCAGCTCTTCGTCGAGGCCGCCCTGCATGATGCCGAAAAGCAGCGTCGCGCCGCGTCGCCATGCGCTCGCGCTGCGCTCGGCCCACGACGTCGTCCGTCGCACCGCCGCCTCGAGCTCGTCGCGCTCGGCGGGGAGCTTCACGCAAACGTCGAGCGCCATCGCAACGTCGACTCCCAGATCTTCCTGAAATGCGACGACGTTTTCGGGGGTGAAGCGATGCTCGCTCCCGTCGATGTGCGACCGAAACGTGACGCCGTCGTCGTCGAGCTTGCGGCGTGATTCGAGGCTGAAGACTTGGAAGCCGCCGCTGTCGGTGAGGATCGGGCGGTCCCAGGCCATGAAGCGGTGCAGCCCGCCGGCGCCGACGATCGTCGCGCGTCCCGGGCGCAGCCACAGATGATACGTGTTCGAGAGGATGATCTCGGCGCGCACGTCGCGCAAATCGGCGGGGGTCAATCCCTTTACGGTCGCGACCGTCCCGACCGGCATGAAGGCCGGCGTCTCGACGGTCCCGTGCGCGAGCGTCAGCCGTCCGCGGCGCGCCGCGCCGTCGGTCGCGATGAGCTCGAACGATCCGAGCGTTTTTTCGATCACGTTCTCATTGCGGCGAGGGCTTCGAGATACGCCTGCGGCGGTTCGGCTTCGAATTCGAGCGGCGTCATCGTAACCGGATGACGAAACGCCAAGCGCCAAGCGTGCAGGGCTTGTCCCGGCAGCGCAACGCGTGGATCCAGCCGCCCGTAGACGGGATCGTTGAGGATCGGATGGCCGACCGCGGCCATGTGGACGCGGATTTGATGCGTTCGTCCGGTCTCCAAAAGAAACGTCAGCTCGGCCGCGTTGTGCAGCCGCTCGCGCAGGGTGTAGTGCGTGACCGCGGGCTTACCCTCGCTGCGGATCGCGTAGCGCCGGCGGTTGCGCGGGTCGCGTCCGATCGCGCCTTCGATCGTCCCTTCCGCATCGGCCGGCGTCCCGCTGACGATCCCGCGATATTCGCGCTTGATGTAGCGCTTTTGCATCGCCTTGCCGAGCGTCGCCAGCGCTTTAGGGGTCTTGGCGATGACGAGCAAGCCCGACGTGTCGCGATCGAGGCGATGGACGAGCCCGGCGCGCAAGGGAACTCCGGGGAGTGCTCCCGCATGCGCGAGCAGCGCGTTGACCAGCGTCCCCGTCGTCGCACCGTGCGCCGGATGCGTCACCATCCCGGCCGGCTTGTTGACGACCGCGATCGTCTCGTCTTCATAGACGACGTCGAGCGGGATCGCTTCGGGATGCGCTTCGAGCGGCGGCGGCGCCGTGACGCGGTACGCGACGGCGTCGCCCGCGTCGAGCAGCGTGCTCGGCTTGACGAGATCGCCGTTGACGCGCACGTCACCGGCCTTGATCGCGGCCGTGACGGCGCTGCGCGACGCGCCGGCAAGCCGGGCGACCAGCACGTCGACACGCATCCCCGCTTCTTCGGCGGAGACGGCGTGCTCGGCAGAATCAGGATTGGGAGCGAGCAACGGCGCGATCGCGGGCGAGCGTCGCGATGATCAGCAGGCAGACTCCGATCGTGATGCACGAATCGGCCACGTTGAAGACCGGCCACCAGCGCAAGTCGATGAAGTCGACGACGTACCGGTGCTGCAGGCGATCGGCGATGTTCCCCGCCGCGCCGCCGACGATCCCGCCAAGTGCGACGCGGACAAGCCACGACTGCGCGGCGATGTCACGAAACGAGAACCAAAAGATCGCCAAGACGGCGACCGCCAGGATGATGAGCAGCCAGGCTTGATCGCCGAACAGGCCGAACGCGCCGCGCGTATTCTGCACGTACGTCCAGTACACGACGTGCGGGATGAGGACCCGGCTCTCGCCCGGCATGAACGTCGCCGCTACCCAATGCTTGCTCAACTGGTCCGCGGCGAAGACCGCGAACGCGACAATGAGAACGAGCATTACAAACTCGGCGGCTGCACGAACTGATAGAAAAATCCGGCGACGCGCCAGAACGAGTTGGTGACCAGCACGATTCCTGTCGCGACGAGGAAGGCGCCAGCACCGGCCTCGATCCGCGGCAGCCACGGTTTGATCCGATCCAAGACGCCGAGCGCCGAGGTAAGCGCCGCCGCGGTGATCAGGAACGGGATCGCCAAGCCCATCGAGTAGACGAAGAGCAGACCGCTTGCTGCGGCAAGCCGCTCTTGCGAGGCGAGCAGCAAGATCGCCGAAAGGATCGGGCCGATGCACGGCGACCATCCGGCGGCGAAGCCGATCCCGACGAGGAACGAGGCGAGGAGCGAGCGGTTCGCGCTCGCGTGAATTCGGTGGATTCGTTTGTCCATCGCAAGCGCGCGGATGCGGAAGACGCCGAGCATGTTGAGGCCCAGCACGATGACGATTACCCCGCCTACGCGCGCGATCAAGTCCTTGTGCTCGGCGAACGCCGAGCCGACCGCGCTTGCGGAGATCCCGATCAGCATGAAGATCACGGTGAAGCCTGCTATGAAGGCGACGGCGTGCAGGACGACGCGTGAGCGCCCGCGCACGTCGCTCTCGGCGCGCAATTCTTCGAGGCTTGATCCCGTTAAGAACGAGAGGTAGGCCGGGATCAGCGGAAGGACGCACGGCGAGACGAAGGAAACCAGGCCCGCCAGGAACGCCGTTGCTATGTTGAGCTCGGGATGCATCTCGATCTCATTCTAGGAGTAACAGCCATTCACCACTGGTTTACCTATCCGAACATCGACCCCGTGGCCTTTCGGCTCGGGCCGCTTGCGATTCACTGGTACGGAATCTCCTATCTCATCGGTTTTATCTGCGTCTTTTTGTGGATGAATCGCCCTGCCGGGCGCCGGCGGCTCGGGTTGACGAGCGAGGAGATTCAGGACTTCCTTGTGTACGCGCTGGTCGGCGTCTTGGTCGGCGGCCGAGCGCTGTTCGTCGTCGCCGACATCCTCTCGCGGCACAACGCCTCGGAGTACCTCGAGCATCCGCTCAACATCATCGCGATTTGGCAGGGCGGAATGGCCTTCCACGGCGGCCTCATCGGCGTGATCATCGCGATCGCGCTCTTCTTGCGCAAGCATCGTGGCCTTTCGTTTAACGTCTTGGCCGACGAGGTCGTCGTCCTCTTGCCGATCGGGATCGCGTTGACCCGAGTCGTCAACTTCATCAACGACGAGCTCCCGGGGCGGCTCTGCGACCCCGACGCGCCGTACTGCATCGAATTCCCCAACTACGACGGCTTTCGCTATCCGTCGCAGATCTTTGAGGGGATCCTCGACATCGCCGTCCTCCCCATCTTGCTCGTCCTTTATCGGCGCAGGCCGCCCGACGGCGTCGTCGCTTGGACGTGGTTTGCGCTCTACGGAGTCACCCGCTCGGTTGCGGAGATCTGGCGACAGCCCGACATCGTGTTCTTGGGCTTGACCGGTGCGCAGTGGCTCGCGCTTCCAATGATCGCCATCGGCGTCGCGCTCGTCGTCGCGTCGCTGCGTCGCGACATTCGCACAGCCTAGGCTAGGACTAAACTCGCACTAGCGGGAAGGTTTCGGTCCATGACGCTCGACCTCGGGGCCGAAGCCGCATCGGCTCCGACGACGATTCCGGAACGTCTGACGATGCTTCGCAAGGAGCTCGAGGGCGTCGCCCGCGCATCGGGCCGAGAGCCGTCCGGAGTCGCGATTCTCGGCGTCACCAAGACGCAGCCGCGTGAGAGCGTGCTCGCAGCGATCGCCGCCGGGATCGGCGACATCGGTGAGAACTACGTGCAAGAAGCGCGGGAAAAGTACCGCGACCTTCCGGCGGTCCGCAAGCACTTCATCGGTCACGTTCAGACCAACAAGGCCAACGCGATCGTCGAGACATTCGATGTCGTGCAGAGCGTCGATCGCATCGATGCGGGGCGAGCGCTTGCGAAGGCGATGCGGCGCTTGAGCAAGCGTGTCAGCGTCTTGGTCCAGGTCAATATCTCGGAGACGGAGCGGTTCGGGATCGATCCCGCCGGCGCGCCGTCGCTCGCAGCGGCGCTGCGCGACGAAGGACTGGACGTCGAAGGCGTGATGGCGATCGGCCCGATCACCGACGATCGAGCGCGGATCTCGGCCGCCTTCGAGCGGGCGCGGGAAGCATTCGCAGCCGTCGGCGGGACGACGCTCTCGCTTGGAATGTCGGCCGATTGGCGAGAGGCGGTCGCCCACGGTTCGACGATGATTCGTATCGGGACCGCGATCTTCGGAGCCCGCCACTACGGGGAGGGACCACACCCATGAGCATGTTCGGGAAGCTCGGCTCGTTCTTCGCGCTGCGCGAAGACGAGGACGAGTTCTATGAGGAGGACTCGCGCGGGAACGTCGTGCCGCTCTCGGCGGAACGGCGCGGGACGCGCGGCACCGAGGTGGGCGTGTTCCTGCCCAAAACGTTCGCCGACGTCACGGATATCGCGGACGCGCTGCGCGCGCGTCAGGTCGTGATCATCAACCTGCAGGGGGCCGATCGCGCACTCCTCCAGCGAGTGGTCGATTTCACTTCGGGCGTGGCATACACGATCGACGGAAAGATTCAAAAGCTCGCTGAGGCGATCTATCTCGTCGTCCCGGCGGGCGTCAACGTCAATTCGGCCGGGCTGCGCGAGTCGCTCGACACCGACGCGATGCTCGATTTCTCGAGGACGAGTGCCACGAAAGCGACCGGGCGGGGGTAAACGATGCCGAAAATTACTGTTATCGATGTTCAGCACAAGACGTTCAAGAAGTCGCTGCAAGGCTACGACCGGGTGGAGGTCGATCAATTTCTCGACGAGCTGATCGAGACGCTCGAGGACGAGGCGCAAGCGCGCGCTGCGCTCGAGGCCGAGGTCGGCGACCTCAAGGATCGCATCAGTCATTTCAAAGCGATGGAGGAGTCGCTGCAAAACACGCTTTTGCTCGCGCAGCGCACGGCCGACGAAGTCAAGGCGAATGCGCACAAAGAAGCCGATTTGATCAAAGCGGAGGCGAAGGTCTCCGTCGAGCGCGAGATCGCGACCTTGGGAGACCGGACCGCGGAGGCGAGGCGCGAGTACCAGCGCGCGATCGAGACGGCTGAGAAGGCCAAGAGCGAGCTGCGCAGCCTGCTCACGACGCATTTAGCGCTGCTCGAAAGGGCTGGCGCCGTCGTGGCGGAACCGACGCATCAAAATGGAAGCCCAGCGGTAGCCCAGCAACTCATCCCGTGAGCAGATCATCGGCGCAGCCTAGCGTCGAACGGCGCATTTTTCCAGCCGGCCGCTCGCTGCATTTCTTCGGAATTGCCGGCGGCGACATCGCGGGGCGAAAATTTCAGGTCGCCGGCGAGCGCGCGAACGCGATCGGTTTCGGGCGGCTCTCCCTGATCGTCCGTTACGTCCCGCACGAAGAGTGGAGCGGCGAGGTCTTGGAGCGCCGGCGGGTCGACGAACGCTGGTTTCTCGGTCAAGCGGCGCTGCACGAGCGTGTCCTCGAGCGCGCGATGATGCGCGGACCGGTCGCCCCCGCCGAGATGCTGACGGTCTTCCCGCGGCTCGACGACCTCGAGGATACCGCGCGCGCCAACTACGATCGCTGGCGCCGCCTGCTGACCCGTCTGGCCGGCAAGGAAGAGTGGACGCTGCAAGTCTTTCACGGGCCGCACTTGCTCAAGCGCGAGCGCATCCCGTACATGCTGCGCACCGTCCCGGCGACGAGCCGGCCGGGAAGAGTCCGCATCCCGCAGATCGACGAACCGATCGCCGCTCATCTGGGCGGGCTTTGGAAGGCGTGCGCCGGCGTCGCAGCCGCATCGCGTCAAATCGAAGCGCGCGGCGGACCGAAGCAGGTCTTCGGCGCCGCGTTCTTGCTCGCGGCGAGTCGGATCGAAGCGTTCAAGGAGACGCTCGAGGAGCACAACGGCGACGCGCGCCGGCTCGGCCTGGCCTATTATCTCGAGGGCCCGCGGCCGCCTTACACGTTCACCTAACGAGCGGCGTTTTCAGGCTTAGAACGGTCTGCGCGTTGACGGCGGTGCGGGGAGGGCCGGCGCGCGCGCGCCCTGCACGGTGATGGTCGCCGGCAGCGCCGTCGGCTGGCTATTCGCTTGATTTTGCGTTTGCGTTGCGGTGACGACTCCCGCCGCCGCTCCGGCCGCGCCTGCAGCAGCCGCACCCGCGGCCGCCGCGGCCGGCGCTGCGGCTGCAGCTGCCGCGCTGGTCACGCCCGCCGTCGCGGCGGCGACTCCGGACGACGAGCTGACGCTCACGCCTGCGCTCGAAAAGCTGCTGGTCACCGCGCTCGTCAGCGTGCCGCTCACGACGGCACCGCTCGCCGAGACCGTGACGACCTGTCCGGTCAAGACGGTCAGCGTTTGACCCCCAACGCTGACCGTGACGCTGTCGGCCGCGCAGACGAGGCATGCGACGGTCGTATTTCCGGCGGTGAACGCGAGCAAACCGATCGTGCCTCGCACACCGACCGTCGACGTGGGAGTGACGAAGCGGTAGTTCGCAGCTCCCCCGGTTGGGCGGCGAATGTCGAACCGCAGCGTCCCGTTGTTCACCGTGATCGTCGCACCCGGTCCTTGCGCCGTCTGATTGAATGCGCCGACCTGCACGCGCGTATCCTGGCCGAGCCCCACGATCGACGAGTCCGGTAACGTCAGCAGCGCCGCCGATTTTGCCTGCGTGACCGCAAACGCATCGTCGGGCAAGACGTAGGATCCCTTGATAGCAGTGAAACGCGCGTTCGCGTCGGCTTGATAGCCCGTGTCTCCCTTGAGATGTTTGAACTCTTTGTTGCTGGCGGCACCGAGCGAGATTGGTGCGAGGCTCAGCAAACATGCGAGGGCGAGCGCGCGGCGCAGCATCGTCATCTCCTTCTTAAGGGCCGGACACGACGCCGGTTGGGTTAGAGAGGGTGCCGAATTGGGCGCCGAACAGCGGCGTGTTTTGACCGATGTTGTAGGCTGTAAGCACGCCCTGTCCATTGGCCGTTCCGACGATGTAGACCGAGGTCGTGTTCGCGGCGGGTAGCGGGGAGCCGGGGCCGGATGCGGGCGCGACGTACGACGATGGGACATTCGCCGTAGGAGTCAAAGCGAACGGCGTCCAGGATGCGGTCTGCGTGAAAGACGTCCCGCCGGAACACGTCACGAGGATCGCGCCGGCCGAAGCGGTTGTCACGATTGCCGTGTTCGAACTGGGGAAGAACGTGACACTCTGCGGTTGGCCGGGAAGTGCGATCGGCGATCCGATTTGCGTAATCGTCGATGTCCCGGTCGCGTTGATTTTGAGCGCCGAGACCGTATTGTTCCCCTTGTTCGTGACGAGCGCGCAGAGGTTGTCGCTGCTCGGACCGCTGACCCCGGCCGGACTCCCGCCGAGCGAGAGCGTGGCGTCGATGGCGAGCGTGTTTGTGTTGAACGCCCTCACCGTCCCGTCCCCCGAGTCGGCGACGAACCCGTCGTTGCCGAATCCTTCGAGATTCAGCCCGCCAAGCGCGCTACCGACCGTGTTGGACGCAGCTGCCGGGGTGATGATCTGATACGGGCTCACCGTTTGGATGTTGAATCTCACGAGCTTGCTTGGAGAAACCGTCACATACAGATCGTCGCCCCCTCCCGCGGCATAGGTGGACTGCATGCGGCGCGGCGTCCCCGTGAGCGACACTGTTTGCAGAACGCTGTTCGCGACAACATCGACGACGACGAGCGTGTTGTTGCCGGTGCCCTCTGCAATGACGTGCTTTACGGCATTGTTCTGGTTCCAATTGTACCGATCGTAGACCAGTTCGGCTGGGTTCGTCCCGGCCGGAAGCATGATCGCCCCGGAGGTGCTCGTTTGGGCGCAGACGTCGTAGGTATCGATCAAGTTGTTCGCGCCGTCGGCGATGTAAACGTAATGGGGACCGAGCGGCGTGGCCCTGATCGGGGTAATGGTTCCGCTGCCGATGACGCCATTGGGGACGCCCTGCGCAGTCAACCCTATGGCGCTGACGATCGCGACTCCGTTGGTCGGGACTCCGCCATTGTAGGTGAGCGTGAACGTACCGGTCGCCGTCGTATACGGACCGGGCGAAAACGTGATGCTCCCTGTCGTGTCGGAAACGCTCGCTGTGAACGGGTTTCCTATGGTGCCGCTTAACACTCCGCCGTCCGCATCCATTGTGGAGTAGGTGCTCGACACGGTCGCAGGCGTTCCGATGATCGGACACTGAAATCCTTGTTGGTTCTGGAATGTCTGGATGTTCGCGATGATCGGATTCGTCGAGACCGAGAACGCGTTCGGCGTCCCTTGCGCGACCAAGATGTTCGTCGTGCTCGTCGAGAGGATGTTCGACGTTGCCTTCGTCGTGTTGTCGTAGGTGTTCACGACGAGCTGTGAGCTTCCGAGCGGCGCCATGAGCTGCAGCGTGCAAACGAAGCCGCTGGTTGCCGCCTTGCAATTCGATTGCAGCGCGGAGAGGGGATAGAACACGTAGCCCGAGGCTTTGCCGCCCTGCACCGCTTGCAGGTCGATCCCTTGCGTGTACGACGTGAGGTATGCCGGCCGCCGCTTCGTGGAGCTGGTCGCAGGCGGGTTGGGTATCGTCACCGTGACCGTCGCGCTCGCGGTTGCCGTCGACCCGCCGCCACCGGACCCGGCCGGAACTGACGAGTTGCCGCCGCCACCGCCGCCGCCGCAACCGACCAGCGCCACGAGCGTCATGGCGATTGCCGATTTACGAACGAGTCCCAAAGCGGAACGCAAGAACAACCTCCTCTTCAAAGATGCGCGAGGTTGAGTGCCGGCCCTCCGAGGGAATACGACGCGCGGTAACAATTTTGCTCCCATGACGACGATTTCGGTATTGCCGGGCGACGGCATCGGCCCGGAGGTGACTTCGTGCGCGCTCGAGGTCCTCAAGCAGGTCCGGCCCGATTGCAAGTATGTGACCTGCGCGGTCGGCGCCGCTGCGATCGCGAAGTTCGGTGATCCCTATCCGCTGGAGACGGAAGCGGTCGTCAAGCGCAGCGCGGCGATTCTCTTCGGCGCCGTCGGCGGGACCGAGTTCGACGGCAAGCCCGTGCAGGAACGGCCCGAATGGGCGCTATTCCGGCTGCGCAAAGAGAACGACCTCTATGCAAACATCCGTCCGGTCCGCATCTTCGACGGTCTCGAGGACGCATCGAGCCTGAAGCCGGAGCTCGTGCGGGGCCTCGACTTGATCGTGCTGCGCGAACTGACGTCCGGACTCTACTTCGGGCATAAAGAGACCAGGATCATCGACGGGATCGAGACCTCCATCGACACGCTCCTCTACAACGCGAAGGAGATCGAGCGGATCGCGCGCTTCGGTTTCGAGTTGGCTCGCGGGCGTCGCAAGCACTTGACCTCGGTCGACAAGCTCAACGTCTTGGAGACGTCGCGCCTGTGGCGGCGGATCGTGATCGAAGTCGCCAAGGACTTCCCCGACGTCGAGCTCGACCACATGCTCGTCGACAACGCCGCGATGCAGCTGATCCGCGATCCGCAGCGCTTCGACGTCATCGTCACGGAAAACACGTTCGGCGACATCCTTTCGGACGAAGCGGCGATGCTGACGGGCTCGATCGGAAATCTCCCGAGTGCGAGCTTGGGTGGCGGCGGGAGCGGCGCGCGGTTCGGCTTGTACGAGCCGATCAGCGGGACCGCGCCTGATATCGCGGGCCAGGGAATCGCGAATCCGACTGCGGCGATCCTTTCGGCGGCGATGCTCGCGCGCTACAGCCTCAACGATCCCGAATCGGCGAAGCAGATCGAGGATGCGGTCGCAGAAGCGATTCGCGCCGGCGCGCGGACGCGCGATCTCGCCGGTAGCGGTGTGGCGCTCGGGACCATCGGCTTTACCGATATCGTTTTGCGCAAACTCTAGGCAACACGGCGGACATCTGCGCCGCCTAGTATTCGCGCCATGGACGGCATGGACTGGATGGCCGGCGCGATGCGCGCCGCACGCACGCGGCTCGACGCCGCCGCGCATAATCTCGCGAACGTCTCGACCGACGGCTTTCGCAAGGCGCGCGCCGATGCCGAGCTGACCGCGCGCGGGATCTTGCTGCGCGTCCGGACGACCGATACGCAGGGCGCGCTGCGGCACACCGGCGCGCCGTTCGATCTCGCGATCGTCGGCCCGGGCGAATTCGACGCCGGCGGCGTGAAGACGCGTCTAGGCGCGTTTTCGCCCGATCGCGCGGGCTTTCTCGCGGACGCGCAGGGCCGCCGTTTGCACGGCGAGCGCGGCCCCGTGTTCGTCGACGCGCGGACGACGATCGAAGCCGACGGCTCGGTTCGCAGCGACGGCCGGGAGACGAACCGGATCCCGTTGCCGCACGGCTCGAGCCTCCGCAGCGGCTTCCTCGAGGGACCGAACACCGACGCGATCGGCGAGATGATCGAAGTTCTCAACGCCCAGCGTGCTTTCGAAACGGCGCAGAAAACGCTGCTCGCAATCGATCAGGTTCGCGAGCGTGCCGTGAGCGACGTGGAGAGACTAAAGTGACGAACGCGATGTTCGCGTCGGCCTCGGGGATGGCGGCGCAACAGATCAATCTCGACGTCATATCCGACAATCTTGCGAACGCCGACGTCGCCGGTTTCAAGGGAAGCGTCGCGGCGTTCACCGATATCCGCGTCCCCGGCGCGATCGGTCTGGGGACGGCTGCGATCGGGACCCATCTGCTATTCGAGCAAGGAAAGCTGATGAAGACGGGCGGCGCGTTCGACGTCGCGCTCGACGGGCCGGGCTTTTTCATCGTTCGCAAGGGGAACCAGGTCGCGTACACGCGCGCCGGCTCGTTCGAGCGCGCGCCGGACGGAAGCGTGCGCAACGCGGAAGGCTGGCGCCTCGACGGCGTGCGGATCCCGGACGACGCGATGCGCATCGACGTCCGGTCCGACGGGAGCGTCGCGATCGACACGGCGAACCGCAAGGCCGTCGCCGCGGGGAAGATCGCGGTCGTCTCCTTTGCCGCACCGGAACGTTTGCGCCCGCTCGGCGCAACGTTGTACGCGGCGACGCGCGACGCCGGGCGTGCGGTCCGCGCCGCCGCAGGCGACGACGCACCGACGCGGATCGCCTTCGGGACGCTCGAGGCCTCGAACGTCTCGATCATCGAGTCGATGATGGCGATCCTCGCGGCGCAGCGCGCGTACGAAGCGAATTCGAAGGGGGTCCAGGCGGCCGATGAGATGCTGCGCATCGTCAACAATCTCCATCGCTCCTAAGGTCCCCACGCCGCGATCGTTCGTCGAAGCGACGTTGTTCGCGCAAGCGCTCCGTCCGCTTGCGGGCAGTCTGGGCTTCATGGGCGAGCTCGTCGTCGATGCGGTCGCGCGCGAGCTTTTTCTCACCCGCGCGAGGGAGGGCGATGCGCGATCGTGAGGCGGAGATCCGCGAGCTCTTCCCGATGCTGCGCGTGATCGCACGGCGCATCGCGCGACTCGTCCCGGGCGCCGACGTGGGGGATTTGGTCGGCGATGGGAGCGTCGGCCTGATCCGCGCGGTCGACTCGTTCGATCCCGAGCGCGGCGTCCCGCTCCGCTCGTACGCGCGTCACATCGTCATCGGCGCGATGCTCAACGGAGTGCGCCGGATGGATCCGGTCTCCGAGCGCGTCCGCCGGACGCTGCGCCGCGCCGAAGCGGCTCGCCTCGAGCGCGCGCACGAAACCGGGCTGCTCCCGTCGCTGCGCGAGATGGAGGATGAGATTCCCGGTCTGGCGCGCGCACGGCGAGAGGCGCACCGGCATGCGCCGCTCTCGCTCGACGGGCCGCTCGCGATCGGGGAAGCGTACGAAGCGCTTCACTCGAGCGATCCGGCCGACGCAGTCATCGAGCGCGACAAACGTGCTGCGATCGCGCGGATGCTGGCCACGCTGCCCAAGCGGCAGCGCCGGCTCCTCTACCTGCACTACTGGAACGGCGTCTCGCTGCGTTCGGTCAGCCGGCAGATGATGGTCTCGCCGCAGCGTGCCTCGCAGCTCCATCTCATCGCCCTCGCGCGGTTGCGTACGGCGATGCAGCATGAGCGGTATTAGGGACGCCGAGGCCGCGCTCGCTGCGCTCCCGCCGATCGCGGCCGCGCAGCGCAACGAGCCGGAGATCGCGCCCGTCCAAACGCTCCCGCGCGACCATCCGCATTGGGTTCGCGACACGATCTCCATCTCGTCGCGCGCCCGCGCGCTCCTCGAACGGGTTCGGCCGGTCGTGATTCGCGTGCTCTGCTTCTGGGACCACGCGCTGCGAACCATCTCGATCGGCGGCCGGTCGCTCAGCGTCGATCCGAGCGGCTCCTATCGCGTCGAGTGATGGGACATTGCGACAAGGACGCGGAACGGGACGCGCATGCTTTCGCGCTCGCGCTTTCTGTCCGTTACTGCCGCTTCGGCCGCGGCTGGCATCCCGTTGCGGGCGCGCGCGCAGGCCGGGCGGCTGCGCATCGGTGCGATTACGAGCGACACCTACGGTGAGGCGTACTACGCCGACGACCTGGGGTTTTTCAAGAAGGCCGGGCTCGACGTCGAGATTTCGACGATGACCAATGGGACGGCGATCCTCAACGCGGTGATCGGCGGCTCGCTCGATATCGGGATCTCCAACACGGTCGCGATCAGCAACGCGGTGATCCACGGCTTTCCGGTCGGTTTCATCGCCGGCGGTGCCCTCTATCTTTCGAGCGCTCCGACGACGGTGCTATGCGTGGATCGCGGCTCGCCGTTACGCAACGCGAAGGAACTGGAAGGGAAGGTCGTCGCCGTATCGGCGCTGCGCGACATGAACGCCGCCGGCACGCGCGCGTGGCTGACGCAAAACGGCGCCGACGTGACGAAGGTCCAGTTCATCGAGATGGCGTTTCCCGAGATGGCGCCGGCCTTGCGCCGCGGGATCATCGCGGCCGCGACGATCCCCGAGCCGCAGCTCACCGATGCGAAGAACGACGTGCGGATCTTTGCCAAGTTCTTCGACGTGATCGGGAAGCGCTTCATGAACGGCGGCTGGTTCTCGACGCCCGATTACGTGAAGAAAAACCCCGACGTGGTGAAGCGCTACGTCGAAGTGATCTACGCGACCGCGAAGTGGGCGAACGCGCACCATCCCGAATCGGCCGCGATCCTCTCCAAATATTCCAAAGTGAGCCTCGCGACGACGCAGACGATGACGCGCGCCGTCTATTCCGAGTC
>Ga0209415_10000807_pt1 | contig 58954 bp, 58 predicted proteins | sample PeaSoiSIISIP2007_FD_187696 | JGI IMG/M metagenome (GOLD analysis project Ga0209415, IMG submission 187696) | Peat soil microbial communities from Weissenstadt, Germany - SII-SIP-2007 (SPAdes) (version 2) | ecosystem: Environmental > Terrestrial > Soil > Wetlands > Peat | place: Germany... | reverse complement strand
AGGGACTTGAACCCCCACGTCCTTGCGAACAACAGATTTTGAGTCTGCCGCGTCTACCATTCCGCCACAGGGGCTCTTAGAGCGATGGCGCGGCACATTAGGGCGCGCCGGGATGAGGCGCAATCCGCTTGCGGGCGATGGCGGTTTCCGCTGTTATCGCGGCGCGCGGCGAGGAGGCGCGATGCGGCGATGGCGCTCAAGTATTTCGAGGATTTCCACGTCGGCCAGGTCGTCGAGCTGGGCAGCCGCATCGTCACCGAGGACGAGATCGTCGCCTTCGCCAGCGCGTACGATCCGCAATATTTCCATACCGATCCGGTCGCGGCCGGACGCTCCATTTGGGGCGGCCTGGTGGCGAGCGGCTGGCACACCGCGTCGATGTTCATGCGGCTTCTGGTCGACGCGCATTTGAAAGGGGTCGAGAGCATCGCGTCCCCCGGCGTCGACGAGATCCGGTGGCTGAAGCCGGTGCGCCCGGGCGACCGCCTCAGCGGGCGTCTCACCGTGCTCGAAGCGCAAGCCTCCAAAAGCGGCGCGCGGCGTGGCACCATGAAGACGCTCGGCGAGCTCTTCAACCAGAACGGCGAGCTCGTGATGACGCTGCGCGCGATCAGCATCATCGGGGCGAGGCCGCGCTAGCGCGGGGCGAGGGCATTGCTCGACCGCATCATCGCACCGCTCGCCGCCTTTGTCATCGCGACCATTTCGTCCGCGGGCTATACCGGCATCGTCATGCTGATGGCGATCGAATCGGCCTGCATTCCGCTGCCGTCCGAGATCATCATGCCGTTCTCGGGCTATCTCGTCTCGACCGGGCGGTTCGATCTGATCTTGGTCGCGACGGCGGGCGCGGTTGGCTGCAATCTCGGCTCGACCGTCGCCTATGCGATCGGCTCCTATGGCGGGCGCCCGCTGGTTGAGCGCTGGGGCAGTTGGGTCCTGATCGGGCGGCGAGAACTCGCCGTCACCGACCGCTTCTTCGCCCGTTTCGGCGGCATGGCGGTGCTGATCGGCCGCCTGCTCCCGGTGATCCGCACCTTCATCGCGCTGCCGGCCGGCATTGCGCGCATGCCGCAGGTGCGGTTTCAGGTCTATACCTTCATCGGATCGTGGCCGTGGTGCTTCGGGCTCGCCTACGTGGGCGTGAAGCTGGGCGACCGCTGGAACGCCGATCCCCGCTTCAAGGAAGTGATGCACCGATTCGACGCGGTGATCGTCGCCGCCATCTTGGTCGCGCTCGCGTGGTTCGTGTGGGCGCACCTGAAGCATCGCGTGTCGGCGAAGGACTAGACGCGGCGATGCTGATCACGCTCACCTTCCGCCGCGCCATCCTCGCCGTGCTTGCAGCAAGCATCGCCGTCGTCGGCGGGGCGCTGCTGTTCCAATATGTCGGCGGATTGGCGCCGTGCGAGCTTTGCCTCTACGAGCGCTGGCCCTATTACATCGCCATTGTCGCGGCGGCAGTCCTTCTCGCCGCGGGGCGATGGCGCGTCACCGGCGGCGCACTTCTTACGCTCGTCTTCATCGCCAGCACGGCGCTTGCCTTCTATCATGTCGGGGTGGAGCAGCATTGGTTCGCCGGACCCACCGCCTGCACCGGCTCGGGCGCGGCCGCGGGCTCGATCGACGACTTGAGGGCGCAGCTTTTGCACCAGCAGCCGGTGCAGTGCGACCAGCCGCAATGGGCGCTCGTCGGGGTCACGCTGGCGGCGTGGAATCTCGTGGCCTCGTCGGTGCTTGCGGCGCTGTCGTGTGTAGCGCTCGGGCTCGCCCTGAAGGAGCCTCGTCTATGAGCGCACTCCAACGTCTCCCCGGCGATCCCGCGCCCGCCGAGATCGTGGCGCGCATCATTCGCGTCGACCATGCCGGCGAAATGGGCGCCGCGCGCATCTATGCGGGACAGCTCGCGGTGCTCGGCCGCTCGCCGGCCGCGCCCGTCATCCGCCGCATGGAAGAGCAGGAAAAGCGCCATCTCGACGCCTTCGACGCGCTGCTCATCGAGCGTCGCGTGCGGCCGACGGCGCTGTCGCCGCTATGGCATGTCGCGGGCTGGGCCCTGGGCGCGGCTGCCGCGCTCATGGGCGAGCGCGCGGCCATGGCCTGCACCGCCGCGGTCGAGGATGTGATCGACGGCCATTACCGCGACCAGATCGAGCGCCTCGGCGATGCGGAGCCCGCGCTTGCCGCATCGCTTGAGGAGTTCCGCGCCAACGAGATCGAGCATCGCGACACGGCGCTCCGTGCCGGCGCCGAGGAGGCGCCGGCCTACGAGCTGCTCACGGCCGCGATCAAGGCGGGATCGAAGCTCGCCATCTGGCTTTCAACGCGCCTGTGACACGGAGAATCACCATGATGCGCGCCAAGACCGAAGAGCGCGTGAAACGCTGGAACGATCAGCGCTGGGTCATCGATTCGGTGATCCAGGCGATCGGCATGGAATGGGATCAGCCGCGGCTCGCCTACACGCTCTATCCGTGCGGGCCGGACGCAATGGGCGATTTTCGCGGTGTCGGCGCGCGCGTCAGGAAGTTCGCTGACATGCATCGCGAGCTTGCCGCCGCCGCGCGCCGGCGCGAGATGCGCGCCGAGCAGTTCGAAGGCCAAGGGCGGCTTCTCTCCGCGGGCGAGAGCTATTTCATCGCCTCGCTGCTGTGGTCGGCGGCGCGCTGGCCGATCTTCGAGAACAACGAGAAGTCGATCCACTACAACGCGCGCACCGTCGCCTGCTACGACAAGTACGCGAAATACGCCTCTCACCCGGTCGAGCGCATCGAGGTCCCGTTCGGCAAGGGGCGGTCGCTGCCGGGCTATCTCCACCTGCCGCGCGCGCCCAAGCCGGGCGAGCGCTTCCCCTGCGTCGTCTCGGTCGACGGCATGGACGGCTCCAAGGAAATCCTGTGCGCCATGCACGGCGACAAGTTCCTCGAGCGCGGCTTCGCCAACTTCATCTATGACGGGCCGGGCCAGGGCGAATGCACCATCAGCGAGATCTTCGTCACGCCGACCAATCACATGGACGCGGCCCGTGCCGTCTATCAGCGTCTTGCCAAGCATCCGCACATCGACAGCGAGCGCATGGTCGCGACGGGCGTGAGCTTCGGCAGCTATTTCGGGCTGCAAATCGCGGCCGCGCTCGGCGACCGGCTCAAGGGCGTGGCGGTGAGCATGGTGTGCCACCAGCCCGGCGCGCACGCGATCATGGACATGGCGTCGCCATCCTTCAAGATGCGCTTCATGTACATGGCGGGCTTCGAGGATGAGCGCAAGTTCGACGCCTTCATGCGCAAGTTCACGCTCCTGCCGCAGGCGGGCAAGATCAAGTGCCCGGTGCTGATCCAGGCCGGCGACGACGACGAGCTGAGCCCGATCGAGTTCTCGCACGCGCTCATGGACAAAATCAAGGCGCCGAAGACCTTCGTCGTCTACGAGGGCGAGCGCCACTCGATCGGCGGCGGCGGCGCGGCGCAGCTCGGCGAGAACTGGTTCACCATGCTGGCCGACTGGTGCCTCGACCGAGTCAACGGCAAGGAAGCGCCCAACGAGCACGTCTTCATCACCGCGCTCGGCCAGGCCAAGACGACGCAATACCGCTGAGCTCAGGCCCGCGGCCGTCCCACCACGCCCGATTCCGCGATCGCAGCCGGGATCGAGGACGGGTTCTGCGGCGCCATCACGTGCGCGCCGGCGATGCCGGGAATCTCGGCGAACTGCTGCATGAGCTCGGCGCAGATGCGGATGCCCTCGCGCCGTGCGTCGGCGGCCTTTTCCAGCCGGTCGACCATCGCATCGGGAATGATGGTGCCGAACAGCTTCTCGCGCATCCACCGCGCCGAGCGCGCCGACGGCACCGGCGCCACGCCGATCAGCACCTTGAGCCGCGGCGCGATGCCCAGCTCCACGAGCCGCGCGGCATAGCGGCGGACCACCGCGACATCCATGCAGAACTGGGTCTGCACGAAATCGGCACCGGCCTCGACCTTGGCGATCAGCGATTTCGGCGTCCAGCCCGACGGCGGATCGATCGGCAGATCGGCCGCGCCCAGCAGCAGATGCGCCGGCCCCTTGATCTCCGTGCCCGGCGGCAGCTTGTGCTCGCGCCGCACCCGGTTCGCCATTTCCAGGAGGCCGCGGCTGTCGAGATCGAACACTGGCTTGGTCTCGGGCTGGTCGCCGAGCTTGGGGTCGTCGCCGGTGAGGACCAGAACATTGCGGATGCCGAGCGCGAGCGCGCCGATCAGATCGCTCTGCAGCGCGATGCGGTTGCGGTCACGGCAGGTCATCTGCAGCACCGGCTCGACGCCGCTGGCGAGCAGGAAATAGGCCGCCGCGATGCTGGAGAGATGCGCCTTGGCGCCGGCGCCGTCGGTAACGTTGACTGCGGTGGCGACGCCTTTGAGCGTGGCGGCGCGGGCGATGAAGGCGGCGGGATCGCTGGCGACCGGCGGCGCCAGCTCGGCGGTGACGACGAAGCGTCCGCTGTTGAGTTCGCGCTCGAGCGCGCTCGCGTCGCCTAGTTCCATGGCGCTAATCCTGCCAGTGCGCGAGCGGCTCGCCGGCCACCGGCGAGCGGAAACTCGCCAGGCGCTTCATCCGGATCGAGCCGATATAGACGGTCTTCAAATCGGGTCCGGCGAAGACGACGCTTGCAGGGAAATTCACTGTTGCGCCGGTCGGGTCCTCGAACACTTGGCGACAGGCACCATTGGGCGCGAGGACGAAGAGCCCGTTGCGTGTGATCTCCGTCACCCACAGATTGCCCTCGGCGTCGAAGGCGAGGCCGTCGACCCGGGCGCCGGGAAAAAGCGTCTCCGGCCCGAACGTCTCGGGTTGTCCGAGCGTGCTGCCCGGGCGCAGCGCCAGGCGCACGACGCGGCCTTTGCCGGTTTCGGCGACATAGAGATGACGGCGCGCGTGGTCGATCCGGACCTCGTTGGTGAAGCAGAACCCCTCGGCCGCGAGCCGCGCCGTGCCATTCTCCAGCACCAGGATATAGCCGTCGGGGATCATGCGCTCCATCGCCTCGCGCCGATTCTCGCTGCGGGTGGAGACCGTGATCCACATGCGCTCGCCGTCGCGATAGACGAAATTCGGCGCGCCGAGCGGGCGGCCGGCGAAGCTCTCGAGCGCAACCTCGTGCCGCCCGTCGGGGAAGATGCGATAGACCTTGCCGTCCTCGATATTGGCGGCGAGCACGCTGCCGCCGCGCTCGAGCGCGAACCCATTGGGGAGGCCGGAGATCGCGCCGATCGTGCGCTGGCGCCCGTCCGGCTCGATGCGGGTGACACCGCCGCGATCGTCGGAGCACAGGAGCGTGCCGTCGCGCATCGCGATGACGCATTCGGGGCGGCTTAGATCGTTGCCGCGCCATCCGATGTCTGCGGTCGTCAGCTTGAAATCGCCGATCGGCATGGCCGCCTCCGAACAGGGCGGCGGCTTCCTAGCACGGATGGCGCGCGCGCTTCAATCGTGCCACCGGCTCATGCGGCGCTCGGCGCGGCGGCACAGCTCGTTGAGGAGGACGGCGATCGCCGCGAGGCACGCGATCAGCGCGAACAGCTTGCTCGGCTCGAAGCTTTCGGTGAAGAGCCGCGTGAAATGGCCCACGCCCGCCTGCGAGACGTAAAGCTCGGCGAGCAACACGCCGATAAGGTCGGACGTCATGGCGAGGCGCATGCCGGTGAAGAAGCTCGGCACCATGTGCGGCAGCACGACGTTGGCGAGAATCTGGGCGCGGCTCGCGCCCATCGAACGGGCGCAGGTCACCAGCGTGGGTTTGACGCCCTGCACGCCCGCCACGATCGTCACGACGATCGGAAAGACGGCGTGGGTCGCGCCGAACGCGATCTTCGACGCCGGTCCGATACCGAACATGAGTACCACCAGCGGCAGAATCGTCGCCTGCGGGATCGCATAGAGCAGTAGCACGATCGGATGGAACGAGCGGTAGGCGAAGCGCTGCAACCCGATGATGAGGCCCAATGGCAGGCCGATCGCAACGGCGATGAGGAACGCCGCGACCAGCTCCCACAAGGTCGTCCGCAGCGCGCCGAGGACCGGCAGGTTGGTGACGAAACCAAGGAGCGATACGACGACGCTCGATGGCGGGCTCATGAACAGCGGGTCGCCGTCGACGCGCACGCCGACTTCCCAGACGATCACCAGCGCCACGATCACGAGAAGGCGCGCGGCGCCGGGTCCCAGGCGCACGCTACTCATCCGTGGCCCCTCCTCACGCGCGCCTCGATCATCGAGACGGAGGTGTTGAGGAGCAGCGCGATCAGGATGGCGAAGAATATGTAGGCGAACATCTTGGCGGGGTCCATGCTCTCGGCATAGGTCACGATGCGATGGCCAAGGCCCGAAAGCGAGGCGATCGTCTCTGATCCGAGGATCGCGAGGAAGGCGATGATGAAGCCCATGCGCAAGCCAGTCAGCATCACCGGAAACGCCGCCGGCATCAGCACCGACCAGAACATCTGCACCCCCGACGCGCCCATCGAGCGCGCCGCCGTGACATAGGTCTTGTCGACGAAGCCGAACCCGGCGATGGTGTTGAGCACGACCGGGAAGAACGCGATGGTCGCGCCAATCGCGATCTTCGATCCCGCGCCGAGGCCGAAGAACAGCACGTAAAGCGGGAACAGCAGGATGGTCGGGATCGAATAGATTCCGGCGAACAGCGGATCGAACACGCGGATCGAATAGCCCGTGCGGCTGACGAGATAGCCGATGGTGCAGCCCGCCGACGCGGCGATGAGGAAGGCGACGATCAGCTCGTAGAGGGTCACGCGCAAATCGGGCCAGAACGCGCCCGTGGACAGAACCTTGACGAATTCGTGCACCGACGCGGTGAAAGATGGCAGCAGGATCGGGCTCACCAGCCCTTCGCTGCTCGAATACTGCCACGCGCCCAGCACCGCCGCGAGAAATGCGAGTTGCACGAGGCGATAGATCCAGCGCCCGCCGCTCATGGCCGTGTCTCGACCATGGTCTTGCGGATCTCGTCGTGCAGCAGCTCGTAGAGCTGGTTGCGCAGCCGGGCGAGCTTGTCCGAAGTCATGAAGCTGCGGCTGCGCGGGTGGCCCTCCTCGACCGCGATCACTTCCTTGATGCGGCCGGGGCGCGCGGTGAAGACGGCGACCCGGTCGGCGAGGAAGACGGCTTCGACCAGGCTGTGGGTGACAAAGACGATGGTCTTGCCGGTACGCGCCAGGAGCTCCGACAGATCCTCGCCCAGCACCATGCGCGTCTGCTCGTCGAGCGCGGCGAAGGGCTCGTCCATCAGCAGGAAATCGGTCTTGAGCCCCAGCGCGCGGGCGAGCTGCGCGCGCTGCTTCATCCCGCCCGAGAGCTGGCCCGGATAATGCTGCGCGAAGTCGCCGAGGCCCACCGCCGCAAGCGCTGCGTTGGCGCGCTCATCGCGCTCGGCCTTGGGCGCCCCCTGGAAGGCGAGGCCGAGCTTCACGTTGTCGATGACGGTGCGCCACGGGAAGAGCGCGCTCTCCTGGAACACATAGGCCACTTTCTTCGGCGAGGGGCCACGCACGATCTCGCCGTCGATCGCGATCTCGCCCGCGGTTGGCGAGGCAAGCCCGCCGATGAGATTGAGCAGCGTGCTCTTGCCGCATCCGCTCGGCCCGATGAGGCACATGAGCTCGCCGCGCGCGACGGTGAGCGACGCTTTTTCCAACGCTACGACGCGGCGCGGATCGCCCTCGGGGCCGAAGACTTGCGTCACCCCTTCGATCGTGATCGCCGCGCCGCTGCGGCCGCCTCCCGAATTCATGGCATTTTGCACTGGCCGACATAGGAGTCGGCGTGGTCCTGGACGATGCGCTCGCGATAGGAATTGGTGAGCGCGCCCGAGGCGTCGCGCACGACCTCGGCGAGATGGATGTCCTGAATCGGGAAATGGTTGCTGTTGAAGCGGAACCGGCCGCGCACCGAAGCGATCTTGGCGGTCTCGAGCGCGGCGCGGAACGCGTCCGCGTTCTCGATCCTCCCGCCGACCGCCTTGAGCGCCGCGTCGAGCAGACGCACGCCGTCATAGGAGATCGCCGCGAAGATCGAGGGCCGGCGGTGATATGCGGCCTCGAAATGCGCGACGAAGGCGTGGTTCGCGGCATTGTCCATGTCGGCGGTCCAGAAGGTCGAATCATGGACGCCCACCGCCGCCTCGCCCATGCCGGGCAGCGTCTGCTCATCGAGCGAGAAGGCGACGCCGTAGAGCGGGATCTTCCCCTTGAGGCCCGTCTCGGCATATTGTTTGACGAAATTGATGGCCGGCGCGCCCGACGTGTAGAAGAAGAAGGTCGCGGCCGGGTTGGCGCTGCGGATCTCGGCGAGCTCGGCGACGAAATCGAACTGGTCGAGCGGCGTATATGTCTCGCTCGCGATCGTGTTCTTGAAATAGCGCTTGAAGCCGGTCAGCAGGTCGCGCCCCGCCGTGTAATTGGGCGCCATCAGCGACACGCTCTTCACGCCCTTCTGCTGCAGGTAGATCGACATGCCTTCGGCGATGGTGTCAGACTGGTAGGCGGCGGAAAAGAAATAGGGGCTGCATTCCGGCCCGGCCAAGGGCGAGGGGCCGGCATTGAGGCTGAGCATGAAGGTCTTGCGCGGCAGGACCGTGCGCGCCTCGGCCAGTGCGACGTTCGACAGCACCATGCCGGTGAAGAGCTGGACCTTGTCCTCGTCCAGCATCTTGCGCACTTTCTGGACGCCGACATCGGGCTTCATCTCGTCGTCGCTGACCTTGAGATCGACCGCTCTCCCGCCGAGCTTGCCGCCGAGCTCCGAAAGCCCGAGCTTGAACGAATCGAGCATGTCGGGACCCGCGGTCGAGGTCGGCGAGGACAAGGTCGCGACGAAGCCGATCCGGAGCGGATCGTCGGCGCGCGCCAATCCCGCGGCAAACGCCACCGAAGCCGCCACGACGACCGTAAGACCGGCCCTCGACATAATCTCCTCCCCTGGCACGGATGGCGGCCGCATCCAGGGCGGCCGTCTCATCGCGCGGCGCGGCGCCCCTATTCGGCGGCGGCAGCCTTCGGTTGCGTTTCTTCGTCCTTTGCCGGCACCACGTCCTTCACCGCGCCGACCCAGCCGTTGGCGGTGATGTCGAACATGTTGCCGAGCGTATCGCGATACTTGATCTCGTAGAACACGTTGGGGTCGGGGTTGTCGTTGCCCATCACGTATTTGGCGCCGGCGGCCTCGACCTTGCGCTTGGCTTCGTCGATGTCGTCGACCCACATGCCGAAATGCTCGAAGCCGAAGAACAATTCCTCCTTGTCCCAGCCAAGCGGCCGCCCGCCGCGGTTGATGAGCGCGACATTGACCGTGCCATCCGACATGTAGACGACGCGCTGTCCGATCTCGCCCACCATCTTCATGTCAAAGGCGTCCTCGAAGAACTTGCGCGCCTTGGCGCAGTCCGGGACCGAAAGGGCGATGTGACGCAGCTTGGCCATGGGGCGGCTCCTGTTCCTGCCGGCAGGGGTCACGGTGCCTTTAGCGCGGCAACCCTGTCAATGACGGTTTTACCCGACTCAGCGCAAAACCGGCGGAATCCGGACGCGATCCGGGAGAAGGTGCGCGCCGCCGCGCTTTTCCACCCGCGCCAGGATCTCGGCCGCCAGCGCAAGGTCCGACAGCCCCATCCCCATCGCCTTGAAGAGCGTGAGATCGCACCCCGCCGGCCGGGCCCCATTCGCCACCACCAGCTCCGAAATGGGCCGCACCGCATGCCAGGCCGCCTCGTCCTCGCCGAAGCGGCGGCGGAATTCGGACGAAAGCTCTCTGACGCCGACGACGGTATCGACCGCGATCAGGCCGCAACGCGGGAAGATGTCCTGGGTGAATTCGCCGCGCGCCGGAACGATCGCGCCCATGGCGTTGACGTGACTGCCGCGCGCCGCCATCGCCGAGGTGAAGAAAGGCTCGGTCGCGTTGGTGATGAGCGTCACGATCGGCGCATCGCGCACCGCGTCCTCGAGGCTCGCGGCGGCCACGACCGTAAGGCCCAGCTCCTGCCGCACCGCATCGGCGAACGCCTCGCGCGCCTCGGTGCGGCGGCTGAAGACGCGCACCCGCTTCAGCTTGCGCACTGCCGCGACGGCGGCGACCTGGGGCAGGGCCTGCTTCCCCGAGCCTATGAGCGCCAGCTCGTCGGCCTCGGGCGCGGCGAGGCGCTTGGTACCGACCCCCGTCATCGCGGCAGTGCGCGTCTGGCCCAGGGCCGTCGCCTCGATCACGGCGCGGAGCGCGCCATCCTCGAGCGCGAACAGAACCAGCACGGTCTGCGACCTGCCGGCGACATTGACCCAAGTCTTGGTGCCGCACAGGCCGGCGCCCGCGACCGATGCGCCGAGCGCATGCATCGCGTCGTTGGGCCCGACCATGAGAACCGTCTTCGGCATGTTCTGGGCTTGGCCCTTGGCCTCGAGCGCGAGCGTGCGCTCGAGCGCCTCGACCGCTTCGGGCAGCTTCATCACCGAGGTGACATCGGCCTCGGTGATCCAAAGCGGGGCGCTGGGCATCGATCCCTCCGTGGCTAATGGGGCGACGACGCGATTGCGCGGTCGACGAAGCTGTCGTCGTAGGTGCGCGCGAACTCGATCTTGAGGCTCTCGGGCACCCGGCCGGCGTGAACCATGGACTCGTAGGTGACCTTCGCCTTCTGCGCCGTGGTGCGGCCGTCGGGCGTGAAGGAATCGTGGTTGGTCTTGAGCGCCGCCTTGTAGAGCGCCTCGTCGCCGCCCCAATAGCTCTGCGGCACAGTCGCGGCGATCTCGTCGGGGCTCGCGGCGAGCAGCCAGCGATGCGCGCGATAGAGCGCGTTGACGTAGGCCTGCACCATATCCGGATGCGCCTTGGCATAGGATTCCAGCACCAGCGAGCCGGCGCCCGCGGCCTCGCCGCCATAGGCGTAGTCCATCCCGTCCTTGGTCCGCGTGTCCACCAGCGGCGCGAATTCGTGCATCATTGCCATGCGCGTCGCTTCCGGGTCGCCGGTCACCAGCCCGTCGATGCGGTCCGTGAGCAGGGCGGCGATCGCGCTCTGGCCGGTGCCGACGCCGATCGAGGCGATGTCGTCGAAGGTGAGGCCGGCCTTGCCGAGCAGGATCCGTACCAGGCTCTCGGTCGACGAGCCCGGAGCGGTGACGCCGATCTTGAGACCCTTCAGGTCCTTCGGCGAATGGTACTGGGAGGCGCGCTCGGGCTTCATGCCGAAGACATAGCCGTAATGATGCACGAAGGTGAAGACGGTGGTGAGATAGACGCCCTTGGTCTGCAAGATCACCGCGTTGTCATAGGCGCCGATCATCGCGTCGACGCTGCCGCCGACCAGCGCCTCGACCGATTTCGTGCCGCCCTGGAAATTGTCGAGCGTGACCTCCAGCCCCTCTTGGCGATAGTAGCCGATGCGGTCCGCGAGCGTGCCCGTGACATAGCCGATCTGCGCCATGCCGCCGATGCCGATGGTGAAGGGGCGAAGCGGCGGATCGGCCGCGCGTGCCGCCGTCGCCGCCAGCGCGAGCGAGGCGGCGCAGGCTGTAATGCGGGAAAGCCTCATGTTGGCTCTGCGCCGAGCTTGAACAGCCGCGCCGCGGTGTCGCCGAGGATCATGCGGCGCTCGGATGCCGTGAGCGGCGTCGCATCGACCACCTTCACCGGCGCATCGTCGCCGATCGGGAAAGGATGGTCGGAGCCGAGCACCACCTTCTCCGCGCCGGCGCAATCGCACAGGAAGCGCAGCGCGCGCGGGTCGAACAGCACGGTGTCGAAATAGAGCCGGCGGAACCCATCGAGCGCGTCGGCATATTCCTTGGGATGGATGGCGTTGTTGCGCTGGAGCCGCCCCAGCAGATAGGGCAGGCCGCCGCCGCCGTGGGAGATGATCAAGGTCATGCCCGGATGGCGTTGGAGATGGCCCGAATAGAGGAGCCGCGCCATCGCCGTGATAGTGTCGGTCGCGCGGCCGACGGCGTTGATGAGGTCGAAGCCGTTGAGCCGGTCGTCGCCGCACGCGAACATCGGGTGGACGAACACCGTCGCCTCCCGCCCCGACGCCGCTTCCCAGAAGGGATCGAGGTCGGGATCGTCGAGCGCGCCGCGCGTGCCCTTGGGCTGGGTCCCGATCATCACGCCGTGAAAGCCGGCGCCGAGCGCCTCGTCGAGCACCTTGGCGGCGAGGGCGCCGCTCTGCAATGGCACCGTCGCCAGCGGCTTCAAGGACGGCAGGTCGTGCGCGCCCGCCAGCATCGCCTCGTTCATGAAGCGCGCCCAGTCGGCGCCCTCCTCGGGCGGCAACTCGTAGCCGAAAATATCGAGCCATCCGCCCGCGACCTGGCAATCGATGCCTTGCGCGCCGAGCCAGTCCTTACGCTCCTTCATGTCGCTGAGGCGCGGCGCCACGGGCCGCGTCGGCGCCGCCCCGGCGAACGCCATGCGCGTCGCAGGCCCCTCGGCCGTGATCTTCACCGACGGGAAGAGCCGGCGCTCGCTGCGCAAGGTTTCGAGAAAGGCGGCCGGCACGAAATGGGCATGAGTGTCGATGATCATTTTTTCTCTCCCTCATCGGCCCGCGCCAGCACCTCGCCGAGCGAAGCGGGCGTCATCGGCAGCGTCGCGACGTGAAGGCCGAGCGGCGCTAGCGCGTCGTTGACGGCGCTCGCGACCGCGGCCGGAGCGCCGAGATAGCCCGCTTCGCCCGACCCCTTCTGGCCGAAGCGCGTCAGCGGCGAGGGAGTGCAGTGATCGACGATGGTGATGTCCGGCACCTCGTGCGAGGAGGGCAGCAGGTAATCCATGAACGAGCCGCTGACCAGCTGTCCGTTGGCGTCATACGCGAAGCGCTCGTAGAGCGCCGCGCCGATGCCGTGGGCGATGCCGCCATACGTCATGCCGTGGACGATGTCGGGATTGATCATCACGCCGCAATCGTGGCCGCAGACATAGCGCAGGAGCCGGGTCTGGCCGGTGATTCTGTCGAGCTCGGCATAAACGACATGCGCCTCGAAGGCATAGCAGGGATAGATCTGCACCCGTCCGTCCGGTGTCGGCAGGGCGCCGCCGGTCGGCACTTCGGCGACGGCCAGCGCCTGGAGCCCGGGCTCCATTCCCGGCGGCAGGAGATGGAACTTGCGGTGCGCGATGTCGACGAGCTGGTCCCAGGTTAGGCGCCGCGCCGGCTCGCCCGCCGCCTCGATGTCGCCGCCGCGATAGGCGAGCGCCTCCGCCGCGACGCCGAAATGGTGCGCGGCGATGGCCAGCATCTGCCGCTTGAGCTTCTGTGCCGCGTCCGACGCTGCCGCGCCGAGCATGATCGCCATGCGGCTCCCGACCGGGCTGTTGCTGGGGAGCGCCGCGAGCGAGTCCATCCGCACTACCCGCACAGTCTCGGGATCGCGCTCGAGCGTCTCGCCGACGATAGTTGAGAGCAGGGTCTCGTGCCCCTGGCCCGCGCTCGAGGTGCCCATCGACGCGACAATGGCGCCGGAGCCGTCGATCTTCACCTGGCAGCTTTCCATCCACGTGGTGGTCTCGTTCTTGGGATTGAGCAGCGGCTCGAAAGCGGAATTGCCGCCGCTGGGCTCGAGGCAGCAGGCGATGCCGATGCCGGCGAGCCCGCCCTTTGCGCGCGCCGCGTCTCGCCGCCGCACCAGCGCCGGGTAATCGGCTTCGGCGAGCGCCTTGTCCAGCACCGCGTGGTAGTCGCCGCTGTCATAGGTGCTGCCGCTCGGGATCTGGTAGGGAAACTGATCGCGGCGGATGAGGTTGCGCCGGCGCAGCTCGATGCGGTCGATGCCGAGCTGCCGCGCCACCAGGTCCATGCCGGTCTCGATCGCGAAATTGGTGGGCGCCTGGCCGAAGCCGCGCACCGCCTCCTCGGGCGTCTTGTTGGTGACGACGCTGATCGGCTCGTACTCGACGCTGGCGATGCGATAGGGGCCGACGATCGCGCTCACCGGCTTGCCGAGCTGGAACGGGGCGCGGCCGGCATGGGCGCCGACATCGTCTAGCGCGCACATCCTCATGGATTTGACGACGCCGTCGCCATCGAAGGCGAGCGCCACGTCGAAGATGCGGTCCGGCCCGTGCGCGTCGCCGCCGCGTAGATTCTCGAGCCGGTCCTCGACGAGGCGCACCGGCGTGCCCAGGCGCCGGGCGAGATATCCCGCCAGCACGCTGTGCTTGAGGCCGCGCTTGCCGCCAAAGGAGCCGCCGACATCGACATCGAAATGCGTTCGCACAGCGTTGCCCGGCAGCCGCAGGGCGCGCGCGAGCTGGTCGGCATATTTCGGCATCTGGATCGAGGCCCAGACGTCGAGAAGCCGCGAAGCCGCGTCCCACCGCGCCACCACGCCGAACGTCTCGACCGGCACCGTCGCGCTACGGTGCCAACGTGCGCGATAGGTGACGCGATGGGGGCAAGCGGCGAAATCCGCCTCGACCGGCCCCCAGACGAATGTACGCCGATAGAGCAGATTGGAGCCGTGCGCGGGATGGACCAAAGGTGCATCGGGGAGGAGCGCCGCCTCGGGGTCGATCACGTGCGGCAGCGCCTCGTATTCGACCTCGACCAGCTCGGCCGCGTCCTCGGCCAGCGCGCGCGAGTCCGCCGCGACCGCGACCACCCACTCGCCGACATAGCGCGCGCGCTCGACCGCGAGCGGATAGCGCACTACCTTGGGCAGATCGAGACCGCTCATCAGCGGCTCGGTGGCGCGCGCCAGCTCATCCCCGGTCACGACCGCGTGCACGCCCGGCAGCGCCAGGGCCTTGCCGGCGTCGATGCGGACGATGCGGGCATTGGGATAGGGACTCGCGACCAGCGCCACATGCGCCATGCTGTCGAACGCCAGGTCGGCGACGAAGCGCCCCGTGCCCGCGAGAAAGCGTCGGTCCTCCCGCGGCCGGCGCTTCTTGCCGATATATCGGAAGGCGCGCGCCTCAGCCGGCATCGCTTCCCCGCTGGGGCAGGTTCGCGCCGCGCAGCCGCTCGGCCGCGAGCGCGATCGCGTCGACGATCTGCTTGTAGCCGGTGCAGCGGCAGAGATTGCCGCCGATCGCATCGCGGATGTCGTGCTCGGTGGGCGCGCGATTAGCATTCAGCAGCGCCTGCGCCGCGATCAGCATGCCCGGCGTGCAATAGCCGCATTGCAGCGCGTGGAGCTCCCAGAACGAGTCCTGCAGCACGCTCAAGCCCTCGGCGTCGGGCGCCAGCCCCTCGACCGTGACGATGTCGGCGCCGTCGGCCTGGACCGCGAGCAGGAGGCATGCACGCACCGGCGCGCCGTCGAGCAGCACCGAGCACGCGCCGCACACGCCGTGCTCGCAGCCGACATGGGTCCCGGTGAGGCGCAGCTCGTCGCGCAGGAAATCCACGAGCGTGGTGCGCGCCGCGACGCGGGCCGAGCGGCGCTTTCCATTGACGGTGCAGACGAGGTCGTGCTGCGACATGTCAGGCCGCTCTTGCCTCGTCGCGCGCCTCGGCGATCGCGCGCTCGGCCAGCGATGCCGCGACGCGGCGGCGATAGAGCGCCGAGGCGTGGGGATCGGGCAGCGGCGCGATCGCGTCGCGCACCAGTGCGCCGGCGTCCGCTATGTCGCGCTCCTCGAGCCGCGTGCCGACGAGGCGCTTCTCGGCCTCTGCCATCCTGAGCGGCGTCGCGGCGGCGCCGCCGATCGAAATCGCGATCCGCCGGCATACGCCGCCCGCGTCGAGCGCCAACTGCACCGCGGCCGCGGCAAGGGCGAAATCGCTGTGTCGCACGCTCATCTCGTGGAAGCCCGTACCGACGGCATTGTCGCGCCATACCGGCAGGCGCATCTCGACCAGGCATTCATCAGGCGCGAGCGCGGTCTCCATGGCGCCGCGAAAGAAGTCGCGGATCGCGATCGTTCGCTCACCCCGGACCGAGCGGACGCCGAGCGCGGCATCGAGCGCGAGCGCGGCCAGCCCGATCTCCGCCGCGGGATCGGCATTGGCGATGCTGCCGCCGATGGTGCCGCGGTTCCTTGTCTGGCCGTGGCCGACATGCTTGAGCGCCTTCGCCAGGAGCTTCGCGCGCGAGCGCACCGTCTCGTGCGCCAGCGCCGCGGCCTGGCGGGTGCAGGCGCGGATGGCGACGAACCCGTCTCCGGCCGCGATCCCGTCGAGCGCGGCGATGCGGTTGATGTCGAGGAGTAGCGCGGGCCGCGCGAGGCGCATCGCCAGGAGCGGCACCAGCGTCTGGCCGCCGGCGATGATCTTGGCGTCTTCCCGCGCCTCGGCAAGGCGACGGCACAGCGCGTCCACCGAGACCGGGCGCTCATAGTCGAAATCGACGGGCTTCATCCCGCGCGGACCCAAGGATGCGGCATGGGCTTCACTATACCGGCCGCGGCGCAGCGCCCGCCAGCAGCCTCGGGCGAGGAGTCAGGTCTTGGGGATCTCGTGCGCCGCCGTCTCGGCTTCATTGAGCAGTTCGAGCTTGTGCCGCAGCTCGGCCTTGCGGACCTCGCCCGCCAGCCATTCCTCCTCGGAGGTCGCCCAGGCCGCCTTCTCCACGAGATAGATGTTGAAGCAGGCGAGCGCCAGCACCGCGAGGAAGCCGAGCCCGACAATGGGCTGCCCCTGGGCAATGCTCACCGGCGCGAACAGCGCGTTGAGGAGGGCGAGGGCGCCGTTGCCGTAGCGTCCAATCAGTCGCAGGCGTCGCGGCATCGGCACTGTCCCCCTCGTACCATGGCCACTATAGCTCGTCCGCGCGCAATCTGCCGCCAAGTGGTATAGTCGCGGCCGCGGCGAGGCAGGCGATGGCGACGATCGGGACGCGCGGTGACCTGGGCACGGCCGGGGTGCGCTTCGGGTCGCGGCTGCGGCTCGGCATGATCGTTCCGTCGGTCAATTCCGAGGCCGAGCCGCAGATCGAGGCCATGCTTCCGCCGGGCGTCACGCTCCACACCACGCGCCTCAAGATGATCGAGGATACGCCCGAGCAGCTTCTGAGCTTCACTGACCGGATCGAGGAGGGCGCGGCGCTGCTGGCCGATGCCGGCGTCGACCGCATCCTCTTTCACTGCACCGCAGTGACGACGCACGATCCCGGCATGGCCGACCGCGTCCGCGCCCGGATCGTGGCGGCGACCGGGCGTCCGGTCGCGGTGACGTCGGAGGCGGTGACGGCGGCGCTCAACGCCCTCGGCGCCCGGAGGGTGGTCATGGTCACGCCCTATGTCGATGCGGTGAACCGGCGCGAGGTCGCTTATCTGCGGCATTTCGGCATCGAGGTGGCGAGCGACCATGCGGCCGGCCTCACCTATGCCAAGGATTTCCGCGCGATCGAGCCGCAGGCCTGGTACGACAAGGTCCTGGCGCGCCGGCGCGAGGATGCCGACGCCTATTTCCTGAGCTGCGCGCAAATCCGCGTCGTCGAGATCATCGCCCCGCTCGAGCGCGCGCTCGGCCGGCCGGTGGTGACGAGCAACCAGGCGGCGGCCTGGCATTCCTTGCGCGAGAGCGGGATCGGCGATCGCGTCGGCGGCTTCGGCGCCCTGTTCGAGCGCTGCTGAATTTGCCCGCCCCGGCGCGGGGGAGTGCCAGAGATCGGGCGATCGAAAAAGCCTTACCGAGTTCGCTGCCACTTCGACGATGCCGCCGATCACCGGGCGCCTGGTAATCCCTGATCGCGATATGCGCGACTGCGTGCCCGGGCGGCGATCACTGCGGCGAAGGGCGGCGTCGATCTCCAAGATCTGGACGCCCGCAAGCGGGAAGAGCGACGTGAATTTCGCGTTGGGAACCGCCCGCGGATCCGCTAAAGGTACAATGGATCGCACATAGAGGAGGCCGCCATGGCCAAGGGGCAGCAGAGGTCAAACCGGGAAGCGAAGAAGCCAAAAAAGAATGCCGGCGCGAAGCCCAAACCGGGTGCGTCAAGCATGTTTGCCGAGCCGCCCAAGAACAGCTCGAATCCGTCGTCGCGAAAGCCGTAACGCGGAAGTAAGCGAGGCTACCCTTTCGCCTCCGAGCAAGTTCGGGTCGCTTTCCGAGCGTATGCCTGCACCTCCCCTTCTCGCCCTCCTGGACGCGCACGTTACCTTTGGCGGACGGCCGACCTTTTTGGGCGTGTCGATGGCCATTGCCCGCGGCGACCGCGTGTGCCTCGTCGGCCGCAACGGGAGCGGCAAGTCGACGCTGCTCCGCATCCTGGCCGGATTGGCCGATCTCGACGGCGGGGAGCGGTTCCAGCAGCCGGGCACGCGCATCGCCTACTTGCCACAGGAACCGGTCTTCGATTCGAGCCTCACGGCGGCCGAGTTCGTTACGCTGAGCCTGCCGCCCGATCCCGGTCACGCCGATCGTCGCCATCTCGTGGAGGCGACTCTGGACGAGGTTGGCATCGGGTGCGATCGGCTGCTCTCCCGCCTTTCCGGTGGTGAAGGCCGGCGGGTCAGCCTTGCCGCTTCCCTGGTCGCCGAGCCCGATGTCCTGCTTCTGGACGAGCCGACCAACCACTTGGACATCCCGGCGATCGAATGGCTCGAGGAGCGCCTCACCGCGTTTCCCGGTGGCCTGCTGCTGGTCAGTCACGATCGCACTTTCCTGAAACGGTTGTCGCGGCGGACATTGTGGCTCGACCGCGGGAAACTGCGTGAGCTCGACCGGGGCTACGAGGCCTTCGAGGCTTGGTCGGAAGGCGTGCTCGCGGTCGAGGCGGCCGAGCAGGCTCGCATCGACAAGCGCATTGCCAGCGAGACGGTGTGGTTGCGCGAAGGCATCTCGGCACGGCGACGTCGCAACCAGGGACGCGTCAGACGTCTCGCCGATATGCGGCGGCAACGTGCCGAACGGGTCGGCATGCGCCAGGCCAGGCTCACCACGGCAACGGCGGAGAGCGGCGGTCGGCTCGTCATCGAGCTGGAGAATGTGGCGAAGGCGTTCTCAGGACCGACGGGCCCGAAGGTGATCGCCCGCAAATTCTCGACTCGCGTGCTGAGGGGAGACCGGGTTGGCCTGATCGGTCCCAACGGCGCCGGCAAGTCGACGCTGCTGGGCATCATGGCTGGAACGATCGCTCCAGACAGCGGCAAGGTAAGGCTGGGTACGAATCTCATGTCGGCGATCTTCGATCAGCGCCGCGCCGCGCTTGATCCGGAGGCGACGCTGTGGGACACGCTGACCGGCGGCTCGGGCGATACGGTGATCGTGCAGGGCCTGGCTCGGCACGTCACCTCATACCTGAAGGACTTTCTCTTCGAGGACCGACAATTCCGGGCCAAGGTGTCGACCCTGTCCGGCGGCGAGCGCAACCGTCTCCTTCTGGCCAAGACTTTGGCGCAGAGCTCCAATCTTCTGATCCTGGACGAGCCGACCAACGACCTCGACATCGACACGCTCGACCTCCTCGAGGAGGTGCTGGCGGATTACGACGGCACGCTGCTCCTGGTCAGCCATGACCGGGATTTCCTCGACCGCTTGGTGACCAGCGTGATCGCCGTCGAGGGCTCGGGCGTGATCGAGGAATATGTGGGCGGTTACAGCGACTACCTGCGTCAGCGTCCGCCTCGGCCCGCGCCGCGGGTCGCACCGAAACGCCCAATCGAGGCGGCGGAGCGCGTCGCCGAGAGGCCAGCGAACAAGCTGAACTGGAAAGAACAGCGGGAACTCGACTCCCTGCCGGCGGAAATCGCCGCACTCGAGAGCGAGAAGACTCAGCTGGAGGCAGTATTGGCCGATCGCGCCCTGTATGCGCGTAACCGGGCCGCTTTCGAAGCATCCACCGGCCGTCACGCGGCACTGGTCGAAGCACTGGCACGAGCGGAAGAGCGCTGGCTCGAGCTCGCCGGTCGTGCGGAAGAATTCACGCGCGTATTGCGCTGAGCGCGACGCCGCGCCGTTCCGATATTGAAGCTACAGCGGCTATTGCGTGAACGTTCACGTACCGCCGAGATTGACCTATATGCGATATTGAACGGATGCACGGCGACCAGCGGTCGAACACATCTACAGCCGCTTTCAGTGTGGTAACTTGACCCGAAAGGATGCTTTGTTCCGAGTCTCACGGGGCTGCATGAAGCGACGGGAGTTCATCACTCTGCTCGGCGGCGCGACGCTCGGCTGGCCGTTGGCCGCGCGTGCGCAGCAGGCCGACAAAGTCTATCGGATCGGATATTTGAGTCTGGGCTCGCCTGCGGCCGAGGCCACCCGGTTCGACGCGTTTCGGGCCGGGCTTGCCGCGCTCGGCTACGTCGAAGGTAAGAACCTTGTCATCGAGACGCGCTGGCTCGAGGGAGGCAAATACGAACAGCTTGCGGAGCTCGCCGCCCAGTTGGTCGATCTGAAAGTCGATGTCATCATCACCTACGCGACGCCGGGAGTGTCGGCCGCCAAGCGCGCGACGAAGACAATCCCCATCGTCTTTACAACGGTCGGCGACGCCGTGGCTGTGGGGCTCGTATCCAGCCTCGCCCGGCCGGGCGGCAATGTGACCGGAAACTCTTATTTCCTTCCAGAACTTGTGGCGAAACGCCTGGAGTTGCTCAAGGGGGCGATATCCGGCCTGGTGCAGGCGGGTGTCTTGTTCAACCCTGCGAATCCATCGACCGAGCCTGTCCTTTCCGCCTTGGGACTGACCGCCCAGTCGCTCAAGTTGGAGCTTTCGCAGTTTCCGGTACGCGAAGCGATTGAGCTGGAGGGTGCCTTCGCGGCGATGGCCGCCAAGTCGGTGGGCGCGTTCGTGATCGCGGAAGACCCGATGCTCATTTACAACACGGAGGCCAGTGCGAAGCTTGCTCTGAAGTACCGGCTCGCCGCGTGCGGCTTCCCCGAATTCGCGCAGGCCGGAGGCTTTATGGCGTACGGAATCGATTTTCTCGACATGTGGCGTCGTGCGGCGACGTTCGTGGACAAGATTCTCAAGGGCGCAAAACCTGCCGACCTTCCGGTCGAGCAAGCGACGAAATTCGTGACGATCGTCAATCTGAAGACCGCAAAAGCGATCGGCGTCGAGGTGACGACATCGCTGCTGCTGCGCGCCGACCAAGTGATCGAATGAGCTGCCGATGTCGGCAGATCGTCAGCGTCGAAAGATGCCTGCCGTAGATCTTCGGATGGTTGCCGTTCTGGTAGTGAGGGAAGCTGGGGTCCGCGGCGTGAACCTCCTCCCATATCTCGCCCGTGTCGATCAGTCTTGCACCGGATTTCTGAGTCGGTAGGCGATGACTGGATTCTATCGCGGCTACGTTGCGCGCCCGCTCGTCGGGAGGATAGCGGGCGAAGGCAGGAGTTCATGATTTGGCGGCGGAACTGGCGCCGCTGCTCAAGCGGATTTTCGCTCAGGACACGGCGCAAAGCTGCAATTGCTGGTGCGCCGAGATTCACACGGGGATCAGGATTGCGAACGGTGGCGGCCGAGGCCGACGGCGCGCAGGATGACCCCGACGAGGCGCCGCGGCAGCGACGGAGTCTGTCGAGCCGGCGGCGAATACGGCTTGATGCGTACGCGCCGCATCAGGTCGGCGTAAGTGACCGGCGCACAATCTCCGCGCGCCTCGATCTGGCCTCTTTCTTCGTGACGAACCGGAAAAGGCGGCCAGAGCAGACTCCACTCGGGAGCCGGCGTTTCGGCCACGGTCGACGGCGGCGATGGCTCTGGGATATTTGGCGGCGTCGCGAATACATGGGTGAGGTCCCCCGTCTTCGGCGACGCATCGACGGGCGATCGGCGCCGCTGCACGTGAGCGGCGCTGAGCGAGGCTGGCTTTAAGCTGCGCATGAGTCTTCAGCACTCGCAGGCTCCCGCGCCAGCGAAGCGGGCAGCAACCGCATGGGCCGCAGCGTCGTAGCGATATTTCGATCGAGCCGGGCGGCGACGAAGTCCCAGAGCTGCTTGATCTCGGCAGCGGCGCGTGGCTCTCCGGGGATCTCCATAACGGTGCGGCCATCGATCATGCTCGAGGCGAAGCCGGTGCGGTGGTGGATGATGGTCGGGGCGAGCGTGCCGTGCTGCGCCAACGTAATCACCGCCTCCGCCGTGATCCGGGCGCGCGGGATCGCGCCGTTGATGACGAAGACCAGGGGCTTGCCGAGCCGCTCGACGACCTCGACCGTCGCGCCGGCGGCGCGCAGATCGTGGGGGCTCGGCCGCGCCGGGATGAGGACGAGATCGGCGAAGCGCACAACCTCGGTGATGGTCGATTCGATGGCGGGCGGCGTGTCGATTATCAGCAGCGACACGCCGAGCGCGCGAATCTGGTCCAAGCCCGCGGCAAGCCGGGGTGCGGCCGCGCATGCAAAGAGGGGCGTGTTGCTGTTGCGGGCATTCCACCACGCGGACAGACTGCCCTGCGGGTCCACGTCGATGAGGACCACAGGTCCCGCGCCGGCTCTGTCGGCGGCGACGGCGAGATGGCCCGCCAACGTGGTCTTCCCCGAGCCGCCTTTCTGCGAGGCAACGGCAATGATGTGCATATGCGACCACTCGCTTTAACACGAAGCGCCGCAAGGGTAGAGCGCTGGCACTACGGTTCGATTAACGAACCCGGCCCACTTCCCTGATCCGACGGTTCCCGATCATGGTTCTGGGACGGAAACACCACCAACGAGATGGCGCTGCCGTCGGTGCGCGACGAAATCCGCCAAAGCGCGTGGTGAAATCGCGGCCCAATGCGACCGCCCCGCGGCGGAAGCATCTCATTGATTTCTCGTGTAATTCGCTTCCTGCGTGGGGCCAGCGCCGGATGCAATGGATTTTCGCGCAATTCCAAACTTTCACAATGAGATTAATGCGCTGGAAGACTTTCGACATGGGGTCAATATTGACCCCGATCGCACGGCCACGAGCGGCCGAGCGTGAACTGAGCGATCTTCGGAACGTCGAAATTGCGAGCGACGATGCCCGCGAAATGCCGCACGCGATGGGCCGGCGAGACGGCGCCGCCCGTCATCGCGGCAATGGCTTGCTGTCCGAGTTCCGCCACGAAGGCGAACGTGCGGTACGATCCTTGATGCGGGCCTTGATGCGGGAAAACAGCGCGCGCCTCACTCTTTCTCGTCGGACGATAGGGCGGTCGCCGCGCGAAGCGATCGCGGCAAGTAAGGGCTTGGCGCTCGGGGCAAGAGACGATAGTTTCGGAAACTGCCTGGGGGCGATGATCTGCTATTCCGTGGCTCGAAGCCCTGGAGCTCTTGCGCATGCCAGTCACGGTCCGCAACCACCGCAAAATCCTGTGCGTCTCTCCGGCCTACAGCCCCTCCTTCGGCACGTTCGAGTATGCCTATCCCTTGTGTGCCGGGACCCGCGCCTTCATGCCGCCGCAAGGGTTGCTGGTCGTGGCGTCGCATTTGCCGTCCAGTTGGGAGGTGCGGTTCGTAGACGAGAACATCGCTCCGGCCCGCACGCGCGATTTCTTATGGGCGGATGCCGTCTTTGTGAGCGGCATGCATGTGCAGCGCGAGCAGATCCTCTCGATCGGCCGGCGCGCCCATCGCTGCGGCAAGGTCGCGGCATTGGGCGGCCCATCGGTATCGGCCGATCCCTCCGCCTATGGGGAGTTCGACTATCTGCATCTGGGCGAGTTGGGCGACGGCACGGATAGACTGATTTCCCTGATCGACACCGATCCGCGCCGGCCACCCGAACAGGTCCGCTGCGAGACGCATGAGCGCATTCCGCTTACGGAATTTCCTGTCCCCGCCTATCATCTCGCGGAGATCGGTCGCTATTTCATCGGTAGCGTTCAGTTCTCCAGCGGCTGCCCCTATCGCTGCGAATTCTGCGACATTCCCGCGCTCTATGGCCGGAACCCGCGCCTCAAGACGCCGCAGCAGGTCACCGCCGAGCTCGACGCGATGCTGCGCCAGGGAAATCTCGGCGCGGTCTATTTCGTGGACGACAACTTCATCGGCAACCGCAGGGCGGCGCGCGAGCTGGTGCAGGAACTCGTCAAATGGCAGAAGGCGAACGGCTATCCGATCGAATTCGCCTGCGAGGCGACGCTCAACATCGCGAAACAGCCCGAGTTGCTGGCGTTGATGCGCGAGGCCTTTTTCGTCACCGTGTTCTGCGGCATCGAGACCCCCGAGATCGACGCGCTCCACGCAATGGCGAAAGACCACAACACCACGCTTCCGATCCTCGAGGCGGTCGAGATCCTCAACGGCTACGGCATGGAGGTGGTCTCGGGCATGATCCTCGGCCTCGACACCGACACGCGCGAGACGCCGGCGCGGATCATCGAATTCGTGCGCCGCTCCAACATCCCCATGCTCACGATCAATCTGCTGCAGGCGCTGCCGCGCACGCCGCTGTGGGACCGGCTCGCCGCTGCGGGACGCCTTATCCACGATCCCGCCCGGGAATCGAATGTCGATTTCCTCCTGCCCTACGACGAGGTGGTCGCGATGTGGCGGCATTGCATCGCGGAGACCTACCGCCCCGACGAACTCTACCGGCGCTTCGCCTGGAATGTGGCGCATACCTACCCCAACCGCATCACTCCGCCCTTGTCGCCGCAGCGTGCCTCATGGTCGAACCTGCGCAAGGGCGCGCGAATCCTCGCGAACCTGCTGCTCCGCGTCGGGCTCGTTTCGGATTACCGCGGCACGTTCTGGCGCATGGCGAAGCCGCTCTTGCGCCAGGGGAGGGTCGACGACGTGATTCGCGTCAGCCTCGTCGCCCATCACCTCATCACCTTTGCGCGCAAGGCGGCGCTGGGCGAGCAGAACGCGTCGTTCTATTCCGCGAAGCTGTCCCGGCGCGCAGCCGCGACAGCGTCTTGACGCGCAGCCCCGATCGTCCATCGTCCGCGATCAATGCGCGTCTTCACCGTCATCGGCTGGCCTTGGGTAAAACAAGTTGAATATTCCCCTGGCAGCGCAAGATGGGCGGAAGGGACGTGCTCTGGACCCAACGATTGACGGTGGCGGCAGGAATCTTGGTGAGCCGCCGAGCTTTCGCCATTGAGTACAGGCTGGCCCCAATTCGGTGAAAGTCTTGTCGGCTTTCCATGCTGGGAGCCTCCGCCAGCGTCAGGCGCTCGCGAGCCGACCTCCTCGCCGGACGAAGCCGCATGGCCGGCCGAGCCGACAAGGGGGCGGTTCCTCAGTATGCGGCGGGCGGGGGACGTCGGAGGGACGTCGGAGGGACGTCGGAGTTGACATCGCTGCGTGGCGGCAGCACCCTTCCCAGCGGCGGGGCCATCATATCTTTGTGAGTGGCCTACAAGTACCCGAGGGTGAATTGGCCATAACGGAATCGGGGAAAATGGCTTGAATCAGCAATATATTTGGGAATTGGCGCCATGATCAATCTGCACGATATCCGCTACTTGCGCGTCGGCACGGCCGATCTCGAATCGGCGATCGCGTTCGCGACCGACATCGTTGGGCTGCAGCTCGTCGCGCGCGAGGGCAAGAATGCCTATTTCCGCAGCGACAAGGTCGAGGTGCGGGGCGACACACGCGATTATTCGCTCGCCTATTTCGAGGGCGATCCCGCCGACCACACGATCGGCTTCGACCTGCTCGATCCCGACGATCTCGACCGGGTCGCGGTGGAGCTGGAGAAGGCGGGCCGGCCGGTGCGGCTCGGCACCAAGGACGAATGCGAAGAGCGGCGCTGCCGCGGATTCGTCGCCTCGAGCGATCCCACCGGCAATAAGATCGAGATCGTGGCCAAGCCCTATTACTCGGGCGTGCGCTATTTCCCGGCGCGCGACGCCGGCATCACCGGCTTCAGCCATATCGGGCTCTTCAGCACCGACACGGCGCGCGACGAGAAATTCTGGACCACCATCTGCAACGCCCGGGTCAGCGACTGGATCGGCGACTCGCCGTTCCTGCGCATCGACCGGATGCATCATTCGGTGGTGCTGTTCCAGGCCGGGCGCGGCGGCATCCAGCATATCAACCACCAGGTCGAGGATGTCGACGACGTGATGAAGTCGTACTATTTCCTAAAGGACAAGGGCGTCACCATCACCTACGGGCCGGGCCGCCATCCGATCTCGACCGCGGTGATGGTCTATTTTCTGGGGCCCGACCGGCTCACCTACGAGTATTCCTGCGGCGTGAAGATGATCGAGCCGGAGCAGGAAGCGACGCACCGCCCGCGCCAGTTCGCGCGCACGCCGATGAACGGCGACATGTGGGGCTCGGGCGGCATCGAGGGCATGCTCGAGCCGCTCGACGCCAAGCCGCAAATCCGCGTGGTGAGCTGACCGCGGCTCAGCCGCCGGCCTTCACCTTGGCGAGCAGGTCGCGATAGGTCGCCAGCACCTTGTCGCCGCCGGGCAGGCTCTTGGCCCACTCCGCGGTGACGGCGTCGAGGCGCGTCTGCCAATCCTTGTTCTGCGCCGCCGTGAGCTTCAGCGACTTGTGGCGCGGGTCCTTCAGGGTCGTTTCCGCGCCTTCCTTCACCACCTGGTCCCAGAACTGGCCGAAGGCGCGGCTTTCCTTCTCGCCGGAATTGTCGAGCAGGACCTTGCGCACCGCCTCGGGCAGCGAATCCCATTCCTTGCGCGCCATGAACACGTAGCCCGGCGCGCTGCCGAGCGGCACGTCGAGATGGTAGTGCGTCACGTCCGCGAGCTTGAAGGGCTGAAACGCCGTCCATCCCACTTCCACCCCGTCGGCGGTGCCGCGCTGCAGCACCTCGTAATACTGGTCGATGCGGAACGCCAGTGGCGCGCCGCCCAGCGCGCGGACGATGTCCGAGGCGATCTTGCTGCCGACCACGATCTTCAATCCGTCGAGATTGTCGAGCGTCTTCGGCGGCTCGGGAAATTGCAGGCCGGACTGCGGAAACACGATCAACTTGAGCGGCACGATGTTGTCGAATTCCTTGTCGAGCAGGCCCGACTTGTAGAGCCGCCAGAACGCGACCGACGCCGTCTCCGAGCTGTCGGACAGATAGGGCAGCGAGACGACGCTGGTGAGCTTGAACTTGCCGGCGACGAGGTCCGGCAGGCCCCAGCCGATCTGCGCCACGTCGCTGGTCACGCGCTCGTAGACGTTGCCCTGGTTGGCGATCGACGCGCCGTCGAACACCTGGATGCGGAAGAGGCCGTTGGCTGCCTGGTTGATCCGTTCGGCCCAGGGGTGATGGATGCGGACATTCAAATGCGCGTCCGGTATGTCGAGGGTCGCGAATTTCAGCACCAGCTCGTCGGCCGAGGCGCCCGCAATCCAAGCGGCGATCGCTGCTGCGGCGACGAGGCCGGTCCAGAGCGCACGTTTCATTTGAATCCCCCCGGTTGCGTTTGCGAGCGATTTTTCCTCCGGAGCGTAATCGGCAATCGCGACGCCGTCCAAGCGAAATCTCGGCGCGCAGTCATCCGCGCGCGAGGGCCAGCCACTCGGCTTCGGTCAGGGTCTTGACCCCCAGCGCCTTGGCCTTGTCCGCCTTAGAGCCGGCATCGGCGCCGACCACGAGATAATCGGTCTTGCTCGAGACGGTCGAGGTCACTGCCGCGCCCAGGGTTTCGGCGCGGCTCTTCGCCTCCGAGCGCGACATGGCTTCGAGCGTGCCGGTGAAAACGATGGTCTTGCCGGCGAGCGGCGAGGACGAGGCCGCGCGCGGCGCCTCGTAGTCGAGCACGCGCACATGCTCCCGCGCCAGATCGTCGAGGATCTGCGCGTTGTGCTTCTCGGCGAAGAACCCGACGATGTCGGCGGCCATGTCCTCGCCGATGCCGTGGACGGCATTGAGCTCGCGCCACGCCTCGCTGTCGGGATCGGCCGCTTCCTTCATTGACGCGCGCCATCGCTCGAACGAACGGTAGTGCCGCGCCAAGAGCTTCGCCGTCGCCTCGCCGACCTGGGGAATTCCCAGCGCATAGATGAACCGGTCGAGCGAAATGATGCGCCGCGCGGCGATGGCGTCGATCAGCTTTTTGGCGCTGGTCTCGCCCCAGCCTTCGCGCTCCGCGAGGTCCTCGACCTTCAGGCGGAAGATGTCGGCCGGCGAGCGCACCAGCTTGTCTTCCCAGAACGCCTGCACGTGTTTCTCGCCCATGCCCTCGATGTCGAACGCGTCGCGCGACACGAAATGGCGCAAGCGCTCGACCGCCTGCGCCGCGCAGATGAGCCCGCCGGTGCAGCGCCACGCCGCCTCGCCCTCCTCGCGCACGGCGATGCTGTTGCAGATGGGGCATCGGTGCGGAAACCTGAACTTCTTGCTGTCGCGCGGACGGCGCTCCAGCACGACGGATACCACCTGCGGGATGACGTCTCCGGCGCGCTGGATCACGACCGTGTCGCGTTCGCGGATGTCCTTGCGCTCGATCTCGTCCTCGTTGTGCAAGGTCGCGTGCTGCACCACGACGCCGCCCACCGTGACGGGCTCCAAATCGGCCACCGGCGTCAGGGTGCCGCGCCGTCCGACTTGGATGCGGATCGCCTTCAACACCGTCTGCGCCTGCTCCGCCGGGAATTTATGCGCCAGCGCCCAGCGCGGCGCGCGCGACACGAAGCCCAGCCGCTCCTCGAGCTCGAGATCGTTGACCTTGTAGACGACGCCGTCGATGTCGTAGGGCAGCTTCGCCCGCGTCGCCTCCATGTCGCGATGGAAGGCGAGCAAATCGTCGACGCCGTGGCACAGCCGGCAATTCGGATTCACCACGAAGCCCCACTGCCTGATGTGCTTCAGCGCTTCCGCATGCGTCTTGGCGAAGGGATGGCTCGCCTCGCCCCAGGCATAGGCGAAGAACTTGAGCGGCCGGCGCGCGGTGATGCCCGGGTCGAGCTGGCGCAGCGAGCCCGCGGCGGCATTGCGCGGATTGGCGAATACCGGCTCGCCGTCCTTCTCGCGCTCCGCGTTGAGCGCGGCGAAGCCAGGATGCTCCATGTAGACCTCGCCGCGCACCTCGATGATGCTGGGCCAGCCGCTGCCGTGAAGCTCCTTGGGCACGGTCGCAAGCGTGCGGATATTCGCGGTGATGTCCTCGCCGGTGACGCCGTCGCCGCGCGTGGCGCCGAGCACGAGCTTGCCGCGCTGGTAGCGGATCGAGGCCGAAAGCCCGTCGATTTTGGGCTCCGCCATCGTCTCGATCGACGCTTCCTCGACCCGCTTCACATCCTCGGGGGCGCGGAAGAAATTGCGGATCGTCTTGAAGAAGGCGCGCACTTCCTCCTCGTCGAAGGCATTCTCGAGCGACAGCATCGGGGTCGGATGCTGCACCTTGGCGAAGCCCGATGCCGGCGCGGCGCCGACCTTGCGCGATGGACTTTCCGGCAGAACCAAGTCCGGGAAACGGCGCTCGATCGCCGCGTTGCGCCGGCGCAGCGCGTCGTACGCGCTGTCGGCGATCGCCGGCGCGTCCTTCTCATAGTAGAGGCGGTCGTGGTGCGCGATCTCGGCCGCGAGCCGCTTCAGCTCGACCTTGGCTTGCGCCGCGGTGAGATCGGCGACGGCGCGCTCCGGCTTTTCCTTGCCGCTCACGGCATGGCTCCGGCGATCAGGCTCGCGGCGGCGGCGCGCGCCTCCGCCGTCACCGACGCGCCCGACAGCATGCGTGCGATCTCCTCGCGCCGCGCCTCGTCGTCGAGCGCGTCGACGCGCGTTGCCGCGCCGCGCTTGTCCTCGCGCTTGGTGACGCGCCAATGATGCGCGCCGCGCGCGGCGACTTGCGGCGAATGCGTCACCACCAGCACCTGCAGCGTCTGCGCCAGGCGGTGTAGCCGCTCGCCGACGGCCGCCGCCGCGGCGCCGCCGATGCCGCTGTCGACCTCGTCGAAGACCAGCGTCGGCACTGCCGAGCTCTGCGCCAGAACCACCTTGAGCGCCAGCATGAAACGCGCCAGCTCGCCGCCCGAGGCGATGCGTGCCAGCGGTCCCGCCGGCACGCCCGGGTTGGTCGCGACCTCGAAATGGACGCGCTCGGCGCCATGACTGCCCCACTCGCCTTCGCCGAGCGGCGTCAGCATCGTGGCGAAGCGCGCCTTCTCGAGCCGGAGCGGCGGCAGCTCCTTCGTCACCGCCGCGTCGAGCGCGCGCGCGGCGCGGCGGCGCGCGCGGGTCACCGTAGCCGCCGCCGCGATATAGGCGTCGCGCGCCTCGGCGACGCGGCGCTCGAGCGCCTTCACGCGCTCGCCACCGTCGTCGAGCGTCGCGATCCGGCGTGCCATCTCGGCGCGCAGCTCGGGGAGCGCCGCGACCGCGACCGAATGCTTGCGCGCCAAGGCTCGGAGCGCGAAGAGCCGCTCCTCGATGCGGTCCAGCCCGGCCGCGTCGCCGTCGAGCGCGCGCGTCTCGGCCTCGAGACCGGCGATCGCCTCGCCGGTCTCGACCGCGGCACGCTCCAAGGCCGATTGCGCGACATCGAGCCGGCCCATCGCCTTGTCGCCGATCCGCGCGAGCTGGCGCGCGGCGGCGTTGAGTGCGCGCTCGGCGCCGTGGTCGCCGCGCAACTCGTGAAGCGACGCCTCGATCGCCTCGATCAGCCGCTCGCGGTTCATCAGCAGCGCGCGCTGGTCGGCGAGCGTCGCCTCCTCGCCCGAATCGGGCGCGAGCGCGTCGAGCTCGGCCAGCGCATGGCGCAGGTAATCCTCGTCGGCGCGCGCCGCCACCAGCGCTGTAGTGGCCGCGTCGCGCTCCTTGATGCGGCCGCGCCACGCGTCCCACGCGGCGTCGAGCGCGGCAAGTGCCGTGCCGTTGCCGGCATAGGCGTCGAGCGCGGCGCGATGATTGGCGGGATCGAGCAGGCCGCGCTCCGCGAACTGCGCCTCGATCTCGACCAGCCTTTCGCCTGCCTGGCGCAGCAGGCCGATGCTGGCCGGCTGGTCGTCGATGAGGGCGCGGCTCCTGCCGTCGGCGTTGACGATGCGGCGCAGCACCAGCGTGTCGCCCTCGCACGCGATCCCGGCCTCGGCGAGGAGCGCGCGCACCGGGTGGTGCGGAGGCAGCGCGAACTCCGCGCTCACCACCGCCTGCTCGGCGCCGGGGCGGACGAGGCCGCTTTCCGCGCGCACGCCGAGCGCCAGCCCCAGCGCGTCGAGCAGGATCGATTTGCCGGCGCCGGTCTCGCCCGTCAGCACGCACAGGCCGGGCCGCAGGCTGAGATCGAGCCGGTCGATCAGCACGACATCGCGGATGGTGAGGCCCAATAGCACCGGTCCTCACGCGAAGCGGATGTGGAGAAGAGCGACGCCCACGACGATGAGACCCATCCCGCCCAGATTGACGGCATTCAGTTCCTCGCGCCACAGCACATGGGCGATCGCCGCCACCACGATATAGCCGAGCGCCACGCTGGGATACGCGATCGAGAGCGGAATATAGCGGATCGACACCATGTAGGAAAAAGCCGCCAGCGCGTAGCAGCCGAGGCCGATGATCGACCAGGGCGACAGGAACTGCCCTGCGAAGCTCGGGCTCTCGGCGCCCGTCTTGAGGCAGACCTGTCCCGCGACGCCGAGCGCGATGGCGAAGGCGAGAACGAAATAGCGTGCTGCCGCCATGGATGCGATCACCCCCGCTGTCCGCGCCACCAACGATACGTGTCCGCGACCCCCGCCGACAGATCGAACCGCGGCGCGAAGCCGAACCGGTCCGCAGCGAAGCAGATCAGAATCGCCAAAAGCAAGGTAGCGACATACCACCACACGATCTCGCGCACCAGCCACGGCACCAATTGCAGGACAGCGCCGGGCCAGGGCGCGCCGGCGCGATCGAGAATCCCGTACCAGGGGAAAAATCCGTGCCACATCAGCACGACAACCAGAATGCACGCGGCGCGGGACGTGGCACGCACGCGGGCATCCTCCGTCGCGCGCGCCAGCAGAATGAAGGCCGGCAACGCAAACAACAGATGAATGCCGCGGTAGCCGACGCTTTGGCCGCCGAAGAAGCAGCCACTGACAAGCGCCGCACCGACCAAGAGGAACATCCGCTCATGCTCCGGCAGATGTGTCAATGCATCGCGAAATTGGCCCCACTGGACGATGCGAATCAAGCCGCGCGCCATCTGCAGGAACAGCATTGCGAACAGCGTCGCGACCAGCGCCAGGTTGACCGCGCGCGTCTCTACCGAGTCGGTCGCGGGGTGAGTTGCCGACGCCAGGATCTGAATGATGCCGCCGGGCAGTATCTCGGCGCCGAACAGGTCGGAGAAATAGACGCCGTGCGGGATGTTGGGCGCCATCGCGCTGAGCTCGGCGGCGACCGCGGCGACGAAGGTCAGAATCGCCGCCGCACATATGCCGTTCACCGCCAGGAACGTCCGCGGCCGCTCGCGCAGCGACAGGATCAGGAGTGCGAGCGGGTAGAACTTGAGCAGTCCCGCGAACAGGATCACCGTGTAGCCGCCGACCCGCCGGCGCCACGGGCCCAACAGCAAGATTCCCGCCCCCATCGCCAACAGAAACATGATGACGTCGACATTGGCTCGTTCGACTGCGAAGGCCGTCACCGGCGACAACGTGGCGATGAGAGTGACCAAAACCTCCCATCCGGAGCGCGGCCGCGACAGCAGCCCGAGCGACACGAAAAACGCGGTCACGACCGCGAAACCGAGCGGGCCGGACCATGCCTCCCCCGGCAGGAACGTGGCGCGCAGCCACAGCGGCGAATAGCCCATTGGTCGGCCGAGCACATCGCACGGGGTCACCACGTAGACGTCGATGCCGCGCTGCGAGCAATCGACGACCGCCAGCACGTATTGAAGATCGAGAAATGGGTAGCGGAACGGATGGAGCCCGACGTACCTTAGGATACAGTCATAATCCGCCGCATCGAACCGGTAGAGAAGGGCAAAGGCGGCGAGCATGCCGAGCCCCGCGGCGGGAACGGCGAATCGGAGGATGCGCTGGCGAATCGCGGCCGTCATGAGGCGCTTAGAACTTGAGGCGCCGGAAAATCGGCCACGGGAGACACCGTACCGCGACGCCGACCGCGCGCCAGTAGGCCGGCGTGGTGACGCAGCCGAGATCGCGACCCAGCCCCCGCGCGACGCGCTCGGCGACCGGTTGGGGTGACGCCAAGGGAAAGGGCAGGCGTTTGCCGAACGTAAGCTGCGTGTCGAGATAGCCGAGGCGATAGAATTGCACGCGGACGCCTGTGGCGGCGGTGCGGTGGCGCAGGCTTTCGAAATAACTCTCGAGTCCGCGCTTGGCGGCGGCGTAAGCGACGTTATTGCTTCGCCCCCGCAGCGCCGCGACCGAACCGATGCCGACGACGTTGCCGAGATTGCCCGCCAGCATCGCTGGCAGGAACACGCCGACTGTCGCCATGACGCTGATGAGATTGGCGTTGACGAGCGCGACCGTCGCGGCAAGCGGCAAGGCGCCATCATCGCCCGCGAACGCCATGCCAAGCGGAAAGACGAGATTCGACACGGGCGGCTCGCGCGCCAAGGACGCCAGCACCTGCACTACCTTCGCCGGATCGGTCGCGTCGACCGCATGCCACTCGACCTGCGTCCCATGGACTGTGCGGAGATGCTTCGCCTCGGCTTCGAGGTCACGCTCGTCGCGCGCGAGCAGGACGAGAGCATGGCCCCGCGCCGCGAACGCGCGGGCAAGCGCTCGTCCGAGGCCAGCCGATGCGCCGAAGACGAGGCTGCGCATGTCAGAGCCCGAGCCGCGCCGAAAGTTCGGAGCGAAACAGGCGCTCCGGGTCCCATCGTCGCAGCGCCGCCCTAAACTGCTGGTAATCGGGATAGGCGGTCTCGACGATGGCTCGCGGCAAGCGAGAATCCTTGATGATATTGGGCCGCGCGCCAGCCGCGATCACGAGCCGGTCGAGTTCGGCCAGGAACGCACTCGCGCGGGCGTCGCGCGCGACATGGAGCGCCAGGCTGATCCCGTCGCCGGTGAAGCGCAGATGATCCGATGCGCCGGCGAACGGTTTGGCGACGCCGAGCGCGATCGTGACACCGCTACGCTGGACTAGCGCGCGTAGCTCGTCGACATATTCACCATAGCGCGCGTCGGGAATGATCGCTTGCGTCTCGTGAAATCCACTGCGGCCGAACAGCGCGAGATAGGGCTCGCTGGATGCAGTCGGATACAGCGCAGCTGCGAGCGTTGTCGGTCCCTCGGAACGGCGCAGCTTCATCGAGTAGACCCGATTGATACAGCGGACCGTCCATGGCGTGATTAGCGAGAGCGGTAGGCGTGCGCGCCGCTCGGGCGAGAAGCGGCTTGGCCGCAAGGCGGCTTCCGTTCGGACTCCGCGCTTGCCGCTGAACTTCGCCACGATGGCCGCGCCGCGGCCAAATTCGACGCCGGGCCTAGCGAAATCGTGCCACGCGTAGACGAGGTCGTGGGTCGTCGACCATTCGCGCAGCCGCTCCGCCCCTTCGCGCGCGGTCGCGACCGGGTGGATGGCGAGCGTCAGCGTGTCGCCGGGGATGGGCTGGGCCTCGAGCCGCGCAGACACGATCACGCCGGTCAGACCGTAACCGCCGCAAGTCGCGCGGAACAGATCACCGTTCTGCGTCGTCGATGCCTCGACCATGCCGTGAGCCGGATGGAATAGGCGCAGCGATCGGACTTGCGCCAGGAACGTCCCCTCGCGTGCCGGATTTTTGCCGTGGACATCGGCGGCGATGGCGCCGCCCACAGTGATCGAGAAATGGCCCGGCTGGACCGGCAGATAGAACCCGCGCGCTGTGAGGAAGCAGAAGAGCGCGCCGAGCCGAGCGCCCGCCTCCATCTCGACGATACCGCTAGCGGCATCGAACGCGAGGATCCGGTCGAACGCGGTGAAGTCCACTGTCACCGCGCCGGCGCCGAAGCTAGCCGCCGCGAACGAAAAGCCAGCCCCGCGGGCGATGGCAGGGCGGCGCTCGGTCGCCGCGCTAAGGAATGCATACCGATCCGGCCGCTGCAGCGCCGCGTCGGCGGTGAACGAACCGTCCATGGTGATGAGGCGCCGGCGCGCAGTCGGCGCCTGCGGCCACGGCCTGGCTTCGCTCACGCGACGCGCTGCCACACGATCACCGCCGTCTTGCCGAAGCGGAACGCGGTAAGCGGGTCGATGCGACGCGAGAGCGGCACCAGCCAGCGGTCCCAGAAGTCGATCTGACCCGGCTGCGGCGCCGCCGACCGCAGCACGAGGCGGTTGGCGAGCGAGGCGAAGAAACCCACCGAATCGAGCATGCGTGCGGCACGGACGACGCAGTTTTCCGGCGTCAACGCCTCGAGCGCGGCAAGGTTGTAGCGGCGGTGATGGCCGATCGCGGCGTCGAACGGGCTGTAGAGAAACTGATGCGCCGGCGCCAGGACGATGAGTTGCCCCGCGTGTCCGAGATGGCGCGCCGCACGGGCAAGCTCGCCGCGATCGTCGGCGATGTGCTCGACCACATCGATGTAGAGAACGCTGTCAAACAGCTCGTCGGCACCCAACTCGTCGATCGTGCCGTTAATGACCATGCACGAGGACGGCAGCGCGCCAGCGGCGACCCGCGCCTTGATCGCCGCGGCAAGCTCGGGATCGGGCTCGAGTGCGACCCAGTGGCGCGACGCGCCGCGGGCGAGGTAGGGAATGTTCGCGCCGAACCCCGCGCCCACCTCGAGCACCCGCACGCCGAGAAATGGGCGCAGCGTGTCGGCGACGTAAGATTTCCAATGTACCGCGGTCGCGAAAAGCGCGAGCTCCGAGCCCTGGTAGTCAAATTTCATGGCGCGACGGTGAATCGGATGGCGCGTTCTTCTCGCTGACGAGATAGACCCACGCATGCTGCATTGGCACCACCGGCGGCAAGCTGCGGCACGACAGCACCACGAGTAGGGTCGCAACGGCGACGACCGCCGTCAACAGCAGGATGATCAGAAGATCGCCCGCGGCGGTGGTTGCCCAGCCAGGCACCGCGAGGTCGGTCAGGAGGCGGATCAGCATAACGCCGACGAACGCCGCCACCGACGCACACGAGACTAACGCAGCGGCGATTAACATACGGACGAAAATCAAGTCGCTGTAAACCGAAATGGCGCTCAGGCCGTGCACGACGAGCGCCGTCTTATTCATTCGCGGCGTCCCGAAATAGCGCCAGCCCCGTCGCGTCGGCACCGTGGTGTAGCGCATGCGCGAGCGCATCACCGCGGCCGGCAGGTTGTTCCACAACTCCGGCATGTAAACGAGGCGGCGCACGGCCGCAATTGGCAGCAGGGAGAAATTGCCGAAATTGATCGTCTGTCCCGTCATCACGCGGAACAACGCCTTGTAGACGAAATAGCCGATCTTGAAGGCCAAGGTTTCGGTACGCTCGGTTCGCCTGGCGAGCACGATGACGCTGGGCTCCTTCTGGTTCGCGTCAAGCAGCGCGGCGATGTCGGCGGGCCGATCCTCGCCATCGCAGTCCATGATAACGACGGCGTCGAAGCCTTCGCGGCGGGCGAGGGTGACGAGCCCGGCCGCGATCGCGCGCTGATGACCGAGATTAACCGCAAGCCGCACGACCTCGATCGAGGCGACGCACGAGGCCGGCGCGAGTTCGACGCTGCCGGGATCGAACGCCACAGTCGAGCCATCATCGACGGCGACGATGTGGAAGGAGAGATCGGAGCCGGTGAATTCCTTGGCGATTTCCGCGGCGAGAAATACGAAGGACTGCCAATCGTCGAGGACTGGCATGACGATCGCGATGTGCCTCATTGTCGGCGCTTAACTATCATCGTGTTCGCGTCAGAAGATCGAGCTGACCATGCGGCCGAGCCAGCCCTTGGGCGCGGCCACGGGCTCGTTCGGGCCGCCGTTGGTCACCAGCCCATAGGTGTCGACGTACCACGGGCTGCCCGGATAATTGAATCCCAGCACCGCGGTGGTGCGCCGCGCCTCATCGACCAGCCCCAGCGCCAGGTAGCACTCGGTCAGGCGCTCCAGCGCCTCGGGCACGTGGGTCGTGGTCTGGTAGTCGTCGACCACGCGCTTGAAGCGGTTGACGGCGCCGAGGAAGTCGCCCTGGCGCTCGTACCAGCGGCCGATCTCCATCTCCTTGCCGGCGAGATGGTCGCGCGCCAGGTCCATCTTGAGCCGCGCGTCGCGCGCGTATTTGGTGTCGGGGAAGCGCCGCGCCACTTCGGCCAGCGCGCCGAGGGCCTGCTGCGTCGTCCTCTGGTCGCGGCCGACATCGGCGATCTGGATGTAGTAGTCGAGCGCCTTCAGGTAATAGGCATAGGCCACGTCGCGGTGGCCAGGATGGAGCTGGATGAAGCGGTCGGCGGCGATGATCGAGTCGGCGTACTTGCCCTGCTGGTAGAGCGTGTAGCACGACATGAGTTGCGCCTTGGTGGCCCACACCGAATAGGGATGCTGCCGGTCGACCTCGTCGAAATCCTTCACCGCTTTGGTATAGTCGGAGTCGTTCAGCTCATCCATCGCGCTGTTGTAGAGATCCTCGACCGGACGATCGACATAGGCGTCCTTTTTGCTCGCGCAAGCCGCGAGCGCGAACGCCGCGATGGCGAGTGCCGCAAGCCGCGATCCCTTGACCATGTGTCGAAGCCCCCGTGCCGCGATCCAACCGTCGCGCCTTATAGCACGGGCAATCCCCGCGCGCGACCGAGCGCGGTCAGGCGGTGGCGCGTTGCGGCAGCTCGTCCCAGGTCGTCTCCGGCAGCGCCGGAAGCGTGGTGCGCCGCCACGCCGTGGAATCGGCGAACAGGCGCTCGAGCAGGCGCCGGTTCAGCACATGGCCCGAGCGCCGTCCATGGAAGCGGCCGATCACCGGTCCGCCCGCGAGCGAGAGATCGCCCATCGCGTCGAGCACCTTGTGGCGCACGAACTCGTCGCCGAAGCGCAGGCCGCCTTCGTTGAGGACGCGGTCGCCGCTGACGACGACGGCGTTGTCGAGCGATCCGCCCAGCGCCAGCCCCGCCGCGCGCAGCCGTTCCACCTCCTCGAGGAAGCCGAACGTACGTGCGCCGCAGATTTCGCGCTTGAAGCGCGCCGGATCGGGCGCCACCGCGATGCGCTGGCGCCGGATCGCGTTCGAGGCGAAATCGATGGCGAAGCTCAAGGAGAATTCGTCGGCCGGCTCGAGCGACGCGGAGGCGCCCTCGGCCTCGACCCGAACCGTCTTCAGGATCTTGATGCCGCGGCGCGGCGCGTCCTGCTCCACCAGCCCAACCCGCTCGATCAGGAAGACGAAGGGCGCGGCACTGCCGTCCATCGCCGGCACTTCCAGCCCGTCGAGTTCGACCAGCACGTTGTCGAGCTCGATCCCGGCGAAGGCCGCCAGCAGATGCTCGACGGTCGAGACCGACGCGCCGCCATGGGCAAGCGTCGTGCACAGCGCCGACGGCGCCAGGTTGCGCCAGGTCGCCGCGATCTCGATGCCCTGGTCCTTGCGCAGGAAGCGGACGCCGAAATCGATCGCCGCGGGATGCAGGATCATCGAGACCGGCACGCCCGTGTGCAAGCCGACACCGCGGCAGCGCAGCTTGGTGTTGAGGGTCTTCTGGCGGGCGGTGCGGTTCACTTCCATCGGCCTCTTCGCTGCTCGTTGGTAAATTAACGTCAGCACAGGGATATCAACCGATTGTGCTCTGCACAAATCACTCTTTGTTGCCGATTGTTTCAGGGAATCGCGAACGATTCCAGCCGATTGCGAGTGAGTCCCAACCCCTCGCCCGGGAGGAGGGCGAGGGGTTGGGCCTAGGGTCCGCGGGGGAGGGACCGCTGCCCTAGTTGGCTTGCCGGCGCAGGAAGGCCGGTATGTCGAGGAGGTCTTCGTCGCGCCGCGCGGGGGTGATGCGGTCGGCGGGGTCGGCCGCGCCGAGTCGCGGCGGCTGCGGGCCCGCGGGGGCGACTTGCGGCGCCGGCGTCTCGTCGCGCTTCATCATCCGGCCGGCGTTGGTGACGCGCTCGAACAGGCTCGGCATGCGGCTCTTGGGCTTGGCCGCCGGCGCGGGCTCTTGTTGCGGCGGCGCGGCGGGCCGGGCGAGCGGCGGCGCGGGCGGCGGCGCGGCCGCGACCACGTGCCGGACCGGCGCCTCGACCGGCTTGGGCGGGACGAAGCCGCCCTTGTCGACCGCTGCCTGCTCGGCCGCGACGACCTGCGGCGGATCGGGCTCGACCGCCAAAACGGGCGCGGGAGCAGGCGGAGGAACGGCCGCCGCGATCGGCGCGGGCAAGGGGACCTGCGCCGGCGAGTGCTCGAAGGTGAGAGCCGGGGCGGCGGCGGGCTCGGAGCGGGGCGCGGGCGTGGACTTGGCCATGCCCTCGGCGCGCGAGCGGTCGCTCACCAGGCTGATGACCGGGCGCGGTTCGCGGATGCCGCCCTCGAGGTCGATCCCGGTCGCCACCACCGAGATGCGCATGCGGCCCTCGAGCTTCTCGTCGAAGGTCGAGCCGAAGATGATGTTGGCCTCGGGATCGACTTCCTCGCGGATGCGGTTGGCCGCCTCGTCGACCTCGAACAGCGTCATGTCGAGCCCGCCGGTGACGTTGATGAGCACGCCGCGCGCGCCCTTCATCGACACGTCCTCGAGCAGCGGGTTGGAGATCGCCGCCTCGGCCGCGTCGATCGAGCGGCGGTCGCCGTCGGCCTCGCCGGTGCCCATCATCGCCTTGCCCATCTCGCTCATCACCGCGCGGATATCGGCGAAGTCGAGATTGATGAGGCCGGGCATGATCATCAGGTCGGTGACGCCGCGCACTCCCGCGGCGAGCACGTCGTCCGCCATCTTGAAGGCATCGGCGAAGGTGGTGCGCTCGTTCGCCACCCGGAACAGGTTCTGGTTCGGGATCACGATCAAGGTGTCGACGAACTTCTGCAGCTCGAGGATGCCGGCCTCGGCGAGCCGCATGCGGTGCGAGCCCTCGAAATGGAAGGGCTTGGTGACGACGCCCAAGGTGAGGATGCCGGCCTCGCGCGCGGCCCGCGCGATCACGGGCGCCGCGCCGGTTCCGGTGCCGCCGCCCATGCCGGCGGTGATGAACACCATGTTCGAGCCCTCGAGCGCGTGCATGATCTCCTCGAGCGCTTCTTCCGCGGCGATGCGGCCGATCTCCGGCCGCGAGCCGGCGCCCAAGCCGCGCGTCACGCCGACGCCCAACTGGATGCGCCGCTCGGCGAGCGAGCCGCGCATCGCCTGCGCGTCCGTGTTGGTGACGATGAACTCGCAGCCGTTGAGGCCGGAGCGCACCATGTTGCTCACCGCGTTGCCGCCGGCACCGCCCACGCCGACCACCGTGATGCGCGGCTTCAAGTCCTGTTCTTCGTCCGGAATGCTGAGATTGAGACTCATGGCTTTCTCCGATCCTTCTCCGCGTTCGATTCCCCTCCGTCCCGCGGCGCGGGGCGGTTTCCTGCTCCTAGAAGTACTCACGCAGCCAATGGCCGACCCGGTCGAAGAGACCGCTCGGCTCCTCCGTCAGCGCGCGGCCGTGGCGCCTGATCTCCGCGCGTTCGGAAAATGCGAAATGGACAAGCCCGGCCGTGGTGGCGAAGGCCGGGCCGTTGGTCGCCTCGGCGAGGCCTGCGATCCTGAGCGGCCGGCCGACGCGGATCTGCTTGTCGAGGATGAGCGCCGCCAACTCGCGCGTCCCTGGAAGCTGGCACGCGCCCCCGGTCAAGACGATGCGGCGGCCGACAATCTTGTCGAAGCCCGAGGCTTCGAGCCGGTCGCGCACCATCTCGAACGTCTCCTCGAGCCGCGGCGCGATGATGCCGACCAGCAGCGACTTGGGCACGTGGATGGGCTGTCCGTCGTCGTCCTCGCCGACCTGCGGCACCGAGATCGTCTCGCGCTCGTCCGCGGACGAGGAGATGGCGCTGCCATAGAGCGTCTTCATGCGCTCGGCATGGGCAATGGGCGTCGACAGACCGCGCGCGATGTCGTTGGTGACGTGGCCGCCGCCCACCGGCACGGTGTCGCTGAAGACCAGGTTGCCGTCGAAGAACACCGCGATGGTGGTGGTACCGCCGCCCATGTCGATGACGCTGACGCCCAATTCGCTCTCGTCCTCGACCAGCGCCGCGAGCCCCGCCGCATAGGGGCTCACCACCAACGCCGCGATCTCGAGATGGCAGCGGCCGACGCAGGTCGCGAGATTGCGCAGGCTCGAGGACGCGGCCGTGACCACGTTCATGTTGACGGCGAGCTTCTGGCCGAACATGCCGCGCGGATCGCGGATGCCGCGGCTGCCGTCGATCGAGAAGCCAACCGGAACGGAATGGATGACGGTGCGCTCGGCCGGCTCCTTGAGCCGGTAGCCGAGCTCCAGGACGCGGCGCATGTCGCCGTCGCTGATCTCGCGGCCGTTCACCGTGATCTCGGCCTTCACCAGGCGCGAGGCGCCGAACCCGCCCGAGATGTTGACGACGGCCTCGGCGATCTGCTCGCCGGCCATCTGCTCGGCCGCATTGACGGCGGTCGCGATCGAGTGGCTCGCGGCCTCGATGTCGACGATGGCGCCGTTCTTGACGCCGCGCGAGATCTGGTGGCCGATGCCGACGATGCGCGGCTTGTCGCCGTCGAGCTTGGCGATGAAGCAGCACACCTTGGTGGTGCCGATGTCGATGGCGGCGACGGGCTCGCCGGTCGCGGCGGCGAGCGGGCGGGTCTTCTTCATGTCGGGTTCCCCGCCGGCTTGGCTTTTTTCGTCGCCGGTGATTTCGGCGGCTCGGGCGGCAGGCGCAGGACCAGCCGGTCGGGGAGGCGCAGATCGACCGCCACGATGTTGCGTGCGAGCAGGCTTTCGCTGCGGTCGAGCGCGGCGAGGCGATGCCACGCGCCCTCGGCGTCGCTCTCGGGCAGCGCCACGTCGATGCCGCTGTCGAGCCTTATGTTCCAGCGCCGCGCGCCGACCCTGACCGCGGCCGCGACATGGGGAAAGAGCGCGGGCTCGGTCGCGAGCGCGTCGAGCAGCGAGGCCCCGACCTTGGGCGCGTCATCGCCCACCAGCACCACGAGCGCGCCGTAATCCTCGAGCCGCGCATTCGCCATGACGTGGCCGTCGTCGGCCAGGAGCGCGAGCTTGCCGTGGCGCTGCCAGAACGCGAGCGGCCGGCGCTCGGTGAGATGCACGAAGAGCGTGTCGGGCAGCAGCCGCTCGACATCGGCCGCGCGCACCCAGGGGAGCGCCTCGAGCCGGGCCTTGGCCGCGTCGAGATCGATGCTCAGGATCGACACGCCGCGCTTCACGCCTACCGCGTCGAGGATCGCCTGCCGGCTCTCGCGCTCGCGCCCGTCGACCGCGACGTTCTGGACCGCGAAGCCCAGCGTCCTGCCTGCGGCGGCAAAGCTCGCGCCCACGGCGCTTTCTGTGCGTGCCACGTACCCCGCATGCGCGAGCCACCAGAAGCCGCCCGCGAGCCCGGCGAGCGCGGCGCAGGCGCTCGCGGCGAGCAGGAGGCGCGCGCGCGGCGAGGGGCGGGAGCGGCTTCTCACGAATCGCATGCCGCGTTCTCCACCATCCACCGCACCAGCTCGGCAAAGGAAATGCCGGCGTAAGCCGCGATCTCGGGCACCAGTGACGTCGGCGTCATACCGGGCTGGGTGTTGACCTCGAGCAGCACCATCCGCCCCGGCTCGCCCTCCGTGTCGTCGTAGCGCAGATCGGCGCGGCTCACGCCGCGGCAGCCCAAGGCGTGGTGCGCCTTGAGCGCGATGTCGAGCGCCGCGCGATAGGCGCTGGCCTCGATTGGCGCCGGCGTCACATGCACCGACCCGCCAGGCGCGTATTTCGCGGCATAGTCATAAAGCGTACCGCTCGCCGGCCTGATCTCGAGCGCGCCCAATGCGCGCTCGCCCATGACGGCGACGGTAATCTCGCGGCCGGGAACGTAGCGCTCGACCATGGCGCGCTCGCCAAAGGGCCAGGCCGCGATCTCACGCGCCCAATCCTGGTCGCCGCAGCGCACGATGCGGACGCCGACGCTCGAGCCCTCGTTCACTGGCTTCACCACGAAGGGCCGCTGCATCGGGTCGCCCTTGGCGATGTCGGATCGTGCGACCACCACGCTCTCGGCGAGCGGCAGCCCGGCGGCGGCGAAGACCAGCTTCGCGGTCGGCTTGTCCATCGCGACCGCCGAGGCGAGCACGCCCGAATGGGTGTAGGGAATGCGCATCAGCTCGAGCAGCGACTGAATCGTGCCGTCCTCGCCGCCGCGGCCGTGGAGCGCGTTGAAGGCCACGTCGGGCGCGGGCGTAAGCGCGGCCAACAAGGCGCGCAGGTCGCGCGTCACGTCGATTGCCCGCACCTCGTAACCCACCGATTTCAGCGCGCGGGCGCATTCGCGGCCGCTGATCAGCGAGATATCGCGCTCCGCCGACCACCCGCCCATCAAGACGGCCACGCTCTTGCTCATCGCGCGCCTGCCTTGGGGAGCGGCCGGCCGATGCGGCGGATCTCCCATTCGAGCGTGATGCCGCTGTGCTCGCGCACGCGGCGGCGCACTTCCTCGCCCAAGGCTTCGATGTCGGCGGCTGTGGCGCCGCCGGTGTTGATGAGGAAGTTGGCGTGCTGCTCCGACACCTTGGCGCCGCCCTGCACCAAGCCGCGGCAGCCGGCCGCGTCAATGAGCTCCCACGCCTTGCGGCCGGGCGGGTTGGCGAAGGTCGAGCCGCCGGTGCGGGCGCGGATGGGCTGCGTCGCTTCGCGCGCCGCCTGGACCTCGCTCATGCGCTTGGCGATGGCGGTGCCGTCGCCGGGCTCGCCCGCAAAGCGCGCGGCGGTGAAGATCCAATCCTCGGCGACGCCGCAATGGCGGTAGCTGAGCCCCATCGCCTCGCGCGCGAGCACATGGCGCCCGCCCGTGCCGTCGAGCGCCACCGCGTCCACCAGCACGTCCTTGAACTCGCGCCCATAGGCGCCCGCGTTGATGCGCAAGCCCCCACCGACCGTGCCGGGAATGCCGCTCATGAACTCGAGCCCGGCGATCCCGGCGAGGCCCGCGCTCATCGCCACGTTGAGGTCGAGCGCGCCGGCGCCGGCTGCGATCTGCGTGCCCTCGGTCTTGATTTCGACGAAGCCGCGGCCCAAGCGCACCACCACGCCGGCGACGCCGCCGTCGCGCACCAGCAGGTTCGAGGCGACGCCGATCACGGTCACGTCCACGTCGCGCGGCCGCGCGGCGAGGAATTGCGCGAGATCCTCCTCGTCGGCGGGGCGGAACATCACCTCGGCCGCGCCGCCGACCCGGAACCAGGTGACTTGCGCCAGCGGCGCGTTCTCGGTCATGCGCCCGCGCACCGTCGGCAGGCGGTCGATGAGGCGGTCGCGTTGCAGTTCGGCCGCCATCATGCGCGGGCTCCGCGCTTGGCGGGCCGGAGCCGCTCCAGCTCCTCGGGCAGCGCATTGGCCCATTGCGTGATCGAGCCGGCGCCGAGGCAGACGACGAAGTCGCCCGGCTGGGCGAGGTCCGCGATCTGCGCGGCAAGCTCGCCCGGTGCCGTCAGCGCCAGCACGTTGCGATGGCCGCGCGCGCGCAGTCCGGCGACCAGCGCGTCGCGGCTCACGCCCTCGATCGGCGCCTCGCCGGCGGGATAGATATCGGCCACCACCACTGTGTCGGCGTCGTTGAAGCAGGTGCAGAACTCGGCGAAAAGGTTGGCGACGCGGGTGTAGCGGTGCGGCTGCACCACGGCGATGACGTTGCCCGACGCCGCGCCGCGCGCGGCGCGCAGCACCGCCGCGATCTCGACCGGGTGATGGCCGTAATCGTCGATTACGGTGACGCCGTTCCACTCGCCGGTCTTGGTGAAGCGGCGGCGCACGCCCTTGAAGCCGGCAAAGGCGGCGCGCACCGTATCGTCGTCGAGCCCCATCTCGTCGGCGACCGCGACCGCGGCCAGCGAGTTCTGCACGTTGTGCTCGCCGAACATCGGCAGGAACAGGCCCTCGATGGTGCGGCTCTGGTCGCTCTGGCGGTCGGCGATGACGACATCGTAGCGTCCGCCGTCGCGGCTCATGGCGACGTTGACCGCGCGGATGTCGGCCTGCGGGGTCAGGCCGTAGGTCACGATCCGCCGCTCGGAGAGGCGCGGGATCATCCCCTGCACCACCGGATGGTCGATGCACAAGGCGGCGAAGCCGTAGAACGGGATGTTGAGCACGAAGCTCTCGAACGCCTGCTGCAGCGCCTCGAAATTGCCGTAGAAATCGAGATGCTCGGGGTCGATGTTGGTGACGACGGCGATGGTGGCAGGCAGCTTCACGAACGTGCCGTCGCTCTCGTCGGCCTCGACCACCATCCAGTCGCCGCTGCCCAAACGCGCGTTGGTGCCGTAAGCGTTGATGATGCCGCCGTTGATGACGGTGGGATCGAGCTTCGCCGCCTCGAGCAGCGCGCCGATGAGCGAGGTCGTTGTGGTCTTGCCGTGAGTGCCGGCGACCGCGACCGCCCATCTGAGGCGCATCAGCTCGCCCAGCATTTCGGCGCGTCGCACCACGGGGATGAAACGCGCGCGCGCCGCCAGCACCTCGGGATTGTCCTTCTTCACCGCCGACGAGACGACCACCACCTGCGCCGTTCCCAGATTCTCGGCGCGGTGGCCGACCGCGACGGGGATGCCGAGCGCCTGGAGGCGGCGCACGTTGCCGCCGTCGGCGATGTCGCTGCCCTGCACCGAATAGCCGAGATTGTTCAGGATCTCGGCGATGCCGCTCATGCCGATCCCGCCGATGCCGACGAAATGGATGGTGCCGATATCGAGCGGAAGCGCCCTCACGCGGCGTCCTCCTGGCGATGTCCGTTGCTGCCGCCCGCCGCGGCGGCGACGATGTCGGCGAGACGCTCGGCGGCATCGGGCCGGCCGATGCGGTGGGCGGCGCGCGCGGCCGCCTCGAGCTGCGCCGGGCTCGCGAGCAGCAGTGCGAGCCGCGCCGCCAGAGCCTGCGGCGTGAATTCGCTCTCCGTCATGACCCACGCAGCGCCCGATGCTGCGAGCGACTTCGCATTGGCGGTCTGGTGGTCGTCGGCGGCGTGGCGATAGGGGACGAGGAGCGCTGGCCGGCCGATCGCCGCGAGCTCGGCGACGGTCGAGGCACCGGCGCGTGAAATCACGAGCTGCGCCCGCGCGAGCCGCACCGGCACATCGTCGAAGAAGGGCGCGATCTCGGCCGCGATTTCGTTGGCGGCGTGCGCTGCCTTGACCTCGGCCACGTCTTCGCTGCGTGCCTGCTGCGTCACGACCAGGCGGCCGCGCAAGGCAGGATCGAGCAGCGCCAGCGCCGCCGGCACGATCGCGCTCAGGATGCGGGCGCCCTGGCTCCCGCCGAGGACGAGGAGGCGAATGGGGCCAGCCTCGCCCGGCGCTTCGTAAGCTGCGTCACGCAAGGCGGCGATCTCGGGCCGCACCGGGTTGCCGGTCTCGACGATGCGCGCGCGCGTATGATGCGGCATCGCGCCGACGCTCGCGAACGATGTCGCGATAGTCGCAACGCGCGGCGCGAGCAGCCGGTTGGCGCGGCCCAGGATCGCGTTCTGCTCGTGCAGCACGGTGACGACCCCGCGCCGTGTCGCCGCCAGCATGGTCGGCACCGAGGGATACCCTCCGAATCCGACCGCGACCGCCGGCGCCAGCACGCGCATGAGGCGCGCCGCCTCGACCGTGCCGAGCGCCATGTCGGCGAGCGCGCTGACCTTGCCCATGAGCCCGGCTTCGAGCCGTCCCGCGCGGACGCGGTGGACCGCGACGCCCGGCACCTTGTCGCCGAACGCCTGGCCGCGCCGATCGGTCACCAGCGCCACCGTGAAGCCGCGCGCCAGCAGCGCGTGCGCCAGCGCCTCGGCGGGGAACATGTGCCCGCCGGTGCCGCCCGCTGCGAGGACGATCGCGCGTGCGCTCATTCCCCGCCTCCAAAGCGCCGCCGCGTCAGCGCCAGCGCCATGCCCATGCCGAGGCCCAGCGCCAGCATCGACGAGCCGCCATAGGAGATGAACGGCAGGGTCATGCCCTTGGTCGGCATGAGATGAAGCGTCGAGGCCATGTTGATGACGGCCTGAAGTCCGAACTGCACCAGGAGCCCGGTCGCGGCGAGCACGACGAAGAGATTGCCTTCTTGCAGCAGCCGGGCGAAGCCGCGCAGCACGATGAAGGCGAAAATCGCGACGATGGCGAGGCAGACGAAGAGGCCCAGCTCCTCGCCCGCCACCGCGAACACGAAATCGGCGTGCGCGTCGGGAAGATATTCCTTCACCGTGCCCTCGCCGGGGCCGCGCCCGAACAGGCCGCCATTGTTGAACGCCTCGATCGACCGCTCGACCTGGTAGCCGTCGCCGCTGGCGGGATCGAGGAAGCGGTCGACCCGGCTCGAGAAGTGCGGAAACGCGAGATAGGCGCCGACCAGGCCGGCCATGCCGGCGCAGATTCCCGCACCCACCCAGTAGAGCCGCAATCCGGCGAGGAAGAACTGCGTGAACCACACCGCGGAGACCACCGCCGCCATGCCGAGATCGGGCTGCTTCACCAGGAGCCCGAACACGATCGCGTACAGCACGATCGCGATCCAATGGCCGGGAAAGCCGGGATTGAGCCGGTGTTGCGCGAAGAGCCAGGCGGAGACCACGGCGAAGGTCGGCTTCACGAATTCCGACGGCTGGATCGACAGGCCCGGCAATTCGACCCAGCGCCGCGCGCCCTTGATCTCGACGCCGCCGACCAGCGTATAGGCGAGCAGCGCTACCGAGACGATAAAGCCCACCGCCGCGATGCGGCGAATGCCGCGCGGGCTCTGCAGCGAGACGACGAACATCGCCAGCAAGGTTGCCGGCAGCACCGCGAAATAGTGGCGCACGAAATGGAGGCTGTCGGCGCCGATCCGCACCGCGACCGCCGGGCTCGCCGCCATCACCATGAGCGAGCCGAACGCGATTAGCATGGCGAGCGCGAGCAGGGTCCAGCGATCGACCGTCCACCACCACTGAGCGACCACGCTCTGATCGTTCCGGGCGAAGCTCATGCGCGCGCTCCCGGCAGCGCGTCCACGAGCGCGCGGAAGCGCTCGCCGCGCGCCTCGAAGTCGCTGAACTGGTCGAACGAGGCGCAGGCGGGCGACAGCAGCACGGTCGCGCCGCGCTGGCCGCGCGCAGCCGCGCTCGCCGCCGCCACCGCGACCTCGAGCGTGCCGCACATCGCGTAAGTTGCCTTGCCCTCGAGCGTCGCGGCGAATTGGCTGGCGGCCTCGCCGATGAGGAAGGCGCGGCGCACGCGCGGGAAGAAACCGGCGAGGGGCGCGATGCCGCCTTCTTTCGCCTGTCCGCCGGCGATCCAGTAGACCGCGTCGTAGCAAGCAAGCGCGTTGGCGACGGCTTCGGCGTTGGTCGCCTTCGAATCGTTGACGTAGCGCACGCCGTCGATGGTCGCGATCAGCTCCTGGCGGTGGGCGAGACCGGCGAAGCTCTTCAATCCCGCGACCGCCGCGTCGGCGTCGAGGCCGAGGCAGCGCACGGCGGCAAACGCTGCCGCGGCGTTCTGCCAATTGTGCCGGCCCGGCAGGCGCTCGAGCGTCCTGAGATCGACCACGCGCCGGGCCGCGCCGTCGATGTCGTCGACGAGCCAGCCATCAGGCGCCGCGACGCCGCCCGGCGCCGCGTGCGCGGCCGAGATCGGCACCACCCGCTGGCGTCGGCGTGCGGCAAGCGCTTCGGCGACGAAGCGGCACGGCGCGTCGTCGCTGCCGATGACGGCGAAGTGACGCTCGCCCTGACGCTGGAAGATACGTTCCTTGGCGGCGATATAGCCCGCCATGCCGCCGTGGCGGTCGAGATGGTCGGGCGTGATGTTGAGCAGCACGGCCACGTCGAAGGCGAGGCTCGTCGTCAGCTCGAGCTGATAGGAGCTCATTTCGAGGACGTAGGCGCCGTCCGGGCCCAACGTGTCGAGCAGTAGCGCCGGTACGCCGATATTGCCGCCCGCCTGCACACGCCGCCCGGCCGCTTCGAGGATATGGGCGATGAGCGCAGTGGTGGTGGATTTGCCGTTGGTGCCGGTGATGCCGACATAGCGCGAAGCCTGCACGCTGCGCGCCAGCAGCTCGATGTCGCCGATGATGGCGATGCCGGCCTGCCTGGCGCGCGCCACCACCGGATGCGGCGCAGGATATGTGTGCGGGATGCCGGGCGACAGCACCAGCGCGCGAACGCCGGCGAGATCGGCCTGGGCCAGATCGGCCAGGGTCACGCCCGCGCGCGCGGCCGCCTCGCGCCGCGGTGCTGCGTCGTCCCAAGCGAGGACGCGCGCGCCGCCGTTCTGCAAGGCGCGCGCCGCGGCGAGGCCCGAGCGCGCCAAGCCCAATACCGCGACGGTCTCGTTCCGGAAGGAGGTCACTTCGATCATCCCCTCACCTGAGCTTCAGGCTCGAGAGCCCGGCGATCGCCAGGATCGAGGCGATGATCCAGAAGCGGATGACGATGGTCGGCTCCTGCCAGCCTTTCTTCTCGAAGTGGTGGTGCAGCGGCGCCATGCGGAAGACGCGCCGGCCGGTGAGCTTGAAGCTCGCGACCTGGACGATGACCGACACGGTCTCGAGCACGAATAGGCCGCCGACGATCGCCAGCACCAGCTCGTGCTTGGTGATGACGCTGACGACGCCGAGCGCGCCGCCGATCGCGAGCGAGCCGGTGTCGCCCATGAACACCATCGCGGGCGGCGCGTTGTACCATAGGAACCCCAGCGCCGAGCCCACCATCGCGGCGCAGAAGACGGTGAGCTCGCCGGTGCCCGGGACGTGATTGATCTGGAGATAGTTGGCGAAGATGGTGTTGCCCACGAGATAGGCGATGAGCGCGAAGCAGCCCGCCGCGATCATCGACGGGACGATGGCAAGTCCGTCGAGTCCGTCCGTGAGGTTCACCGCGTTGGAGGCGCCGGTCATCACCAGCACAGCGACCGGCACGAAGAGCCAGCCGAGATTGAACAGTGCGCTCTTGAAGAACGGCACCGCGAACGATGTCGCGAGCGGTGCCCGCGTCAGCATGACGATCGCGAGCGCGCCGAGGGTGGCGATGGCAATCTCCGCCAGGAGCTTCATGCGGCCCGGCAAGCCCCGCGACGAGCGGCGCGTCAGCTTCTGGTAGTCATCGAAGAAACCGACCGCGCCGAACCCCACCGTCACGAACAACGTGACCCACACATAGCCGTTGGTGAGGTCGGCCCACAGCAAGGTCGAGACCGCGAGGGCCGTCAGGATGAGGACGCCGCCCATGGTGGGCGTGCCCTTCTTGGTGACGAGGTGGCTTTCCGGCCCGTCGCTGCGGATGGGCTGGCCCTCGCGCTGCTTGCGCTTGAGCCAGGCAATGACGCCCGGCCCCAGCGCGAAGCTCAGGAACAGCGACGTCACCACCGCGCCGCCGGAGCGGAAGGTGAGGTAGCGGAAGAGATTGAACGGCTCGAACCGGTCGGCCAGCGGCGCGAGCAGATGATACAGCATCGCGCGCCTAGCCCTTCACCGCGGAGACCATCGGCCCGGCCAGGAGCCGCGCCACCACCTCGCGCATGCGGCTGCCGAGCGAGCCCTTGACGGTGACGATGTCGCCGGCGACGAGGCGCTGCGGCAGCAGCGCTGCCATCTCGGCGGATGTCGCGGCATGGGCGCCGCGGCGCGGCTTGGGGAGCGCGTCGAACAGCGCGCGCATCTCGGGCCCGACTGTGAAGACGAGATCGACGCCGGCATCGATGAGCGGCGCCGCGAGCCCGGCATGGAGCGCGCGCGAGGCCGGCCCGAGCTCGAGCATGTCGCCCAGCACGGCGATGCGGCGGGCGCCGTTGCCCGGCTCGTTGGCGGCGAGCACGTCGAAGGCGGCGCGCATCGAGGCGGGGCTGGCGTTGTAGCTCTCGTCGATCAGCTCGGCGGTGCCGCCGCGCACCTGGATCTTGTGGCGCCGGCCGCGTCCGTCCATCGGCTCGATTGCGCCGAGCGCAGCGGCCGCCGCCCCGACATCGCCCCCCGCCGCCTTCACGGCGGCGAGCACGGCGAGGCTGTTCATCACCCAGTGGCGGCCGGGAATGGCGATGCAGTAATCGACGATCTCGCCCATCACCGCCGCCGTCACCGCGCTCGCCGTCGCGTGGAGGTGGCATTCGATGAGCCGCACCTGCGCCTCGGCATGGGCGCCGAAGCCGAGGATGCGCACGATCCCCGCCTCGAGCGCCGCCGCGGCGAGGCGCGCATAGTGCGGATTGTCGCGGTTGAGGACGGCGGCGCCGCGCGAATTCATGCCGGCGAAGATTTCGGCCTTGGCGTCGGCGATCGCCTCGACAGAGGCGAAGAAGCCCAGATGCGCCGGCTCGATGGTGGTGATCACCGCCACGTCGGGCCGCACCTGGCGCGACAGGGCGGCGATCTCGCCGGCATGGTTCATGCCCATCTCGAAGATGCCATAGGCGGTGTCGGCCGGCATGCGCGCCAGCGACAGCGGTACGCCCCACTGGTTGTTGAGGCTGCCGGCCGAGGCGAAGGTGCGGCCCTGGCGCTCGAAGGTGCGGCGCAGCGCATCCTTGGTGCCGGTCTTGCCGACGCTGCCGGTGACGCCGACGATGGTGGCCGATGAGCGCCGCCGCGCCGCCCGCCCCAGATCTTCGAGCGCCTTCTGCGTCTCTGCGACCAAGAGCAACGGTGCGTCGGGCGCGAGGTTTGCCGGCGCGCGGCTCGCGACCGCGGCGGCGGCGCCCTTGGCGAGCGCGTCGGCGATGAAATCATGGCCGTCGAAATTGGGCCCCGTCAGCGCCACGAACAGATCGCCCGTGGCGACGGTGCGGCTGTCGATCGAGACGCCGCGCGCGAACCAGTCGCCGGTGGCGCGCCCGCCGGTCGCTTCTGCCGCCTCGGAAGCGGTCCACAGCGGCTTCATCGCCGCGCCTCGGCCAGGATCGCGCGCGCGACCTCGGCATCCTCGAACGGCAGCACCTTGTCGCCGACGATCTGTCCGCGCTCGTGTCCCTTGCCCGCGACCAGCAGCACATCGCCCGGCTCCAGCATCTGCAGCGCGGCGCGGATGGCGCCGGCGCGGTCGCCGATCTCCCGCGCCTTGGGACAGGTGGCGAGGATGGCGCGGCGGATGAGGGCGGCCTCCTCGCCGCGCGGATTGTCGTCGGTAACGATGACGCGGTCTGCGAGACGCTCGGCGATCGCGCCCATCAGCGGCCGCTTGCCGGGATCGCGGTCGCCGCCGCAACCGAACACCAGGGCGAGGCGCCCTTTGGCATGAGGCCTGAGCGCCGCGAGCGCGGTCTCGAGCGCGTCGGGCGTGTGCGCGTAATCGACGATCACCGGCGCGCCGCTCGGATGCGAGGCGACATGCTGCATGCGTCCCGGTGCGCCCTCGAGCGCCGCCAGCGCGTCCAGCGCCGCGTCGATGGGAACGCCGGTCGCGACTGCAAGCCCCATCGCCGCCAGCGCGTTCATCGCCTGGAACGCGCCCATCAGCGGCAGGATCAGCGTGCGACGCTGGCCCGGCGCCGCGACCGTGATCCTCTGGCCCGCGCCCTCGGGCCGAGTCTCGACGAGGCGCAGATCGGCGTCGGCGGCCAGCCCGAAGCCGATGACGCGCTGGCCGCGGTGGCGCGCGAGCGCCGCGAGCGCGCGTCCTTCGTCGCTGTCGAAATTGATCACCGCCGTCCCGTCCTCCGGCAGCAGCTCGGCGAAGAGGCGGCGCTTGGCGGCGAAATAGGCCGCCATGTCGCGGTGATAGTCGAGATGGTCGCGGCTGAGATTGGTGAAGGCGGCGGCGGCCAGCACCAGCCCGTCGAGGCGGAACTGGTCGAGCCCGTGACTCGAGGCCTCGACCGCGACATGGGTCGTGCGGCTTTGAGCGAGCGCCTTGAGCTCGATGTGAAGCGCCACCGGATCGGGCGTGGTGAGGTTTCCCGGCCGGGCGAAATCGGGGCCGACGACGCCGATCGTGCCGAGGCTCGCCGCGCGCAGTCCGTGGTGCGCCCAGATCTGGCGGGTGAAGGCGGCGACCGAGGTCTTGCCGTTGGTTCCGGTGACGGCGACGACGGTCTCGGGCTGGGGGGCGTGAAACAGCGCAGCGGCGAGCGCGAGGCGGCGGCGCGGATTGGGGTCCGCGACGACTCGCACGTCCATTCCGGCGGCCGCTTCGGCGTCGGCGACCAGCACCGCGACCGCGCCGCGGGCGACCGCGTCGGCGATGTAGCGCGCGCCGTCGGTGCGGCTCCCGGCCAGCGCCGCGAACAGGAAGCCCGGCCGCACCGCGCGCGAATCGGCGGTGAGGCCGGTGATCTCCGGATCGTCCCGGGGCGATGGCGAGTTGAGGGCGCTGGCGCCGTCCATGAGTTCAGTTAGCCGCAAGTTTCCGCCCTGGAGGGGTCGGCAAGTTGACCATCAGAGAACGGCGAATTTCAGGCGAATCTTCGTCCACCGGCTGAATTCCGACGATCGACGCCATGCGCTCGATGGTCGCCTTGACCGCGGGAGCGGCGATCCAGCCGCCGGTGGCGAAGCCCGCCGACTGCTTGTTGCCGTGCGGCTCGTCCACGCTCACCAGCACCAGGTAGCGCGGATCGTTGACCGGGAAGACGCCGACGAACGAGGACAAGAGCGCGTGCGCGGCATAGTGGTGGCCGGATACCTTTTCGGCGGTGCCGGTCTTACCGCCCACGACATAACCCGCGGCGTTGGCGAGCTTGCCCGTGCCGCGCTCGACCACTAGCCGCAGGAGCTTGCGCATCTCGACCGAGGTGTCGGTGGCGAGGACGCGCGTGCCCTCGCCGCCGCCGTCGCGCCCCTTGAGCAACGTCGCGCGATGGAGCGTGCCGCCGTTGGCGACCGCGCTCACCGCGGTCGCGAGCTGCAACGGGCTCACCGAGAGGCCGTGGCCGAAGCCGATGGTCATGGTGTTGACCGGACGCCAGACGGACGGCACCAGCGGTGCGGCGACCTCGCGCAGCTCGAAGCGCGGCTCGTTGAGGAGGCCGAGCCGGCCGAGGAAGTCGCGCTGGCGCTCGCCGCCCACGTCGAGCGCGATCTTCGCCGCGCCGATGTTGGACGAGTATTCGAAGATCTCCGGCACCGTCAGCCAGCGCCGCTGCGCGTGGTCGTCGTGGATGGTGTAGCGGCCGATCTGGATCGGGTTGGTGGCGTCGTAGCCGGTATCGAGCGTCGCCACGTGATCGTCGAGCGCCATGGCGATGGTGAAGATCTTGAACACCGAGCCCATCTCGTAGGCGCCCAAGGTCGCGCGGTTGAACGTCGTCTCCGGCGTTGCCGAGCCGGGATCGTTGGGGTCGAAATCGGGCAGCGACACCAGCGCCAGCACCTCGCCGTTGCGTACGTCCATGACGATTCCCATGCCGCCGATGGCGTTGAAGTCGGCGATCGCCTTCGCCGTTTCCTCGCGCAGGATGAACTGGACCCTGGCGTCGATCGAAAGCTGCACCGGCGCGCCGCCCTTGCGCAGCGTGTCGTCGAGGCCGCGCTCGACGCCGGCGAGGCCCCTGCCGTCGGTGTCGGCATAGCCGACGACATGGGCGGCGAGATTGCCTTCGGGATAGACGCGCTTGCCCTCCGGCATGAATTCGAGCCCGGGCAGGCCGAGTCCGTTGACTTGCGCTTGCTCGCGCGGCGTCAGATGGCGCTTGATCCAGACGAAGCTCTTGCCCGAGCGAAGCTTGTCGGCGACCTCCTTCGCGTCGAGATCGGGCAGCGCCTTGACCAGCTTCTTCGCCGCATCCCTGGCGTCGAGCACCTGCTTGGGATTGGCGAACAGCGACGGCGTGTCGAGCGTGGCGGCGAGGAGCTGCCCGTTGCGGTCGACGATGTCGGCGCGCAGGATATGTGCCTTGGCGGCGGGCTCGCGATGCGCGAGGCGCTGCTCGCCGCCGTCGAGCGCCATCACCGCGACCAAGCGGAGCGCGATCGCCGAAAAGGCGAGGCAGAACAATGCCGCCGTGATCAGGAGCCGAGTGTGGCTGGTGTCGAGCGACTGGCGCGCCGGTCCTTCGGGCGGCGCTGCGGGGCCGCACGGGTCGGGCCGGTAATGGCGCGGACGGCAGGGATTCTCGTCGCGCGGCGATTGCTCGCTCATCGTTGGGCACTCGGCGTGAAGGTGGCGAGCTGCGCCGACGCGGCCCGCGCGGATGGCGCCGAAGACGGCGGCGCGGCGGGGACAGGCAGGATGGCGGGAGCCGGAGGCGCCGCTTGCGCGCCGGTCGCGCGCAGCGGAATGGCGGCGATGGTGCCGAGCTGCGCCGTCCCGATCGGCGCCAGATCGAGATAGCGGTGCGCCAGCGATTCGAGCCGCGCCGGCTGGGTCAGGAAGCTCCATTCGGCGTTGAGCACGCGGACGGCTTCGCGGCTCTCGGCGATCTGGCGGTGAATGCGGGCGAGCTGGCTCTCCTGCTGCATCACCTCGTACTTGACCTGGAACATGGCAAAGCCGACCACGACCACCGACACAGCCCATAGCACGGTGCTGGGCCGAATCATGCTTCGCGCTCCCAGGCCGGAGCTGCGGTGCGCTCGGCGGCGCGGAGCCGGGCCGACCGGGCGCGCGGATTGCGGGCGATCTCGGCGGCGCCGGGCGCGATCGCCTTGCGGCTCAGCAGGCGGAAGCTCGGTGCGGCGGCGCGCGTGGCAGGCAGGTGGCGCGAGGCGCGCGCCGCGCCGCCGCTGCGTGCGCGCAGAAAGCTTTTGACGCGGCGGTCCTCGAGCGAATGGAACGCGACGACGGCGAGCCGTCCGCCCGGCACGAGCATCCGCTCGGCGGCGCGCAGGCCGCGCTCCAGCTCGCCCAGCTCGTCGTTGACCGCGATGCGGAGCGCCTGGAAGGTGCGGGTCGCGGCGTCGATGCCGCCGGCCGACGGCACCGCCTTGCGCACCACGTCGGCGAGTGCGGCGGTGCGGGTGATGGGTGCGCCGGCGCGTTCGCGTACAATCGCGCGGGCGACCCGGCGCGCGAACCGCTCCTCGCCGTAGTCGCGAATGATCTCGGCCAGCGTCGCCTCGGTCAGGCCATTGACCAGGTCGGCGGCGGACGCGCCCTCACGCTCCATGCGCATGTCGAGCGGACCGTCGGCGCGGAACGAGAAGCCGCGCTCGGCGCTGTCGATCTGCCCCGACGAGACGCCGAGATCGAGCGCCACGCCATTGACCGCGGCGATGCCGAGCGGCGCGAGCAGCCGTTCCATCTCGCCGAAGCGTCCGGCCACCAGCGTGAGCCGGCCGGGAAAGCGGCGCGCCAATTCGGCGCCGCCGGCGACCGCATCGGGATCGCGGTCGATCGCGACCACGCGGCAGCGCCCGGATTCGAGCAGCGCGCGGCTGTAGCCGCCGCCGCCGAACGTGCCGTCGAGATAGAGCGCATCGTCGCCGGGCGCGAGCGCGGCGATCGTCTCGTCGAGCAGGACGGGAATATGCGCGGCGCTCATTTCGCGCTCGCGTCGGGCGGCGCGAAGTTGCGCGGCGGCAAGGTGATGCCGCGGGCGCGGGCGCGGCGCTCCAGATGCTGGCGCTCGAAATGGCCGGGCTCCCAGATCTGGAAGGTGTGGCCGACTCCGACAAAGGCGGCGCCGCCCTCGAGCACGATGCCGGCATGCTCGCACAGCTCGGGCGGCAGCATGATGCGGCCCTCGGTGTCGAAGGGGAGCTGCTGCGCCTCGGAGAAAATCACCGAAAGGGCGTCGCGGTCCTCGGAGAATTCGGCTAGACCGTCGATCCGGTTGCTCAATTCCTCGAGCCGGTCAATGCCGCTGCCCTCGAGGGCACGGGTGTTGATGGCCGGGTAGAGGACGATGCCATTGAAGCTCTGGTTGGCGACGGCGGCTCGGAACGGAGCGGGAACGGAAACCCGGCCCTTGCGATCGACCTTGTTGACGTACGTGGAGAGGAACAGCGCCACGCCTGGTTCCCACCCTTGGCCCCTGGACGCCGGTCACGGGCCACCGCCCCCGAACGCCCGTCCCAGCCGGCGCCGGCCGCCTGCTTCATGGGACACAATGGGATATCATGGGATTTGATGGTTGTCAAACGAGTCCCGCAGTAAATCGCTGACTTTACGGAGCTTTGTCCAAGTCAAGGCGCTTACCAGCTTTAGCGAAGAACGGGTCGTAACCGGCTAGTACTGGTGGTTGTTCATGCTGTGTTCACGAGCGCCCGACGGACTTTGCGCCGTGCCTGCTTGGGCGTTCAGCCGAAACCAGCCGTGAGGGTGCGTTACGATGGAAACGAAGCTGGAGGCGAGATCGACCGGAGGGCCGCAACTGTTGGCCACGCCGTAGTCGCGCCGCCCCAGGACGCGCGCATGCACAGGTGGATTGGCCGTGACCTGAGCCCCTGAATCCCCTCCAGATTTGGGTAGAGTCCGGCCATCGATGGAGGACCGGACGATGAGAGGCAGTCGGTTCAAGGAAGAACAGATCATTGGCATCCTGCGGGAGCAGGAGGCGGGCGCATCGACGGCAGAGGTGTGCCGCAAGCACGGCATCAGCAGCGCGACGTTTTACAAGTGGAAGGCCAAGTACGGCGGGCTCGATGTCTCGGACGCGCGTCGGCTGAAGGCGCTCGAGGACGAGAACGCCCGACTGAAGAAGCTCGTGGCAGACCTGTCGTTCTTTTCTAGAATGGCCTTGCCAGTTGGAAACGACACATACTTGTATAGCATCATCTTTGGACCTCCAAAGAAGTGGTCGGACGGTGCCGATAGAACGAGATCAACCTGCCCCCGACGTGGCGGCGGAGGGACCGTAACACAATGATTGCCATTCCAAGAACGTCGAGCGAGGGCCGCATGATGCCCAGCCAGGACGCAAGAGCTTCTAAGCATACTCGGCTAAGTTAGGCACGATGCGGGAATAGACGCGAGACGCGGGCATTCATCCTAGCCAAGACGTACCGGTAGGCATAGCTAGCGAGCCCGATATCGTGTCGGCGTCATCCAGGATCGGCAGGTTCTTGAGCAGGAATGCGGCGTATGGTGTCATCCGCTCGCCATGGGAACGACGCCGATCGATCTTTACCGAGCGGGTGACGCGATCGGGCCGGGGCTCGATATCCTCAAGCCGGGCGATGCGGTCATATTTCAGAAAAACGGCGTCGATTGGGTTCGCGCGCAGTCGCATGGCACAACCTCGGCACCGAGCGGTGTTTCATCGACGGCCGTGACTTGGAAGCTCCTCGGTCGAAATAGCCGCTGGTGGAAATTGAGCGCAGGAATGCAATATCCAGCGGAGTTGGACGTTTTCCAGGATCATGGGAACCATTGGGTTTGGGTGCCGGTTCGCGATATGCCCCTCTCTGACTATGTGGCGGCGCTGGCGACCCTCAATCCAAGTTTCGTATGAACTTAACCTTTGGGTGTGATACGTTCAGTCATGCGCAACCCATCGCCGAAAGCTCGGTCCCTGATCGAGGTTGCCATTCACCGGGTCGGCAATTCCGATCTCGAGCGCCGGTGGCGGGAATGGTCTGATCGGCATCCATTCCGTCGCTCGCCGGGCTTCGTCAATCAAGAGCGTGAGGAACTGCCGCGCGAATTGGCGCACGTTGTCCTGGCCGGCACCGAGGTGATCACGAAAGAACTCATCGCCACGCTGCAACGGCAGGACGTTTCGCGCGAAGACGCAATTTCGGCTGAAAACGAACTTGGGTTCATCCAAGAGGTCCAAAAGGAGATTTACCAGGACCTTTTGATGCGCGCGTAAACGCGTGCCGGCGAGGTGATCGATTTGACGCCGTGCGCGATCTGCCCGCCGCCGATACGATAATGCCAGACGGCCTGTAAGCCGGGTTCTGTCCCCGCCAAAGGACGGGGGATGGCCATTCATCTGGGACGCCCGTCGCCGGACGCCTCGCGCGACCGACCCGGGCGGCAACGCGGAAACCCGCCCGGCCGGAACCCGAGGATCCCGGCCCGCCGCCCCTACTTGGTCTTGCTCCCGGTGGGGTTTGCCCTGCCGCCGCCGTTGCCGGCGCCGCGGTGCGCTCTTACCGCACCATTTCACCCTTGCCGCCCCGCAAGAAGCGGAGCTCGGCGGTATGTTTCTGTGGCACTTTCCCTGGGGTCGCCCCCGCCGGGCGTTACCCGGCACCGTGCTTCCGTGGAGCCCGGACTTTCC
>Ga0209415_10000806_pt1 | contig 59055 bp, 58 predicted proteins | sample PeaSoiSIISIP2007_FD_187696 | JGI IMG/M metagenome (GOLD analysis project Ga0209415, IMG submission 187696) | Peat soil microbial communities from Weissenstadt, Germany - SII-SIP-2007 (SPAdes) (version 2) | ecosystem: Environmental > Terrestrial > Soil > Wetlands > Peat | place: Germany... | reverse complement strand
GAGCTCGGTTCGCACCGAATCGTCGTCGGGCATCTGCTCCAGCTCATCCGCGGTGAGGAGCGTCTTGGTGCTCATATTCAGATTCTATACCGGGGCAGCCTCGGACCGGGCGCCGTAGCGCTTCCACTGCGGTATAAAACTCCGCAGAGCGGTTCGTGCCAGAATAAACTAAGCCTTCCGGTTACCGCCGATTCGGCGAAAGGAACCTGCCTACGTGTCCGACGATAATGCGCCCGCAACAAAACAAGATCTCCGCGAGCTCCGCGACCGGATGATCAAAGCCACGCGGGACATGCAAACCGAAGTCCTCCGCGCCTTCCACAATTGGGCCAGGCCCACTGAACGTCAAGCTGCGCTCCCACGAAGAACGCCTCGCGCTGCTTGAGGAGCGCGTTCACGAGATCGAGCGACGGCAAACGCCATAGGCGGAAGCGCTATACTGAGGTTTAGCGTAATATATAGTGTTTGGAAGGAGCTCCCCGTATGAATCGCTACCTCAAGTTCGGACTTCCTATCGCTGCGATCCTGGGCACGCTGACGTGGCTGGCGTTCAGCTCGACCAAGGAGACGGCAGGCTATTTTAAGACCATTCCCGAAGTGAAGCAGATGGGCGATCAAGCCCATGTGAAGCATCTGCGGGTGAATGGCTACGTCAAGGAAGGCTCGATCAAGCACGAGGGATCGACCACCACGTTCCTGCTGGTGGAGAACGAAGGAACGAAGGACGTGGGCGACAACCTGCCGGTGGTGTATAGCGGCGACGATCCGCTGCCGGACACCTTCAAGGAGCACGCTCAGGCGCTGGCTGACGGGAAGCTGGGCGCGGATGGAGTGTTCCACGCGACCCAGATTCAAGCCAAGTGCGCGTCCAAGTACGAAGCGGCGCCTCCTCCCGCGACGGCTTCCAAGCCCACGACAATATAGGTCAAACTCACCATGGAAAACGTCGGCGCGCTGGCTATCTTGCTGGCATTCTGCTTTGCGATCTACGCCGTTGCCGCGTCCCTTATCGGCAAATGGACCAAGCGTTCGCTGCTGATCCTGAGCGCGGAGCGTTCGGTCTACTGCGTGTGGCTGCTGCTGACGACCGCGGTCGCCTTGGTGCTGTATGCGCTATTCACCAGCGATTTCCGGCTAGTGCACGTGTACTCCAACAGCAACCTCGCCATGTCGTCGATCTACAAGTTCACGGCGTTGTGGGGCGGCATGGAAGGGTCGCTGCTGCTGTGGTCGTGGCTGCTGTCGACGTATTCAGCCGTGGTGGTGTTTCAGAACCGTCGTAAGTTCCGCAACATGATGCCGTACGTCACCGGAATCATGATGACGGTGCAAGCCTTTTTCCTGACGCTGAACGCGTTTGTGGAGAGCCCCTTCAAGGTGTGGTGGGCGGGCCGGGGCATCGTATCCGATATCGCCGACGGCAAGGGTCTCAACCCTCTGCTCCAGTATTGGACCATGGTCATCCATCCTCCGATGCTGTATCTCGGATTCATCGGCTTCGTGGTGCCATTCGCGTTCGCGATGGCGTCGCTAATCACCAAGCAACCGGGCGAGGAATGGATCCATACGACGCGCCGCTGGACGCTGGTCACCTGGATGTTCCAGACCACCGGCGTGATGCTGGGCGCCAATTGGGCATATTCGATTTTAGGCTGGGGCGGCTACTGGGAATGGGACCCGGTGGAGAACGCCTCCCTGCTGCCGTGGATCACCGCGACGGCGTTTCTGCATTCGGTGATGATGCAGGAAAAGAAGGGCATGATGAAGGTCTGGAACATGGTGCTGGTGAGCGTCACGTTCTGGCTGCCCATCTTCGGAACCACGCTGACGCGGACGGGCATGGCGCAATCCGTGCACGCGTTCGGCGAGTCGCCTCTGGGGCCGTATTTTTACACCTTCCTGGCGGTGGGAATCGCGGCCACGGCGTGGCTGATCCTGAGCCGGATGGATTATTTGAAGAGCGAAGCGCAACTGGAAAGCGTACTGTCGCGCGAATCCAGCTTCATGTTCAATAACCTGATTCTGCTCGCCGCTTGCTTCGCGATTCTGTGGGGCACTCTGTTCCCGGTGATCACGGAAGCGGTCACGGGGCAGAAGATCAGCGTGGGGATTCCATTCTTTAATCGCATCAACATTCCCATCGCGTTATTTCTGCTGCTACTGACGGGAATGGGGCCGTTGATCGCGTGGAGGCGCAGCTCGCTCGAGAGCTTGAAGCGCGCGTTCCTGTGGCCTGCGATTGCGGGCGTGGCGGTTGCCGTGGGACTGGCGATCGCTGGTATGCGGCAATTCTATCCGCTGATGTCCTTCATGCTGTGCACGTTCGTGCTGGTGACGGTAGGGATTGAATTCGTCAAGGGCGCGAATGCGATCCGAGCCAAAAGCGGAACCAGCCTGCTGATGTCCATGATGGAGCTGACGCATCGTAACACGCGGCGCTACGGCGGCTACATCGTGCATATCGGGATGGTGATCATCTTTGCCGGCATCACCGGATCGGCGTTCAACATCGATCAGAACGCGGAACTGTCGGTGGGGCAAACCACGCAGATCGGCCACTATACGCTGAAGGTCGACAAAGTGAGCGTGGGCGCGAATGCGAATTACCGCTGGTGGAAGCTGGATCTAGGCGTCACGAAAGACGGCCAGGATTTGGGTGAGATGCATCCGGAGCGGCGGTTTTATACGGTCTCCCAACAGACCGATACGGAAGTGGCGATCCGGCACCGTCTCAACGAGGATTTGTACGTCAATTTCCGCACTGCCGAGGACGACGATCAGCGAGTGGTGCTGCAGAGCCACGTGAATCCGCTGACGACGTGGGTGTGGATGGGGTATTTTGTGGTGCTATTCGGCACGCTCATCTGCCTGACGCCGGCCAAGAACCGGATGATATGGCCACGGATGGAAGTGGTCGGAATCGCAGGAAAACATGCAAAGGTGGAAGAGTAGTTTTTTGGTGGCGTTGTTGGCCGCTGTGGCGCTGGCGCAAAGTGCGTCGGAGTGGGACAGCAGCGCGGTCAACGGCATCGCCGCCAAACTCAAATGTAGTTGCGGCTGCAAGCAGGATATCGCCTGCACCATGCCGCCCTATCCTTGCCCGGTGTGCAAGATGAACAAGGTCAGGATCTTCAACATGCTCAGTCAGGGCATGACCGAAAGCCAGATCCTGGACACGTATGTTAAAGAGAGCGGCAAGGATGTGCTGGTGGTGGGGCCCGGTGTCGCGGCCATGATCGGTCCCTGGGTAGGCGTCGCGGGCGGGCTGCTGCTGGTGGTCCTGGTGATTCGCCGGATGCGCCGGCAAAATGCCGCCGTTCCCGCCGGGGGGCCGGTGGACCCGGCTGTGCTCGCCCAAATCGAGAAGGATTTGGAAAAACTGGACCGATGATTCTCACTTCGTCGGTTATCGTGGTGGTGGCCGCCACGGTTTTCTTCACTCTGTTCGTGCGCCTGAAGGACATTCCTCCGCCCGAGCCGGTGTCGCCGACCAGGCACCTGGAAGAGCGCAAGGCTGCGATTTACGAGAATCTCCGCGATTTGCAGTTCGAGTTTCGCGTGGGCAAGCTATCGGACGCCGACTATCAACAGACTAAAGTCACCTTGCAGAAGGAGCTGGCTGGGGTGATTGCGGAGATCACCAGGCTGTCGTCTTCACCGGCGGCAAAGCCAGCGACAAAATCGAAGCCCGCAGCTCCAGAAAAAGCGCCGGAGGCTCAAGAAAAAGCCCCGGAGGCGCCAGAGAAAGCGCCGGAGGCGGCACCGGCGAATACCGTGTGTCCGCATTGCGGAGCGAAGTTCCCAAAGCCGATGAAATTCTGCGGCGAGTGCGGAAAGGCGATGGCATGACAGCCCGAAGATTGGCAGGTCGAAGACCTGCCCCACTTGCGTTCCTCCTTCTGGCGCCGTCCTCTTATCTGCTGGGGCAAATCAGTGGCGTCGTCACCAACGACACCACCGGCATGCCGCAGGCGGGAGTGGTCGTAAATCTAATCCATCCGGGTGAGAACGGGATGCAGACGCTGGCGACGGTGAAATCCGACGCGGATGGTAGCTTCAAGATCGATGCGCAGGTTCCGCCTCCGCCGGCGCTGCTGCAAGCCACCTATCAGGATGTGCAGTATAACCAGGTTCTGCCGCCCAACGCGCCGACGACAGGGGTCCGGCTCGAGGTCTATAACGCCGCCAGCCTGGCATCCCCAGCTTCGATATCGCAGCAGCATCTGGTGGTGCTCGAGCCTGGGCAAGACGGGATTAGAGTGAACGAAACCTTCCTGGTCCAGAACACGGGCAAGACCACTCTGCTCGATCCAGTGAAGGGATCGGTTCAGTTCTTCCTGCCGAAAGAGGCGCACGGCGCGAAGGTGACAGTTGAAGCGCCCAACGGCATGCCCATCACCAGGGCTCCCGAGAAAACTGCCCAGGCCGACATCTTCAAAGTTGGGTATCCGGTCAAGCCGGGCGAGACCGTGTATGAGGTCGCCTATGTGCTGCCGCCGTCGAAGACCCTCACCGCGAAGATGCTGGGCAAGAGTCCACTGCTGCTGGTGACTCCGGAGGCTGTAAAGCTCTCGGGAACAGCCCTTAAGGAAGACGGCATCAAGGAGCTGGGGCAGAACGGAGCGCGCGCCCGCGTGTACGAAGTTTCCGCGGCCGCTGGGGCGTCGTACGAGGTTGCGATAGACGGCGTCGGCACGCTGCAGACGGGCGGCGGCGAAGCGGAGCAGCAGAGCGAAGACGACGGCTCGCCCAAACCCACCGCCGGAAACGCGCGTGTGTATGAGCGTCTGCCCTGGGTGCTGGGGCTGACCTTCTCGATTCTGGGGCTGGGAGGCGCGCTGCTGTACCGGAGAAGCCCGGCTTGAGCTCGGCCGCGCCGGAAGTCGCATTGGAGATCAGCGGCGTTTGGAAATACTACGGCGACTTCCCCGCCCTGCGCGACATCGCATTCAACGTTCTCCCCGGTTCGACCCTGGCGCTACTGGGTCGCAACGGCGCCGGCAAGACCACTCTACTGCGGATTCTAGCCGGGTTGTCGAAGCCCTCGCGCGGATCGGTGACCATTCATGGAGCCAACGTGCGCGAGGAGTCCACACGGCGGCGCATCGGCGTCCTGGGCCACGGCATTTCCCTTTACGACGAGCTTTCGGCGTTCGAGAATCTGCGGCTGTTCGCGAAGTTGTACGGCATCGCGAACCCGGCGCGGCGCATCGATGAAATGCTGGAGCGTACAGATCTGGTGCGTGTTCGCGACGGGTTGGTGCGCGAGTTTTCCCGCGGCATGCGGCAGCGTCTCGCGGTGGCTCGAGTGTTCCTGCACGATCCAGAGGTGCTGTTGTTGGATGAGCCGTTCACGGCGCTCGACGACCGCGCCATCGCGGTGCTGCAAGCCCTGCTCAACGACATGCATCAGCGCGGACGAACCATCGTCATGTCCACACACCAGCTTCGCGAGGCGCTGGAGGCGGCCACCCACGTCGCCATGATCCAGCGCGGCCAGATCGTGTATGCGGGCGAGCGCAGGCAGGAAATGGTCGACGACACCGGCTGGTTGTACCGAACGTATGGGGAGAATTAGTGGGGCAGGTCCGCGCCGCCGTTTGTGGGGCAGGTCTGTGACCTGCCATTTTCGGTGTGGAGAGATCTGACCAGTGTACCTACGCCAGGTGCTGACCATCGCGGCGAAGGATCTTCGCGCGGAGCTACGCACGCGCGAAGCGGTCAACGCATCGCTCGCGTTCATGCTGATGATCCTGGTGCTGTTCAGCTTCGCCTTCGATCCGGGCAATAGCGACGTCAGCATCCCGGCCATCGCCGGAGGCCTGTTGTGGATTGCGTATTCTTTCGCAGCGGCGCTGGCGTTGAATCGCAGCTTCGCGCGGGAATTGCAAAACGACTGCTTGGACGCGCTGTTGGCCGCGCCACTTCCGGCGAGCGCTCTATTCTTCGGCAAGGCGCTGGCGAACTTCGCTCTCTTGTTAGCGATGGAGATCGTCTCGCTGGGCGCGTTCAGCCTGCTCTACAATGTCAAGATCCTCGCTCAAATCTGGTCGCTGCTGTTGGTGATCGCACTAGGAACTTGGGCCATGACCGTGATGGGCACGATGTTCAGCGCCCTCACGGTGAACCTGCGCCTGCGCGAACTGATGCTGCCGATCATGATGTATCCATTCCTGGTGGTCCCCTTGACCGCCGCGATTACGCTGACCTCGGATCTGCTCAACGGCACGCCGCTGGGCGGGAATAACATCCTGTGGATGAAAGTGCTGTTAGGCTTCGATGTCATCTTCACGTCGCTGGCCGTGCTATTGGTAGATACTGTTCTAGTGGGGTAAATCTATGCGGGAACGAATCAAATACCTGTTGCTCATCGTATCCGTGACGTTGATTTTCTGGAGCCTGTACAAGATCGCCTATGTGCTGCCGCTCCAGGCCAACGTGGCGGCGTATCAGATCGTCTATCTTCACGTGCCCAGCTTTTTCGCCTGCTTCACGGGCTTCTTCCTGGGTCTGATCGCGAGCGGAATGTACCTGGCGACGGGAAAGTTCAAATACGACTCCTTCGCCGCCGGCGTGAACGAAGTGGCCCTGATGTTCGCGACGGCTGGGTTGTGCAGCGGAGTGATCTGGGCGCGCTATGCGTGGGGCATCTGGTGGACCTGGGACGCGAGGCTCACCTCCATGCTGCTGTGCTGGCTGGTCTACGTGGGATACCTGATGGTGCGGCGGTCGGTGGAAGAGCCGACGCACCGGGCGCAGCTCTCGGCTGTCCTTTCGATCCTCGGGTGCGTGAACGTGGCGTTCGTGTACAAATCGATCGAGTGGTACCGCACGCAGCATCCGGCCCCGGTATTGAGCATCCGTAACGGCGGCGGCATGGGTCCCGGCATGGAAGCGCCGATTTATTGGAACTGGCTGGCGCTGGTGTGCCTCGGCGTAGTGATCGCGATGGTGCGGATGCAGCAGGGCGAGATGTCGCGGGAAATCGACGCGCTACGACGCCAGGCGCATTCGTATTGACGGAGAGGATCTTCTTGGGACAACGTGAACTCCAGTTCGTGACTTGTGGCCTCGGGGCCATCCTGCTCGTCATTGTGTTGTACGTCCTAAGGCTGGACGTGCAAGGCCGCCGCCTGCGCAAGGAGCTCGACCGGGTGCGGAAAATGGTCGGCGGAGCCGAAAAACCGCGCTAAGGCGCCAGAATCACCTTCGCGGAAACCGGATGTTCCGCGTCGTGAACAAACTCAAAGCGCAGCAGCCACTCGCGCGCATCGGCTCCGGGGACGAATTTCCACTGGCGCGCGGCCTTTAGCGCCATGTCCGCGAAATACTTGCTCGATCCGCCGGATTCGATCTTGGCGCTGGTAACCGCGCCGCTCGCGTCGGCTTGAACCCGCACCACGATCGGCACCTTGCCGTGGATGGTGGCTCGGGACTTCGCGGGAACGTCGGGTATCACCGGCTGCGCAACACCCGGAAACGCCGCGGCGTCTGGAGCGACCGCGTGCGAGGTCTCGGCGGCGACGGGCGACGGTGGCGGCTCCGATGCGGGTTCGGCGGCCGGCTCGACCTGCGCTACCTCCTTCTTGGGCTTCGGAGGCTTGGTTTCCCTCGGCCGCGTCGCGGGCACCGGCGCAGGGGCAGTCACCGCGGGCGAGGGGGGAACGACGGATGCGGCCGCTGGCTCCGAGGCTGCCGGCGCCGAGCTGGTGAGGTACGGCCCGGCATAGATCCATGCGACGGCTCCCAGCGCCACAACTGCAAGCGCTGCGGCAATCGGCCAAAGATGGCGCCGGCGGGCTCGCTTGGGCGAGGGCATGGTGCCACGCTCCAGCCACTGCGTGAGGTCAGCGATGGTCCAGCGCCGCGCGGGATCCTGATTGAGACAACCCGCAGCGACTTCGCGGAAGGAATCGGGCCGCAGTGAATCCGGAAGCCGAAGCTCGCCGCCATCGATCCTCGGCTGCTCCTTGGTCATGGCCTCCACCAGCGACACGCCCAAGGACCACACATCAGCCGCCGGCGTGACTCCCGCGGTCGCCAGCTCCGGCGCATCGTAAGGCTCCGGCTCGGGCGAAGAGGCGTGACGCTCTCCCTTGCGCAGGGGCGCGTCGCCGGAAATCTTCAGCTCATCGTGAACCGACAGGATATTGGAAGGCTTGATCCGGCCATGCGCGAATCCCTTGCCGTGAAGGTACGCCAGTGCCTTGGCGGCAGGCGTCAGCATCTCGCGAGCCTCTTTGGGCGTGAGAGGCCGGTCGACCTCGGAAAGCTCCTCTTCGGCGAATTCCATCGCCACGTAAACCAGCGGGATCCCATCCAGCCGCGCGCGTCCGGATTGAAGAATCCGGCTGAGGTGGGGATGCGAAAGTTTGGAAGCCTGCTCCCATCGCGACAAAGGAAGCTGCGCCACGACATCCTCAGTGGGGACCAATTTGATGGCGCACCGTTCGCCGGCACGGTCGGCAAGGAAGACAGCGCTCGATTCACCGCTGCCCAGGAGCCGGAGCAGAGCTATGCCGTCGACGGCCTGGCCTTCTTGCTGTTTCCAGGTCGCGATCATAAAACGCCCTACCATTCTACTGCGGCCCGGCGTGTTTGTCAGTCTTAACCCCGGTGGCTGTTAAACTAGGGACTTGATCTATCGATTGGTTTGGGAAAACCTCAAGCACCGGCCGGTGCGGACCTTCCTCAGCGCCATCTTCATAGGCATCTCCGTCACCCTGATCTTGACCATGGTTGGCCTGAGCAGAGGCGTGCTGGACGACGTGCGCGAGCGCGCAAGGGGCAGTGGCGCGGACATCGTAATCCGCCCTCCCAACAGCACCGTCCTGGCATTTTCAGGGAACATGCCGCACGGGGAAAAGATCGTGGACCTGGTCCGCCAGCGGCCGCACGTGACTGTCGCCACCGGTGTACTCATTGAATCCATTGGGAACTTCCAATCCATCACTGGAATCAATCTGGATGAATTCAACGCCATGAGCGGCGGATTTCACTACCTGGAAGGTGGTCCGTTTCAAAGGCCCGACGACCTCATGGTGGATGAAAGCTACGCCGACTCCAAGAATCTGCACGCCGGGAGCAGCCTGGACTTAGGAAACGGCCAGGTGTGGCACATCTGCGCGGTGGTGGAACCGGGTAAGCTCTCGCAGCTGATCGCGCAACGGAACCGGTTGCAGGACTTGTATTCGGCCACGGGTGAGGTATCGGTCATTTACGTCAAGGTGGATCAAAAGACGAATGTCCCAAGCGTTCTGGACGATTTGATGAACCTCCTGGATGGCTACCCGATCTATACCATCGAGCAACTCGCGAACATGATCAGCGTCGACAACATTTCCCTGGTCAAGGGATTCACCCGTGTCGTAATTGGAATCGCCGTCGTTGTGGGTTTCTTGGTGGTCCTGTTGACGATGTACACGGCGGTGCTGGAACGCACGCGGGAGATCGGCATCCTCAAGGCTCTGGGAGCTTCGCCCGGCTACATTCTAGGAATCCTGATGCGGGAGTCGATCCTGCTGGCGGTGTGCGGCTCAATCGCCGGCATCGTCATGACCTATGGAAGCCAGTTTCTGGTGCATAAATTCGCCCCTCCTTTCCTGAGGCAAGCGATTGTGCCGGATTGGTGGCCGTACGCTTCGGGAATTTCGATGATTGGTGCAGTCTTGGGAGCCATCTATCCGGGCCTGAAGGCCGCCCGCCAGGACGCGATCGAAGCTCTGTCTTATGACTGAGGCGCTGTCTTATGACTGACGAGCGGCCGATGATTGAGATTCACGGCCTCAAGAAGGTCTTTCATACCGGAGAAGTCGAGGTCCACGCGCTGCGAGGCGTCGACCTTTCCGTAGCGAAGGGCGAATTCGTTGCGGTTTCGGGGCCCAGCGGCTCCGGCAAGTCCACCTTATTTCATATCTTGGGCGGACTGACGCCGCCCACATCGGGAAGCGTTTCCATCGCCGGCCGCGACCTGCTGAGCATGACCGAGGCCGAGCGTACGGAGCTGCGCAAGAACGGTGTGGGCTTCGTGTTCCAGAAGTACAATCTGCTGCCCACCTTGACGGCTACCGAAAACATCGAGATCGCGCGCGACATCGCGGGCCACCATGGGCCCCGCAGCGCGCAATTTGAAGAAATCGTGAAATTGTTAGGAATCGGCGGACGGATGGATCACAAGCCTCGCGCGCTTTCCGGAGGCGAGCAGCAGCGCGTGGCCATCGCCCGCGCGATCGTCAATGATCCCGCGTTGCTGCTCGCGGACGAGCCCACCGGAAACCTGGATTCGGAAAACTCGGAAGCGGTGCTGAAGATTCTGCGCGACCTCAATGAACGCCTGGGTCAGACCATCCTCATGATCACGCACGATGCGGAAGCGGCCTCGTTCGCGCACCGGATCGTGAGGATGAAAGACGGCAGGATCGTGAATTAGCGGCCTTCCGGAACGAAGTCGCTGGCCAGAATCTGCTCCGCGGAATAAGGACAGGACGACGGGAACTGGTTCGCCCCGAGCCCTGTTTCCGCAATCGCCCGTTCGACCGCGTGCTCGTAGGTTGTCACAAGCTCATCGGAAGGAAGACGGCGCAGGCTGGGCGAGTCCTGAATGATCAATTGGATCTGCATTCGTTGCTCGCGAATTGTTGAACGCCAGGAAGGCGTTCGCAGCTCGAGCTGAAGCTCCCACTTCAGGAGATGCATAACCAGAACGATCAGGCGTGATCGCACCTCTCGACGGTCGCGCTTTCCCATGTCTTCAATCTCTTCCGCGACGTGCTCCAGGTCGACCTCGGCGAGCCGGCCCTGGCGAATCATTTCCGCAGTGGATTGGGTCCATTGAAAAAAATCGGCGTCATAGCCCGCGTCTGGACTAACGTTGGAAAGCTCCGCGCGCTGTTCCTTCACGGCCATAATTCATTATCCGCTGTTTTCCCGCTTCTTGAACACACAAGAGCCAGCGACCGGGCAAGCGCCGCATTTCGGATTGGTCCGCTTGCAGATTTTCTGTCCGTGACATTTCAGCAGTAAATACGCGCGCATTCGGGCGTCGAACTTTGCCGGTACTTCCGAAGCGAGAAAGCGCTGTGCGTCGGCATACGTCTTTCCGTAATTGTCGCCCTCCTTCCCTGTTTGGATGCGCACCAGGACTTGCGGGCAGTTGGATGGGATCGCGGCGATTGGGGAAATCCCCGCAAAAAGCAGAATCCGATCGACGCCAGGGACGGCAATATTTGGAAACTTCTTCAGCGCCGCACGAGCCTTGGGAATAGACATCCCGCCAAGTGCGGCTCTGAGCTCGCCTCCGAACTCGTTTTGCACCCGCTCCGCAATCTCCTTCAAACGCATGGCTCGCAGCTCCGGCATCATTCCACCGGCCTTCAACGCCGCCGCAAGCTTGGCAGGATTTGCCGCAAGGAGCTGCTCCGGCTCTACGCCAATCCGGCTCTTTAGCGCCTCCCACCCTTTCGCGCAAGCGCCATCGCTGGCCGGATATCCGCAATGCCACCACACCAAGAAAAAGTACGGATCGGTAGGCCAGCATGGTTGCTGCACGCCGTGAAAGGCTTCGAGCGTGTCCAACGTTGACGCTATCAGGAACGCGATTCGACGCGTTTCCATTTCCGCCGCCCTACCGCACCAGCGCCAGTTGGTAGCTTTTCTTGCCCGATCGCAGCAGGATCGCTCCCGGCATTTTAACGTCCTCCAAGGTCACCGTCCGCTGCGCCATGGTCTGCCGTTCATTGTTCAAGTACGCCCCGCCGCCCTCGATCAACTTTCGCGCCGAGCCTTTGCTCTCGGCCACTTTGACTCTGACAAGAAGATCCACCAACCCGATCCCCTTCGCCAGTTCGTCGCGAGCGATCTCCGTCGTCGGAACTTCCGCCGCCAGCGTGCGCACGGTTTCCTCGGAGATCGCACCCTCCCAATCCCCAAACAGAATGCTGCTGGCCGATTCAACGGCGCGGACGGCTGCGACGCCGTGCAGGATCTCCGTGCATTCGGCAGCCAGCGCCCTCTGCGCGATCCGCGCGTCCGGCCGCTCTCGGACTTCCACCTCCAGCTCCGTGATTCGACTTCGATCCAGGAACGTGAATAGCTTCAAGTACCGAACCACGTCCTGATCCGCGGTTTGCAGCCAATATTGGTACATCTGATACGGACTGGTGCGTTCGGCGTCCAGCCACACCGCGCCTTCTTCGGTCTTGCCGAACTTCTTACCGCTCGAGGTCATCAGCAAGGGGAACGTGATGCCCTCGCTGCGGCGTCCGAGAATCCGCCGGATCAACTCCTTGCCGGAAAGAATGTTGCCCCATTGATCGCTGCCGCCCATCTGGATGGTGCAATCGTGATGCTGGCAAAGGTGCAGAAAATCGTAAGCCTGTAGCAGCATGTAACTGAACTCGGTGTAGGAAATCCCCTGATCGCGCTCCTCCAATCGAATGCGCACGGAGTCGCGCTTGATCATTTCATTCACCGAAAAGTGCTTGCCGATGTCGCGCAGGAATTCGACATAGTTCAACGGCGCCAGCCAGTCGGCATTGTTGAGCAACAGCCCTTGTTCCGGACTCGACAGGTCGAAGAACTTTTCCAGTTGTTTGCGGATGCCTTCGGCGTTCTCTTCGGTCTTCTCGCGGGTCAACAGGGTCCGTTCGGACGCCTTGCCGCTGGGGTCGCCGATCAGCCCCGTCCCGCCGCCTACCAGCGCCAGAGGCCGATGCCCATGCCTCTGCGCGTGAGCCAGCGACATCACCGGAATCAAGCTGCCCAGGTGCAAACTCGACGCGGTGGGATCGAACCCGACATACATCGTGCGGCGTGACTCACTGAGGAACGTCTCGATATCTTCGCCCGTTGTGCCCTCGAGAAACCCGCGCCATTCGAGCTCGCGGAAAAAGGCGTCGGAGTTCACGTGTACGGTCGTCACCCTCTCATTGTAAAGTGGAATTGTGCGCTATCTCCTTGTCATCCTGCTGATTTCGGGCATCGCCCACGCGCAGACCCAAGCTCAATCGCAACTTCAAGCCATGTCGGACCGCTTCTTCGACGAATATTATTTCCCCAACAACCCCACCACCGCGACCTCCGACGGCATTCACAAGTACGACGGCCAGTTGGAGGATTATTCCAAGGCCGGCGTGACTCGCCGCACGGCGGAGCTGAAGAAGTGGGAAGCGCAGTTCGTTAAGTTGCCGCAAAGCGACGACCGCGATCTGGTGTTGAGCTACATCCGCGCCAGCCTGCTGGAGCTCGAATCGGTGCGCCAATGGGAGAAGAATCCCGATAACTATTCCAGCAACATCACCAACAGCGCGTACACCATCATGAGCCGCAAGTTCGCTCCGCCGCAGGCGCGCCTCAAATCGCTGATCGAGCGCGAGCGCCGCATGCCCCCGGTCCTCCAGGAAGCGCGTGTGAATCTCAAAAACCCGCCGCGCATCTACACCGAGATCGCCATCGAACAACTCCCCGGTAACATCGAGTTTTTCCAGAACGACGTTCCGCTGGCGTTCGCGGAGGTTAAGGACGCCAAGCTGCTCGCCGATTTCAAGGCATCGAACGGCGCCGTGATCGCGGCCCTCAAGAACTACGAGACGTTCCTGAAGAACGATCTGCTGCCGCGCTCCAATGGCGACTTCAAGCTGGGCGCGGACAACTTCTCGAAGAAGCTGCTGTACGAGGAGATGGTGGACATTCCCCTGGACCGCCTGCTCGAGATCGGCTACGCCAACCTGCGCGAGAACCAGCAGAAGCTCCGCGAGACCGCGGCGAAGATCGATCCCAGCAAGACGCCGCAGCAGATCCTCGACGATCTTGAAAAGGACCATCCCACGCCCGCCGATCTGCTGGGCTCGTTCCGCGACACGGTCGTAAGGCTGCGGGATTTTATCGTGGAGAAGAAGATCGTCACCATCCCGTCGCCGGTGCTTCCGATTCTCGAAGAGACACCGCCGTTTGAACGCGCGCTCACGTTTGCCTCGATGGATACACCGGGGCCGTATGAAGAGGTCGCCAAAGAGGCGTATTTCAACGTGACCCTCCCAGAGAAGGACTGGCCGCCCGCTCGCATCGAAGATTACATGCAAAGCTTCAACCGCGGCACCATCCTGAGCACCGCTGCTCACGAAGCCTACCCCGGACATTATGTGCAATTCCTGTGGCTTCAGCACGTGGATTCACGAGTGCGCAAGCTGCTGGGAGCCAATTCCAACGCCGAAGGCTGGGCGCATTATTGCGAGCAAATGATGCTCGATGAAGGCTATGCGGGCGGCGACCCGCGCATGCGCCTGGGTCAATTGCAGGACGCTCTGTTGAGGAATGCGCGCTACATCGCTGGAATCGAGATGCACACGGGCAAGCGCACCTTCGATCAATCCGTCGATTTCTTCGAGAAGGAGGGCTACCAGCCGCACGAAGGCGCGCTAAAGGAGACCAAGCGCGGCACCTCCGACCCGACCTATCTTTATTACACGCTGGGCAAACTGCAAATCCTGAAGCTGCGCGAGGATTACCGCAAAATGAAGGGCTCGCAGTTTTCGCTTCAGGAATTCCACGACAACTTTCTGAAACAGGGATTCCCGCCCATCAAGATCGTGCGGCACGCCATGTTGGGGAACGACTCGCCGACGCTATGATGTGGCGCACGCGCTGGTGCGTGCCGCGTCGCCACTCCGGGCGACGTTGGCGTGAACAATGCGGGTTTTAATCTCCGCCGGCGAGGCGTCGGGCGACCTGTACGCTTCGCGCGTGGTGGAGGCCCTGCGGGCGCGCCACCCTGATGCCGAGTTCTTCGGCTGCGCCGGACCCCGCATGCAGGCGGCCGGAGTGCGCGCAATCATCGACATGCGCTCCATCACCGTGGTCGGCCTGGTGGAGGTGCTGAGGCACATCCCCAGAATCTGGGGCCAGTTCCGCAAGCTCACCCAAGCGGCTCGAACTGAGCGCCCGGAAATCGCCATCCTGACTGACGCCCCCGATTTTCATCTGCCTTTGGCCCGGCGCTTGCACCGCCAGGGCGTCCCGGTAGTGTATCTCATTGCGCCGCAAGCCTGGGCCTGGCGAGAGGGCCGGGTTCGAACCATGCGTAAAACGGTTCACAGGCTTCTCTGCATCTTCCCTTTTGAGCAGGTGTTCTTCGAGCAGCGGGGTGTCCCCACCACCTACATCGGCCATCCCTTGGCTCGAATGCTGAAGCCCAGCCTCGACGGCGTCGAGTTTCGCAAAAAATTCGATATCGCGTCCGATGCCCGAATTCTCGCGATCCTGCCCGGAAGCCGCCACGGTGAGGTAGAGCGTCACCTCCCTGCCCTGATCGAGGCCACCAAGCAGATTTGCGCGCGCCATTCAATCACGCCGATCCTGGCTTTGCCGCCCGGTTTTGGCCCGCAAACCGCAAATTTTCGGGAACGGATTCAAGCCACGTCCATCAAAGTAATAGAAGGTTTCACCTGGGACGTGCTCGCTCAGGCGGAGCTGGCTTTGGCCAAAAGCGGTACCGTAACGGTTGAGGCTGCGCTCCTGGGCGTTCCTATGGTGACCTTTTATCGCGTAAACGCGTTAAGTTGGATAGTGGGAAGGTGGCTGGTCCGGGCGCCGTTCTTGTCCATTCCGAATTTGGTGGCCGGGCGGCGAATCGTGCCGGAACTGATCCAGCATGATATGACCCCGGAGCGGATTGCCGCCGAGGCCATTCGCCTTCTGGAGAACGAGACGGAGCGGGCGGCCATGCGAAGCGGTTTGGCCAAAGTCGCAAGAAGCTTAACCAGCGACCGCGATCCCATGGAGGTCGCGGCGGATTGGATCGAGAGGGTTTGGCGTGAGAGCACTTACAGTGAGACACGGGTGTGAGGTGAGACCGAAGAGCGCGTCTAACCTGGTTTTTGCCGCAGCGTTGCTCTCCTTGGCCGCGTTCGGACAATCGCAGCGCCAACGGATCGACGTTCAGCAGTACGCGGGCGATATAAAAATCGACCCCAAGGCCCAGACCCTCGCCGCCAGCATAACGGTGCACTTCCTTGCGCTCGACGACGCCACCAGCCTGTCGTTTGAACTTAACAACGCGCTCAGTCTCGACAAGGTCACCGACGAGCAGGGGCGTCAGATTCAGGCCTCCCGGCTCCAGGAGGACATGAGCGTGCGGCTGACCCTCCCGCAGCCCATCCCCAAAGGTCAACCCGGCACTCTGACCTTCGCCTACAACGGCAAGCTCAGCGGCGAAGAGGAGTCGCCCGTATTCGGCATCAAGTTCGCCGCGATTCATCCCGATTTTGCGTATCTGCTGTATCCGGCGCGCTGGCTTCCGGTGAACGAGTATACGGTGGACCGCTTCAGCTCCGACCTGAAAATCACCGTTCCGATCGGCTACAAGGTGCTGGCCAGCGGCATCGACTCGAAGGAGCCCGCCCCGGACGGCATGACCACCACGCGGTTTAAATTTTCGCAGCCTTCGTTTCCCGGCAGCATTGCCGTGGTCCGCAGCGACGTCGGAAATACGATTACCTCGGGCGGCGTCGCGACCACGCTTTGCTTTCGCGACTCTGCGCAAATGGCCGGCGCCTACGGAGAAGAATTCGCGCGGGCGATGACCTTCTTCACCGACCTCTACGGGATTCCGCCCAAGGCCAATCTCACGGTGGTTGAAACCGAGGCGGGCGCGCCCAACGGATACTCGGCGCCCGGGATCGTGTTTCTCTCGCCCAAGGGCATCGGCAAGGACGCCAACCTGAAGCTGGTGGCCAATCAAGTCGCACGCCAGTGGTGGGAAACCGAAATGTCGCCCACCACCCGCAATCATCTGTGGATCGAGAACGGCATGGCGCGTTACTCCGAGCTGCTTTACATCGAGCACGTAAACGGCCCCGGAGCGCTGGAGACCGAACGTCACGATGTGTTCATTACCGCCCTGACCGTGGACAACCCTCCGCTGATCCAATCCGGACGCCTCGAGGACTATTCGCCCGAGTATTGGGCCGAGACCGCGGGCAAAGGTGCGGCCGTTATCCAAATGCTGCGCGACGTCATGGGAGACGCCAACTTCTTCAAGCTGCTGAAGGCCGTGCCGCAGAAGTTCGCGTGGCAGTCCATCAACACCGATGATTTTCACGCGGTCGCCCAGGACATTTACGGCCAGAGTCTGAATTACTTCTTCCAGCAATGGATCGAATCGAGCGGGGCGCCGCAGTTCAAACTGAAATACTCGGTGTTGCGCGTCCAGAAGGCGCAAGTGTCGCCAGGCGGCGATCCTCAACCCGGCTTCCGCGTGATGGGTACCATCACCCAGGATCTGGACCTGTTCCGCATGCCCGTGACCCTGCACATCGAAACCGACGGCAATCCAGAGGAGAAGCAGATCGAGGTAGTCGGCACTTCCTCGGAGTTCTCGGTGGACACGTTCGGCAAGCCGCGCAACGGACCCGAAGGAATTACACTTGACCCCAAGGGTAAGCTCCTGAAATTCGACGACGCCACGCGCGTGGAAGTTGCCATCCGCAAAGGCGAGCAGCACGCCGAAGTGAATGAGTTCCCCCAGGCGCTCGCGGAATATCAGAAGGCGTTGGACGTACTCCGCAACAGTTCCCTGGCGCATTACCGCATCGGCGAGCTGTTCTTCCTGCAACGGAACTGGACCTCCGCCGCCAACGCGTTTCATGACGCGCTCACCGGGGATTTGACGCCCAAGTGGACCGAGGTGTGGTCGCACATTCATCTGGGCTGGATCTACGACATCAGCGATCAGCGCCCGCGCGCGCTCAGCGAATACCAGCAGGCTCTGCGCAGCAAGGACAACAGCTATAACGCGCAGGAGGAAGCCCAAAAGGGCATCGACCATCCCTACCAGGCCCCCAAGACTTCGAACTAACCTGGGGCGAGCCCATAAGGAACGTTAGCGGAACGTGAGAGAGGCACGCCCTCTCCCGAAGGGTCTCGAGTTCAGCAAAACCGAAGGGTCCGGGTACATATATTGGATGGGCAAGGGGAACGAAACCAGCAAGAGTGGGCGCTGCGGATGTACAGTTACACGAATCGGGAGAAGCCGCCTCGGCCGAACCGGATCAGCTTCTATCTATTCAATCTTGATAGTGGGCTTGGCGAGGGAAGTTACTTTCAGGAACCGGTTCGCTTGGAGAATGGATTCACGTGACGGCCGTCGCCGACGGAGGCAACACTGCGATCTACAAGAGCACGAATCCATCCTGGTCAGGGCCATTGCGTCTGGGCACACGCGACCTCACGAGTTTCTTCCAGCGGGAGCTCTCGCAGGTGCGCATCTTGGCAGCGGGTGCTCCGTTCGGATGAAGTCCAACGGCTCATGGGAACAACGATGTTCCCCGGCAAGGCTTGGCTGCGGAGTTCTCTTGGATGAGGGCGAGGGAGATACCGCCCGGGTGTCATCAGGGAAAGGTTGTAGGCGCCACATGGTCGAAGGCAGCAGTAGAGTAATGACTCGGCCCGGGGGCCCAGGCCGTTGAGATGCCCGGGCGAAGCCCAAACAACACTCGAACTTCACCACATAAATGTCGATGCCGACTGGCGTTCGAGACCAATGCCGGTTTTCCGTTAAACGCGGCCCAATGTCCCGCATTCAGAGAGCGCGCTGATCCAACAGGACCCGCCCCACTGGGCTGTCTTGATGAACTCGGCCACGATGCGGTCGACCGCTGTCGCCCTTGAGCTTTCCGTTGACGCGGACGCAAAATACGACCGAGCATAACTGAGGAAGTCGGGAGAACAGTTGGCCGCTTTGGCCGCCACTCGCTAAGGCTTGCGTTGCTTTTTGCGTTGCGTTCTAACACCTTCTGGCATGCGTTCCGCATGGCGATCCAGGGTAATCGTTCGGAATATTGAAAGGTCTGCGCCATGAAATGTCATCGAGACCGCTGATAGATAAAGTACTAAAGAAGTTCCGCCGAAGGATAACTGAGACCCATGGCCGGCGCGGAAGCAACTCGAAGCACGCGAACTCAATATGAGGCACGCGCTGAATCCTCAAACGATCGATCCCGTTTCATCCAGAATCCAGAGCCGCCTCGGTCGATCCCACTCCGCTACGGCTTTGCCGTGCTTTGCGTTACTCTCGCAACCTGGGTCCGGCTTCTTCTCGACCCGCTGCTTGGCGATCATACGCGATATGCCGCACTGCTACTCGCCGTGCTGGCGACCGCCTGGTATGGCGGCGGCGGGCCGGGGTTGACGGCCTTGATCCTCGGAGTTTTCTCCACGGATTACTTCCTAATCCCTCCGCGTGGGGACTTCGCGATCAAGGGCATGGATGCGTATCTCGAACTCGTTTTATATTCCTCCGTGGGCCTTGGCATTGTCGTATTGGGCTGGGTCGTGCAATCCTCATCCCTGGGAATCGTTGGAGCACTCAGGCAAGCACGGGAAAATCTCGCACGGTCCGAGAAACACTTACGCCTCACGCTGCGTTCTTCAGGAGTCGCCGTTTGGACTTGGGACATTGCGTCGAATCGCGTCGAAGTCGACGAGAGCTCCGCGATCCAATTCGGCCGAACGATGGGACAGGTCCCGAAAACAGCCGAGGAGTTCATGGCGATGATCCATCCGGACGATCGCCAGCGTGTCCAGGAAGAGTCCGCCGCTTCCATCCAAAACCGCGCGGAGTACAACTCGGAATTTCGTGTTGTGTGGCCTGACGGCACAATCCGGATTCTGGCCACCCGCGGAAAGGTCGATTACTCCGAGGACGGACAGCCGCTCCGGCTAACCGGCGTAACCTGGGACGTGACCGAACGCCGGCAAGCGGAGGACACGCTCGCGCGAACCCAAGAACGTTTGCGGCTGACCCTGCGTTCCTCCGGGTTGGCCGTCTGGAGTTGGGACATCGCGGCGAATGTCATCGAAGCGGATGACAATTGCTGCATCCAATTCGGCTTTCCTATCGGCCAGTTCCCGAGAACCGTGGAGGGGTTCGCGGCGTGTGTGCACCCAGACGACCGGGTGCGCGTCCAACAAGAAGTCGCCGCTTCGGTCCAACAGGGGGCGGAATACAACACGGAATTCCGCATCGTCCAGCCGGAGGGCGCCATCCGGTCTTTGGCTACGCGTGGAAAAGTGTATTACGCCGAAACCGGCCAGCCACTCCGGCTCACCGGCGTCACCTGGGACGTAACCGAACGCCGGCAGACGGAGGAGCGCCTGCGCGACGCCGCCAGGAGACTCGTAGCGGAGGGGAAGTTCCGGGAGCTACTCGAAGCAGCCCCTGATGCCGTGGTGGTGGTGAATCGAGAGGGAAAAATCGTTTTCGTCAACACTCAGGTGGGAAAGCTGTTTGGATACGTCCGAGAAGAGCTATTGGGACAGACCATCGAGATGTTGGTGCCGGAACGTTTCCGGGGCCAACATCCCGCGCACCGCGCCGGGTTTTTCGCCGATCCTCGCGTGCGGCCCATGGGGGCGGGCTTGGATCTCTATGCGCGGCGAAAGGACGGTTCTGAGTTCCCGGTTGAGATCAGCCTGAGCCCTCTCGAAACCGAGGAGGGCTCGCTGGTTTCCAGCACTATCCGTGACATCACGGAGCGAAAGCGCATGGAACGGAGCCGGGAGCAACTCGCCTCCATCGTCGACTACTCGGACGACGCCATCATCGGCAAGTCGCTGGATGGAATTATCGTCAATTGGAACAAAGGAGCAGAGCGGCTCTACGGGTACACAGCCGAAGAGGTCATGGGCCAACCGATCTCCATTCTGTTTCCACGGGACCGCCCGGACGAAATCGTCGCAATCATAGCCAAGCTCCAACGTGGAGAGATCGTCAATGAGGAGACCGTGCGGCGGCGCAAGGACGGCACCTTGATTGACGTCGCCCTCACCGTTTCGCCCATCAAGAATATCCGCGGCCGGGTTACAGCGGCATCGTCCATCGCGTGCGACATCAGCGAGCGGAAGCGGGCGGATGCCAAGTTCCGAGGGCTGCTCGAAGCAGCGCCGGACGCCGTGGTGGTGGTGAATCGAGGCGGGGAGATCGTTTTGGTCAATACGCAGGTGGAGAAGCTCTTTGGTTACGAGCGAGAAGAGCTGTTGGGGCGGACCATTGAGATGCTGGTGCCGGAACGCTTCCGGGATAAACATCCGGCCTACCGCAGGGATTTCTTTGCAGCTCGCCGGATGCGGGCGGGCGCGGCAGGCATGGACCTATACGGACTGCGCAAGGACGGCACCGAGTTCCCGGCCGAGATCATGCTCAGCCCGCTGGAAACCGAGGAAGGCGTGCTGGTTTCGAGCGCCATTCGCGATATCACCGTGCGCCGGGAGGTCGAAGACGAGCTGCGTCGCAGCCGCGCAATATTGCAGAACCTTTTCGAGTCGCTGCCGGGTCTTTTCCTGATCCTCACACCCGACCTCAAGATCGTATCAGTAAGCGGCGCCTACCTTGAGGCTACGATGACCCGGCGCGAGGACCTCCTTGGCCGTGGCCTCTTCGAAGTCTTTCCCGATAACCCTGACGAACCTGGCGCCACCGGCTCCTCCAACCTGCGCGCCTCCTTGGACCGCGTGCTCGCGACCGGGGACGCGGACACAATGGCGATACAGAAGTACGATGTTCGCCAGCCCGGCGGTGTCTTCGAGGAGCGCTACTGGAGTCCGATGAACTCCCCCGTGCTGGGAGCGGACCGCCGCGTCGAGTATCTCATTCATCGCGTGGTGGACGTGACTGAGTTCGTACGGCAAAAATCGCAGCCCGGGAGCAAGCCCATCGGGCCGCGCAACCGAATGGAACAAATGGAGGCCGAGATTTTCCACAACTCAGCACAATTGCAGGCCGCCAACCGGCAGCTTCACGAGGCCAATGCGCAATTACTGCAAGCCAAGGCGGACGCGGAGGCTGCCAACCGGGCCAAGAGTACGTTTTTGTCGACCATGTCTCACGAAATCCGTACCCCCATGAACGCCATCCTCGGGTACGCGCAGTTGATGTTGCGGGATCCGGGCCTGGGGGCAGACGCGAAAACGAATCTCAAGATTATCGGCCGGAGCGGCGAGCATCTGCTGGCCCTGATCGACGATGTGCTCGACATGTCCAAGATCGAGGCTGGCCGCATCGAGCTAAATCCCACGACGTTCAACCTCGCCAGGCTGCTGGAGGATCTGGCAGCCATGTTCCGGCTGCGGGCTGGGGCGAAGGGGCTGCGCTTCGAAATGTTGGCCGATGGGGAAGCCGCGCCGTACGTTCTCGGGGACCAAGGCAAGATACGCCAGGTGCTGATCAACCTTCTCGGGAACGCGGTCAAATTCACTCAGCTTGGCCAGATCAGGCTGCACGTTACTTTGGAGCAGAGGAGAGAGGATCCATTGTGGCTGGTAGCCCGCGTTGAGGATACCGGCTCGGGGATTACGGAGGAGGACCAACAGAAACTGTTCGAGTCGTTCACCCAGGTCAGGAGCGATCTGGATAGCCTGAAGGGAACCGGCTTAGGGCTGGCCATCAGCCGCAAATACGCGCGCCTCATGGGAGGCGATATCACGATTGCCAGCAAGCCGGGCGTCGGCTCAGTATTCCGGTTCGAGATACCAATCGCCCGTGGCGACGCCAGAGTCGCGGTGAGGCAAACCACTCCCCGCCGCGTCGTCGCCATCCGGGCTGGGCAGGATGTTCCGAGAATTTTGGTGGTCGACGATCAACTGGAGAATCGGGACTGGCTGATGAAGCTACTGCGTTCGATTGGCTTCTCGATCCGAGGCGCGGATAACGGCGAGGCGGCCATCCGAAACTGGGAGGAATGGAAGCCACAGTTGATTCTGATGGACGTGCATATGCCAGTCATGGACGGGATCGAGGCGACTCGAAGAATTAAGGCAAATCCACAAGGAAGAGGAACGATCGTCGTTGCTCTGACAGCGAGCGCCCTGGATAACGATCGTCAAAAAGTAGCTCAGAGCGGGGCCGATGGCTTTATCGGCAAGCCCTGCCGCGAAGGCGAACTGCTCGAGAAGATTCGCACCTTTCTGAACATTGCGTATGACTATGACGAAATAAGCGATGCTGAGGGGCAGCCTCAAGCCGGGGAGGCGGCGCTGAACGCAGAGAGACTCGGGCAACTGCCGCGGGAGCTCATCGAAGAACTTCGTAGCGCAACTTTGAGCGGCAACAAAAGACTCCTGGACAGACTGATCGTCAAGGTGCGAGAGACCGAAGATGCCGGGTCTGCGCAGGCTTTACAGGAGCTCGCCGACAAATACGAATACGATGCCCTGACGCAATTACTGGAGGGGGCGTGCCACCAGTAACGGAGCAGCCACTGGCTCATCATGGCAACATCATGATCGTGGACGATCACCCCGCGAACCTAAAGCTGTTGGACGACATGCTCCGACAGCGGGGGTACGAAGTCCGGTCGTTTCCACGAGGCCGGCTGGCGCTGGCTGGGGCGAACCAGGAACCGCCGGACTTGATCCTGCTGGACATTAATATGCCGGAGATGAATGGCTACGAAGTCTGTGAACAGCTTAGGTCCACCGAGCGTCTTTCTGGCATTCCGGTGATTTTTCTCAGTGCTCTCAATGCAACCGAAGACAAGCTCAAGGGATTTCAATCGGGAGGAGTCGACTACATCTCCAAGCCCTTCCGGTTCGAAGAGGTGCAGGCGCGCGTCGAGACCCACCTCAAGCTGCGGCGCGCCCAGCAAGCGGAGCACGACCTGCTGGAAAGGACCCTTGGTGGGGCCGTTGGAGCTCTCTGGGAGTTGGTCCAGCTCACGTCGCCAGTGTTGGCACTACGATCTCGCGCGATTCGGGACATTGTGCTCCAGATTACAAGGCGAACGGAAATGAAGGACGCGTGGCAGTACGAGCTCGCTGCCACCTTGTGCCTACTGGGATGTGTAGCTGTGCCCGACGAGGTCTTCGAAAAGGCCTACTGTGGCCAGAATCTCTCGCCTGATGAGGATCGGATTTTCCGCGCACATCCGGATAGAGCCGCCCGCCTCCTTTCGAATATCCCGCGCTTGGAAGCCGTGATCGAGATTATTCGGGGACAACAGAAACCCGGAGCCACCGTGCTCCATATCGCATTGGAATTGGATCAAAGAATCTACCGTGGAGTCGCCTCCGAGGCCGCACTCGCCGAGCTTAAGTCGTCGCGGCGGTTTGACAGCCGAATGCTGGATGCGCTCGAAGGCTATACATCGCCTCAAGCGGAATTCGAAGCGCGACGGTTACCGATTCGAGGGCTTCGCGCCGGTATGGTTATCGAAGACGATGTTCTGAGCAAGGATGGGAATCTGCTCATCTTGAAGGCGGGAACCGTCCTCAACGACACCTGGATTGAGCGACTGGAGAATTTTGCGAAAACCCGAGGCGCGCACGAAATGATAGGCGTACGCATTCCGAGACCCGCCGTCGTGGGCAAGCTGCGGAAGTGACTCAATTGCCGCGGAAGGCCCCGCGGCCGAGAAAGGAGGTTTGCTTTGGTGCAAAGCGACATCATGATTGTGGATGACAATCCTGCCAACCTGAAGCTGCTGGAGGACATGCTCGTGCGGCAAGGCCATGACGTCCGTTCGTTTCCGCTGGGCAGACTGGCTCTGGCCGCGGCGATAAAGAATCCGCCGGATTTGATCTTGCTGGACATCAACATGCCGGAGATGAACGGCTACGAAGTGTGCGAACGCCTAAAGTCTACCCCGCAGATTTCAGATATTCCTGTCATTTTCCTGAGCGCTCTGAACGAAACCGAGGACAAGGTGAAGGCGTTCCGGTCCGGCGCGGTGGACTACATTTCCAAACCCTTTCAATTCGAGGAAGTTCAAGCCCGCGTCGAGATGCATCTCAATTTGCACCACCTCCAGCAAGCATTGAAGCTTCAAAATGAACGCTTGGAGGAGGCCGTCGCCGCGCGTACCCGCGAACTTGCCGAAGCCAACCAGCGGCTTACCATCCTCGATCGTTCCAAGAACGAGTTCCTGAACCTCATCTCGCACGAGTTCCGCACACCACTCCACGGACTTCTCGGGGTCGGCGAGCTGATCCTGGAAGAGATACCCTCCACGGTGGAGAACAACGAGCTCAGGGAAGCATTTCAGCAGTCGCGCCGAAGAATTCTCTCGATCCTCGATGATGCTTTGCTCCTGACGCAAATTGACGTGAGCAGGGAGCAATTCAGATCTACTCCGGTCTCTCTGCATGGGGCTCTGAGTCGGGCAATTGAGAAGACCATTGAGTTCGCCGCCTCCCGCCGTATAGTGCTCGCCCGGCCATCGACGGACTTGGGATTCGTCCTGGGAGACGAGGACTTGCTGGTAAGAGCGTTGCACGCTCTGCTTGAGACCGCTGTTAAATTCTCGCAAGAGGGCGAAACGGTCCGGCTGGCACACGAGACGGCCCCCGGTTCCCGAAGACTGATCGTTGAAGGTTATGGCCGAATCATTCCCGATTCCGCTGTGCCGAAATTCTTCGATGTCTTTTCGATCGGAGAAGCCAGCACACCAGGCAAGGACCTGGGGTTGGGCCCTGCCGTCGCATACCGCATTCTCTCGCTGTTCGGCGCTTCGGTCAGCGTCGCGAATCTGGATTCGTCTGGAATACGCCTGACCGTATCGCTGAAGGATGTTGCGCGGAGCGCGCCGCGTGAGCACGAGCTCACGACGTGCCCGCCGACGTCAAACTAAGCGTGGGCGAACTCCGCTCTGCCGTCCTTGCCCAGAGGACATGGCCCCGTCGCTCTAAAATGAGGAATGGACCCCGCCATCGCGCGCGTGCGCGATCTGCTCCATCAAGCTTCGGCCATCGCCGCGCTTACCGGCGCGGGCATCTCCGCCGAAAGCGGCATCCCGACCTTTCGCGGCCCCGGAGGCATCTGGGGCACCTACCGGCCGGAAAACCTGGCAACACCGGAAGCCTTCGCGAAAGACTCGAAGTTGGTCTGGGAGTGGTACAGCTATCGCCGCGGAGTCATCGCCGGCGTCCAACCCAATGCCGGCCATCACGCCCTGGCCGACCTCGAACGGCGCAAGGAAGACTTCAGCTTGATCACGCAAAATGTCGACGGATTGCATGACCGTGCCGGCAGCCGCAACCTGCTCAAGCTCCACGGCGATATCTGGACCCTCCGCTGCACCGTCTGCGCCCGTGAACGCTGTGACACAGCCACGCCGCTCCCCGAACTCCCGCCGCACTGCGCCTGCGGCGGCATGGAACGCCCCGGCGTAGTCTGGTTCGGCGAGGGCCTGCCCGAGCAAATCTGGATCAACGCCCAGCGCGCAGCGCAACACGCCCAAATGCTGCTGGTGATCGGCACCTCGGCCGTCGTCTACCCTGCTGCCGGCCTCGCCGCTCTGGCCAAGCGATCCGGGGCTGTGGTCGTCGAAATCAATATCGCGGAGACTCCCGTCTCCGCCCAGGCGGATTATTCGCTGCGCGGTCCTGCGGCGGAGATCCTGCCTGCGTTGCTCTCTTATTCCCAAACGCGATAGGGCTGGCTTTCCAGTTCTTGAAGAAATCAGGACCGCCGCATTGACGGGCTCGACCCTGTGTTGTAGCCTGTCGCTAGTGAGCGGGGGGAATCATCTGACCGTATGGCAGCGCTGGATTCGGCAGCCACAGAAGATCTGGTTACGAAGGGCGCTGTTTCAGCTGCACTTGTGGAGCGGCATCGCCCTCGGGCTCTACATCCTGATGATCAGCGTAACCGGCAGCGTGCTTGTCTATCGGAATGAGCTTTACAGAGCAGCGACACCCGAACCAATCGTCTCGAAGGGTTCAGGACCACGATTGACCGACGCCCAGCTCGCGGAGGCCGCCAAGGTCTGGTATCCGGGCTACCGCGTAGTAAAAATCATCCGGCCGCTGAATCTCGATCAGGCGGTGGATGTCTGGCTACGCCGGGGCGATGAGATCAAGGAGCGAATGTTCGATCCTCGAAGTGGCAGCGACCTTGGCGCTTCGGTCCCAACCGGCATCTGGCTCGTGTCAACACTGCTTGATCTGCACGACAATCTGCTCGCTGGACCAACCGGCCGGACAGTGAACGGCGTTGGCGCGCTCGCCCTGCTCGCGCTTGCTGTAACGGGTCTGGCGATCTGGTGGCCGGGCATCAAGACATGGCCTCGCAGCCTGACCCTGCATCGCGGTGTGGGATGGAAGCGCTGGACCTGGCACTTGCACAGTATGATCGGCTTCTGGACCCTTGGATTCACGCTGGTTTTTGCTCTAAGCGGGGCCTATCTCGGTTTTCCCGAGCAATTTCAGGACTTCGCCGACCGGCTTGAACCTCCCACTGCCGCGAATGCCGGGGTTCGCATCGTCGACCGGGTTATTTATTGGCTCGCATTCTTGCATTTCGGCCGCATTAACGGCATAGGGATTCCTTGTAGCGGCCCCGGGCTCTGCGACCAGACGACGAAGGCGATTTGGGCGGTATTCGGAATGGCTCCCGCAGCGATGTTTCTGACCGGCGCGATCATGTGGTGGAACCGCGTGCTGGGCCCCCGGCTGGCGCGCGCTCGCCGGGCGGCTCGTTCTCATTCTGTGACTGCCTCATGATCTGACCGTGCGCAGTCATATGACCGCCCGCGGTTAACTTTCCACAGTCGTTCGTCCGACTTAAGGCGGAGATTCACATAAACATCGAATGCATTCAACGGCTCAGGGAGTCGGTGCCGCGCGTGCGCGGATTCAATCAAGTCGTGATCATGCGCGTAGCGCGCTTTTTCGAGCGTCTCGGTACGTTCCACGAGGGAAAACAGCGACCTAGGCGAAAAGCCGCGAAACGAATACTGAAGGAACAACTATGAAGATGATACTGACCGCGCTTCTGACGATAACTGGACTCGCGTGGGCCCAGGCCCCGCAAGCTCCCAACCCGACTCAACAGCTGACTGAAAGCTCCGGCGGACCGGCGCCGTTGTATCGCATCACCGTGGTCGCACGCACCACAAAAGCGATCAACTACAATCACCGCAGCGGTTCCACCAGGATCGGCTTCCAGGGTACGGCGTTAATGCCTGCCGCGGCGGGTGAGGCCAAGGTCGAGAGCAAGCAAGGCGTGATTAAGATCGATGCGGAGATGCAGCAGCTCGGTCCGGCCACTGCATTCGGACCGGAGTACTTGACGTATGTGATGTGGGCTATCACGCCGGAAGGCCGCGCTACCAATATCGGTGAAGTGCTGCTCAACGATGGCAAAAGCAAATTGGACGCTACAACCGAGCTGCAGTCCTTCGGGTTGATCGTCACCGCGGAGCCCTACTTCGCTGTAACCCAACCCAGCGATGTCGTGGTCATGGAGAATTTTGTCCGAAAAGACACGACGGGCACGATTGAACAGGTGGACGCGAAGTTCGAACTTCTTCAAAGAGGGCAGTACATCCTGAACGTGAACCCATCCGAAATTGCGCCCCGGCAGCTCGATCCGAGAGTGCCGCTGGAACTTTACGAGGCGCGAAACGCCGTCCAGATTGCCCGTTGGACGGGCGCACAGCGTTACGCGGCGGACACGTTTCTAAAGGCTACGCAGGGTCTTGAAAATGCCGAAGGCTATCTGGAGAGTAGATCCGGCAAAAAACCGATTGGGACGGTAGCGCGAGAAGCAGTTCAAATGGCGGAAGACGCCCGAATCATTACCGTCAAGAAGATCGATGAGGAGCGGCTGGTGGCGGAACGCCAAGCCGCAGCGGGGAGGGAAGCGCTCGCGGAGGACGGGCGAGCCGTGGCGCAATCGGAAGCAGAGCGCGTCACGCGAGAGGCGGAAAGAGCGCGGATCAGCGCCCAGATCGAAACCGACCGGGTCAAGCGGGAGAACGACGCCACGCTAGCGGCGACCCAGGCGGAAGCCGATCGCTTGAGGCAAGTAAATGACGCGCAGAGGGTAGCTGCTCAAGTCGAAGCCGATCGCCTGAAGCAGGACAACGACGCCCGAATGGCGGCAGCCCAGATCGAAGCCAGTCGACTGAAGCAACAGAATGACGCGCAAGCGGCGGCCGCTCAGATCGAAGCCGACCGTTTGAAGCGGGAGAACGACGCCACGATCGCGGCAACCCAGACGGAAGCAGATCGTTTGAGACAAGAGAATGATGCGCAAAGGGCCGCTGCTCAAACCGAACTGGACCGCGTAGGGATGGAGAAGAAACGGTTGGAGACGGAAAAGACGGAACTGCGGGCTCAGCTATTGTTGCAATTCAACGCGATTCTCCAGACCCGCGACACGGCTCGAGGCCTGATCGTGAATATGTCGGATGTGCTCTTCGACACCGGGGAGTTTTCGCTCCGTCCTGAAGCTCGCGAAAAGCTGGCCAAGGTGGCTGGCATCGTCGCGGGGCACCCTGGATTGATACTCGCGGTGGAAGGGCATACGGACAGTGTCGGCACCGACGACTACAATCAGCAGCTCTCGGAGCAACGCGGCGGATCGGTGCGCGACTACCTGATTGCGGAAGGAATGGCAGGAAGCTCGGTTTCATCAAAAGGCTTTGGGAAAACTCAACCCGTGGCCTCGAATGATACCGCCTCAGGCCGGCAACAGAATCGAAGGGTGGAGCTGGTGATCTCGGGCGAAGTAATTGGTTTTGAGATCGGCAAGCCAATCGCCGCCAGGTAGAAGGCCTGTGTTTCGCGGGGCCGGCTGCTTACCGGCCAGCCGGCCCTCCGAGGTCGAATCTGCCAGCGAGCACGGAGCGTTACGTGACCAGGTAGGGTCACAAAAATAGGGCGATCGGCTCCATTTAGTGTTAGGACGACGTACCTGCCACTTTCCGCCTTCAACAGTTTGCCGGAAACACCCTACGCGTGTTCGCCAAGCCGTCGGCTTCCTGGATCGACGGATGAAAAGAGGATCGCGCTATGCCCTGGCAGGCACTGGGCACTGATTTTCTGGTGGAGCATGGTCCGAAGGAACTCAAGGTTCTATTCCGGGTGGTTGTCTTCCAGCTTTCCGTCCCAATTCTGCTCACTGACAACGATCGCCACTATCAGAAGCGGGAAGGCGAGTACATCGCCAAGGGCAAAGTGCTGTCGGCGCGTAATCTGGTGCTGCTACGGATGGCCCCTCCCAAATCAGTGTTCCGTCCTGGGTACAGGACGACGCACGATTCCTGTTGAATGACGCCGTTCGAGAAAGAACTGATCGCCGCGAGCGCGACCGGCAAGAGAGTGTCGAGGACGATGGCGCCGAAGTCAAACACAACTTTGAGGATTATTGGGAGCAGCGCGGCCATGAAACGCGTGATCGGACAGGTGGAAGTGGTTGCTCCCACCCATGCGACAGTAGGCTGCCAGTCCCCCGTCACTAGAAGCCCCAAACCGCCCAAGGATTTACAAGCGCCAGCTGACGCCCACCATCCGAGCCTTCACCGCGGCCCGAAAGGTGCCTCTGATTGGGTGTCTGGCTGCTTCGGGGCTCCGGGTCCCGGCTCGGCCAATGCGGGAAGAAAAATATTCATGAGTTCAAAGTTTCTCAAAAGCCGATCGGTTTTATGGCAACGCCGATCACGCTTCGCAAAGGAAAAGTTGAGGGCAGTCCCGAGAGAAGCGCCGCTGTAGACCGTTTTTTTAAACGAACGAAACAAAGGCAGCGAGGTTCGGATCCTCGTCGCCGGCGATCACCCTATCGTTCGCGACGCGCTGAAGAAACGCCTCCGGAGAGCGTGTCAGGGGAAAGCGCCAGCAGCACGCTCGGCTGAATAGTAAGGTTTTCACTTCAATGTACTGGTCATAGAGAGGGCTGGTTGGCGACCTCAACCAACTGGTTCGCTATTGATCCACCTGATGCCACCGGCTACCACGATCGAAACCAAGACAGTCAGGAGAACGGACTGAGCGCGGCCGGTGTGCAGCCTCTGGAGAAGATCGACCACCGGCCTCAACAGCAATGTCAGAGTCATCGCAAGGGCGAAGGGGATCAAAATGGCTGGGGTCGAGTAGTGAACCCGGCTATAGACAGAGCGTGCCTCATGACAGGCAGCTGTAATCTTCACTCCAAATCGAATCGCCGCCAGGACTTGTCCGGATTGAAGCGGGTCATCTGCCGCGCGAGCGCGGCGGTGTTCGTCCCGAGATCTTTTCCGTAAACCAAGCCTTCGTGATTGACGATGAAGGTCTGAACGCCGGATACGCCATACTCCGCCGGCCACGCCACCAGTGCGAACCCGCCAATCATCTTGCCGTTCACCACGTAATCGAATGCTCCTCCGGAGGCGTCCGGTCCTTGTGATTTCAGTACGCGGAAATAGTAGCCATGATAGGACTCCGCTTTGCCGGCGCCGGTCGCCACCGCGAAGCCCTTGGTGACCAAGTTCTGCGGACCGCTATCCGAATACAGCCCGTCCTGCTTGCCTGGAGAGCTGAGGATGGTCTGCGCGTATTCGAGGATACCGTCCCGGTCCCGATCTTCCGAAGCGTATCCGAGTTGAGCCTCGACGTAGCCTCGGCAAATCTCCAAGGCATTCAGCTCGTTTCTTCCCACGCGGCGGGCAAGGATCTCCATCCTTCCGCTGACGGGGTCGAGGCGCCATTTTCCATCCCTGCGAACGATGGGAACCGGAAACGGCCAGTCTTGCTCGCCTACGGCAAAGGTCACCCGGTCCGGGTTCGTCGGATCCTCCTCGATCTGAAGTTTTTCGCGGGCGGAACGTGCAAACTCCGCCCGCAGATCTTTGTCTTGCGCCGGATCCCCGGATTCGAGAATGTCTTTGCCATCCGGTCCGAATAATTGGAGCAGAGCCGCGGCGTCGTTATGCTCGGCCGCATCGATGGTTGCCTGAATCGCTTCAAGCGGCGTCGCAAACGTCCGCTGGCTATCCGGCGGAGCAGCGTGCAGCAGCACCGCCGCTGCTAAGCCGACGGCGATGCGTGGCGTCAGATAAATGGAATTCATTCGTGTCATGATTGCCTTTCCCCCTTATCGGTGTCCGCCGCCGCCACCGTGACTGGCGCCGCCACCCCCGCCACCGCTCGATCGCGAGGCGCCGCCTCCGCTGCTGCGAGCTGGACCGAGACTGGAGTATCCGTGGTCGCTCTGAGTCCGCACCGCGCCCCCCTCACGAACGCCCCCGAAGGCGCTTCCTTTCGTGGGCGCGCTGGGTGCAATCTGCCGGTTGCCCATTCGCTCCGCACCCGCTTGGGAAGCCACGCCGCGAGCCCCTTGAGCTTGTCCCGTTCCCGCGGCCGCTCCCCGCGATTGCAGGTTTTGACGCACGTTGCCTCCGTAACGGCTGGAGACGGCGGCATTCGCATAGGGTACGCCTCCACGATGCGCGGCATCGTGGGCCCAGTCGCTCCGTCCACTCAAGCCGGCTCCGCGGGCTGCATTGAAGTTGTTGCGGTGAATGAAACTGTTGTTGACAAATAAGCTGTGGTTGCCCCAGCCGAAACCCCATCCCCATCCGCCCCAACCGCCCCAGCCTCCCCCGAAATAAAGCCCCATCGGGATTCCGAGTCCGAATCCGAAGTAAGCGCCGCCTATGAACGGCGGATAGCCCCAATTCGCATACGGATAGTAAAGCGGCGGGCCCCAGATGTAGGCGGGATCATAGTTGGGCAGGTACATCATCCCCGGGTCGGCCGGCTCGATGCCGACGATGGGCTGGCCGTCTTGGTTGGTGTTGGTCACTCTCTGCTGAGGCCCGGACGCCAATTTCCCGGCTTGCTCCGCGTTGCGCCGCATTTGCTGGATCGCGTCCATCACCTCTGGCTGTTGAGCGAGAAAAGCGTTCCCCAAATCCGTCGTCCAGGTGATGTCCTGGTTCAGGCGCCTGACCAGGTCTGGAAAAACCACCAGAGCCTGTATGCTCGGGTCCCAGTTCTGTTGTTGTGCCGCTAGGGTGAGAGCGGGCCCGGTGAGCCCGGGATTCCGCTGGAGCCACTGCCCGGCTTGCACCAATTCGAGCGGATACGTCGAGGCTACTAATATCTGGCTCAATAATGGATCTGGATAAAGCGCGATCGGTGCGACCAAGCCGTCCAGTTGATCCGGCGCGAGAGCCTGGCCGGGAGGAGGAGGCGGCGGAGGAGCCGGAACTTGCTGGCCCCATAGCATCGCGCTCCCGGGGTTCAGGAGCAACCCGGCGCAGAGAACAGCCGTCATTGGAGCAAGTGCGTGAGTCTTCTTCATGAGATTTCGGTGGCCGCCTTTCAACGGCTCTTCGACCTACAGCGGGATGTTACCTGCAATCCGAGATGCTGATGTCTAGTCCGAAAGAGAGCAACCCGGATGTGCGCAATCGCACGAGATCTCGACCTGTCCCTTCGCGTCTTCGCAGCGCTGGCTGCAGTACGTTTTGTCATCTGCTACCATGCACCTGCAAGCGGGGTGCGCGCATTTTTCTTGTTCAGTTTTTGCCATGGTTATCCTTGTTAACCGAATTGTCGGTTCGCATATCTAAATTACGCCTCGGCGGCCATTCAGAAGGTTGATCACCAAAACCACCAAGGCCACAACCAAAAGCAAGTGGATCAGTCCCCCGCCGATGCTCATGGTGAATCCCAGAAGCCACAAAATCAATAAGACGACGAAAATTGTCCAAAGCATTGTTTTTCTCCCGTGCTCACTCGGAGCACTTGTATCCAGAAAATTGTCCGGCTGCGCCTAGCGAGCCCCATTGGGTCCGCTTCAGGCCGCCATGGCGAGCGATCCATCGATCTCGCCCCAGGTTGTTTTCTGCCCGCGGTCCGCAGCCTCTTGGCAGACAATACAGGATGACGCCCACGGGATCGCGGCAAGGCGTTTCGGATTGATGGGTTCTTCGCAGCCGGCGCAGATCCCGAACTTACCCGCGTCCAGCCGGCTGAGGGCGTCGTTCACTTCACGCATAAAAGTTGAGTTGCGGTCCAGATCGCCAATTGCAAACTCACGCTCCTGGCTGTTCTGAATTCGATCCAGATCGTCCGGGCTCGTCTCAATCGCGAGAGCCCCACGGCTGCGGTTTCTACCCTCCAATTCGATCCGTCTGTTTTCTAAAATCGTTCGGAATACTTGGAGTTCTGTCTTGGTCATGATGTGCACTCTCTCTTAGTTCGGCGAACTGGCCTTTCGCGCCTTGACTTGTAGCTCGTTTACTACCTGCTGCACGTTTAGAACCGATAAGGCGACTGCTTCGGCCCGCGCTCGCTTACCCTGAGAGTCGACCTCGCCGGTCAGTGTCACGACATGATTCTTGACGGCGTATTTGACGCTCTCATGAAGCCTGTCTTTGATCAGCGCCGCGTCCAGATTGCTTTCGATAGCCTTGTCCAAATCCTCGTTGATCTCCCGGGTCTTGCTTTCGGCGCCCGGCTGAATCACTGCGATCTGGTTCGACACGACCTCGGCTCCCGCTAGAGATTTTGCGATGGACTCGGCTTGCGTCTTGTCGTCGTCGGAGGCCACGTGTCCGCCCAGGGTCACGACGCCCTTGTCGCGATCCTGACTTGCCGAGACATCCTTGAGGCCAGCGCGATCCAACGATGCGCGGATACCGCCGGAAACGTCGGCCGCCTGCGTGGACGTCGTGGAGCACCCTGCCAGGCTCGCCACCGCCGCCACCGCCAGAAAGGCCATGCACGGTTTGAGGGTTTTCATAGTTTCCTTTGATACGACATTCGGTCAATCTCACCTAGAGCACGGTGAGTACCCAACCTCCACACACCGAATGTTCCCGTGAACCGGCCAAATACCCGAGCCGGCCACGCGACGCCCGCCCTGCCGCTGTTGCGCTGGCAACGGTATATGGTCAGGTGACCGAGGATGGTCGCGGCTGCTTGCTCCCGAATACATCACCAAGTTTCAGGGCGCCATTGCGGCTTCGGTAGGAGCGAATTCGAGCTGTTCGATCTGCTCCATCAACCTCACCCACTCGGCGCTTGCCTTCTTCGTGGGAGGGGGTAGTCCAGCAGGTTAGATCGCAGCTCCGGTGAAATACCGTTGAACTTGCGCTCCGCCAGCTTGCCCGACGGCTTGTCGTAGGCCCCGTCGGTTCGCGGGTAATTGCCGGCGAAATTCTCGTTGCGCAGCTCCAGCCGGCCCGGTCGAAAGGAGAGCGGACAACAGGATCGGCATCGGGTAACTGCCATCTCCCCAAACTGAATGTCATTTCCGGTAGGGACAATTTCTCTTGCGCGTTTCAACCAGGTCTCGGAATTGTCGATCACAAAGAACCCCTTTGTAATTGCCACTTCTACACCCGCCGGTCCGAAAATGAGGCCCGCGTGCAACCTTATGCAACCATCCAGTTCGCCCCAGATACTAAGGATTTCGTAGTACCTGCGTTCCCGACTCATGACTCAGAGGCAATCCGCGCGGTTAGCATGCGCTCATCGATGGTCTTGCTGATCGTCGCGTGATGATAGCGCGGTCCCGCGAGGGCGCCTTGCGGCGAAATTAAGCGGGCCGGAGGTAACATTACAAGAAGGAGCCGCCAAGGGAACGTTGCGATCGACATTCCGGACGATATCGGACAGGTGCTCGGCGCCCAGGCAGGGTGGCGTCTCCTTCGTCTCGCGGGCAGTCCGGGAGGCCGCTGCCCTCGAGGCATATCGCACTGGCGCGATCACGCCTGCGCAGGTCCAGCAGATGCTTGAACTGCGGTCCCGGTGGGAGACAGAGTCCTTTCTTCGGCGCGCCGAGGCCTTCCACGACTACATGATGGAAGACCTCGGTCGGGATATTGCCGCGATTCGTGACGCCACCAGGCAATGATCGCCTTCGCGGATGCGTCACCGCTCCGCTATCTCGTCCTCATCGGGGAAATCGACCTTCTCCCTAAGCTCTTCGCTAATGTCGCGGTGCTACACGCTGTCATCGCTGAACTGCTGCATGACGATGCTCCCGAGGCGGTTCGAACTTGGGCGTCAAACCTACCAGCGTGGATCGCCGTCAGGGACAATCCCCTTTCGGCAACCGCCGGCCTCCATCTGGCGAAGAAAGACCGCCTCGATCCCGACGTCGTTGGCGATAGCCGTAAGGTTCGCCGGCTCCATGGACAATGAAATCGCAGGCACCGGCCGATATCCCTCCGGCGGAAGCACGCAGTCGATAGCGAAATCATTCGCGTCGGTGGCCGATCCTCCGTTGCCGAAAATAATCAGCTTGGCGCCCGCGTTCAGGCGTTGGTGGATGGCGCGCGCGGCCTCGATGTGTTCGGATGCCTCCTCAGCCAGACGGGCACGCAAGTTTGCGTCTTCCTGGGCCTTGATCCGGATGGATCTGGCAACCTCATCCACCACATCGCCCATCTGTTGTTTTTCCTCGCCCAAGAATGGGTAGAGAAATCCGGATTCGCCGACATCATAGCCGAGACTCGCGATGTTCGAAAAAGAGTGCACGGTCTCCCAGAGCGTGTGATACAGAATTTCCATCAGCTCCTGATGTACGAACGGATTCTGAGTTGGAGATTGGAACGGGTAAGAACCACCGCGGCCCGGCAGTTCGAACGTCATGGCTCCTTGTTTGTGGGCGGCGGCCAGCGCGTCCGCGACTTCCGCATCGCCCTCCGGGGGTCCGAATCCTAGCGCAAGGCGTCGAGGGCTGCATCGGCTTGTTCCGCGGCGACGACGGCGAGAAATTGCCCTTCATTCGCGATGTGCAACGGATCGAGCCCCAACAGCTCACAGGCGCGCCGCACTTGGTCCCGCACGGGAGCAAATCTTCCGAGAGCAGGATGCCAGGCCGCAATCGTGCGCCAGCTCGTTTAACGTGGTTGCAACTCCGCCGCGGGTGGGATCGCGCAATGACCACGCCGGCATTATTCGCGCCGATTCTCTTCGAGGCTCCAGCGCCCTTGGGTGGCGCGGCCCAGGTGAACGTCAATGGAACCTGCGTGGCGATACCACCGAAGACGACCAGCAACACACCGCCCAACAGCATCAACAATGTGTCCCGGCTCTCCTTCAACTCGTGATTGTTCGTACGTTCCGAAAATCTCTCTTGACAGGCGATGCTCCTTTTTTTCTTACTGCAATTACCCTGCTGCTTTCTTCGTAAGTTCGCCCGCGAGCGCCTTCGCGATCAGTGATTCAATCAGAGCGATGGCTTCATCTACCGCAGCCTGCACGGGACTGCTCAAACCCAACTTGCCCTCGGCATCCGACTCAAATTCAAGCGACCCAGGTTCAGCGGGCTCGCAGCCCACGATCAGAATCCGAGCTGGTGACCCGCCCATCGAGCAAACCGCGCGAAGCACATTCATCGGATTCATCGCGTGTGTCTCTAGAGGGAGAGCACCGCCATCCGCGGCGTTCAACTCGACCTGATCCGGCTCCACGAGGTAAATCGTTCCCGGTTCACCGCCTCGGGGGCATGCGTCCACCAGAATCACGAGCTCGAACGGCTCGAGCAGCGCATAGGTCAGATCGATTCCGCGAATTCCGAAGTCTCGCAGGAGCACCTCCGGCGGGAGCGGACGCGCCGCAAGACGCTGTGCGACTTCCGTCCCGAAGCCGTCGTCGCCCAGAAAGATATTCCCGACGCATGCGATGAGTATCCGTGGCGTCATAATGATTCGAGCTCCTCGGGGTTGAAGAAGAAGCGATGGCCGGGCTGCGGAAGGATTCCCAGGTCCTTGCCAGAATCGTCATCCACCAACTCTGGGATTCGCGCCGGCTCTGCGGTTTGCGCAGTGAGTGCGTCTCGTGTTGGATCGGTAATGCCGAATCTTCCCAACGGGGATGCCTTTACTTATCGCGGCGATTTTCGCAATTCCGGGGATTTGATCCTCGACGCTGATCTCGTGTTTCACAGTTACGCCAACTTTCGGCGAGCGTCTTTGACACGGAAGTCCAAAGTTGCGAGACTAAGTGCCTAGACGAGAGGAAGACGAGGGCAAGATGAAGGCGCCTTTGAGGAGATTCACGGCGAGGCACGCTTGGTTTGCGAAGCTAGCTGGGTTTGCATGGCTGGCGCTTGCTTGCGGCTATGCCCAACAGCAGTCCACTCCGCCCAACCCACCAATTGCCCCAACACTTGCAAAAGATCCCGGCCCGTTCCTTCCGCCAACACCCGCCCAGCAAGGCAGAGGACCAAGGCCAGTAGCCGGACCAACTCCGCATTTGCCGGATGGCAGGCCGGACTTTGGCGGAAACGGCGCGTGGTTTCCCGGCTTCAACGGAAACCTCGCGGAGACCACCTGGAAGGGAGTGAAAAGCGCGGACACCCACGTTGACGTCCCGTTCCTTCCCTGGACCCTCAAGACTTTCAATGAGCGCGTGGAAAACCTCGCTAAGGATGACCCGGAAGCAAGATGCTTGCCGGTAGGCGTGCCGCGGTTCATGTTCGACCCGTATGCCTTTCAAATGATTCAAACCCGCAACCAGGTTGTGTTCGTCTTCGACGGAGACAACTATCTGTGGAGGATTGTCACCGTCGATCCGGCGGGAACTCATCCCAAGAATCTCAAGCCGACTTGGCTGGGCGACTCCGTCGGTCATTATGAAGGCGACACTCTGGTGGTCGACGTAACCGGGTTCAACGGTCTCGCATGGCTGGATCAAGCCGGCCATGCGACCTCGGATAAGCTGCACCTGACCGAACGCTATACTCGTACCGATTCGCTGACGCTGAAGTATGAGGTAACGATCGAAGATCCCGGAGCATACTCGAAGCCCTGGACGGCCACCAATACCGTCCGCTGGCGCCCCGGACTGGAACTGATGGAGAACATCTGTCAGGAAGACGAAAAAAGCTCGATACACATGATCGGGAACGTGGCGCCCGAGAAGCAATGAAATATTTCTGCTTTTTTGCCGCGCTTGCTGTCATGCATGCCCAGGGCCAGATGCCGCGTCTGGCGGACGGCAAACCCGATCTGGGCGGCGACGGCGTGTGGCTGCCCCGTCAGGTGCCGGACTTGACTTTGAAGACCGATGTCCCATTCCAAGCCTGGGCCAAGCTGAAATTTCAAGAAAATAACGCCATGAAGCAGAACCAACTGGATCTGCGGTGCTTGCCTCCCGGCGTTCCGCGAATCATGCTGATGCCCCGCCCCTTCGAGATCGTGCAGACGCCCACGCGAATCCTGTTCATGTACGAAGGCGGCGCGCACGTCTGGCGCCAGATATGGATGGATGGGCGCGCACACCCGAAGGACCCGAATCCCAATTGGCTGGGTCACTCGATCGGCCGTTGGGATGGAGACACATTGGTGGTCGATTCCGTCGGCTTCAACGACATGACCTGGCTCGACGACGCCGGGCATCCTCACACCCAGCAATTGCATGTGATCGAGAAATATACGCGGACCGACCCACAGACGATGAAGTACGATGTCGTCATCGACGATCCGGGCGCGTATACCAAATCCTGGACGTCCACCAGCAGTCTCTCATTCCGCCAGGGCGAGAAGTTGGCGGAGGACATCTGTCTGGACAAGGTTTCAAAAACGCAATAACTTGCGCTTCAGGTCTTCCTTCCAAGCAGCCGGTCCAGACTCCACGGGCCCGCGCCGGCGGTCGACAACCACAGAAAGAAGAAACAGTAGAATACCGCCAACTCCCCGCCATTGGTCAGCGGCCAGAATCCGCGCGGCGCGTGCGTTCGAAAATATCCGACAGCCATTTCTCCGGCAAGCAGGAACGCTACCGGCCGGGTGAACAACCCCAGGATGATGAGCGCTCCGCCGACCGTCTCGATCACTCCCGCTGCGCCCAGCATCGACGCCAATGGCGGCTTAAATCCGCCCAGCCCGCCGAAGGCTCCAAAGAACTTCTGCAAGCCGTGAAGCCAAAACGTAAATGCGGCCATGATTCGGAACAGGGACCGCAAACGCGGTTCGAAGGCGGATATTGTCATATTCGCTCGTGGTTACTTCGCCGGAGGAGCACTCTTCGCCGCCGCAGCCGCCGCGGACTCCGGCTGGCTCTCGATGTACATGATGTTGGATAATTCCGTTCTCGTCGTCGGCTTCGGATTGGCGATGGCATCGCCGTGGAGCGAGTAACGGTACACGACAGCCACCTTCTTGCCGGCGCATTCCATCTTGAATTTCGACGCTCGAACGGCCTTCTCCACCGCAGGCGTGAGCAGCTTCGCCCCATCTTCCCATGCGGATGCAACCTGGTTATCGATCTTGTCCACGGTGGCCTGCGCGTTTAACTGGACCCAGATGTACACCGTCCCGTCAACATGAGCCCGAAGCGCAGCTTGTGGAAACTCGGGCGTTTCGACGCGATCAAAGCATTCGAATCCAGGATCCGGCGGGGCAGGTGGCGGAGCGGCTTGTTGCCCTCGCCCGCCGCCTTGGCCTCTCCCGCCCCCTTGGCCTCTCCCGCCTCCCCCAGCTTGTGCTCTCCCGTACTGCGAGATCAAAAGAGCGGTTGCAATCACAAGTACAGTTCGCATTGGCACCTCGGTGTATTGAGAATGAATTTATCGCAAAGTCATTATATGCGCTTTGCGGTGTCCGCGAAAGCGCCGGGTTTTGCAATGTGGAGTTTGCAATTTGTAGTTTGCATTCGCGATGCCTGGGCAGTAACATAACCGCTAGGGATGAAGTAGTCGAGATAGTGAAGGGAGACTCCCAGATGAGTCGTCGGTTTCTCGCGTCGTTTTTCACTTTCGTGGGCGGGCTGATCGTGATGTCGCTTGCGCCGATCGCGGGCCAGGCACCTCCGCCGGCACAGAAAGCTCCGGCGAAAGCAAGCGCACCGGCCAAGCCTTGGTGGCAACCCAAGACCTCGTGGGGCGATCCCGATCTCCAGGGTCTGTGGCCGGCCACCGACATGATCAATGTGCCGATGCAACGCCCCGCCAATTTCGGCACCAGAAATGTTCTCACTCCGGAAGAGTACGCGGTAAGAGAGAAAGCCGCGCAGACAACGGCGGAGCGGGATCGTCAAGAATACTTCCGAGAGGGCGCGCCGGTAAGCATCAATGCTCCTTCGTATTGGCTGGAGCATGGGCACCCGACCAACCAGGCATCGTTGGTGGTCGACCCGCCGAACGGGCAGACGCCTCCCTTGACCGCGGAAGCCTTGAAGCTGAATGCCGCCCGCCAGGAAGCGCGAAGAGGCCACAACAACGATACCTGGGAAGATCAGAGCTTCTATGACCGCTGCATCTCCCGAGGCGTGATGGGCTCCATTCTTCCGGTGATCTACAATAACGGAAATCAGATCCTACAGGCTCCTGGATTGGTGATGATTCGTTACGAGATGATCCATGAGACCCGTATCATTCCGCTAGACGGGCGTCCGCACATAGACGCCGGAGTCCGCTCCTATATGGGGGATCCGCGCGGCCATTGGGAGGGCAACACGCTGGTGGTGGAGACCACCAACTTGATCGGAAACACCAACGGCATCGGGTTGAACGGCGGTGGCACGCCCCATAGCGACACCTTGAGGCTGATCGAACGCTTCACACGCGTGTCCGACAACATCATCAACTATTCGGCCACAATCGACGACCCGAAGACGTGGACCAAACCGTGGACAGTCGCGTTTCCGTTGCGTCGAGACGACGGGTTCACCGTCTATGAATATGCGTGCCATGAAGGCAACTATGGCCTGCTGGATATTCTCAGCGGAGCCCGAGCCGACGAAGCGGCGGCGGCTAAAGTCGCTGCGGCCAAGGCGGCGGCGGCCAACACAGCGAAGTGAAAGAAGGAGTCGGAAATGCGAGCAACTTTAGCGATTGTGATTCTGGCCGTCGTGCCGGCGTGGGCCCCGGCGTGGGCGCATCACGCCTTCCAGGCGGAGTTCGACGATAAGAAACCGGTCAAGCTGACTGGCAAGGTCACCGAGATGGAATGGATCAATCCTCACGCCTGGATCCACATCGACGTGGTGGGACCCGACGGAAAAGTGACCAACTGGATGGTGGAATGCGGCAGCCCGAACATCATGCTGAGGCGCGGCTTCTCGAAGCGCTCCCTGGAAGTGGGAACGGAACTCACCATTCAGGGCTATCAGGCCAAGAATGGGCAGAATAAAGCCAACGGCAGCAACGTGACGTTCAAGGACGGCAAAAAGCTATTCGTCGGCGGATCCAATCCCGACATTCCGGAAGACCAGAAGCAGTAGACCACTAACCTTTAGCAAAGCCGCGACCAAAGGGAGCGGATTCGGTTACCGGCTCTTGAACACCGCGTAATATTTGTCGAAGAACGCCAGCCGAGGGACGTCGATTTGCGGTCCGAACTCGACCGTATCTCCCAGCACCATGGCCTTTCCGTCGTCGGTCTTCATGTTGTACGCCTCCCACTTCGGAAGCCCTTTGCCGTTGGGGTCGCCGGTAGCGATGAAGTTGGCCCAATACGAAGTCATTATGTCCGACAGCTTCTTGTCCTCATCCGTCCATACCGCGCCCCGGGGATTTCCGTACATGTAGCTAATCTCCGCCGTGTGGGACGCGCCGCGAGCGCCGCTGCCCGGAGGCACGTGCGTGAAGTAGTACACGTACGCCTTGCGGCCCTTCTTCGTTTGCAACTCCGCCCAGGTGCGCATGTGCCAGCCAACCTCGTCGCGGCTGCGCGCCAAGCCGGACGCAGAGGCTTCCGCATCAGTCGATGCCGGCCACAGCTTGAGGAAGTCCGGCGCCAGATCGCCGAAGGTTTTCTCCGCCCGCATCTTCGCCTGCTCCGCCGTCACGTTGCCGCCGCCGAAGAAAGTGCCCTCATCGCGATTCGACCCGACCAGAATATCTACGTCGTTCTGCTTGCCCTTCGCATAAGTGATCGATTGGTCTTCAGGAATGATCCAGCCATCGACGATCATCCCGGCTGAGACGCCCCGCAGGTTCTGGGAAACGTCCGCCGTCGACATCGCTCGCAATTCGGCGATGGAGTGCGTTCCCGCCGCCGTCTTGCCCTGGGCTTCCGCTTCGGCCATGGTCTTCTGCTTCGCGATGCTGAGGCCCATCCACGCGCCGCTTTGCGCCGCGGCGCGAATGAACAATCCCTTCGCCTCAGGCGAGCCGACCATCGCCGCGACCGCGATCGCTCCCGCGGATTCGCCGTCGATCGTCACTTTGCGCGGATCGCCGCCGAAGGCCGCAATGTTCTTCTGCACCCAGTGCAGAGCCGCCAGCATGTCGGTCATGGCGTAGTTGCCAGTCGTGTGGTGCGGGGATTCGGCAACCAAGTCGGGATGCGCGAAGAAACCGAACGTGCCCAGGCGGTAGTTGTACGTCACCACCACCACTCCCTTCTTGGCCAAGGCTTCGCCGTCATACCAGTTATCCGAACCGGAACCGCCGGTGAACCCGCCGCCATAGGTCCACACCATCACCGGCAGCTTGTCTCCGGCCGATTTCGCGGGCGTCCATACGTTGATGTATAGGCAATCTTCGCTGGGCGGAGGTCCCGCGGGCCCGCGTCCGGCCGCCGGCGCAGCTTTCGCCTTGGCTTGATCGGGAACGCCCTTGGGAGCGCCGCCTTTGCCCTGCCCGCCTTTGCCCTGCCCTCCTCGTCCGCCGCCCGCTCCGTTGGAGCATGTCGGACTGAACTCCGTTGCCATCTTCACGCCTTCCCATTTGGCCGGGGGCTGTGCGACTTTCCACCGCAAGTCGCCGACCGGCGGAGCCGCGAAGGGAATGCCTTTGAACATGCGCACGCTGGCGTCTTGGTTGGAGGTGCCCGATACGGAACCGGCGTCGATACGCACCGGCTCGGGAATGGCTGCGCAAGCGGCAGCACACAGAATGGACGTGAACACGAAGAGAGAGGTTGGTCTGTTCATAAAGACTCCCCTGACAGCTTACCGCGTTTTTCGCGCGAGCGATTGACAGGGGTGTGGCCGCGGCTCAGAATCGCCATCTCTGTTCACACTTGCGTACAGAGCCGCGATCAAAGGGAGCGGATGTCTTTACCTCAAGCGGTCAGACTCGAACCTCGCTCAGAACGCTGTCGTGACGGCGCAGCCAGTCGCCCTTGCGCACCGTTTGGAGCAACTCCTCCTCGAACTGATTCTGCCCGGTCGCCGGCTTTTCGTCTAATAATTGTCTGGCCCGGAGGTACGAGTCTTCCGCTTCGCGCCTCTGTCCTTCCGCTTCCCGCACTGCCGTCAGAGCGCGCCAATAATCGGATTCTCCCGCGAGCGCATATTTCCGGGCGGCGGCTACCTGTTCGGCTCCGCGCAGCCATTTTCCGGCGCGGCTCGCATTCCCGTCCAGGTACGCCATGTAAAGAGCCATCTCCGCCGCACAACCGGGAGTTGGGGCCTTCTCCGGGGTCGGAATCTGCTGCAAGCTCGCCTCCAGATGTTCCCGCGCTTGCATTAACTCTCCCCGGTCCACGGCGCAAATCAACTGGATCAACTGTAGCGTCCCTTCCTGAGGGGTTCCCGCTCCTGCGCGTAAGCCGTCCGCTAATGCTCGTGAATCCAGATCCCGCGGCCGTGTGGCGGAGACGGTGACGGACCCCACCATCTTCAAGGCTTCGCGAAGATCCGCAAACGGCCCTCCGCGGAACAATTGCACCAGGAGCGCGCCGTCGGAATGGCCAGCCGCGGCCCGAAACGGAATCAGGTTCTGCACGGTCGCGCACGCGGAGAGCGCCGCGACCACCGCCGGCACCTTCCACCACGCCACGAACGCGCTGCCCGGCATCGCCAGCAGCACCACGAACGCAACCAGTGCCGTCACCAGGGACGCCACCGGCCCACCGGCGACCTCGAACGCCATCCGCCGCCGCAGATCCTTCAAGTGCAACGGGACCGTCCCCACGGCGCCGCCCATATTAAGGATTCCCGCCAAGCTAAATTGAACCTTCCATTTTCCGGCCCTTTTCTGCGCCACAAATGGGCCCACCACGAAGCTGGCCAACTGCATGTCCGATGCCCACCCCGCCGCCGCATGGCCCAATTCGTGAAAAAGTACCGTAATCCACTCGCCCAGAAATAGCAATGCCAAGCCGTTGATGCCCCCGCGCGTCGGCAAGCCGTGCGCGCGTCCCCACCAGGCCGCCGCGAAAAGCGAGCCTATCAAAATCGGAATGGCAACCAAGGGAGCCACTTTCTGGATCCACCTGTGGGTGCCGTCCCCCGGCTTTGGCTGGTGTTCAAAGGCTTCCACCAGCGGCTCCGCCTCCCGCAGTTTCGCTGAGAAACACCAGTACAACCCCACCGCTCCGGCGATCGTCCCGAACGGAAAATAGAGGAGGCTGAGCAGACTGTTCATCGCGATCAGTGGTCTGGAAAAGCGATTCCTATGACGGAACGCCCTGGCGGCAAGACAGGAAAGCGTTCCCAGAGCCACTGCCGCGAGGCTGAAGGCCAGCAAGAAAGCGCGGGCATGGGGTTTGGCTGTCGGTGGAAGACGGCCGACGCTTAAAAAAGCCGAGTAGAGGCCGATCAGAATCTCCACAATGCCGATGGTCCAGAATATGCTCCGCATGTAACTCAGAAGGGATCGCATATTTCGATCATCGGCCCAGGCTATCGCCAAGCCAAGACATTCCGGACAAATAGCTGGCTCACTGGGGGATAAGTAACCAGAACACCCAGGTGTTTTGCTGACTGCCACATACCTTGGCTGGGCTTCGTACTGGGCCTCGTACTAGGATTGACAGTGGTGTGGTCCCGGAGTATTTTGAGGGATGCCTGTGATAGGGATGCCTGTGATGGTCACCTGCTCTAATCTCAACAAGGCTCTTCGCGCGGTTGCGATGCTTCTGGCTTTCGCGCCCGCGAGGCTTCTCGCCCAGTGGCCGGCGTATCCGACGGCTGGAGTTCCCAAGACCGCCGACGGAAAGCCCAACTTAACCGGGCCCGTGCCGAGGACAAAGGACGGCAAGCCGGATCTTTCGGGGATCTGGCAATATGTTCGTGGTCCGATGCCGCCGGGAACGCCCGCGCCAGCGGCGACTCCTGCGGCTACCGCGCCTGTCGCGTCCGGCCCTCCCGATCTTGTTCCGCTTTCCGTGAGGCTGAGCCAGTTCTGGAACCTCGGAGCCTCGTTCAAAGACGGTCTGCCCTTCCAGCCCTGGGCCGCGGAACTGCACCGGCAGCGCGTCGCGGAAAACAGCCAGGGCAATCCCGACGCACACTGTCTGCCGCTGGGCCTGATGCAGCTCCACACCCACGGCCAGCCGAGAAAGATGATCCAGACTCCCGGCGTGATCGTGATTCTCTATGAGGCGAACGGCGGCGTGCGGCAGATTTTTACCGACGGCCGGCCCTTGCCCCAGGATCCACAGCCATGGTGGTTCGGCTACTCCACAGGGAAATGGGATGGCGATACGCTGGCGGTTGAAACGTCGGGATTCCGCGATCTCGGCTGGCTTGATGTCGAAGGCAGTCCGCTGACCGAGTCGGGGAAAATAATCGAGCGTTTCCGCCGCGTCGATTACGGACACTTAGAAATCGAGGTCACCATCGACGATCCCAAGGCGTACACCAAACCGTGGACCGTAACGGTGCATCAGCGCATCATGCTGGATACGGATTTGATCGAGTTCGTCTGTCAGGAAAACGAGAAGGATGCCCCGCATTTGAGGAACTAGGATGAAACCTCCCGAACGAGCCGTTTTCTATTTCGCCGTCGCCCTCGCGGGAATAACGATCCTCGTACCCATCCGCCTCGCCGCGCAGCAGCAATCGGCGGCAAAAACCTGGACGCCGCCTCGCACCGTGGACGGGCAACCCGACTTGCAAGGGACCTGGACGAACGCCACGATCACCCCTCTCGAGCGTCCCAGGGAGCTCGGCGACAAACAGTTCTTTACCGAACAGGAAGCCGCCGAATACGAAAAGCAGACTCTTGAAAAATGGGATCGGGATCGCCGCGACGGCGGCGCCGACGCCGATCTCGCCCGCGCTTACGGTTCCATCTGGTGGGATGGCGGAAAGAAATCGTTGGTGGTGCCGAGCTGGCGCACGTCGCTGATCGTGGATCCGCCGGATGGCAGAGTTCCTGCCTTAACGCCCCAGGCGCAGGCGAGAATGAATGCGGCGCGCGCCGAGACCAGGCTTCATCCCTACGACGGCCCCGAGAATCGGCCGCTTGCGGAGCGCTGCCTTCTCTGGCCCACAACCGGACCTCCGATGCTTCCCAGCTTTTACCGCAATGCGCCCTACGGTCCGCTGGTCACCAACTACGTGATCGTGCAGACTTCCGGATACGTCGTGATTTTTGCCGAAATCAACCACGACGCCCGCATTATCCCGCTCGACGGCCGTCCCCATTCCAGCCCCAACGTCCGCCAGTGGCTGGGCGAGTCGCGAGGCCACTGGGAAGGCGATACCTTGGTGGTGGAGACGACCAATTTCACCGACAAGACCAACTTCCAGGGAGCCGATGAAAACATGCGCTTGATCGAACGCTTTACCCGTACCGGCCCCGGCGCCATTCTGTATCGGTTCACCGTGGACGATCCCACCGCATTTACCAAGCCATGGACGGCTGAGTTTCCCTACGCCGCGAGCACTGATCCAATCATCGACTTCGCCTGTAATGAAGGGAACTACGGTTTGGCGGGGGTGCTCAGCGGCGCTCGCGCGGACGAAAAGGCCGCCGCGGAAGCCGCCAAGGCGGCGAAACAGTAGCCCGAAGCTCAGCAGACATCAGGGAGTATAATGATCTTGTGAAAGTCAAGACATCTATCACACTCCCGGCAGAGTTGCTCGTCCGCTTGGATCGCGTCGACAAGAACCGGTCCGCCGTGCTGGAGAGGGCCGCCCTCGCCTACCTGAGCCTCCTGGACCAGCAGGCGCGAGACCGTCGTGACATCGCGATTATCGATCGTAACGCCAAGCGCCTAAACCGCGAAGCCCAAGATACGCTCGAGTATCAGCGGATCCCGTGAAGCGCGGCGAGCTGTACCTGGTGCGGAAGCCGGGCGCTCAAGACGCGCGCAAGCAACGGGTATTTGTCGTCGTAAGCCGCCAGGCCTTGGTCGATTCCCGCTTCTCGGCCGTGATCTGTGCTCCGGTGTACTCGATGCACGATGGACTGAGCACGCAGGTCCGCGTTGGCCCCGGTGAAGGTTTAAAGCAGGAGTCCAGTATTCATTGCGACGAACTGGTGAGCCTTCCCAAGGCCGTGTTGACTCGTTATGTCGGATCGCTGAAGCCCGGCGCATTGGAGCAACTGAACACCGCGCTGGCCATCTTGCTGGGACTCGAAGACCGGGAGCTGCGTGGTTCGATCGTCAACTAGCCAGCGCAGCGAGCGCTTGAGCGCCGCCGCGAGTGGCAGCTTCCGATGTGCCGACACCGATGATATGGCCAAGTCCCGGCCTTTCTCCGAAGTCCAAGACTCTTTATAATGGCACTGTCGAACCGATGCCGACCATTCTTTACGTCCAAGGTTGGCGGTTCCATTTCTACGCGAACGAGGGCAATGAGCCGATGCACTACGCCGCCTTTGAGACGCGAGGTGCGCCAAATCGTCTTTTGAGCACGTCGATCAGATCGTTGCTGCATGGCGGGAGCGTTTTGGAGGAGATCGTGGAGAGTAAGACGAAACCGGTTTTGGCAAGGGCAATCGAGACCACGCCCGACGCGCTCATTCTGATTTTGGAAAGCGGGTCCGTGGCGATTCCGTGGGAAAGGTGCTCGGAGCGGCTTGCCCGCGCCTCCTTGATAGAACGAAGTCGAGCGGAACTCTCACCTTCCGGCTATGGCATCCACTGGCCTTTGATTGCCGAGGACCTGGCAGTCGGCCCTCTGCTTCTGACCGGTGCGTGAGTAGCCGCTGATTCCGTCAACGGCGCTTGGGGCCCGCAAACTGGGCGGATGCGGTAAAGAATAGCGGCGCAAAATGACCCGTCGGCGACGATAACGCATGGGTGTTTGCCGACTATGAGGCCAGGTGGAGTCGTGCCTCACTCAGGACGCGAGATCGAGTAAATCGTCAATCATCCAACGGTATTATTTCAGCTTGGCAGCGTCAAAGTCTTTATGTTTTTCGTGGCCGTCGGCGGAGATGACCGTGACGGTAAAGCTAGCAGCCAGATAAGGGCGGCGGCGAGCACCGCCAGCATCAGCCAGCGTGTGGCGGAGGCGAACAGCGCGGCGGCGATCTCCGGCCACTGGAAGTGATACTGCCGCAGGCGGTCAGCGCGATCCAGCATCCAATGCCAGGCCCTATGCGCCACCAGCGCGGAGAGGATGATGGTCCCCATCCGTTCGGCAACCACGCACCGGAACACCGCGTCCAGCACGGGAATCAGCAGGAGCAGCACCAGAAGCCGCCCCAGCTCGACGCCTAGATTGAACGAAAGCAGCGACGTCAAAAGATGGGACCCGGCAAACTGCATCGTCTCGCGAAGGACGAAGGAAAGCCGAAGCCGTGCGCCACGCGACCACGTCGCAAGGTGAGGTAGCCGGAAATCCTCCCCGATGTATGTTATACGTTATGTATAACAGCGTGCGCTTCGAATGGGATGCTGAAAAGAACCGGTCAAACCAAAAGAAGCACGCCGGCATCGATTTTGAAACTGCATCGCGCGTATTCGCCGATCCGAATCTGCTGCTTCGCAAAGACCGCGTGGTGAACGGCGAGCAGCGCTGGCACGGGATCGGTGCTGTACGGAAGGCAGTCTTGCTTGTGGTGCATGTGTATCTTGAGGAGAACCCAAATGGCGAAGAAGTTATCCGCATCATCTCGGCCCGGGAAGCAGATCCGCGTGAGCGCCGAATCTATCTGGAACAAGCCCCTTACTGAACGCCAGAAGACGTCGCTAGACGCAGTTGCAAGGAGGCAGAAGCGCGCGGTCGTTCGTGAGATCGACTATTCCGATATTCCGGCGCTCACCGATAAGCAGCTCACCCAGTTCCGGCGTCCTCCAAAGAAGTTGGTGGCCGTGCGTCTGGATGCCGACGTATTCGAATGGCTTCAGCAATACGGCGCCGGTTATTCGACGCGTATCAATAACGTTCTTCGGGTGGTGATGTCTCAAGGACGGTAGCGGATTCCGCCCTTTGCCTTCGCCTCACAACTCCTGAAAATCCAACCAGCCAGATCAAAGCAGCCGCGATCACGATCAACATCAGCCAGCGTGTGGCCGAGGCTAGCAACGCGGCGGTAATCTCCGGCCATTGGAAGTGATATTGCCGCAGGCGGTCCGCGCGATCCAGCATCCAATGCCAGGCCGTGTGCGCCACCAGCGCGGAGAGGATGATGGTCCCCATCCGTTCGGCCACCACGTACCGGAACAGCGCGTCCAGTACGGGAATCAGCAGTAGCAGCACCAGAAGCTGCCCCAGCTCGACGCCGAGATTGAAGGAAAGCAGCGACGTCAACAGATGGGACCCGGCGAACTGCATCGTCTCACGCAGGACGAAGGAAAAGCCGAAGCCGTGCACCAGGCCGAATCCGAACGCGGTCACCCAGCGGCGTCGCAGCGTGCTTCCTCCGACGATGTTTTCGAGCGCCATATAGACGATGGAAATCGCGATCAGCGTTTCGATCAACGGCGGAAACCAGAGCGCATCCGGCGCGAGATTGTAAGCCGAGGCGATCAGCGTGATGGAGTGCGCCACCGTAAACGCGGTCACCACCGGAACAAGCGCGCCGAAACGCCGGAACGGGATCACCAGGCACAGCAGAAACAGCAGGTGGTCCGTGCCATCCAAAATATGCAGGAACCCGAGCTTGATGAACCGCAGCGCGGCCTGGCTCCAACGCGGGTCGAGCCTCACCAGCCCCGGATCGCCCTCGTATTCAAATGCGCGAATTACTCCGCTGGGCGGCAGGAAGCGCAGGACGGTAAGCACTCGAACGCCCAGCCGGTCGAGCGCCGGGTGAATGGAAAAGTCGGATTGATCGGAGTGAATCGGGTACTCGAACAGGACGTCGAGCATGGTCTGGTTCCAGTAAACGTCGGTGCTCTCCGGGAGTCCTGCGCCCTGGTTGTCCAAAGTGACGTGCGCCAGCGCCTGGTCATAACTGGCGAAGGATTTGTCGGATTCAAGCGACACCCTCGTTTCCACGACGCGCGGCTTGGGCAGCAGCGTGCCGTTCTCGTAAATGTCGATGGGGTCGGAGAGCCACAGGGTCGCCGCCTCCGGCAGCAACGGGCGGGTCTTCGCCAGATCCAGATAGCCCGCGCCATGCGATGGAAAATCGATGTCGCGCATGGCCTGGAGCGGAACCCGAATCAGCACATTCAACCGGTCGCCGGACGGCTTGACGAACGCGCGCACGGTCACGTCGTTGGGAATATCATGGGCAAAAACAGACGGCGCGAGCGCCAGCGCCGTCGTCGTTGCCACCAGCAGGGCCGCAAGAGCGCACAGGACGCCGTGGCGTTCCGTTGTGCGCGTTTTCTGAAAAGTGGGCTTCCGTTTCACAACCAATCGTGTATAGTAGCTTACATCGTATGAAACCAATGAAACGCGACTTCCGCATTGGCGTAACGTTTTTGGCGGTAGTGTCCGGGCTCGGGGTGGCATCCACCCTCTTTGAAAAGCGAGCCGTGGTCGAAGCTGCCGCGGTACAGGCTCCTCGATTCGAAGTGGATCCGCTGTGGCCCAAGCCGCTGCCGAATCACTGGATCATGGGACAGACCATCGGCGTGTCCGCGGACGGGCAGGATCACATCTGGATCATCCATCGCGCCGGATCGCTGGAAGCAGGCGAGGTGCATGCCACCACCAAGCCTCAAATCGCGCAATGCTGCGCGCCCGCGCCGCCGGTGCTCGAATTCGATCAAGCCGGGAACCTGCTTGCGTCCTGGGGCGGACCCGGCCAAGGCTATGACTGGCCCGACTCGAATCACGGAATCACGGTGGACTACAAAGGCAACGTGTGGATTGCCGGCAATGGTCAGGGGACCGCTACCAGCGCTCGCGGCGCCATCAATGGCACGGATGATGAAGCGCCGGCGGCCGGACGCGGCGGGGCTGCAAAAGGTCCAGCGCCGTTCCAAAGCTATTACGACAACATGGTGCTGAAGTTCACCCAGGACGGAAAGTTCCTGATGCAGATCGGCAAGCCCAGAAGCAGCAAAGGAAGTAACGACGTCGAGAATCTGCGGCGGCCCGCCAAGACGTTTGTCGATCCCAAGACAAATGAGCTGTACGTCGCGGACGGATACGGGAATCATCGCGTGATCGTGTTCGACGCGGATACCGGAAAATACAAGCGGCATTGGGGCGCCTACGGCCACAAGCCCGACGACACCGACCCGGGCCCTTACAATCCCGACGCGCCGCCCTTGCAGCAGTTCCGCAATCCGGTGCATTGCGCCGAGCTCACGCACGACAATCTGCTGTACGTTTGCGATCGCGTCAACGATCGCATCCAGGTGTTCCACCCCGACGGGACCTTCATCAAGGAGGCCTTTATCGAAAAGCAGACGCGCGGGTCGGGCTCGGCTTGGGATATCGCGTTTTCGAAGGATCCGCAGCAGAAGTATATTTATCTGGCCGACGGCGAGAATGACCGAGTGCACATTATGGATCGCGATTCGCTGGAGATCCTGACCACGTTCGGTGAAGGCGGCCGGCAGCCTGGGGAGTTCTACGGAGTACACAGCATCGCCACGGATTCCAAAGGCAACATCTACACCACGGAGACCTATCGCGGCCAGCGTGTGCAGAAGTTCGTCTACAAGGGACTTGGGCCCGTAACGAAGAAGGATCAAGGCGTGCTGTGGCCGAAATCCGCCGGGAAGTAGGGCAGGTCCTCGACCTGCCAATTAAGGCTGCACCGAAACCTTCGCCAGTCCGTTGGTCCAGCAGCATTGAAATCCAGCGCCGCCTTCACCCGAGTAATCGTTCGCCGTCACGTGCAACCAGTATTCGCCGGGTCCGCTAAAAGTAACCGTAGTGGACGCCTTACCGCTGAACGGAGCGGCGACGCCTTTGCGCTCCACCTTTTCCACTTCAGGCCGATCCTGCGAAAACATCACTCCTGCGCCCCGATACTTGATCCACCTCAACGTCACGGGAGCAGTCGGGTTTCTCGGGCGCGCCCCGGACGATGTCGTGAATTTGGCGTCATCGGACACCCACACGGTTAGCGTGAGCGGAGTTCCAACCTTCGCCGTCCGCTCCACCGTGAGCCCCTGCGGGCCCTGCACAGAGGGTCCATTCTCTTCGAAGCTGAGCACCGGCGGAGTGTTTCCCACGGCCGCTTCCACCAATGGTGAGATTTCATAATCCGGTTTCAGGCTCGCCGGAATCACTGTGGTCAGTCCGTTAGCTGTAATGGTCCAGATAAGCTTATTGTCGCCGAAATCGGCCGGCACCTTGATGGCGAACAGTCCCCAGCCGCGGCCTGGAAGGAAGTGCGTGGGCTGTCCTCGATCCGGGCCCCCGGGCTCAATACGGTTTTCCGGACCGATGGGCACGTCCACTTCCTGCTTCTGATTGCGATTGTAATATCCGAGAAGAAGGTTGAAGCTTCCGTCGGGATTCTTGAACCATCCCTCGAATGCGCCGGTAACGCTGGTTCCCGATTCGTGGGCTGGTTCGAAGGGAAGCGTCTGCGCCCACACCAGCGCGCCGGTGGAGGCCAGGAACGCGAAAACGGCTAGTGGCGCAGGCCTCCGGCCTGCGACTGGCTTGCTACTGTGCACTTTTGCCGCTAGCCACTTGCTGCTTCGGTTTGTGCTGCGCTGCCCAGGCATTGTAGTCGTCGTCGCTGATATAGGTCACGTTCATCCACGCGTGCCCCATTTCATCCACGGTGCGATCCCCGAAGCCGACCCATTGGTCCGGGTCCGGATTGTTGGGATTCGCGTGCGTGTTGTCGTACCACGCCGTCACGTGGATCAGCGTGCCCTTCGGAAACGCCGGTGCGGCGTCGTCCGCATAGATGTAGTTGGTCATCCAATTGAAGTTGAAGTTGCCGACGTAGCTGACCATCTGCGTGGTCCCATCCGGCAGAATCGCTTCCACCGCCATCGCCTTCCCGCGCAGGTGCATGTGCGGCTGGAAATTCTCCAAAATGGCCGCTTGCTTCAGCACCGTATAGTTGTTGGTCTCGACCACCGAATTCGGCGGGATGTCGATGTTTCTTCCGGCTCTGCCCTGCGAGCCGTTCGAGGTTTGAAATCCTTTCAAGGCTTGAAACCCAGTCAAGTAAGTACGATACTTCGGTTCCTGATCCTTGGGATAAAGCCACACGCCAAGCTCGACGTGGTCGCGAATCTCCTCACCGACCGCATGGATGTGAACGTCCCAGGAAATCTGCGATCCCGGCAGCAGAAGCTTGCCCGTGTTGGGACGATAAAGGTCGTAGCCTTTGCCGACGGCCCATTCCATCAGCATCGCCCGTGGGCTCAAATCCGCATCGAAGGTTCCCGCCCCGACGCTGGCGGGGTCGTCCTGCACCAGATACGCCACCGCGTGATGGGTGATCTTGCGGCCCGCCGGCGTGCCCGGCCGCATCTCCACGGCGCGAACCCAGCGCGGCTCAGTGAGCGGAATATCGCTGGTGGGCCGCCACCAGACATCCTGATGATGCGCCGCCATGGTGTATGGCTCGGACTTGATCACCAGGTCCGGAGGACCAAGCACGCTGGCTGCCTTCCATTCATTTCCCGCCGGAAACTGCTTGGGCGGAGGCATGTCCTTGGGATCGCCCTGCGGCGCTCCCGCATCCACCCAGCGAACCACCGTGGCGATTTGCTCGTCGCTCAAGGACATATCGTTCTTGAACTCGCGCACGCCCACGGTTTTGTCGATGTGCCAGGGCGGCATCTGCCTGGTCATCACGCGTAGCTTGATGGATTTCGCCCAGGGCCGAGTCTCTTCATAAGTGATCAGAGACATCGGCGCCAGGGAGTCGCGCCGATGGCACTCCTGGCACTTATCCTGCAATATCGGGGCGATATCTTTTGTGAAGGTGACGGCCTTGTCGGCCGCCCGAGAAACACCGGCAAGCGTGAACAACGCGCCCGCCGCGCACGTAAAGAGCAGGGCCTGCTTCATGAATTCCCCCTTACCGGACACTCGCCAACATTCTATCGGCCTGAAAACACTGTGTCAAAGGTGGTTCGCTTCGGGCCCGCGGACGCTACTTCCTTCCGAACACCAAAAACCACTTCGTGCCCGGGAATAAATCCGGGTGTTCCTCCACCAGCTTAAACCCGGCATCCGACATCCACTTGAGGATATCTTCGCGCGCCACCAGCAGCTCGGGCTGATTTTTGTGCGGCGTGTTCGGATCGCTTTTATCCATCTCGATAATCGCAATCCGCCCCGTCGGTTTCATGTACGTGCCCAACGCCTTCAAATACGCGCCGCGGTTCTGGATGTGATGCAGCACGTCATTGATGAACGCGAGGTCGACGTTCCGCGCCGGCAGCTTGGGATCGTTAAACTCGCCCAACACCGTCTGGACGTTGCGAATGTTCTCTTCCTTGTCGCGCTTGTTGATGTAATCCAGCAGGTCTTGCTGAATGTCGACCGCGTACACCTTCCCCGACGGAGCGACAGCCTTCGCCAGTGGCCTCGAAAAAATTCCCGAGCCGGCGCCGATGTCCGCCACAACCATCCCAGGCTTCAAGCTCAGCTTGGCCAATACTTCATCGATCTTCAGAGTCGCGACGCGTTGCTGACCCTCTAACGTGGTCACCCACTCGTCCGCTTTCCGAGGCGCCAGTTGCGCTCGGGACTCGGTCACGCAGCCGGCCAGGATCAACCCCAGCAGGCACCACATCGGCGATTGAATTTTTCGAAGCATCTCTGATAACCTCAACCGATCATGACTTTGCGCGGGTACTGCGCATTGTCCTGGAGGAACGTCTTCTTGCGGGTCAGATCGGCGGCGGTTGGTTGCACTTCGCCATTTGCGTCGGTGACGCGCGAAACCAGCGTGTGTTCACCGGGCGTTGCGCCTTCCCAGCGGTAGGTGAATAACTTCCATGAATATTTGGTGTTCGCGCGATCGAAAGTCGCGGGCTGCCAGGGGCCTTCGTCGATCTTCACTTCAACCGATTTCAGCGGGGTTCCATCGTTGAGCACAAATCCCAGAACCTGAAGGCCGCCGGCGGTCTTTCGAACGCGCGCGATCGCGGACTTCAAGTGCATCCGCGTGATCTCGGTTTCCACCCACTGCGTGTCCGGATTGGTATCCTCTCCAGTGCCGCCCACGCCAACCACCGAACGATACCAGCGCGCCTGATAGTTGCCGAGGTAGCGATCCTCCTGAAGATGAACTTCCGAGAGCCACTTCACATTAGACACGCCGTACCAGCCCGGCATCATCAGCCGCACCGGAAATCCTTGGTTGAGCGTCAACGGGTCGCCGTTCATCGCATAGGCCAGCAGGGGCTCCGGCTTCATCGCATTCTCCAAGGTGACACTGCGTCCGAACTGCTGATCCAGTTTGTAGGTTTGCTGCCGAAATGCGACGTCAGCCGGACCGCGGTCCGTGCCGAAGAACACCACCTCGCGAGCTTGAGGATGAACGCCAACCTGTTTGAGCACCGCGCTCAACGGAACGCCGGTGAAGCGGCCGCACGAAGACAAAGCCTCGACGGCGCGGGCGCTATTGCCCGAGCACTCGAAGCCCAGCACCATCTCGGTCGACTTCATTGCGCGCAAATCGGCCAGGGAGAACTCGGCCGGCTTGTTCACCATCCCGGTGAACTTCAGCCTATAGGTAGCGGGATCGATCATCGGCTTGTTGAGATGCTGCGTGGTGAAGAACTGCTCCTTGGGCGTCAACATCCCATCGATTTTGCGGATGTCGTATTGCCGGGTCGGTCCATTGAGGTTGGCCGACGGATTGAAATTCTTCGGAAGGTCGGTAAAAGGAATGTCCGTCTCGTCCTGAGCCAGCGCGGGCACCGCCCATTCCGGTATCAGCGCCAGCAGGCTTGTCGCGGCGAAGCCTCTCTTCAGGGTTTCTCTACGGCTGATCTGCTGTGGCATCGATTGTCTCCTTGGTCTTGGATCGGCACGGATTCCGTCTCGTTAATCATATAATGCCGAAAGAACGGACGCCAGCCATTGCGACACGCTGCGCAGCTATACGCCTGAGACGGCGCTGAGGCGCATCATGTAAGCTAGTCTCGCAACCATAACCGCTAAGTGGCGGGCCCCGTGTATCGGCAGAAGTAGGGAAAACGGAAGAAAGGGCGGCGGACGGCCGCGTCATGGAAACCGATGGCAGACTACACGCAACAGTTCTTTCAGAAAATCAATGCGAAGCAATGGAAAGAGGCCCTCGACCTTTGCAATGGGATGGATATGTTTGGCATGCTGCGGGCGCTTGCGGGCCTAAAGCCTCCTGACCTGACGGAATTTTCGAACAGGCTGCCCTCTTACAACCAGTGGGGCGGAGCGAATATTGCGAGGATGTCCTACGCCTTGGGCGTTGTCACGACGAGAAGCGCTGCAATCCCGCCGGGTCTGAACCTGCCGGCCGATCAGATAGCCGACGCGCAGCGTTTTCTTGCCTTGACCAAAGGGGGTTGGGGCGGAGTTCACGATGGCGCGCTCATCATCGAACAATGGGCCAAGCGATATTTGTCTGGAGACACCTCGGTCAGCGACCGCTTTCTTTATCCGGATGCGATTCCTTACCTCGCGGTCAGGTCGGCAACGGGAGCGGCCCCCCCTACCTTAACGGATCGAAACTACGGCAATCTTCTAGGCCGCCCGTTTGGGCTCTCGGTGCACTGCCAGGCCGGTTCGCCCGCGCTGGATGTATTCGGGATGATCGCGAATAAGACTGTTGGCACTTGGAACGTTCGCCCGTCCGCCGTCAGCGCCCATTTCGGTATCTACACGGACGGTACGGTAGTGCAGTTCGTGCCAACCAACTATGAGGCCTTTGCTCAACGCAACACCAAGTGGATCAGTGTTGAGATCGATCACGACGGCGCTGACCACCCCATGACGCGGGATCAGCTCGACGCCGTACGAGCATTATTTGGGTGGGTCTGCAAGACGTTTGCGATCCCGCGAACCATCGCGACAGGCGTAATAGTGGGTGAAGCTCTCTTCGATCCGATTACCACCACCATCTGCAGTTCCGCGGGTGCGGCGACAACGCGAAGCGCCGTGGACGCGGGCAACTCCAGGGGTCTGTCGTGCCATAAGTGGCTGGAGAATATCAAGCCATGTCCTGGGCCCGGGATTCTGAGGCAATTCCCAGACATCGCTAGACCCTGACGATAAAACAGATATCATTCCGGTTGTGAGGGAAATCTCTAATAGGAGGCCTCAATGAGCTATTTGCGAATATCCAGCCCGGGCGCGTTGCCGCTCGCGATGTTTTTGACTCTCGTCATGTTTTCCGGCAATCATGCCCTGCAAGCGAAGGATCCTCCCTCCGACGCGTGTGTAATGTTACCTGCCGAGCAGTTGGCCAAGATTCTGGAACAACCCTTTGGCTCGCCAGCGAGGACCGTCGCTCCCGCGGCATTCCCAGGCAGTCCCAAGGGGACGGATTGCACGTATGCCACCGGGAAGGGCCCCAAGCTCCTCTTCAGAATCTATGTGGAGTCCTCACCCGCCGCTGCCAAAGAGACCTTCAATAAATTGAGTTCGCTCTATGGACCCAACACGGCCGTGACGGGCAACTGGGACGCTGGCTATTTTGACGCCGGCCATGCCATTCACCTCCAAAAGGGCAAGGTGCGCTACTACCTTAAGCTCGATCCTATTGGGACAGACCCGGCCAAAACAGAAAGGCAGCTAAAAGGCCTCGCCACGTGGGTGGCTGGGCAACTTTAAGGGGATTGGCAGCGCCGGCGGGAAGACCGTCTGGGTACTCCCGTGATCGCTTACTTCACGCAGGGCTTTTGGTAGAGTGGTGGGCATGGATGATCCTTGCGATCCGTGGTTCAGTCCGCAGGATAGAACCACGACAAAACCGGCACAAATCAGGCTTTCCGGGGTGCTCATTTGGATTTGCCTTCTTGGTTGCATTTGTTGGCTCCTCTGGATGCATCCAAAGCGTTATTCACATCCTGATATTTGGCTCGGCGGGGATCTCATGGCTATGGCCGTATTGGGGGGTATAGTGTCGGCCCATGCACCTACCGAGCGCCTGGGAAAGTGCATCTATGGTTCTGCATTTATTGTCCTCGGAGCTGTTGGGATGCGGCTAGTGATCCAACAGTCAAACGAAACAGAAAGAGCCGATCAAGACTACAAGGACACTCTAAAATCAATAGCTTCTTCTACCGCCGAAACTAAACGCGTAGAACAACTAAATACAACACTCCAGGAGCGCTTGTTGATGTCGACGGCCACCTTGGCTGAATTGTCTAAATTGGGAATCGATACCTCGACTGGCGGGAA